>WLWD01003403.1_pt1 | contig 40302 bp, 13 predicted proteins | sample 6712731 | NCBI WGS metagenome assembly WLWD01 (sample SAMN12718690, study PRJNA576275) | sponge metagenome | isolation source: marine sponge | host: Mycale hentscheli | place: New Zealand: South Island, Marlborough, Capsize Point | collected 2014-11-01
CCCCCCCCTTCTGTATCAAACCCTGCATATATAAATGGTTGACTTATACCTTTCAGCTCACAGTCCACTTCTTCTTGATAAGTGCAATCCCTCCCAAGCCCTTATTGTAAATTTGAGGAACTCCTATAAAAGTAAAACATAAATAAATAAGTAAATAAATAATTGTAAAACATGCTCCAATATACTTTCACCTGTTGGTATTGCATGCATGTGAGTCTGTGTATGTAATGACTCTGTGTGTCTGTATGTGTGTGTGTGTGTGTGTGAACTTCCATACACACCTCAAAATTTGTATTCTTTCAATTGCGACAGCATAGCCAAAGCTCTCTGTAAATATATTGTGTTGTGTTGAAGACCAAAGCCAAAGCTGAACATTCCACTAGTCAATATTTAGCTAGTTATCATTTCATCATTTAGATAGCATGCACAATTCTTCCATATTTGTACAAGCATAGTATATAACTTTCACTAACACATTTTATACTCGTTACATCATTTCCAACTCCTCATTTACACATACGTCAGTGTATCAAACTATAGCTACTAATGATGTACTTCAGCACAAATGGCGAGCGAGCTGGTCTGACTGAAATTTAAGAATGCTAGCCACTTATATTCATTTTTTGTTATTTTGGTTTTAATTTATTTGTACTATTCTTGCAGCACACAACACTTTCACACACACACACACACACATACACACACACACACACACACTGGATATACCAACACAAGATTTATATCGTATTCTCTTCATGACTTGACTATTGGACAAAAGATTTTCAAAGGGTAAGCAATCAAATTTCCTAGGATACTACATGTAAGGATTGGTAAACTAATGGATTATGTATAAGCTAAGCCGTGTTTCCAAACTACATTCCCTATCTAGAGCTCTAGTTGATGAATTATATTGTATTCTCGACTATTGGACAATGGATTTTCAAGTAAGAACCTATCTGTTATGTAAGGCATAATATAGCTAAGACAAATACTGCATTAACCAAGATAACTTACCACCACCACTAATAGAATAGACAATGAACTACACTGTTAAGCTTGTAACTCACTGCGAGCTTCCGTGGGTGGACATGCATTGACCTCTTATATACACATCAAAATCTCAATTGAGACTCGTTAATGAGGGTTTTGCCTCGCTTGCACAATATAGTATTGTTAGTGGGAGTCCAATGCAGGGAATCAATTCCAATGAACAATCTCTGTCTATACTACTATGAGCAGAAGTCTCAGACAACAACCGAGAGGCCAACCTTTACGACCTGACTCATCAGACGTTGACTATGCATGAGTATTTCCCTCTTCATGTTGCGATACAATGCTAGTTGTGCAAGTAGTGTGATCTGTGCTATAATACCACATACGTATGTATACATTTTACGATCTCTTCCTTACAATTATCATTGCTGTATTATGCCTTATCTCATGTGGACAGTCATATATACTGACACAATCACTACAACACTTGTCAGTTTACTGTATACTTCTTATAGTCAGTATTACAAAGGGACCCTCACTGCTATAATTTGTAATGTTAGACCATTTTGCCTATCAAAACCTGCTATCTAGGTCGACAACTAGCTAACACAAAAAAGTGAGGGTCAAAGTACAACATGACGTATGTACATCCACACACAAACTAGTGGTGTGCTTCAGCACAAATGGTGAGCGAGCTAGCCTAGCTTTAAGGGGAGAGCCAACTATGAGCTATAGCCCTTGGCATAACTTCAATAGTTGTTGAAATTGAAATGTGTTAACTTGACTTACACATTCAAAGACGATAAAAAAATAGTGATGGTGGGTCTGCTATGTTTTTATAAATAAAACTAAAAGTTCAGGCGTTTACATCTGCTGCAATAATAGCTGGGACCCTGTTCGGCAGATCCATTTCTTTATTTTATAAAAACGATTTACCAACTTATGTAATTAGTGGCATGGGCAAAAATAGGGTTGCACGTGCAATATAAATAAATAAAAAATAAATAAACAAACAAGAGCTAATTTTCTCGTTCTCACAGCCAATATTATGTTAACTAAAACTTAACTGGGTTAAATTTTTAATAATAATTGGCTTTTAGAACGAGAACATTTGCTATTATTATTATAATTTCAGCCAAGAATGACTGAATCATCATTAAAATAAATACACCACGGAATATTGTTTGTGTTATCCCTGTAAGTGTCATGCTCGCTCACCAATTAAATACAAATTAAATCATGCGTTTGAGGAATTATCATTGATAATCCACCCGATCCTGAGGAGGAAGCCCTAGGGAGAGGGTAGTTTTCTAGCTTAATACAAACTCTAGCGGAGCCCTGGATCACACAACCCTGCCCCTTTTGTGCAAGTTTCAATATAGCTTCTTAGTTAGCTAAACTATTAGTCTATGATTCAACTTCAGATAATAACAAGAAGTAATAATATTCAACAGTAACAAGTCTAAATAGAAATATAACAGGAAGTAAATGTGACCACAATGTAATGAATATTAATGACAACCAACTAATGAATATTGTTCATGCCACATCTCCCTTTCCCGTGTCAGCTTGTTTGGCTCGAGATCTTGTGATAATGACTTTGGATGTTCGTTTTGGATGCTTCTTTTGTTTTCCTGATTGTTGAGGAATAATTTTGAGATGACTCCTGTTACGATGTAATTGACCGGTAGGAGTGTCCACGACATATGACCTTGGCTGTCCAGCTGATGACAGTACCGTTCCTTCGATAGGCTGCTTCTCAGATTTGATCCAAACTTGTGATCCTTCAGGTATTTCTGGTAAATCTCTCGTCCGATGACGCTTGTCAAAATTGTGCTTTTGAGTCTTCTTGTACTCTTTGTTTTTCTCCCGAAACTCCTCCAAGTATTGCCATTCCGGCATCATCTGCTTTGTTGCTTGAGGAATTGATGTTCTCAACCGCCTCCCCATACATAGTTCAGCAGGAGACAATCCACACCAGGGCAATGGTGTTGACCGATAGCTTAGGAGTGCCATATACATCTCTTGTGGCTTCTTCAACATGCGTTTAATAGTTTGGACCATTTGCTCTGCCTCACCATTACTTTGTGGATACTTTGGGCTGCTGGTAATGTGCTGAAAGTCATATGAACTAGAAAACTCAGCAAACTCCAATGAAGCATATTGTGGGCCGTTGTCACTCCGTACTATTTCAGGTATACCATGTCTTGAAAATACTTGTTTCATAACATTAATAACCATAGTTGATGTCGTTGATTTCAACTGGAACACCTCCGGATATCTAGAGAAATAATCCACTATGAGTAGATAGTAAGTTTTATCAATTTCAAAAAGATCAGTCCCAACTATTTGCCATGGGTATTCTGGAAGTTGTGTAGTTATGAGTGGTTCCTTGTTATGAGTTGCATACTTTGCGCACTCCACACATTGTTGTACTATCTGAGCAATATGCTGGCTAATTCCAGGCCACCAGACTGACATAGCTGCTCTGGCTCGGCACCGCTCTATTCCTTGGTGACCTGTGTGAATCTTCGTCAATGTTTCCTTCTGTAAAGTCTTGGGTACGATTATTCTGTGAGCGTACATCAGCAATTCATCGTTTTGGGTGATAGCATCTCGCCACTGCCAGTAGGGTGCGACATCTTGCCTCACTGATGCTTTTCCTGGCCATCCATGTTGGCAGTACTCAGCGATTTGCTGGCAGACTGGGTCTTCCAGTTGTGCTTGTCTGTACTTGTTCAGACCTTGCTGTGTAGCTGGAATAGATTTAACGATGTTGACCACAAATGATTCCACTTCTTTCTCCAAATGTACATCTCCTTCACTTCCAGCCAAAGGTGCTCGAGACAATGTATCTGCTGTGTACATCTCCTTTCCTGGTACATGATGGACTAGATAGTCGTACCTGGCGAGTCGCAGTCGAAATCGGAGAATTCGTGGAGGCATACAGTCGAGCTGCTTCGTGTTTAACAGTGGGACGAGGGGTTTGTGGTCCGTCTCTATCAAAAATCTTTTCCCTAAGATGTAGTCAGTAAACTTCTCACATGCCCATGTTGTAGCCAACGCTTCCTTCTCTATTTGAGCATATCTTCTCTCAGTTTCTGACATTGATCTGGACGCATAGACAACCGGTTTCCAAGTGTCTTCCTCATGTTGAAAAAGAACAGCACCTAACCCAAAAGAAGACGCATCTGCTGAAACTTTTAGCTGTGCACTAGGGTTGTACAGTGCTAGAGATGTTGGCACCGAGAGCTCTTCTTTAACTTTCTTGAAAGCTTCATCTTGCTCTGGCCCCCATAGCCATGCTCGCTTGTTGCTAAGCAGCTCTCGCATCGGCTGTGTCAGTTCTGAGATTCTTGGAGAAAATTTCCCCAGTTGATTCACCATACCTAAGAACCTCCTGAGATCTGAGACTGAATGTGGTACTTCCATGTTCCTCACAGCACTAGTCTTCTCTTGATCTGCCCTGACTCCATCTTTGCTGATCAATTGACCAAGAAACTTCATGGAAGATTTCCTGAAAACACACTTCACACCATTCAATGTTACGTCTGATGCCTCTAATCGTTCCATTACTTTAGCCAAACGTGCATCATGTTCAGCCATATCTTTGCCATATATTAGGGTATCATCGATCAAACCAGTAACCCCTTCCAGACCCTCTAGGATTTTATTCATACGTTTTTGAAATAGTTCTGGTGCGCTGGATATTCCGAAAGGCAATTTATTGAACCAATACCTTCCAAATGGGGTAATGAAAGTAGTGAGTGGGCGTGACTCTGGTGATAATGGTATTTGCCAGAATCCACTGTTCGCATCAATTTTGCTAAAAACTGTAGCCCCTGTTAGCTGAGCTAGAACTTCCTCCACCCTAGGTATTGGATGTACTTCACGCAACACACTTTCGTTTAATGGTTTTAGGTCTACACATATTCTTACTGAGCCATCTTTCTTAGGGACAACAACCATGCCAGCACACCATGGAGTGGGGTCACTCACCTTCGATATGACTCCTAGTGACTCCATGCGATTGAGCTCATCTTGGACTTGCTTCCTCTGGGGAAATGGAACTCGTCTTGGAGTATGAAGAGCATAAGGTTGTGCATCGTCCTTCAACTTGATGGTGTACTCATCTCCCAATGTACCAAGTCCAGTAAAAACTTTAGGGAATTGTTCTTGTATGGTCATCGTTTCTGAGAGTGTTGCATCAATCCTCTGAATGAGTTGGAGAGAAGTAATTGATGGTAAGCCAAGTAAATTGGTCTGTAAATCTCGCACTACGAAGATGTTCTCTGAGTGGGTGTGGTTTCCATGAGTGAGTATTCCTGTAAACTGTCCCATCACATCAAGTTTTTGTCGAGCCGGTCCATATAAAGTCTTGGTTGGTTTACTCAGTTGAACCTCTGGAAGTGAGTTATATACTTTGTCTGAAATTACTGTCACCTCCGCACCAGTATCCATCTTAAATTGAATGTCTTTTTGCTGAAGCTGCACTGTGACTGTCCAAGTGTTGTCTTTCTTTGATGTAACAGCTCCTAAGAAAATCTCCTCTTCATCTGTGCTGACTTCCACCTCAGCCATAGTTTTTGACTTACATTGGGACCCATAATGACCTTTTCTGTGACATTTAAAACAAGTAGAGCTCAGCGCTGGGCATTTGTTTGGAGCAGAGTGATAAGGTTTACCACATCTCATACAAGCTTGGCTTTGCTTTGGCAAACGAGCTCCTCCTCCGTTAGATTGTGGCTTGTAGTGTTGGCCTCTCTTGCTGATTTTGTATCTTGATTGTGGCTTTTGCTTGACCTCATCAAGGTTATTGCAGGGCTTGTTCACGCCTGCTTGCAACTCTTGCTGTTGCTCACACACCGCTTCTTTTTGACGAATTTCTTTTTTCGCCTTCTCCAAGGTCAGATCAGCCATCATTTGTAACTTTTGTGACATAGTTTTGTCCTTAATGCCTACCACTAATCTATCCCTGAGCATCTCTTCTTTCAGAGCGCCATAGTTGCAAGTGTCTACCAGGCTATACAAAGCTGTGATGTATTGTTCCGCACTTTCGCCCTCTGCTTGGTTCCTCTGATTGAACTTTGCACGCTCGTAAATTACATTTTTCCTCACATCGAAAAACGAATCGAATTTGTTCAGCACAGTATCGAACTTTTTCCGGTTTGCTGCCGAAATATTGGTAGAGGTTAGTACATCGTCGCCTTCTTCGCCCATGCAGTAGAGTAGAGTACTCACTTTGCGGACGTCACCTTCTTGGTCCAGCCCCGTAGCTGCTAGGTACTGAGTAAACCTGCGCTTCCATTTAGGCCACTCATCTGGGTGTCTGAAGTCAAACCTTCCTGGGGGTTTTAGCGTAATGTTTGTTGCCATCCCACCGCTGCCACCATGTGCAAGTTTCAATATAGCTTCTTAGTTAGCTAAACTATTAGTCTATGATTCAACTTCAGATAATAACAAGAAGTAATAATATTCAACAGTAACAAGTCTAAATAGAAATATAACAGGAAGTAAATGTGACCACAATGTAATGAATATTAATGACAACCAACTAATGAATATTGTTCATGCCACACCTTTTTTGCACAAAAACAAGATAAATGAATAAATAAAACCTTAGATTGTAATATTAAATATCAATTCATCTAACCATTGGATTTTGCCTATGCCTGTTGAAAATTCTGCCAGGACGTCAAAGGTATCTTGAAAAGTCTTCAATGATTCAGTATTTCTGGTATGCTTTATCTTCTACTATTTCTCCTTCACACCATTCTAAACCAAATACATAATATAGCCATTCTATACTAAGCCATATCTTCATAACTTACTACTACTTGTTGCACAGTCAAGCCAGTATTATCAGCAGCTTCTTCCAACATAATGCCTATGCATCACTGAAACATCAGCCATCAGGGCTCTGAATAGAGCATATAATATGATGTCTGAGGAACACTAAACGCCTTCACTAACTTCTCTGACTTCGGAAGTTCTATCATAGCTATAACAGCTATCTACCCTAGGCTTTCCAAGCAAAAGGAGCGCACTACGCGGGTGGAAAGGACGTAGTTAGGAGAGAGGTGTGGCTTTAATAGGCATAGGCACTTGACCCTTAGTCTGGCGTCGCCGACCCTTTTCCTTCCCTATATTAGTGGGTGGGGAGGAAGGGAAGGGTCTGGTTGCTCTAGTCAACGACTTGCGCCGGCACCAAAATAGTGGCGCTCCAATCAGCGGAATCGTTAATTGGCGAGCGAGCGAAGCGAGCGAGCAACTCTAAGATGTAGTCTATGGAAATCCTGAATACGTCGTCCCGCGCATACGTCGTCCCGCGCATACGTCGTCGTTTAAACGCGCATCCTGAATACGTGGTCGTTTAAACGCGCGCGTTTTTTGACAGTTTGTGATATCTTCAAATATTTTGCAATAAAGTTGGGACAAGGAAGCCATTTTGATAGCTATTAGAACTGAAAGTAAATAAATGGAATTGATGGAATACATGTATATGGATATATACATAACAGCATGGAAAACTGGTATTTGGGGTTAATAGCACAAGTGGGAGGGTACGATCCAGTATCAAATGAATAGCTACTAATACTTATTTACACCATGGTTTGTTCAAACCATCCAATCAATTTGTATATTCATGTGATCAGCTACAATTAATACCTACCTCCTATTGTCTTGGTAATTAAAACCCATCTCCTCTTCCATCTTAATTATGTATGAAAGTTGTGACCCTCTTAAGATAGCACAAGCTCAATCGCACCCCCTCTTATATTAATTACTAAATGAACCCCTATATATGTATATATATAGGGGTTTAAGGGGTTCTATTCCAGAACTTCGCTCGCTCGCCCAACCAATGCTACACGAGCATTTTCTAGTTAAGCGCATTCCTCAACCACATTATTCAATGCGCCCCAGTTTATTCCGCGTCGGCGAGTTTAGAAGTTACAGTTTCGTGCGTAAAGTCGGAGCACATGAAAGGGATATGATGTTTTTGTAGCTCTCACTACAGGGTACCGAAAGAGTGCTTGTTTCCAGAGTTTGTCACTTGTATATGACCAACTCCTACCCAAGTCATTATTGTTGTTGTTGTTCTGCATTATTGAAACACCACAGTCGCAACGAGACATTCCAACAAAATGTTTACTTGCAAAACGCAATAAACCTGTGATGTCATTTGCACAAGTCAGAGCTACCACACCCTTTCCTTCCTCCCCGCCGCCCACCAATGTAGGAAAGGTAAAGGGTCGAAGACACCAGACTAGTCTCTACTCTACTCGCAAGGGACCAAGAAAGATTCCGGTTTCACCATCCAAGGCTTCCAGGAATCTTTGATACATTCAATCGCGAAATATTCCTGAACTGGGTGAATCGTCACATATTCTTCTACAATTTCATATAATTCCATTATTGCTACTTCAATATAATATGAATAAATTTTTAACTTAAGTTAGTAGTACGGTATAGTTTAGTACGGTATATCCACAACTCTCGGACATTTCGACTTTGCCGAGTCTTCTTCAGTGATCGATGTAACGTTTAAAAGAATACTTTTCTTTTGGGTGAATACTTTTTTCGTCTGCTTCTTTCTTCTAAAAGGGGTGCGGCTAAAATTTAGCTACGATTAGTGACGCGTGGGGGGGGGGGGGGGGGGGGGGGGGGGGGAGGATTCGTGAAGTAAAAAAAAAAGGCGTTTAGTGATAGTGTATGGGAAGTCAATGGGAATAGCTTGGTTCTTATACTTCTTTCCTCACCCTTCTCTGGTCACATCTTCACCATCTTCTATACTAGTCCATTTACATCTTCATTGAATACATTATAACTCAAAATTTTCCTCAACCCCTTCTCACCTCTCCCAGTTATAAGTATTTATTTCTCACTCTGGTCCATGAAAGTGTCAAGTATATTTAGTTCATGAATTTATGACATTCTTTTCATTTTTATGATGAAGTTATCATGTTATAATAATATTGTAAGCTTTCTAAAATCATGATGTGAATATTCACAAGACAGTGACGAGATAAGTCTGTCTTCAATGACAATCCAGCGTTGTCACTTCTAGATCACTTTGTTAGGTTTGATAACTTAGTGTGTGTTTGTATGTGTATGTTCTCTGTACATGTTGCCATCAATCTCCCGATATGAACAGAATGTTTCATATAAGTTTTACTTGGAGAGTTAAGTGGGCTGTCTAGGTTAAAATCAAGACACTCTCAGCACCACTACGTATTACTTGTTTACATTTAGATTTGTTAGTTCAGATTTGTTAGTTCAGGTAAACTTACTGGTCATGGATAATCTGTGTGGTAAAAATTTTTTTATTTGTTTTTAGCAGACAATTGTTCTTGCCTCACTTGGCTAGGTGTTAGATACACTCCCTGCCCATAAATTTTGACAGCACCAATGTATATTTTGTTATCTAGCTATATGTGATTAGATATAGCTATGGTGGATCCTCCGGCATGAGAGTGTATTAAACATTTAGCTACAAAACTGGTCACACCACAGTCATGTTTTTCTGCACCAAGCGCTAGCTAAACTGTAAGCTGCGTTAAAGAGCTGGGCACCAAAAAGCTGGAAGATAGTAATAGTATATAATAATAATATTTTATTGAATTAATTTTTGTATATATGTATGTATGTATTTATTTATCTATGATGTTTATTTATTATCATATGTGATTCTTACTTAACTGTGCCTAAAACTGAACATTATTTTATTCACAATCCTGCAGAAAGAATCTATCTAACCAACTTGAAAGGACCTGTGTTGGGATAGGACCCTTTACCGAACAGCTACCCAGGGACTTGGATTGGGACACCATCAAAGTTGATTCTCGTTCCACAAAACGAAAAGCTAAAAGCTGAATGCCATGAAAAAGCTATTCTGTTTTGCAGTGAACTCATTTCTAAAACTACAAATGAAGTCGATTTGGCAGGAGAGCTGCAAAGAAGTTAGCCCTCCATCCTACTTTTTAGCTGTATTCCAAATTTAGGTTTTGGCTGAGCTGATTCTGAAAATCGAAGAGCATTTACTCAGAAATTAGCTTTGCGTGTTTCTCAAGTCTGGTCAGCTAGCAGCAGTTTTCGGCCGTTAGCTTTTTTCTTAGCTGAAAGCTGAAAGCTGAATGCTCAATTTTCTTACAGATTGTATATCAGTTTTCAGCTTTTGATAAAACTGGATTTCCCAATTTCCACTAAACAATCGGGATTTGGAAAAGCTGATTTCTGAAATTTGAGACGAGTAAATCAGAAATCAGGTTTTCATTTTATTGAGAGCCAATTGGCTGGTAGGGCACTCGCCCTTTAACTTTCAACTTAGCTGATCTTAATCATCTGATTTTGAATATATGCACTGGTATATACATTTTCTTTCCTTTTTAGCCATTGCGCTAAATTTGTATTGGTTTGTGCCTTCTCTTGCAACAATTGATGTAAATTGCTGTCACTTTCTCCTTTGTCACCTCGTAACGGTAACCCTTGTCGACACAATACCCTTACTGTGGAAAATATTTCAAGGAGAGCTGTAGATGCATACCTTTTATGAATTTCTGACTCCTTAGATAGCATTGCTCCTATATTTCCAGTAGTAGCTAGAATTGTAGTCATCATTTTCTTGCTGTAGTTTCGGGAAAAAACTGGGGCCAAGCCTGAAAAGCCGTGTTTTTAGGAGTAAAAAAGACACCAGCGCGCGCGTTTGAGAGGCATACATACCATCCATCCATACATACCATCCATCCATACATACATATGTGACCGTCTACGGGAAAACCGGGCACAACGCGGCGTGCGTAATATCGAGAAAAGATCGATCGATTTCTTAAAAATGTATTGTTTCAAGCGGACGGAAGGGAACGGTTAGGTCTATTATAGCGGGAACGACTTAAGCTACGACGATAAAACTTGGAGAGCTCAATATCTGGACGCCGACAACTCCGTAAGTGCAAAAAAAAAATTGTTCGAAGGGTGCCGCGTTGTGCCTGGTTTTCCTATAGACGGTCACATATATATATCTAGTGATGTGCTTGAGCACAAATGGCGAGCGAGCCTTCCTTGTTAGTTTAAAAACCATTTACCACTAATGTCACCTGGTTCTGCCTCCCTTGTTATGGATGTAAGATTCTGTCAAACTTAAAAATTATTCCCTTGACAAGGTATAATTAGCTAATGGGTATGATTGATTAGTATTTATCATGCTTTCATCAATTTTACATTGTCAATTTTTTATTACGTACATTTAAACAAACTAAACCCCACCCAATATTGTAGGTGTGGCAGATGTGAGTGCTTGATCGGCCACTTTAAAATTGCTTTCTACACCCCTATTGTTACATAATATACTTTAGCTTAGTTCATGCAAAAAAGTAAATAGTAGTTGACCATTAATATAATTATACAGAATTACTCTCTCACCTTAATTTCAGGAAAAGTGATAAACATCTGTAGTACAATTTAAGCCATTCTGACTACCTCAATTACCAGTAACTGGTGAACAAGCTGGCAGCTCTACCAAAAAAAAAACACAGCTAGAGTTATTTTTTGTAATTTTAGCTAACAAATATGGAACTACGTACATACCCCAGCTTCTCCCAAGTAATGGTGGCCCCCTGGTTTTAATTTATAGCCGCTCTGGCTACCAGTGGCACTTGACAACCAACGAGCGGCATTTAGCAGCCCCCCAAAACGACGAGGTTTTTCAATTACGATTGGTAAAGGGTTTCAATGCCATAGTAACCGTTCGCAGTAACATTTTGGACGTGAATAACAGGCGTTTTCGCAGGAATTCTCTCACAATTTTGAGTCCTAATTTAAAGTAAGACTTGCTTAATACTTTAGTATTAGAATAAACTGGGGTCAAGCCTGAAAAGCCGTGTTTTTAGGAGAAAAAAGTGAATCCGCGCGCGTTTAAGTGGGGCATACGTACCATCCATACACACATTTACCCGATTTTGCATTATCCACCCCTAATACTGTCTCGCTCGCTCCGCTTGCTCGCTAACTACTGAGTGCTTGAGCACAAATGGCGAGCGAGCCTAAAACTACACTACTGTTAAACGATTAATTTTAACTTCAACACTCAAGCTACTAAGAAAAAGTCAAGTTTAAATTACGTGTATATTAGGTAAAGGGGTTTCAATGCCATAGTAACCACTCCCTGCAACACTTAGAATTGAAAAAAAAAGCAACAAAAAAATGTAGAATTATTTACACGTTTTTTTTGTGATATTCTTTAGCTAAGTAGGCACAATACTTTCACACAACTAAACCTACCTACACAAGGCTTAGCTTCGTAGTTACTCTAGAGGACAAAGAATTTTCAAGCAAATACCGAGAGATTACGGGTAATGATCGCTAAACGGGAGGATTCCGTTTAATGAAGTTTGGGACTGGGTGAACAACGAGCTAACACAAAAACATGAGAAGGTCACTGTATGATCGATAAACGGGAGGATTCCGTTTAATGAAGTTTGGGAGACTGGGTGAACAACGAGCTAACACAAAAACATGAGAAGGTCACGGTACAAAATGACATACGTACGTCCAAACAGATAAACAAACAAACATCCCTTATTTTCAATTGTGTTACCCCTGTGAGTGTCTCGCTCGCTACGCTCGCTCGCCAATAACATATACCCAATTTTGTATTATGCACCCCTAATGCTATCTTGCTCACTCCGCTCGCTGCCAACTAGTACAGTGCTTGAGCACAAATATTGAGCGAGCCTGCCTAGTTAGGTTACATACAACTACCGTATTGTTACTATGTTTTAGCTTAATTCATGCAAACACTATAATAGCAGTTATGACCTTTTATTTCAGCTAACAAATACACAATTACTTTCATACCTGATTAATGGTAACTTCTGTAGTATCAAATTTATGTTATTTTTACAATCTGGATTACCGTGAATTATTGACAACAAGCTCTCAGCTAAAAATAAAAAAAAGATCAATTTTAGAACACAAATATAAAATTACTTTCTTATCTTGAGCAGTGGTGTAGTATCTGTTGTCGCCCAGGTAATATCTCTTAGTTTTTAAGTTTTATTAAGAGCTCAAAGCCCAAATATAGACAATACAACAGATATACAACAGACAGGCTGCTGACAGATTGACAAAAACAAGTATTAAACTGATATAAGAATGGTGACATGCCATTGATACAAAACCAAAGTATACATAGGGGTGGAGCACAGATAAGAACATAGACACAACACAGGTGATATCAAAGAAGTCCAACTAGTCTGTGGTAAGTTGCCACAAGTGGTAACTTCGGTAGTATCAGATTAAAGCCATTCTGACTATTAGAATTAACCAGTCACTGTTGACAACAAGCTCTTAGCTACAAAAAAGAAAGACAGAGTTATTTTTGTTTATTTAGCTAAAAAACATGGAATTACGTACTTACCTCATCTTCCCTCGAGTAGTAGTAGCTTCCTTAGCATTAATATTAGGATATTGTGACTACCAATGGCTCTTGAGAACCAACAATCGGCACTTCGTATCCTCCCTAAAACGGCGAAGTTTTGAAATTACGTCTGGAAAAGGGTCTTCAATGCCACAGTAACCGGTCGCAGCAACTATTAATTGTGTCCTGAAATACAAGTTTATTTTTATTTTTAAATAGATAAAAAGTGTAATACTGAGTGATGTTACAAAAAGGTAAAGATCAGCTATACAACTGGTAAAAGAAAAAAGAAAAAGAAAAAGACAATATACAAAAAGTTCAGGCTACACCGTCCAGGGAGGGGGGTATGGTGGGGAGACGGTGGAGCCACAGCGATGCATTGCCCCGCCATAAAGCAACTGCCATGCGGCCAAACAGGTGACTGGTAGTTGGGGTGGAGTCAGAAGTGCTGCAGCGATTCTCGATGGCCCTGCTGATGTTGGTGATGGTGCGGATGATGTCCTCAGCCAGCCCACCTAGTGTCTCAGCCACCAGAGGGATCAAGTCCGTCCCGGAAGAGCGGCATGCTGAGAGGTTGGCTGCAAGCTTCCTCTGCACACCAACTTGGAGGGCATGGCCAGGTGTTTGGGCAGCCTGAGCGATGGTGAGCTCCTGTAGCGGGCTGATGACAAGCACATCAAAGGCGGTCGGACGTCCAAGGCTCCAGCATGGAATGAAAATGTTGCCCGGGCGAGCCTGCGAGCCAGGCAGTAAGCCAGGGGTCTCCTTGGAGGGAGCAAGAGCAGCGGACTGGGCAGCAGCGTGGATGGCATCACGGACAGCATTCTGACGGGCAATGCGATCTCTATTCCCCCCGCAGCCGACCTGGTGATCACCGTACGCATCAGCAGTAAGGTGGCATTCCGGGCAGGGGTATGACGAGCTGTGGAGGGGAACCCCAAGCCAGTAGCGCAGGCAGCACCGGAACACTCGGTCGTGGAGATGGAGGCCGAGAGTGGTGGAGGGGATGATGTTCAGCCAGTCTCCGGCATGGGGGAGGCTGGAGAACAAGGCAAGTGCCTGCAAGCGGCAGGTGGGAGCCGAGTCAAGGAGCTGCTGGAAGCAGGCCTCGTCGACGACATAACTATGCATTTCTGCCGGAGAGGGACGTCAATGTCGTCTAGGCACTTCCAATCTGGGCAGGCGGCTTCTATGGCCAGGCGCGAAACAGTCGTGATGTGTGGAGGGGGGTCTGGCGGGCTGGCGAGGATCTGTAGCACCAGAGACTTTGTTACTGAGGTGGAGGCGAGAAAGGCGGCTGGTGAATGGCGTAGCGCACTGCGAAGATTGAGGCCCCTGTGACTACACGGGAGAGACGCCTTCAACCAGGACCAGTGGGAAACTGGGCCACCTACAATAGTCTCCAGGGTGCAGCGGATGGCTCTATCAAACTCGGCAGCGGAGCGTTGGATGTGACTGGGAGGGCAGGCACGGAGGATGAAGGAGACCTTGGGGAGGGCAAGGCAAGAGTGCAAAAGGGTGCACTCCACCTGAGAGTCGCCAACGCCGTGTAGCGCTCCAAGGGATTCCTTCAGCTTCGATAGCCGGGCGCCAAAAACCTCCTCGCAGTAGTCGGGTGAACCGATGGGGCATCCCAGGAGAGAGAAACCTCTGCGGGTGGTGGGAATGTCTGTTGGGAGGACAGACTGAGCCTGGACAGCGTCCTCTGGGATGTAGAGGAGAGACTTGGAGCGGTTGAGGTGGAGGCCCAGGGGGGAACCTTCGCGCTCAACGATGTGCAGGGCAGCAGCAAGGTCCTCTGGGGAGCCCATCAGGGTGCCGTCGTCCAGGTACCACACGTTGAGGCGGAGACCTGAGACGTCAGCCTGCAGGCGCTTGAGCAGGGGCTGGAGGGTTAGAGTAAAACCCAATGGGCCGAGAGGGTCCCCCTGCTGCACACCACTGCAGCTATGGATAGTATCTTCCCCCAGATGGAGCAGGTGGCTGACGGGAGTAGCAGGATTCCATCCAGGCCGCTAGGTGTGGGATGCGTTGCCTGATCTCAGCAAACATAGACTTTCTGCTAATGCAGTTGAAGGCGTTGGAGAAGTCCAGGAAGAGGCACCAGCACTGATCCGGGTCATCAGAGGAGAAGAGCAGATGTGAAGTGGTGTGGATGATGGCCTCGCAGACGCCTTTGACTCCAACACCCAGTTGAAGGGGGGTGAGTGAAGAGATAGCAGAACGGAGGGAGGTGGAGGCCAGACACTTTGAAGTGAGCCGGCGCAGGACTTCTCCTACGGCGATGGGGCGGTGACCGCCGCTCTTCTTGGGCGAGGCAAGGAGGGTGGCCCCACAGAGGTGGGGGAGGACCGAAGGAGGGGCTCTGCCAGCAGCTAATATGTTGACGAGGCTAGTGAGGGCGGTGAGGGCCTTGGGCAGCACAATCTTGGGAGGGGGATCGAATAGCCTCCTGAAGGTGACTAGGGCGCAGACCAGAGGGCCCAGGGGCAGAGGCATTGGGGAAAGATATCACTCCCTTGAGGACTGCAGGCTCTGAAAGGATGGCAGGTGACGGAACTGGGTCTAGAGGCACAGAGGGAGGAGGTGCCTGGGGGTGTTTCTTCCGCATCTCATGAAGGATTTCCGGAGACGGGGAGGCTAGGCTGTCAGATGTCAGGGCTTGGATGGCCTTGCTGTACCGGTTGTTCTGCGCAGCAGCTTGGCTCTCCTGGAGTTGCTGGTGGAGGTGGGGGCAGAAGAGCGTGATTGTCTCCTGGCGAGGGACCGGGCATCCTCGAGAGCCTCGGACCAAAGGGAGACCAAATCACCATCTGCCCAACGCTGAAGGCGAGACTTCACTCGCTTCATGATCTCACGCCAACGAAGCCGTTGGCCTACAGCAGGGCTGATAAGCACACACTTAGCTAGAATGAAGAGGCAGGACCACTGGGAAGGCTTGTCAGGATTGCGTTCAACAGACCTGAGACAGGAGCTAGGAGCAAGGGCCCAGCCATCACGGGTGCCCTTTGGGACATGCTGCAGAGTGGGCACATGAGATTTGAGGATGGTTGGTAGGGCTGGTAGGGCTGACAATAGAGGGGAGGCAGGCTGGGAGGCAGGCTGGGAGGAGAAGGGGCAGGTGATGAGCTGGCAGAAGGGTTGGCAGCAGCTGGAAGAGGAGACGGGGCAGGCGTTGTCAGGGATGAGGAGGGGCATGATGGGGGAGAGCGGCCACGTGGCCGGGTATTGTGGCAAAATCCCAAATCGCCAGGCAAACAGCGGGAGCATGGAGCTCCACTTCGGACACAGGTGCATCTCAGGCACTTGGCTGTACCATTACAGCGGCAGCAGCGAGTGCTCGAAGCGTTCACAATAGCCATCCACCTTACCAAACTACAAATAGTGCGCAGCAACCCTTGAGATTGAGTTGGTCTCGTTGGTCTCGTTGGTCTCTCTACGAACCCACGACTTGCTTCACTGGCGTAGCCACTTACACCCGTATAAAACAAAGACAAACGAAACAAAGCAAAACAAAGCAAAAAACTATACGTTAGCTTCACCAGACCCTTTTTTCGCAGGAATTTTCTCACACTTCCAAGCTTGCTTAATGCTGTTGTTTCAGAATAAACTTGGGTCAAGCCTAAAAAGCCGTGATAAAAAGGAACCCCTGCGCTTTTAAGGGGCATACTGCCATCCGTACACACACATATAATATATATATATATTATAGTACTTATTACATGAGTCAGAGTGTGATATAGCGAAATATTTCAAGAGTAGGTTAATATATTTTCACAAGCCAGAGGCAAGTAAAAATAAATCCTGAGAGTGAAATATCTTGCCATACCACTCTGACAAGTGTAATAAGTGGTTTATTCCACACTAGATATCTTCACTACTGTAGTTAGTACTAGAGGAAGGGTAACTCACAGCGTAAAGTTGGTTGTAGGGGCTACCCACACCCCCAGCTGATATTTTAGCAGCTGCTCTAACCCTGTTGAGAAGGGTAAAGAGCAGGGTACACCAGAGGAAGGTAGCTGTAAAACTGAGAAAATTGAAAAGTTTGGCAGGTTGCTATAACTACAGGGGTAATGAGCTTTCTCAGTGTCTGGGACTCCAGACCGTCTTCAAGACTGAGCTGCTGGGACCCAGCGCCCTGAAGTCACCCTTTGGCAGGACAAAAGACTTCAGGGCAAGGATCATCAGAACAATGGTCATTGTCATCGCACACACTCAATGTTCACCCTTTACCACACATTAATGATATTCATATTCTACCCATTCGAATTGTATCATCGTGCTTCCCTTATATGTTATGTAGTCACTTCATTTTGTTGTTGCTCGATAATTCCGAACTTATTAGTGATAGTGGAGAGTGGGTGCTTTTGGGTTACGAGCACAAGACTGCAAGCTTATCGGCCAGCGGTTGCGCTTGAGTCACTTGCTCCAGAGGGTATTGAGCTAACTGGTCCTTCATCGCACGGAGATCATAACTCAGCGGAGTGGGTGGGGCACTTCCTCATACACTCCGCACACTCAGTATAGCATGAAATAACAGTGTAAAATATTGTGAGTTATTATTTCACTGGTCATGTACCTAAAAATATCATTGTGAAGATATCTAACAGTGAAGTAAGCTCGCCAATTAAAGAATATCACAAAGGTTTAAATAACGTGTATTTTTTGTTGCTGTTTATTTATTTATTTATTTTTTTAATTCAAGCAGTCGCGGCGAGTGGTTACTATGGTATTGAAACCCTTTTGCCATATATCTGTTATTTAAATCTCGACCTTATTTTGAGTAGCTTGAGTGTCAGAAGTTAGAATCAATCTATAACATTGGTGTGGTTTCAGGCTCGCTCGCTATTTGTGCTCTTGCACATCCCAGTAGTATCTTGCTAGCTTAGCTCGCTCGAATATCCCCGATTTTCAATTGAGTTACCCCTGATAGTGTCTCGCTCAGCTCGCTCGCCAATTAATCAAGCGCCAGCGAAAAAAGCGCAAAAAAGCCATGCCTACCAGTTCAAGCGTTGAACATTGCGCATGTACAGCTTCGGTCGTTGTGTTTAAACGCGTGCGAAGTGTCAAAGATCATGTGCTGCGTTAATACGCATGCGCTCCGAAAACCGATTGAGAAATGTCTATTTGGCCAGTATAAAAAAGAGGTCTTCTATTGTGCTGACCTTCATTCTGAGCGCTGTACTGCTTACAAGTAAGTGATCAAAATGTAATCTACTGCTCTAAGACTCTAAATTTAGTTCATCCCATTTACTTGTAGCTAGCAATTGTGTAGGGTATTTCATATTTAAGCTATTTATTAATATATTTTCTCAATGTCAACAGGAAGAAAACATTGTACTTAGCCAGTTACAGATGCAGGTGCAAGTTTTATGAATATCATTAATCACAAAGGGGGTTTGTTGGTAAACCCCAAAAACCCCACCTGCCTATGGGCCTATTGTAAACATGTGGTTTTCAAGGAATCTGATTTAGGCGAGTCCACTCAAATATTTAATTATAATCTACCGGATGGTCTTTCTCTTCGCTCGGTGAGAGTAGTCAATGGCGTTAGTGAACTCAGGTTTACAGCCTCTCCTAAAGTGCCCACACTTCAAGATGAAGATTTTGCTGTATGTTTTCGCCTAGCTGCTGAGAATAAACGACCTGTATTTGGTTATGTTAATTTTCCTCCTAATCACCCTTTTCATTCATCCCGGTGGCTCAACCACTACTCTCCAAAGTGGTTGCAAGGAACTTCACTTGGAAAACTTTTAGCTGATGTGGACTGGAACATGAAGTGTTTATATATTGGGGCAAGGTCTAATGAAGACAAGACCACTTTCAAATCTTGGCCTAAATCCAGTAATTTGAAAGGATTAGCGACTCATCTTGCTTTTCCAAGGAAGGAAAATATGCTTTGGGGATCTATCAAAATGTATTGTGATCACGCTAAAGTTAAAAAAACCAAAGACGAAATATTCTTTCCTGAAGAACCAAAAATGAAGATTGTAGATCAGTTTAGCGATTCATACTCAGCGTACATTACCGATCGTCTTCCTAGTGTGGCATATCATGATGAGCCAAAATTTCTCAAAATGCAAGAAATGATCAAATTAATTCTTGCAGTGGAATGGCTGTACAATGAGAAGAAAGTAAGAGTCAACCAAAGTTGGGTCCAATTTCACACAGAAAACATCTCGGAAGAACAGTATGTAACTTTGATTGAGAGTTTTCCTGAAAGAGAGGAAGCCCCTCCAGAGATGGTCCCTACTCCTCCACCTGAGTTTGAACCACCAAGTACAGATGCTACAATCTGTACAGCAAATTCTGAAGTGTACAATGCTCTAATAAAAAATTTTCGATATGGATATATAAATTTTGGTGGCTGTGAAGCCAGAATATTCACAGATGAAGGTGAAAATTATCTATTTCAAAATTGCTTGAAGTCAAGTTTAATTATGCATACTCCTGCTTGCACAATAAAATGCTATGACAATATAGCATTAGATGATGAAGACTTTAAAAATATGAAAATTGAGGATGGAGATGATGAAACCACTTCCACATCTAAGGCATCAACACTGTTACTGCCTAAAATCTCTTCCAGGGTTCAGGTTCCTGTAGGTCCAGGCATTGATGCAATAATCTCAGTGACACTATTCAAAACAGATATTAATAGTCAAAATGATAGGTCATCTATACATGACAACAAGGATATTTTCATGGACATTTTAAAAGCTGCTGAAGAAAACAGTATATTTGGTCCACTTGAAGAATTAGTTCAAAATCTAGAGGATTCATCAGCTGATAATACTCCAGAAAACAGAGAATTAGTCATTAAATCTATGAAGACTTGCCTTGAGTCTGCACTTAAAACGAGTATTGAAGAATCTCTCGCTGTTCCTGCCACAGTTTGTGCATCAATTGATGAATTTTCTTTTGATGATGGAGTGAAATTATCTCTCAATATATCAATTATCCGTCATGCTCCATCCACATTGCCTCCTTTTGAGATCACAGGAACGATGAAATTGGCTTCAAATGACCTGGACTTTGTGTTTTCTCATTGTAATCCAAATACCTTATTTCTTCCCATAATTCCTGGGTTGTATCAAGAGATTATTCCTGGAGTTTCCTCATGGGAAGAACTCCTGTCTGAGATGAGTACACCGATACCACGATTCTGGCAAGACCCATATACTGGTATGGGGATTCCATCAGACCAGGGAGGAGTTTCAACTACAGATATTCCAGTGTTACCTGTTCTTGCTGGGTGTGCTGCAACTTTAGCTGTACCATTCACACGCCTAAAAAACAGTTCACCAAAATTTGAACCACCTAGAGACTCTGAGTCAAAAGTTGAGCCACCAAAATTTGAGCCGCCATCAGATTCCACATATTCATCTGAAACTGAAAATGTACAAAATGATGAATCTTCTACACCTGCAAATAGGCCTGCATTTCCTCATAATAATGAAAAGAAGGACAAAAAGAAGCACAGAGTCAAACAGCGTCAGATAGAGGCAACAGATATGGATGAACTTGTTGTGAGATCTTCACATATTAAAGGTATTTAACAGGTTAGATGTTTCCCATTCCTTTTATATTTATAAAAAAAAAGTTTATCTATGATTTTGAATTACTTCTTACCTGAAAAGAATTGATTTAAGTGAAAAATGTAACAACACCCATTCACAAGTGTAACTTTTTTTACTGGGAAAAAAGTATTTCATTGGTCAGTTCAACATGTGATAATGGCAAGTACTATTATTTCTTAACAGAATACAAAATAGAATTAGGCAGCCATAGATTAGTCGTAATCATTAGCTATTAATGTATTTCTTGTGTTGTGGTAATAAACTATTATATTCTACCATTTTAGGTACTATTCAATCAGTTAGTGAGGACCAGAAAGCTGCTGTGACAAAAAGATTCAAGAAATCTTGGAAAGGACATCCTCCAGAAATTGTCACCATTTTCAAGATCAATGATATTGATCTTAAAAGGCAATGGAAAAATTATGGCATAATGCTTCCTCAAAAGATAGAAACCTGTGAAGAGTACTACCATGGAGCATTACTCCTGTGTGATATTGCTGGTGATAAAAAGCTCTGCAATGAGGAAAATTGTGGCATATGTATCACTCTCAGGGACAGCTTTAATGATCAGTCTTGTAAAAGGCACCAAAGCTCCACAAAATTTGACGAGAATTTTATTCTAGATCTTTGCTCTTCATCTTCTGATAAGCACACTAAAGAAAATAAATATGGATGCAGAGCAGTGCTACTTTGTGATGTTTTACCTGGGCGTAAATACAACATACAAACTCATATTACAACTGATCGAATACCAGATGGTTATGACAGCATTTCTGCCATCACTGAAGATGATCTCCAATCTCCTATCATTATCGTTCCTAATTATGAAGCTATATTACCCAGATTTATTATTGTATATAAACACTCCCATTAAAAGTACCAGTCACATTACAATTGTACACTATGTTACCTATGCTTATATTATGTTGCTCAAACTATGGCATCCATGTTGTAATGGTTGTTGTCTTGACCATTACAGGAACTGCAATCCACTTTTATGCACAATTTTAATTGTTTACTCCTCATTGTCAAAATCAAAAATATTGTCTATAATAAAATTATATAATTGTTTATAACAGCTACATTAAATAATTTTAGAACATTGGACTGAGAGCCTATGTGTATAAATGAGCAGGTAGGCATTGAATTTTGAATTGATGATAATCAATCAATGGGATCACATACTTCCTTATATGAACTAACAATATTCATTAAAATGGTATTACTTCCAAAAAAAATCTCATACATACAAATAATCCCTTGCAACCACTAGCAGTTATGGCACCTGGCAGAGCCAGGATTCCTGTGCACTAAGCAGGCACAGTGACCTGTGCAAGCAAAGCTCAGGGAGCAGGGCTAGGAACTTGCAGGAAAACAGAACTTTCCTCATACCAAGTAGTGTGGGCACCCGAAGTCCTACCTGGACCATTGCTGTTTCATGAGAAAAGGCCTTGAATTTGCACCCCAGCAAACGTCAGTTACTCAGTCACAGCTGAGTGTACTGGTGTGGCTGGTGGGAAGCAGATAGAAAATCAGATGGAAAATTGCCTGAGTTGGGCTTGAACTCGGGACCTCAGGCCCTGAGCCCAGGACACAACCACTACACTACACAGCCACCACACACACACATACATATTATATACACAGTGGAGTCAGTGGAGTAGGAAGATGAAAAAAATTTTTTTTTTGGGGGGGGGGGGTGGGCTGATGGGTAATAGAGTGTTTGTTTGTGCAAGTCCCCCCCCCCCCCCTAACGAGTTTTTTGCCCCCCTGAAAATTATTAATGATCTTCATAGTCATTTGCTACAAAATTTGCACCCATTTTATGGAAATGAGAAATCCACCTATAATTTTTTAAAATATTAATTTGACTCCTCTGAACCTTGGTTCTTAAACCTTGTATAAACAATGTTGTTGAGAGGAAAATAATTGAAAGCTGTTTTAGCATAAATGTGTCAGCTAAGATGATATGTTAACGCTCTTTAGTCTGCTTGTGAATTTAGGCAGGTTTTTAGATTATAATTAGTTGGTGATTTAGCAACTGCTAGTTTTCACACATACATACATACATACATACAGACAGACAGACAGACAGACAGACAGACAGACAGACAGACAGACAGACAGACAGACAGAAAGACAGACAGACAGACAACGAGACAGACAGACAGACAGACAGACAGACAGACAGACAGACAGACAGACAGACAGAGCAGGCTAACTTAATTTCACAAGCAAAAGCAGAAGCCAGTAACATAAAGCCTGCTGAGAGTGAAGTATCATGCTATATTATTGATGAGTGTAATAAGGGGTTTATTCTATGCTTGACATCTTCACCACAGTAGTTTGTGCTCGGTTGTAAACACTACTAGAGTTAAAGTTCATAGTGGCTCCCTAAATCTCAATCTAATATTATAGCAGCTTCTTTGGCCTAGTTGGATAGTTTTTTATAGAGAAAGATAGCCATAAAAACCTTGCTATTAATTTCTATATTATTTAGGGTAATGAGCTAATACAGTGTGAGAATCTATCTCACAGGTCACGAATCTAAAAATAATATCGTGAAGATATCTAGCACAGAATTTATATACCAGAATATTTATGGGTTCTTAATTTTTTTTAATTTATAGGTTGTAAAATATTAGAAAAGATGGTTTTAAAAATTTAAAATAGTTAGTGCTGTAAAAGAGAAACAATGGTGTTGTGTACCCAACTTGCACAGTGGGTTTTCATATCTTGAAGTTGTATTAATCTTTTCAGAGTAAAGAAAATATTTTTTCTCCAATATTTGAAGTGTCCTACTTAATTATTTTCCTGCTAGAAAACAGTCCATATCATACTATTTTTAAATATCATAACTGAAAAACAGAAAACAAGGTTAGGATTGACAAACGGTATTAGAGAGTACTTATGATGCCTATACTATAATGGGTTCCATAAACGAAAAAATGTTTTGAGCTTTTTTTTTTGTTGTGAGGCTACATATATAGAATTCTGTACTCTTAGTAGAAGGGTTTATATCAAATTCATTCTCCATTGCTGCCACTGCCCATATTGAGGTTACAATCCAAATTGTTCTATAGCAATAAAATTATAAATTCCAATGAATTTTAAGGACTATAAGGAAATACCAAACTCTTCAAGGACAAAGGACACAGTCCAAAAATAACAACTGTCCTTCTGATTCAAAGACAGTTGGAGCCTATGTGATGATAGTGACGGTGTTGCACAACTACCTGGACTTCCTTACACCATAATGTTCTCACGAAGTAGTCTCTGGATGGTATTCATTAAATTCCAAATATATTCACGGAGGTGTTTTTGTGAAGATGTTGCACAACTATCTATTTTATAGCAAATATATTTCTGTAAGGAGGGGGGATACAAAAGTGCTATATTTCCACAAGAACAGCATTAATTCTTTAAAATAGAAAGTATACATGAAAATTTAGGCACCAGTTGTGGTGAATTAAACATTAAAAGGCAAGAATATTAAAAATACATGCATGTAAATTAAAATTTCTCATTTGGTCCCAAACTATTCTCAGTTATAAGTAAACTAACTTCAATGTGCCTGTACCCATATGAGTCAGAGTGCGATATGGCGAAATATTTCATAAGCAGTCTAATTTATTTTCATGAGCCAGAGGTGAGTGAAAATAAAGAGTGGGAGTGAAATACCCTGCCATATCACTCAGAACAGTGTAATAAGTGGTCTATTCCAAGGCTGTAGCCAGGGGGGGGGGTTCAGGGGGTTACATGTAACCCCCCTTTCAAATTAATGATATTCATAGAAGTCTGTCTGTAGTTGTTAATCACCATTAGTGCCCACAAAGAAAAAGCAGCTGCTGACATAATACACTTATGTTTTCATGATTCTCTCAAAATTCAATGTGCTATTTAGTTTTAATATAATGGTTTGTCTTTATGTCAATTTTCTTGATAATGGATGTTAGTTAATTAAGAGGTGTGGTTTGGGTGTGGTCAGATTTGTAACCCCCCTTTTGAAAAGTCTGCCTACGGCCCTGTATTCTACCCTAGATATCTTCACTACTGTAGCTTGTAGATAAAACCGTTAATAACTTTTGAATGGAAGTAGCTACGCTTCCGGGGTTTGTACCATTCGAATGCTCGTGCCAAAGCGGTCCAGAAAATTCCCTTTAAAAACTTCTGATCCAGCGGGAAAGTGCAGTTCCAAAACTCAATAGAAAAGTCTATGGGAATAAATAAAATCACACGTTTCCCGCGCTACACGCGGCGGGACTTAGTCACGCGCTCAAACCGGGCCAACCACGTGCGCAGTACCTCAGAGACAATTGTAAACAAAAAGCAGTCGTAGTTTGGTGACTTCGTCTAAGATTTGTGCTATATTAGTAGCTCCAGATCACCCACCGCAACCTTCAGCCAGTTTTAGGCACAACTAGAAGCTCGTATAAACGATAAACTACGGGTGATTAGTTATAACTGGGCATATATTGAATACAGCCCCGAAGAAACTGCCATAGCTTCTTTTTCATTTCAACAAGTAAATTTAAGGTAATAATGCCCACCTTAGACCCACCAGGTTTTTACTGTGGGCGTAGGTGAGCTACTACTGCCATGAGACCTTAATTGTTTCAGGTTTTGCCAAGTGCATTCCTCTTTTGACACATTTGTGGTAGAGCCAACTCAACTGGACCTACTCAACTCACACAGTATAAAGTTGGCTATAGGGGTTTCCCTAGCCCCCCCTCCAGCTGTTATTTTAGCAGCTTGCTCTATCCTGGTAGGCTAGCTACACCTGAGCAAGGTAGCTGTAAACACTAGGAAAAGTGTTCTACTAAAAGTTACTAAAAACTATGAGGGTAATGAGCTTGCTCAATACAGCATGAAATAACAAGCTGAGTGAGTTATTTCACAGCCATGTACCTAAAACTATCATTGTGAAGATATCTTCACAATGATATCTTTAGGTACACAACCCACTTTGCCACATGTTGGGTTTTTACAGCTACCTTCCTCAGGTGTAGCCTACTCAACCTGGTTAGAGCAGCTGCTAAAATATAAGCTGGGGGAGTGGGTAGCCCCTACAACCAGCTTTATGCTGGAGTTACCAGTCCTCTAGTACAAACTACAGCAGTGAAGATATCTATAGTGTGGAATAAACCACTACTACACTCAGCAGAATGATATGGCTAGGTATTTCACTCCCCCTCTGACTCATGAAAATAAATTAGCCAGCTAGAAATATTTTGCCAAATCACACTCTGACTCATGTAATAAGTATTATAATTATATTTATATAATAATATATTATTCATTTAATACAGAAGAATATCACAAGTCTGTTGGCTTAGTATTTACATGAGTGCTGCAGCCACTAGCATAAATACAGCCAATCAGCTGAGTGATATTCTGTGGTATTCAATGAATAATACAATTATTATGTACAGCTCATGTGTGAGTACCATAGCAACTGTTTCTTGTGCCACTTGTGTAACCTGGGGGGACGTGATACTCAACTTGATAACTATGAACACAGGTGATATGGGAATATGTTTCCTAGTCACCTCTTGTTTACTTCAATGCATTTCCTATGTGGCAACAGGCATTAGGCCCTAATCATAGCTGGTGAGTTTTTTTAGAACAAGAGGAGGGCTACTATATGCAGGTGTCCTCGCTCAGGGTGGCATAGGGCTTTGTGATGCCCTTGCTCTCAGGGTATATTGTGTCTGAATGTATACAGGTATCAGTCCTTAGTAGTGCATTGCTGCACTTGGGATGCCACAGCCCAGGGCCTTTGGACTTTTGCGAACAGTAGATCCCTTGGTCTCAGTATCTAACTATTACATGTATATAATACTTATTACATGAGTCAGAGTGTGATATGGTGAAATATTTCATAAGCAGGCTAATTTAATTCTCACAAGCCTAGTGAAAATAAAATCTAAGAGTTTCCTGTGTATGGGGAAACCAATATTGATACAGCCAGTGAGTGTTATGCTCCAGCAAAGAAGGACTGAGCCATTAAGTCTTGATTGGCAATACCACTTGATGTACTTGATAAAGTACTAGAAAATGAAGGCTCATACTACCGACAGACTCGTGATATTTCACGATATTACATGTATAACCTATATTTAAGTCAATAATAACTCATGAATAAGAAATGAGGCTACAATAAAAATCAATTGTTCAAAAATTTTAACTCCAATTTACCACTTATATTTAGTTAGTAGAGAGGGAGATAAGAATGTAGGCAGGTGAATGAATCAGTATAGGTGGTGGGAGCAATTAGACACTTGATTAAAATATTCATAAAGTCAGGTAGTAATGCAACATCTTCACAAACACCTCTGTGAATGTTTTTTTTGGTAATCTTGAATAATGATGTCTGCAGATTGTTGTACAACATATCACTATGAAATGCAGGGGTAATTCTAATATCTGCTTTTCTATGTGTGTATGTGTGTTTATATGTAGGTGATAATTTTAACTAGTACACCTAATGATATGTCTACCTCAACAATATTACCACCACTCTCCTGGAGGATAAACCTAGAGCATATTCTGTGAGCAGTTATCATATGTGTCTTTTTATGAAACACATGTTCCTTTTCTGGTTGTTCAAGGTGAGTTGTGGCATAGACAATGAATATATTTAGTTTAAATATGGTATACTGGTACAAGGCTTCTCATAGCAATGGTAAGGGACAAAGGTTATTACATCAAACAAAGTGTTCATATGGGATCTCTTTAGTTCCCAATGTGAGTGCTAGCTAGTTAAATAAAGGGGGAAGACATTCATTACAATTAGAGCATTAGTCCCCCCCCCTCCCCCTCCCCCCCCCACCAATTACCCCCCTGTGAAAGTGCTGCATAGCAGATTCGAATGGTGCATTAAACACATTTTGGAGGATGCTATTTTGAAACTATGCTCACAGGGAGTGTAAAGTTACAGGCTTACCGCATTCAGCATGTACAACTTCCTGGGGGAAAAAACACTTGACAGATGGCAAACATAAAAAGAGGCTTATACACATTTTAAGTTCCATGCAATGCACTTCATTAAAATTTGTAAAAATGTGGATTAAATTTCAATTAATATTAATTATAAAAAATGTGGTTACTAGCTATATTATACAATTTACTTATAATTTTTTTATTGTACAAAACCTGAAGTTTTCAGACCATATAATAGTAAAATTTACAAACTTTAAGCATAATGCATAGTCTTTGTAATCTACAAAAACTACATGATCAAATGTACGTATGTAATGTTGTATCCTTGTGATGAAAAAGATGAAATGAACGTGAGGAATCTATTGTGCCTACTCCCACTTCAGTCACTGAACCATCATCACTAAACAGTGTAACTGTACAACCCACTCTCTCTTTAATTCTGAACAATTCTGAACCATTCAGTGCCCACTCAATTTGTAACGCTGTTTAGGAGCCTCAGAACCTGGTCCATTATCAGAGTCTGGATCATTCTTTGGTAACTATTCCATTTAGCAAATGAACGTATACAACTTTACCAAGGATTGCTTCAAACCACAGTGCAGCCGTTACGATGGTGAAAGGGCTAATCTAAATATCTTTTATATCCATTTGTAGTGTACTTGTGCTGTGTAGGTTAAATGTTACTATTAATATTTCCTGGCAAGGCAAAAAATCATACAATGAAAAAAGAATAAATAAACAAACACATAAAAATAATAATAATAATGTTACTATTATTATTATTATTAATATTTTTATTATTAATATTTTATTATTATCATTATTATAATAATAATAATAATAATAATAATAATAATAATTATTATTATTATTATTACACTCAAACTCCCCTAATACGGGCAGCTAGGGACCGGGCACTGCCCGTAATTCGGAAATATCCGTATCTGAGAACAATTATTTGCACTTGAATTTTAATATATACGAATTGTAATAACTTAGTTATAATTACAATTATACATACTTTGAGCTACTTGTATTTAAGTTACACAATTATTTTTTTTAAAAAGGTTGGTTAGCTTAGTTTGTTTTAGAGTTTCTTGCCTCATCCTAGCAGCAGTATTTCTGCCAGTTTTTTAAAAATAAAAGATGATTAGGGTCACTACCCTGACTTTCTAGCCACTGAAGTGTTACATTCAGAGCATCAAGTGCCTCTTGCGGTGTATAAATATGATTAAATAATTTTCTGTTTAGATGGAAATGATTTGCTATTACTTTGCTTAGTAGGCTGCTTAGTAGACGTAGTTAGTAGGCTGCTTAGTAGACGTAGTTAGTAGGCTGCTTAGTAGACGTAGTTAGTAGGCTGCTTAGTAGACGTAGTTAGTAGGCTGCTTAGTAGACGTAGTTAGTAGGCTGCTTAGTAGACATAATTAGTAGGCTGCTTAGACATTTTTGATTGGGGTGAACAGGATGGGAGCCCAGTTGGGAAGATAATCCAGCTGCTGTAAATGTACTGTATCCTTCACTCAAACCAGCAGCTTGTAAGTTGATTCTACAACTCTCAGTACATACATACACAGTATACTTGAAGGACCAGGACCAGCTGGTCGATCCTTACCACACCTATAATGCAGTATTAGGGGAGTGCCCGGAACTGGGGAGTCTGGAGATAAGGGAAGTTTGAGTGTACATGATAAATTTTTAAACAAAAAATTCTATTCTTGGTAGTTGGGCTTGCGTAATAAATTTCCAGGAAAAAGAAAAAAAATTATATGTCATGTAGCAATGTAGAATATACTAATTCATTTATATTTGCAATAGATCATTGTACAAGTTATGTTATTTATACATCTGAAATCATAGAAACATGATGCAGTCTTGTGATATTTTAACAAGTTCAGTATACTAATCAGTCTAACTTGATAGGTGACCAGCTTATAAACAGGCTGTCAACATTCCTTTTAAAGTCCTACATGGAAAGACAGAATTATGAGGATAAAATTACGTACAATAATATTATCAGCTATATATAGTATTATATAGGTATGTATTATAGCTTTATATAATAATATGTATGTGTATGTCCCAATAATTTTTTCAAGCATAATGAGCATGTCGAGATGCAAAAACAACAACAAACAAATAATGTAGCTGTAAGTTCATTATCATCATAAACTAACTAGTATCCTTTAATACATGGCACTCTAAACTTCTCAGACACAATTGCCCTGCACTGATTTACTTGATATTATCTACTAATTAATGATTATATTAACAAAATCGTGACTATATTTGCAGGTTAGCAATATAAAGTTAGAGTGATATGTGAGGGCAGTGCTCTCTCCAGAGTTTAAGTTGTTTTATCATCCTTAATGTCAATATTGATATACCAAAAGAAGCAAACAATTGGAGTTTCATTTTCTACACAGCAGCATGAATAAGCTAGGTAAATAAAAACTGTTATTTCTAGTTTGAAAATAATTTATAATGAATGCTTCACCATTCAGTTAACTTTATTGTAGTATTTGCTATCATTTCATCTATTCATTTAATCTTTAACTTGTCCATCTGTACCTAATTCACTTCATTATAATCGTATTTTATTGCTATGGCACATCACACTTTACAATTAGAACAACACTTTGCTCTATTTTCTTTGAACCTACATTATATCTGTACATCCAATATCTGCCAAAATATACTTAATAATATCTTTTCCTTTTGTGTCAGAATTACATACCAAGAGCTAACATTTTTAATCAAGACCGTAATGTCCAAGTGTATAGCTGTTTTTTGTCCTTAGCTAGGTAGCAGATCCCCAGCCATGCATTTACCTGCTGAGTAGGGAGGTTAGTTCTCAGATAACAGAGATACTAGGTCTTTAAGCGAATCCACAATTGTCATCTTGGTAAGCTTCTGCTTTGTCCATCATAGTATGTGTTAATACGGCCCTGACCAATATATTTTTAGGTTGCAATTTCTCTATTTTAGATTAATTAAATCATTACTTTCATTGTGAATTATGTAAAATATAATAAGAAGTATTTAATTTACAAAAATAATTCAATAATATAATTTGCTACAAAGTATTTAAGTATAAAATTGATTATGAATAATTGAAGATGAAACAATGTGTAAGTTCAAAGTTTTAATATAAATGCAAATTCTTGTGTACAGGAAAAAAGTCACTAGATGTATTCTCTCTCTTTCACAGGCTTTTGAGGAAGAAATTGTGAAGGAAAAAAGGTATATAAAAGTGTCATATGGATGATAATGGTGATACCACTCTTACTAGATATTTGTAGACTTTAATTGATAACTTTGCTCAATCATCCGGTACTAAAACGAAAAACAACAACATGGATTGATTATAGTGAAACATGACAAATGAAATAGCTACATATACATACCTGGAAATGCATTAAGGTATCTTAAATCCGTTCATCATAAATCAGGCTCATCATACTTCAGTATGAATCCAAAACCCAACAAAAATACTAATATTAAGAATGATACCAAAATTATAAGAATAATTAATATACTACAATCTGTGTTCGGTTTCACATCATTCAATATGGATGGTTCTAGGCCAATGTTAGCCTTCTTAAATTTTCTGCATCTCAGTAATTCCATAATTATGTTTTTAGCTGCTGACATATTAATGCAATTATTGGATATATCTATGGAAATTAGGTTGATCAGATAACATATTTTCATTGCTAAATAGTCGACACCACTGGGGCCTATGTTGTTGTCGGATAGACTCAAGTGTTTTAATTTTTTAAGATGCTCAAATGCTGAAGATAAATTTTGTGCTCCTCTAGCATTTATATGATTGTGTGATAAATCAAGCCTCTCTAGATTTCTGAGGTGTTGCATGGCGGTAGCAATATGAGATATTTCACTAGCAATAATGTTGTTATGAGATAAATTGAGAGTTTTTAAACATACAAGTTGACTCACTCCATGTGCAAATCTTTCAGATAAATGTGAATTAAATGCACACCTTGATAATTGCAAAACTGAAATTTGAGAGGAACCAAACTGATTAAACATATTGCTGACTTCACTTACAAGGTTTTTATGAAGCTCTTCAAATGTGAAATGAATACTAGTACCAAGATCTTGCAGTCTATCAAGGAGCAAAGGAATACCATCTCCTTCACCAGGCTTGCAATGTAGAGTTAATTTTTTTAGATTAGTTAGAGATCTTACCTTTTCTGCAATAAGATTAGATGCATCACAACTTAAATGAATAAGTTTTAAGTCCAGTACTTCTAGGCTGGCACAATATTGTAAATTTGAAGTAAAATTAGGTATTGCCCTGGAGTCTTGGAATTCTTTTGTACATAGTCCTTTCATTTTGTGCAAAATTTCATCACTTACAATCTGAAAATACATATCCAGTGTTTTTTCAGAACCAATTGTTACACAAACATCTGTTTCTTCAGTTTTAGTAACTGTATTACTAAAATGTTCTAAAGTAATCCCCCCATTATCTTCATCAGAGCAATATTCTTTTTCGAACATATGTATAATTCTGTAGCATACTTCATCTTGTGAGGTTTCAAATGCAAACTCAAGTTTGTTTGAAGAAAAAGATATAATTCTACTGAACAGTTTAAAATCGCCATCAAACTTAAACGTTTCTAGCCCACAATAAAAACTCCATACTTTTGTGGGCACTCCAAGGTCTTCTTTATAATTTTCCTGATGTTTATTTTCTATATAATACACCTGCCTTTTTATTTGCTCTTCAAATTCAATCAACTTCTCTTCTCTTGATATATTTACAATGTAATTGGCTGCAAGAAACTCTTGAAAGTTTGCATGAATAAAGGATAGTGCTTTTTCCTCTTGTAACTCAGCATTCTTAACTTCCAATATTTCCAATGACCATAAATCTACATCACCATTTTCAAATACTTCAATATTCCAATCCCTTAGATGTTTAACAAATACTTCATCAGTTTGAGTATTTAGCATACAATATGCTAATTTACATAATCTTTTAAAGCTTGGAACTTCTTTCAAGTCATCAAATGAATGAAACTTTAATTCTATACCACGATAGTTAAAATAGTGCTTAAAAATTAATGTTATTGCTTCTTTGTGAAGTTGTGTTTCCGTATCAGGTATTTTTTGCTGTGAATAAGATCTCTTATAAATGTAGCAAATGATACAGGCATTAAATGGTAGATAATACATTCTGGGTATTTTTATTAATGATTCAAAATATTTCTTTACTTTTTTACCTGCGTTTGCGTCACAATATGTGTCAATGAATGTAAATAGGGATTCTTTAGTAAATCCTGCTGTCTCGATTATTCTGGATATGTTACATTGGACTATAGGAAAGCCTTCTGGACGTGACGATACTATTACTTCAGCAGAACAGAGGTAGCATTTATTAATAATGTTAAAAATGCAAGAAGATTTGTCCAAACAAATCTCATTTAGCCCATCAAAAATAAAGCAAAACCCTTTACCATCACATTTTTTTATTTCTTCAACTGTCTTGCCTATTTCTTCAGCATTAAAACTATAACAGCAACGGAGCAAATCGGAAAGTTTTTTAGACTTACTCACTTCACAATTTCGAAGAGAAATATAAAACACTATTTTTGAATCTCTCAAAGCTCTACCAGCTGCCCAATCTTTAGTTATTTTTTTCATTAATGTGGTCTTTCCACTGCCTGGTCTACCTTTAACAAATATTAGATCTCCCTCTTTGTAATTGTTAAACACTTCATTATATTTAACCTCTTTCTCAAAATCTGTATCCTCTTCAGGTTGTGATCGTTTTTCCGCTTGAAATTCACTGCAGTAATTACATTCTTGTATATTTATATCGATATATCTTTGAGTGTTTGTTAAAAAAGAGCCAGCCTCAACTTCTCTTAACTTAGCATAACGGCTCATAATATGTTTTTTAAATGGAGAATACATGACAGACACCTTCACTTCATTACTGGATAGAGTTTTACCATTGTGGGTAATAATACACTTATAATACCACCCTTCTATTTCTGGATCTGTGTGTTGAAGAACAAGAACACTGTCTTTGACACCCGAGTGAGATAAACTGTTTGACAAAATCTGGCCATTTCTTAACCACTGATAGCTAACTGATGCGGCATAGCTGCAGAAAACACCCAAAAGTGTGAATTTACCATCAGCCATTACAGTATCTACACTGTCATTTATTATTTCAATTTCTTCACTTGACCCAACTCCAACGGAAGTACACTGAGTGTCCCTTGATTGTCTAAATTTTTGTTCTAGACTATTTGCTAATTTACCTTCATCCACATATTCTTGTCTTAAAGCATCTTGCAGCTTACTTAGTGTAGAAACATTAAAAGGTTTTAAGATCCAACCCTCAAGTATATTAATGAGGCTAATGACATTGTTGTGCACTGGATCTCCATACTGGTCTACATTAAGTAACCCTAAGGCAGTACCAAGTTCTTTCCATTTATGCTTCACTCTGTCTAATACTTCTTTTAATGCTGCTATATTATTGGAGTTTAAAGGATAGTTCATGATGTTGTCACTGTTGTATGTTGAAGTGTAAATTTCAAGATAATAAAAAACTTCCATTGCATTTATTTGTTTTAGACATATCAAAAATTCCCCCCACAAATTAGCACTCTTCTTTATACTTTGAATTACAAATTTTAACAAATATCTGACCTGTAACCATCCTTCTATGTGCTCCTGATCTAGTAAATTGAAGGTGTTTTTCACGTTCTTGGATATTAAACGCTTTCGGCAGAGCTCTGCACAAAACTGTGTTTTGTCTTTCTTGGCTAAAGTCTCTACAACATATTTGTTACTCAGTAGACTTTCTAGAAGCAATTCTCTCTCTTTGTCCATTATCATTTACTCTCTAACTTGGCCCTGTACTCTACTATATAAGAGTATTAACCCTCAGCACGCATGCGCCAGAGAATTACAATGCTCAGTTTGTTTGTCTGCAGTCAATAATAAGCCAGTCAGTCAGTCAGTCAGTCTGTCTGTCTTTCTGTCACACGGATCTCGAATGTGACAGCCTGCCCTAGATTAGGCCGTACACGGTCGTAGCTATTGTTCGTAACGCCCCCTATATTAACGCGGTACTCACTTTTGAGCATATAATTTCTGCCCGCGGTAATTTTGCACGACATTTTTTGAGCGGTTTACAGGAGTGCTTGGAGATTCCCGTTGAAACTACTGGTGAGGTGAGTGTCGCTTGTTTGTTAAGCTTCTCTTATGTAGACTGCATTAGCGTGCACGAGTTGGTATCGACTTGCTCAAGCTTTATAAATCGATGTGGCAACATACATATTGGCATATTCATATTGATACTACTCCAAATAAATTATTCTTTTGGTCCCTGTAAAGCTAGTGTGTATAGTAACGCTGAGGGTTAGCACTCTTGGTGCTTCATTAGACAATGAATTAAGTTCAGGTCAACAACATCTGGTAGGTTCTCAAGGGTATAAATGTTGTTATGACCTCCCTGGTAAATGAATCAACAGGATATGATGTAACAAAGCTTATACTATTCATAGTTAGCTGTCACAGGTGCTCTACTATTAAACCTGTTTTTGCTTTGATTTTTCCAAAAAGTATGGAGGCTGGAACCAAGTAAAATTATATGTTATATCTCACTGAGAAAAGTAAAGCTGATAATAATTAAAAGAGGTAATTCAGGTAAAGCAAAATTGTGTAAAGACCAATATGCATTTGTTATAGTTTCTCCGTAATTACAAAAGATAAATAAATGATTTCATCATGTTGCTTCACTTCCTTAGACCCCTTAACTTTATCTTTCCAAATACCACCAGAATAGATTTCTGATACTATTATAGCATATCAGTTTAACTGTGTAATTTTTTCCTTGTTTTATTTCAATGGCAAAAACTTGTGATGAATAGCTACAAAAATCCAAACTATTTTTGTAGCCCCTGGTGAAAAATGTACAAATTTTTGATAATATGATATTCAGGAGCTTGAATATTGAAACTAGAAAATAATTTTATACATTATTAGTCAACTGTTAAATTTTTGAACTTCCCAAAAAATAAAAAAATATAAAAATGTGGCATCTTTAATTACATGGACAGGAGCAAGAACATTAACTTCATGTAGCTAAATCAAATTTTATAACAAAAAGTTTTATGTAGTAGCTAATCGCAATCTACTTTCATACTAATATATTTTCATTTTTTTTCCAAAAATGTTAATTGGTACAAGACTAGATTTTAAAGCAAATGACTTTCATAGTCATCATAAAAAACATTTTAATATTATAATCACCAGATCTTTCAGCTTTTAGTTGTATTCATCCTCAGTAAATACATGCAGACAAATTTATACTGTAAGGCTACATTACAGAATTGACAACCTTAAGATTGAAAGTGTTGGTTTTACATTCTACTTACATTTGTCATCTGACTATTCACACATTTAGAGCAATAATCAATCCTCTAAGTTTTTGTCAACTTCCTCTTCTATAATAGCACGAGTCTCCAAGTAACATTTAAGACTGTCAACCAACAGCTAAAAACCACTGTTGAACTTAGAATTCATCTTTCTGTCAATATAGTTCTACAAGCGCACAATCCACACTCTTACCTTCATAAGCAAATGTGATTCACTTTTCTAGTGGCAATTTTACATACTCCTATTGTAAGCAATATCAATTTAATTTCATTAGAAAAGTATATTAACTTATATAATACTTACATTTTTTAGTTTTAGCTATATTTCTTTGGAGTAAGTGTGTAGATAGGTGCGTGAATGAGTGGAGTGGGTAAGAGATGGGACCAATTAAACACTTGTATTCCTTATATAAACTAAAAATATTCATAACAGCAGGTAGTAGTGCAGTCATTGCAAACACCTCTGTGAATATGCTTTTTGAATCTTATAATGAATATCATCCAGTGAAGACTATGAAAGAAAATTGTAGTGCTATGATATCAGGTAGCATTAAGCATTCATCAATTTAAAATCTTTAGAACAGTATATTAACTTACAATACCTATACATTTTTTTAAGTTATAGCTATATTTCTTTGTAGTAAGTGTGTAGGTAGGTGCGTGAATGAGCAGAGTGGGTAAGAGATGGGAGCAATTACACACTTGTATTCCTTATATAAACTAACAATATTCATAACATCAGGTAGTAGTGCGTAGTAGTGCAGTCATTGCAAACACCTCTGTGAATATTCTTTTTGTAATCTTGTATGTAATGAATATCATCCAAATAAAACTTTTATGAGAGGAAGTCACCATGGAATCAGATCAGGTAGCTTTGCAACATCTCCACAAACTAATCCATTGTTTAGCATTTGTGAATGCAGTAATTCTGATAACTAACAATGCTTGTGTGTGTACGATATTTAACTAGTAATACTTTACACTTTCTACGTCCAAAATAAAGCCTCCATTCTCCAAAATGATAATTTAAAATGGCTAACCTTTGACCTTTGATGTGTTAAAGCATGTTTATTTATTTGTCATGAGTAGCAGAGTACTCTAAGTCTACTGATAGTAAGTAAATAATGCCTAACATCACAAGTGGCGACAGACGCCTCCCAGATTAGTGAATACTACATTTTTATTAATTTTCCTTTGCTTATATGTGGACTTGTAATTCAAAACAAAAGAAGTCTTAAATTATGGTCTGAAATAAGATTTCACTGAGTTTGTATTTTGAATAATAGAATTACTTACTATTAGGTAAAAGAAGCTGGAGTTAATTAATGTCAGCTACTATTGCCAGGACTCAATGTCAGTTAGCTGTTCCATTCAGTCTCTATTGGTGCTGGTAGAAATTAATAAACTCACACACTCCTAGTAGAAGCTGTATAGAAAAGTAGCCATTTCTTCGTTAATACAGTTTAAATTCTGATTAGCTTGGCTTCGACGAACCTTGTAGTTGGATAGGTAATAAAATAGTTAAAGCCCGTTGACTTGATATTATGGCCTCAAATTGATCCTTGTGTTCTGTTGGCCCTCTGGACTCTGACTATTTTGGGCTATAATGTCCTCAGAATGGGCTTTAACTATTACAAACTTTATGCATGGGTGATGCTATCGTGTTGTGTTTCTGGGATAAAGCAGAGCTAGATGGGCTGAGTTATAATAAAGACTGTTCTATTATTGTTGCACATATTTGGATGATTCTCCTTTGCTGGTTCCTCCTTCAACGTCTCTTCAGTTAGTGTAAAATAAAATTTTCATGCTGCTATTGATGCAACTCTATTGTATCTTACAAATGATACCAAGAATTACCTGAGCATGTTGTGATTAGCTATCAGATCATTATCATGAACTAACTGTAGCATATCATAATAATGCCTTCAATTTCAAAACATTCTAATTATTCTAGCTATATATGTAAAGCACAGCAAATGTACTGTGAGTGTCTAGGATAAATACGCATATAGAGAAAGAGAATATAATAATGAAATAGTATAATACATGAACTAGAGAGTCAGTCGAATGATATGCGAGTGTTTCTCGGTTCCATGGTAAATTGTGATTTTGTGGTTGTGCATTTTGAAACAAAAATTAAACCACTTTCACAATACACATACATTGTGTATGGCGATACTAACAGTTTTGAATAATTTTGGTGTTTAACCAATAGCTTAATAGTCTACATTTCTTGTCCCCATTATAATTTTGTCATTAAAGCGGTGCAGAAATTTCATGTTGGGTATCAAAGTGAAGCAGAAAGAATGAAATGGAATTTGAATTATCTCATGTTTTCTGAAATGCAGAATGTGGGACAAAATAGGTGAGGGCCAGTTATGGGTGATATTCCTGCCCTCGGATTAGGTAGGTTACCACCAGGTCAATTCCTAAGTGTAAGTACAGAGATGATGGAGGCGATCTATTACTTTCAGACCAGGTTCACTAAGCACGATGGGATTTAAGCCCCACCACCCACTGGCGAAACATAAAAAGAATGATCAATGAGAACTCTCCACACATGAAGGCCACATAGTCAAAAAGAAAGTTCTAGAAAAATGCTGTTGTATGTGTGTATGGGAGGTGGCTGTTACATGTAATGTTGTTTGTGAGTTCCCTGTTCAACATGGAGAACAAGTATTTCATATGGGTGAGGTCCCACATATAGCAGTAAGTGGACAAAATGAATCCATGAACACACTTTTCTTTGTATTCTACCTGCTGTCTAAAGGCAGATTTCATGGGAAATTTTTATTTTTATTTTACAGAGGTGATTTTGCGATGTTGTGCACAACTACCTGCAAGGTTTAAGGCAACAATTTCCATAGGAAGGAGGTTACAGTAACTGCTATATATATTATGTGTGAGAAGCGGAGTAAATGAATTCTCCTTTTAAATAACGTTTCCCATGAAGTCGCACCTGATCTAAATATATTCACAGTGGTGTTTTTGCGATGTTGTGCACAACTACCTGCAGGGTTTAAGGCAACTATTTCCATAGGAAGGAGGTTACAATAACTGCTATATATATTATGTGTGAGAAGCGGAGTAAATGAATTCTCCTTTTAAATAACGTTTCCCATGAAGTCGCACCTGATCTAAATATATTCACAGTGGTGTTTTTGCGATGTTGTGCACAACTACCTGCAGGGTTTAAGGCAACTATTTCCATAGGAAGGAGGTTACAATAACTGCTATATATATTATGTGTGAGAAGCGGAGTAAATGAATTCTCCTTTTAAATAACGTTTCCCATGAAGTCGCACCTGATCTAAATATATTCACAGTGGTGTTTTTGCGATGTTGTGCACAACTACCTGCAGGGTTTAAGGCAACTATTTCCATAGGAAGGAGGTTACAATAAGTGATGTACATGTAGAGTAAATGAACTCTCCATTTAAATACAAAAGCTGGAATATATTAGGACGTGTGTGTACCTGATTTAACTTTAACATCCACCATGCAAAAGAGTAGAATACTGATGTGTAATTGGGAAGTGTATAGCACTAGAATAATATTGAGTTATACTCACATGTGTATTTCAATGGTACACACATATGTAAAAGATATGTATTCTAAAGTAATCCTTTTATTATACAAACATAATGTATTCATGTAGTACACTCATGCTTACCACATGTGTATATCACTGAAATAACATTGTTATATTCAGGCTTATATACTTGAATTATACCATGCAAATACATCATGTGTATTACAAAGTTATAACATTGTTATACTTGAGTGTTGATACTTCTAGTATACACGTATACACACTCGTGTATTACTAAGTAATCCTCCTGTTTTAACAGTACATTTATTCTAGTGGTATACACCACACAAAAAATGTGCCAATATCAGTAGTATAACACTATGCCTTAAATATTTGACACACAAAACATCA
>WLWD01004449.1_pt1 | contig 40266 bp, 30 predicted proteins | sample 6712731 | NCBI WGS metagenome assembly WLWD01 (sample SAMN12718690, study PRJNA576275) | sponge metagenome | isolation source: marine sponge | host: Mycale hentscheli | place: New Zealand: South Island, Marlborough, Capsize Point | collected 2014-11-01
TCTCTACGTTCACTTCGCCTAAGCCAACGAACACATCGCTAAGAATAATTACAGCACCTCGGGTAGCCTAACCCTAAAACTCAGCACCCAAAGAGGCATGCGGCCACGCCTTATCGTTGCGTTTGTGCACTGTCTTGTGTAATCTGGGCGTACGCCTGGCTGCCGTCTCATCTGTCGCGATCACCTTTGGGATTTGCCCAATGTTTTTTTCCGTCGCCTGCTGGCATTGATTCTTCCGTGAAGAGCGCTGGGGTCAACATCGAATGGGGAGCTGTTGTCGTGGGATTCGTTGGGCATAGTCTTCGTAATGCCCCGAGCGTAGAAGGGATACGACCCATATGTCCTCCTCTTTGCTCGGTGCGCTTGGGGCCGGCGTCGCAATTGTTTCGGTTCGTAAACTCTCGCAATCAGAATCAACCGCAACTCTGCTTATTTACCAAGCAGTATTTGTTGGCGTTCTCTCCGGTGTGCCGCTGTTTTGGCTATGGGTAACACCAGATTTGACTGGCCTTGTACTTCTATTGCTAATGGGTGTTTTAGCAACTGTTGGACAGTGGGTTGGCGTTAAGGCATTGCGCTTGGGTGAGGCCAGTGTTATTGGGAATATTCAATACGTGCAACTTATTTATGCGGCAATTTTAGGGTTCTTCTTATTCAATGAAATCCCTGATGTTTACACGATAGTCGGCGCCACGATTATTATCAGCGCTTCAGCTTTTATTTTTCACCGCGAAAGATCGGGGTCAGTGTCGTAACTATAAATCAACCAGCATCGAAGCTAATGGAGCCTGAAACGGAGAACTGCCTCCATGGATATACCTAGAGATACAACAGTGATGACTCAATCTAGATCACGAGCTTCTAATACCCGATTTACACGGTTTTCTCGAATAATTACGACACTGACCCTAATGGCATGGCCTTCCAAGGAATTTAGCGATGAAGCGAGCGCTTGAAAACGGCTGATAGTCTCTAAATGTGCTATGTCTCCAATATTGCTCACAATTTTGCTAAATGTTGTTTACGAGAGGTAGAGGCTACCATGGTTCAGTAAATCTAGAATTAACTCGTCTTGCTCTTCGGATTGCCCGGAGAAATCAGAGAACGCTCGCTCTGAACATAATGTTTTTACGAAATTGAACACCAACTCACTGCATGTGTACTGACGGCCATCAACAAATAACCAGGCACTCTTCCCCCGTTCTTGAAATGCAAACCGAGACCCTTCATTCTTCATAAGCATCCCTCCCTCTACTAAATGTTGATGAACATCATTTAGGTGATGTGCGTCAATCGTCATCTCTTCATCTGAATATTTAGGAGAGGTCATACATCGACCGAACCATTGAGCCACTCTATCGTGATCATCGATATACTGCGCTAGGATCTTTTGAACGTTCAGAACAGCCTCTGGTGTAATTTGCCCCGGGTTGGGTTGAGGCACAAGATTCGGGTCCGAATAGCGAATATCTTCATTCAGTTGCTCTGCAACTTCTTCGTAATAATCGAGCAAAATATCCCGGTGCGACGGAGCTCGAAATCCTACCGAACACGTCATACAACCATCACCAATAGCAACCCCATTGTGTCCAACACTCGGGGGCACATACAGCATGTCCCCTGGCTCAAGAACCCAACTCTGCTCCGACTCCCATTCCGTCAAAATTTTCAATGGAGTATCGGGACGGCACGCAGATGATTCATCATGTAATCCACCTATTTCCCATTTTCGACGCCCACGCACCTGCACCAGAAACACATCATAGTTATCATAATGTGGGCCAACGCCGCCCTCGTCGCCGGAAAGACTGATCATTAAATCATCAACACGCCAACTGGGTATGAAATAAAATGGCGAAAGGAAATCCGCTGCAGCAGGCACCCAATGATCCACAGCCTGGACCAACAAAGTCCAATGCTTCTTCGGTAAGTCTACAAAATTTGCCTCGTCAAAAGGTCCCTCCGTGAGATCCCATTGGTCGTTTTTCGCATCGTGAGAAATCAGTCTCGATTCGACTTCCTCTTCACAGGCCAATCCAGCCAATTCATCCGCCGTAACGGGGGACTCTATCTCTGGCAAAGTCTGTCGAATCAACAACGGTTTCTTTTGCCAATATTCAGCCAAAAAAGTATCAAGAGAAAGATCGCCAAGGGGTAAGTTGTTCATAGGTACAAAGCCGTTTATCTTTATTGGGAGATTTCTTTTTCTATCGGACTTTTCAAGCAGATCTTGTACTCCGTAATTATCAACGCAGACCCAGTTTTTCCGCAACAACGGCGATATGTCTGTTCACATCTCATCGCGCAAGCGAATCAGGTACTGTTTGGATCAGCTAAGACGGCGGTATCACACAACATGGGCACTAGTACCATCCACACAACATATTCGTGTCAACTCACCACTCTTACCGACTCGCTGGCCTCAACAACCACGAGGCTACCCAGAAGTCTTGAATTGAATGCCCAATAGCCTATTATGGATATCGTCAATCCGGCCTAGCAGTGCAAGTCGATTCGTCCAAGAAAGTCTTGCCCAAGGACAGATGCTAAGCGGTCCTGGATTATACCCCCAGCGGGCCCCCTGTCCCCATTCAACCCCAAGATTAGTAGACTCTCGCTCTCCACTTCTATCATGATTCTTTCGCCTGAATCCCAAGTATAGGGCGTTTATTCACCGTGTTTTAGAAATGTGTCTTAGGCCATATTTTGTGAGCTGGCTAACATGAGCATCCAGACTCACTTTAATCTTCTAGAAAAATCGAACAAAAGCTTGGAAAATCGGCGGCTACTGCGGTACAAACGATGTTTTGGTAGAAATTTAAGACTAGCTGGGTTCAACAATAGCGTGTCTGGCTACGGCCAGCTTTTTTTCCATTCGTTATTTGTCAGTGCGAGAACGCTGCTGACTAAAAAGAGAAACTTTCGATGAAATATACTAAAGCCTTTGAGATAGCCGAGTATGATCGACGTACACTCGAGCTGAAAAAACGAATGGCGTCCTCTGGGTTTGATCTTTTAATCTGTCAGGATCCAGCTAGCATGGGGTGGCTAACTGGTTTTGATGGTTGGTCGTTTTATACCCCACAGGCTGTGCTCGTGCATCTGGAAGCGTCTTCGCCGATCTGGTTTGGTCGTGCGCAAGACGCCAAGTCAGCACATATAACCACAGACCTTCCCGCCGATAATATTATCGGTTTTAGCGAAAACTTGGTCCACCATTCGACAAGACACCCCTTCGATGAACTATGCGATCTAATAATCGCTCGTGGTTGGGGTTCAGCCCGAATTGGTGTTGAGCTCGATGCACATTACTATACCGCCCGGGCGCATCAACACATTGTAAAAGGCCTGCCTAATGCCACCATTTCGGATAATCAGGAAATCGTTAATTGGGCACGATTGGTAAAGTCAGAGGCCGAACTGATTTATATGCGTGAAGCGGGCCGCATTGTCACCGACACCATGAACAAGGCCATTTCTAAACTACAACCGGGGGTTCGTCAGTTCGAAGTCATCGCCGATGTCTACCACACACAAATCACCGGATTTGATAATAAGTTCGGTGATTACACCAGCCTGTGCCCGCTGATTCAGGTCGGCGAAGGCACTAGCACACCCCACTTAACCTGGACCGACGCGCCACTGCCCGATAGCGGTCTCATCGTCATGGAGATCGGCGCCGCCCGACGTCATTATCACGCACCACTTACGCGCACTATGCACATGGGTAAACCACCTGCCGCAATCGAGACACTCGCTGATGTCATCATCGAAGGCGGCGACCGCGCGCTGGAAGCGGCGAAACCGGGCGTCACCTGTGAAGAAGTTGAAGCCATTTGGCAGAGCGTTCTCAAGCGGCACGGCTATCGCAAAGAGAGCCGAGTCGGCTACTCCATCGGTTTGAATTATCCCCCAGATTGGGGCGAGCGTACCGCGAGCCTGCGCCCCGGGGATCAGACGGTGATGCAGGCAGGTATGTGTTTCCACTTTCAATCCGGCATGTGGCTGGATAACTTCGGTGCCGCGATCTCAGAGCCATTTATCGTGACCGACAAGGGTGGCGAGCGCCTAAGCCATGTTGACCGCGAACTCATCGTGGTCAACTAATTGCTGACCGAAACTTCTCGCACTGTGCTAGCGGCCCTAACTCAACCCAATAACGTCTTAGCCATTCCTCTAAGGCTAGTCTATGGAACACGCTACAGCAAAAGGCACTCTAGGTTAGCGAAAGAGAGCTTGATAAAATTATTCTACCTCGATACAGGACTGCTTGGGGTAGATAAGTTTGTCGCCCCTCCGTCACCTATATTTCGCTGATTGAATCGACTAACATGACTTACATTTCATGAACAACACGTGAGGAAAAAACCATGCCTTTGTTTTCACATGATGAAATGAAACGAAGAATTGAAAATGCAAAACGGATTATGGCCCAAAGGGGGATAGATGCGATTGTTATCAATTCTGTCCATAACACCTTGTACTACAGCGGATTCTGGATGGTTCCCTGGGGGCGATATCAAGGCGTTGTCATACCCAAAGAGGGTGAACCTGCTCTTATCGCTCCCCGTATCGAATTTGACAGGCCGCATCGGATGAGTGTCTTTGAAGATGTGAGAATTTATTGGGATAGTGAATCATCGGTTGACGGTGTCGTTAGAATTATCGGCGATGTTCTCGCGGACAGAGGTATTCATCATGGTGTTATCGGCTTCGAGGAAACGTTCGCCTCTTATGAATTCTATTCCAGATTACAGGTTGGGTTGCCCAAATTCAACTTTGCGCCGATGGCCCATGATTTGATGGTCGCACAAAAAATAAAATCGGAAGAAGAACTCAATGTCATGCGGCAAGGGGGCCAGATTTGCGATATCGGTGCTAACGCTTGTGTCGATGCAATTCGAGAAGGTATCACTGAGGTCGAACTTCAACGAATGATGATACAGGCCATGGAGTCCGAAATATGCCGACGCTTCCCTGATGAGGAATGCGACGGAACGTTTGCGTGGTTTCAATCAGGGCCAGTCAACACAGCGGGCGCCCATGCACTCAATACCACTCGTAAACTTCAACGAGGAGATGTACTCAGTTTGAACTGCTTTCCGATTATTGTCGGCTATTATCATCTTCTGGAACGTACCCTTGTGCTCGGGCCCATGTCCGATGACGTCAGGAAGTACTTTGAAATCGAAGTCGAGGTTCACCATTCGGGAATTTCAGCGCTTAAACCTGGTATTCGCTTAGGTGATATCGACGAAGAGTACATTAATCCTATTTACCGCAAACACGGATTGCTGGAGAACAGAACCTTCGGCACAGGTCACTCATTCGGTATCATGCACTATTGGTATGGACGGGATGAGATTGGTGAAATAAGGCCCTACAACGACACTATCCTAGAACCGGGAATGGTCATGTCCATCGAGCCGATGATCGCCATTGACGGCGGCGGCGGATTCAAACATGCCGACATGTTCATCGTAAAAGAAGATGGTGTCGAACAGCTCACCAACTTTGACAATGGTGTTATTGTGATCGATTGACTTTTTTCTAATGACCAGCCCATTGGATTTTACGATACTACATCCTTGGAATATCGTTTGCCGATTGAGAACGTATCGCAAAGCGCATTAGCGCCTACCTCCTGTAAGTTAAGAAAAACCAGTCCATACAGGCAAAACACAGATTAGGAGTTAATACACAAATGCCACATTCCACCTACCTTCCACATCGCATGGGACAGGCGACGGTCAGTCCACAAGGCCAGTTTGAAGCGGGTTCATATCAGGAGTTCACGGTCACCTACACGGCGGGATATTTCGGAATTGACGATACTGGATCAATCAAGGTTGTGCACCGCTTTGCATCCGACATGGGGCGGCCTCAGTTCGATAACCCGACTGCACCTAACTACACCACAGTCGAGGCAACCAACGGCGCCGTCCTCCATGTGGAATACGACATGAAACGCAATATCCGGCCTTGGGATAAGACACTCTACATTAAAGTCGTACGTGGATTCTTGCGAGAAGATGATCAAATTATCATCCGCTTTGGTGATCGCCGTCAGGGTTCCCCCGGCATTCGTTTGCAAACGTTTGTTGAACATACGTTCGAGTTCCGCGTTTTGGTTGACGCCTTCGCCGTCTATAACTACGTTGAGCTTACCCAACAGCCCACAATCGCCATCATACCGGGGCCACCCGCACTTTTTAAAGGCATTATTCCCACCCAACGAAATCAAGGACAAATATTTAAACTACATCTCAAGGGTGAGGATCGTTGGGGTAATCCGTCCGACCAGTGCCAAGGTACGTTTTCGTTAAAGTCATCCGCAGCGGTGTCGGGGCTGCCAGAAACAGTGACGTTCTCCAAGGGCGAGTTCTCTGCGGCAATTGAAGGACTCTGTATTAATGAAACCGGCGATGTAACCATCGACTTGGTTACTGACGGAGATCAAATCGTTTGTTCATCGAACCCTATTCGCATATCGAGTGCTGTCGAGCTTCTACCCTATTGGGGTGATCTTCACGGCCAGTCAGAAGAAACCATCGGCACCAATTCAGCTCGTGATTTCTATGAATTCGCTCGGGACAAAGCGTTTCTCGATGCCTGTGTTCATCAGGGCAACGACTTCCAAATTACGTCAGAATTCTGGGAGCACTTAAATGAGCTTTCGGCAGAATTTACCGAAGATGACCATTTTATTGTCTTTCCCGGCTGGGAATGGTCAGGAAATACCGGGCTCGGCGGAGATCGAAATGTTCTGCACATGCATGAAGGACAACAAATTCACCGCTCTTCCCACGCGCTGGTTGATGATCTGACCGATGTCGATACGGACGCCACATCTGCCGACGACCTATTTCAAGCCCTAAAAGGAGAGGATTGCACCGTGTTCGCGCATATCGGCGGTCGCTACGCTGATATTAAAGCGTCTCATGATACGCGACTTGAGAAATCTGTCGAGGTGCATTCAGCCTAGGGTACTTTTGAGTGGTTGATTGCTGATGCTTTTGAACAAGGTTACCGTGTTGGTATCGTATCAAATTCCGACGGACATAAAGGGCGCCCCGGAGCTTCTCATCCAGGCTCAACAAAATTCGGTGCCTATGGCGGATTAACCTGCATGTTAGCGCCATCCTTTTCTAGAACAGGATTTATGGAGTCACTGCAAAAGCGACACCATTATGGGACCACTGGTAGTCGCGTGGTGCTTGATACTCGTGTTACTTTCGAAGGGCCGGCAAAATTGTATTCCGACGACCCAAATCTAGGTAACGTTACATCCAAAATAGCGAACGAAGCGATGATGGGCGACATTCTGCGCAGCAGCGACAATGAAGTTACGTTTAGCGTTGATGTTCATGGCCCCTCTCCGATAGAACGTATCGATATTCGCAATGGCCTGGAAACGATTGAGGTGTACAGGCCTTACCAAGAAGCAGATCTAGGCCGACGAATTCGAGTTTTATGGGAAGGCTCTGAGTACCGAGGCCGTGGGCGCGAAACTGTCTGGGACGGTCATGCCGAAGTTATGGATAATAGCTTTGAAACTCTGACCCCTATCAATCGCTATAATCCAGACAAGAAATTCGACCAAACCGCACCAGGCCGGCTCGAATGGAGCGCCCTGACCACCGGCGGCTTTGGCGGCTTCGACGCCGTACTGAAAGACTCCCAGCAAGGAACACTAAAAATCGACACTACCCTGATAAAGGAGGAAATCAGTGTTCAAGATATCGGCCGGGACGAAATAATCTTTGAGAATGGTGGAATCGAACGTCGCATTCGTATATTTCGTTTACCTAACACTAATCCACATCGCACAATAAAGCTCAAGCGCAAGATTAAGCTACGAAAACATGGAGATAATGCACTCTATGTTCGTGTGACCTTTGAGGACGGACACTACGCCTGGTCCAGTCCAATTTATATATTCGACTAATTAATTAGACATACAAGTCCACAACACCCAGAGTACAGATATGTCTAATGATTTAGGCCTTTCCTCTATACACGTGACTTTATTCATTCGCACGAGTATCATTTTATGGAATAGATGGCCTCCTTCCTAAAAGCTTGCCGCTGTTGATTGAATAAAGCCCCGCTTTCGCGGAAACAACAGAGATAATTACGACTCTGACCCCAATTACACTGTTTGGAAGCATGGAAAAAAGTCTGTTTCGATTTATTTGGAAATACTCAAAAAGAGATCAGCTAATTTTATTGGCTGTGACACTACTGACGTTTCCTTTTTTATATGTCTCCTTGGAGTTGCCTAAACGTATTATTAATGATGCGATCGGTGGCACAGGGGAAAACGTCGTGCTGATTGGACTTACACTCAGTCAAATTCAATTCCTGATGATCCTTTGCGTCGGATTTCTGTTAGCTGTTTTGGTAAACGGACTGATAAAAATGCGGCTCAACACCATGAAGGGGGTTTTGGCCGAGCGTTTGTTGCGTCGATTTCGTTTTCAGTTACTAACCCGTATTTTGCGTTTTCCACGTCCATATTTTCGCACCACCAGCCAAGGTGAATTGGTCTCTATGGTGACATCAGAAGCGGAACCCATGGGTGGACTAATGGGTGACATGATATCTCAGCCTGTTTTCCAAGCCGGGCAGATGCTTACCATTCTTGTTTTTCTGTTCGCCCAAAGTGTCTGGTTCGGATTGGCGTCCATTGCATTGATCCCATTACAAGCTTGGATCATTCCCAAACTACAACGCCAGATAAATCTTTTAAACAAAGCCAGGATTCAAGAGGTGCGCAAACTGGCAGCGGATATTGGGGAAACTGCCGCGGGCGTTAGTGACATTCGCACCAATGGGGGGCTGCGATATAGGATGTCATTGTTTTCCGATCGTCTAGGCAATCTTTTCGGCATTCGTTTTGCAATTTATCAAAAGAAGTTTTTTATGAAGTTTTTAAACAACTTCATCAATCAACTAACCCCGTTTTTTTTCTATGCTGTTGGCGGGTATTTAGCGATCACAGGAGAAATTACGGTAGGCGCATTGGTAGCAGCCTTAGCCGCTTATAAAGACCTGTCATCGCCTTGGAAAGAGTTGCTAACCTATTGGTAGTGTAATCTGAGGTCTGTAATTTAGCTTTCTATTGCAGCTTCGCTATTGGCTTTGGCGGAGTGAACGTAGAGAGCGAAGCCAAAGCCGGTTTTTCAGGCTTTAGTATTGAATGTTGAGCCATCAAGTCGTTCCATTTTTGTGACTTACGCAAATGTGGAGGCAACCCAATGACCCAACCGGATTACCCTAACCTATATGAAGTAGTGATGGAACAATTGATTCAACATGGGTAGTGTACCCTGAGGTCTGTAATTTATTTCTTTAGCGATGTTCGTTTGGCTTAGGCGAAGTGAGCGTAGCGAACGAAGCCAAAGCCGGTTTTTCTGGATTAGGTGTTGAATGTTGAGCCATCAAGTCGTTCCATGTTTGTGACTTAAGCAAATGTGGAGGCAACCCAATGACCCAACCGGATTACCCTAACCTATATGAAGTAGTGATGGAACAATTGATTCAACATGGCCCCCAGGCATTTCGTGATGTCATTACCGCGATGATGAATCAGGCCATGCAGATTGAGCGGTCTCAGTTTCTGGGTGCCGCCCCTCACGAACGCAGCAACGACCGTCAGGGCCATGCCAATGGATTCAAACCCAAACTGGTGGACACGACTCTTGGGACACTGAATTTGTCGATACCCAAGACCCGTAACCACGGTGAGTCCGGGTTTTATCCACAGTGTCTGGAACAGGGACGGCGTAGTGAACGTGCTTTGATGCTGTGTGTGGCAAAGATGTACATCAGCGGGGTCAGTACTCGTCGTGTGGAGAAGGTGCTGGATCTGTTTGGTATTGAGAAGATCTCCTCCACTCAGGTGTCTCGTGCGACGGCCCTGCTGGACGATGCTCTATCGGTTTGGCGTGACCGGGCCCTTGGAGAGATTCGGTATCTCGTACTGGATGCGCGTTACGAACGGGTCAGGATGGATCATGAGGTGGTGGATGCGGCGGTGCTCAGTGCGGTGGGTATATTGCCGGATGGCAGACGCAGTGTACTGGGCGTGCAGATCGCGACCAGTGAAGCGGAGATCAACTGGCGGGAGTTTTTACAGTCTCTGGTAAAACGGGGGATGCACGGCATCATCTACATTGCCAGTGATGACCACGCGGGCCTCAAAGCAGCGAGACGTGCTGTGTTTCCGGGGGTACCGTGGCAGCGTTGTCAGTTCCACCTGGCACAAAATGCGGTCAATCATGCGCCGACAGCAAAGGTTCGTAGTCGGATTGGTGGTGAACTGCGTTCGGTGTGGAATGCGACGGACGAGGCATCTGCCCGCGCTCAGTTGGAGCAACTGGCGGCCCGTTACGAGTCAGATTACTCAAAGCTGTCGCAATGGCTGCTCGATAACGTTCCTGAAGGACTGACGGTGTTCAATTTACCGGAGTCGCATCATCGAAAGATGAGAACGACGAATGGAATTGAGCGTCCGATCCAGCAGGAAATTAAACGGCGAACCCGGATTGTCCGGGTCTTCCCGAATGAGGCATCTTTACTCAGGCTTGTCAGTGCCATCCTCGTCGAGATTGACGATGAATGGAGCAATGCCGACAAGCGATATATCGTGTGGAACGACGATAATGACTCAACCTAAATCAAAGTTACAGACGTAGGGTTGCACAATCTTCAACATGGCCCGCAGGCATTTCGTGATGTCATTACCGCGATGATGAATCAGGCCATGCAGATCGAACGATCCCAGTTTCTGGGTGCGGTGCCCCATGAACGCAGTGATAATCGCCGTGGCCATGCCACTGGATTCAAACCCAAACTGGTGGACACGACCCTTGGGACGCTAAATCTGTCGATACCCAAGACGCGTAATCACGGTGAGTCCGGGTTTTACCCGCACAGTCTGGAACAGGGACGACGCAGTGAGCGCGCGTTGATGCTGTGTGTGGCTCAGATGTACGTTAGTGGTGTCAGTACGCGCCGTGTGGAGAAGGTACTGGATCTGTTCGGTATTGAGAAAATATCTTCGACTCAGGTGTCCCGTGCAACGGCTTTGCTGGACGATGCCTTGTCAGTATGGCGGGATCGTGGTCTTGGCGAGATACGTTATCTGGTACTGGATGCGCGTTACGAACGGGTCAGGATGGATCATGAGGTGGTGGATGCCGCGGTGCTCAGTGCGGTGGGAATACTACCGGATGGTCGACGAAGCGTACTGGGTGTGCAGATTGCCACCAGTGAAGCCGAGATCAACTGGCGGGAGTTTTTACAGTCGTTGGTGAAACGAGGCATGCATGGCATCACTTACATTGCCAGTGATGATCACGCGGGTTTGAAGGCGGCAAGGCGTGCCGTGTTTCCGGGTGTACCGTGGCAACGCTGTCAGTTTCATCTGGCACAGAACGCGATTAATCATGCCCCAACGGCAAAGGTTCGTAGCCGGATTGGTGGCGAATTGCGTTCGGTCTGGAATGCGACGGACGAGGCATCGGCCCTGGCTCAGTTGGAGCAACTGGCGGCCCGTTACGAGTCAGACTGCTCGAAGCTATTGCAATGGCTGCTCGATAACGTTCCTGAAGGATTGACCGTGTTCAATTTACCGGAATCGCATCATCGAAAGATGAGAACGACGAATGGAATTGAGCGTCCGATCCAGCAGGAAATTAAACGGCGAACCCGGATTGTACGGGTCTTCCCGAATGAGGCATCTTTACTCAGGCTTGTCAGTGCCATTCTCGTTGAGATTGACGATGAATGGAGCAATGCCGACAAGCGATATATCGTGTGGAACGACAATAATGACTCAAACTAAACCGAAGTTACAGACGTAGGGTTGCACAATCAACCTATTACAACCTAACCCAAGACATGGCCCTGCGCTGGGAGGTTGTTACCGAGCGTTTTGCGCCGAAAACGCTGGCGGAAGACGAGCTATTTGATGGCAGCCCCGACACAATCACCAGCTTAGCAGGCGATATTGAATTGGAAGATATTACAGTGCGAGATGAAGAAGGCCATATCGTGTTGGAAGACATTAATTTGACTATCCCCCGAGGTGCCCGCGTTGCGGTGCAGACCAGCAGCGAAGTAGTGGCAGCGGCGTTCGGTGATGTACTGACCCGGGAAGTACTCCCTTCCCGAGGGACGATTCGAATTGCGGGACAGAAAATAAACGAGCTACATCAGGTCGTTATTGCCAATCGCATCGGATATGCTCATTCCAATGCGCATATTTTCCAGGGAACGTTGGGGGAAAATTTGCTTATGCCGTTTAAGCATGAACCTGCGTCTGACATAGAAACCACCGACGATATGACCCGCCGTCAAAAAGAGTCCGCCCGTGCGGGTAATAGTGTGGATCCATTTGACGTTAGCTGGGTGGCACCAAAAATGGAAGGGTTTAGTTCCTCAGACGATATTCACCAGTGGTGGTTTCAGTTGATCGAAGCTATGGGAGCGGATGACATTTTAGTTCGTCGCGCATTACGTACTCGTCTCAACCCAGGTGCTCATCCTGAACTTGAAAAAGCCATTGTCGCGTTGCGGCCAGAAATTGCTAAACGCTTGGGTGAAGCGGCGGTGGATGACATCGTCCATGTATTTCACCCGGAAAAATTCAACGTGGTGTCACCATTGGGCAGCAACTTACTTTATGCCCATCCGACCCGGGTGCTGACACAAGAGAGCCTTTCAAAGGAACCCAATTTCGTGCGTATGTTAAAGACCGCTGGGATTGAGGGAGAAATTGCACAGATGTCCGCTAGTTTGATTGAAGGACTCACCACGACATTTGGTACTGACGGCACACAACATCCCCTATTTCGCCGTTTAAACATGTCCGACGAGCTTTATCATCGCCTTGGCAATATTCTCGCGAAGCGGCGAGAGGTCGGTGACGCCGCATTACCCACTGAAGACTTTGCACTGATGTTAACGGTTCCCTTCGCGTTTTCTGCCGAGCAGATGGGTCCGATATTTAGTGAGGAATTCAAAGAACGTGTCTTAGCGATTCGCAAGAAGAGCTCCACACAAATGGTGAAGGAGTTAGACGGATTATTCGAGACCTTTGATCTGCAACACTATATTCCCGCTATGACGGTTCTTGGTAACGCCATTTTTGGCCGTATCTCAAGCATGGCTGGTGCTCGGGAAAAACTGATAGAAGATGTGATTGTTGACGTACTAAATGAGCATGGTTTGAGGCGTTTAGCTGCGCAATCGATCTATGGCTTAGTGACGACTCATGGAGGAGAAAACCTACCCACGGTTGTGAGAGAACGTGCCGCCTTTAGTCGAGCGGGAATTAAAAAACCCGACATACTTATCTTCAACAACGCATTAGCCAGTCACGACAAAGATGCACGTGCTTTGACCAGAGGCCGAATTAGTCGGCTAATGCCAGACGCAACAAAAGTTTTCATCGAAAGCCAGTTTTATGACCCAGCTAGCTATGATTTACACGTCGAAATTGTAGATGGACGAATCGATGGGGAAGCCTCATCCTCAGAGCCTCAAGACGCGGATGCGCGCCAGGATTTGAACAGGAAGCTACAAATGGTGGCCCAAGCAGAGCTGTTCTCAAGCCTTGATCGCAAACAACAACGACTTCTCGCCTTTAGTAGCCAATGGTATAAAGCGAAAGAGGGGCAGACGATCTTCGCAGTCGGGGAAGAAGCGGATGCTGCCTATCTTTGCGTTAAGGGCTTGTCCGGGTTATTCTGGCCGGAGCCCAAAGGAAACAGTCGTCTAATCACCGAAATAGCACCGGGGCGACTGATTGGCGATCTAGCGGTGATTGTAAACGACAAGCGACAATTGAATTTGATTGCGATAGAAGACAGTGTCTTTCTGCGAATTGGCGCCACCGAGCTACTAGCTGTTATTGAAAACGATCCGATGGTTGCCGCAAGCTTACTTCGCTCAGTTTCAGGCCACCTGACGAATGCGGCAGAAAACATCCGAGCTATTCGAACCTTTGCCGCAGAGCGAGGCGTGGATTTCTCTGAATTCCAGATAACCAGCCCAGATTAGAACAAAATACTTGAGCAAAGTCAGAACCAGAGCACAATGGGACATTCTAATCTCCCTCAATGAGCAATCTCGATTTAGGGCTGATTCAGTTCGATACCCATGAAGAAGACCGATAAGAAAATTGAAAACTCAATAAGAGAATCTCTCACAGGGGTTTGTGAAATAGCGGTGAATGAGTTTGTCGGATTTAAATGGATCACCCATTTTGTAGACTACAACCATTTCCCTCAATCACTTTGCGTTGTCTGCGTATTCGATACGAACGAATCGCTAGCAAGTATCTTGAGCAGCTCCAGAGGTGCATATTTGTCTCAACTGATAAAAAACGAACTCAGTACCGCGGGCGTCCAGATCAACGACACACTACGACATGTGAGTTTTGACACTGAGGAAATGTGTGAAAAAGAGAATGGTGGAAAATGGAATAAGCGTTTTAATCAAACCATCAGACTGTCAGCCCATCAAAGATCATCAAACTGTCGGTTTTTAGTTCATTGAACGTGCAATGTAATTTACACTGAGTTCCGGTGACACTGTGCCCCTACGATTCGCCATTGAGCCATTGAGGGTCGACATATTGACTGACTCAAAAGCGATTAAGAGAACAGTCATTGCCCACACAGAAAAATAATCCCGATGACAGGTAACCATCCCTCTTCATCGGACCATTTAAACTAACACTCTTTGGTCGTATCCCAACTGTGTCGCCGAAAGTTGTGTGGGAAATTCGCCACCGGAAAAGCAGAAACGCTGGGATGATTATAAAAGCTTGAAGACGAGAATACTGTACCATTTAATTTACATCACCTCTTGCATGGTCTATTGTTAAGCGCTGACAAATTGAGGAGGAGAACAATGACCGAAATCCTAGCCACGTTATGCGCCGGTACATTTTTTGGTGCCGCCGTTTACATAAACCTGGCTCAACATCCAGCCACAATGGAAACCGGAGGAGCATTTGCTAGTAAGTTCTTCCCACCGATGTACTCAAAAGCGTCGGCATTACAAATTGCTCTTGCGATTTTTGGTACCGTATTAGGAGTGATTTCTTGGCTTCTTTCTGATAATGCATACTGGCTTATCGGTGCTGTTTTTCTTGTGTCAGTCATCCCAATCACTCTGTTATTCATCAAACAAATAAACGACCAATTGTTACACCCAACGCGCCAACTTGAACCCGAAGAAGTAATCGCGCTACTTAAACAATGGAATCCTAGGCATTGGATTAGAAGTGGAGTTAGTTTTATCGCTTTTGTCTGCTACCTATTAGCAATCGCGGGATAGGTCGAGCTTCACATGGTCATTAGATTTCCCCGCTTTGTCTACCAAGTACCAGTGTTCGCTGAAGAAGGCCAAACTAAGTCTTTGATATAGTAAGTCTTTGATAGAGATGAAGAAAACGGGTAATGCAAGGAATCTCTCACTGAGATCTGTGAAGCAACGTTTAGTAAGCCTGCCGAATTCAGTGAAAAATCTGTTTTATGGATCAAAATGTATCCCCCAGTCGCTTTAAGACAAAACACGATAAAGCGGATCTGTATCAACCTATAAAAAAGAGGTTACGCTCTGATGTCTACATTAAAGGTATAAGACAGTATTTTTTACACCGAAGAAGTGCATGTGAAAATGAGAACGGAGGCGCTGGGATCAGATGTTTTAGTGGGAGCCGTAATGGTAGCAGAAACAGGGATTTAATTTACCTGAGCCCTATGCTAGTCTGAAAAACCAGCCCCAAAAGTCATTCCTAATATGATCACGCTAACAACGACACCTCTTCATTTGCACTATGGCGTGAAGATTCATGACCTACAGCTAGCCGATATTGATCTCCACAACGGATATCCTGAGGTTAGGTCAAAATTTGAAGAAGAGTCTGTGTTGTATTTTCCCGACCAACAAATTGACGACACCACCCATTTACGGGTCTGTTCATTTTTTGGCCCCAGAGAAGATCGATCAGCGAGCAATTCAAGCCCCGACCCGCTCGTTAGCACACTGTCGAATGTTAATGACGACGGGGGTGTATACGGAACAAATGAATCCCAAGTGCTCAGCCTTCGATCTAATATGCACTGGCACACGGATAGTACTTTTATGCCAATTCCCGCTCTTACAAACATGTTGATTGCAAGAGTTGTTCCCGCCTCAGGTACAGCAACCCAATTTGTATCCACCCGTATTGCGTGGCGAGAAATGCCAGACGCACTCAAAGCGAGGGCACGAGGCTGCGCATTTCGCCATCATTACGCCCACTCCAGACAGAAAACGGATCGAGAATTTGCACAGAGCAAAACATTCTGGCAATGGGAAGCGCAAACTTGGAAGTCTATTTGGACAAACCCAGTCAATCAACAGGAGGCGCTGTATATCGCTTCACATGTTTTTGATGTAGTTGGAATGGAGCAGCACTCAGGCCACGCTCTGGTGGAAGAACTCCTAGACTGGTGTACTCAGGATCGGTTTATATATGAGCATCAATGGCAACCCGGTGATGTTCTACTTTGGGACGAACGGGCAACGCTGCATCGAGGCATACCCTGGAATTATGACGAGCCTAGAACCCTAACCAGTGTTTGTGTTTCGGCAACAACCGCCGATGGCTTGGATGAAATACGAGTCCATGACGCCGTCAGTGACGCCACCTACTCCTTGCCTCCCTTCGATTCATCCACGAAACCAGCGGATCGGAGATCGGGGTCAGTGTCGTAATGATTCCACGCTGTCTCATTAACGCCCATGAGAGAGATACGCTAGTAGTAGGAAAATATCGTACACTGGGAGCTACGAGCTGACTCAAAGTTGTCCTTTTGAGCAGTTGAGCCTCGAAGTTTGCAGGACGTATTCTGCAGATTTTGCAATGAGATGTCGCTCTTTGTATTGTAGCCAACTCGCTAATTATCTTCGGTATATGGTTTTACTTCATCCACATCTATGGAGTAGCCTGTTTCAACGCTTAGAGTTTGGGCTACTCCGGCTTCTCCGAGGTCGTTCTTGGTTCGAACGGTACGTAATTTGCCAGTAATCCAGACGGGCTCATACATGTCTTCCATGGCATAAGTTATATTCAGTTTTCCGTGAATAATTTGGTTTGCAGGTGGTGGTGGTGTATGCGTACAGGCACCAAAGTAAGGAACAAGCAGAAACTCTCTAATGTTTGTTTCGTCAAACTCAAGTGCCAGCATATATCCCGGAATTTGAACAACTTCGTCGTCTAGGGAGTCCACGGTCGGCGCAGCCTCTATCATCTCTCTTACCTGTTCTTGCAAAACAAAATACTGGTCATCAGACATCTCTAAAAACTCCTCATCTGTGAATTCGTCAAACACGCTATTCGGATTCCAGTCTGGTGGTACTAGATCTTCCCATTCCAGCTTTCTGGGCTCATCGGCTAAGAGCACGTTCGGGACACAAAAAATCGCGACGACAAGGTGAAAGACCAATAAATGTAGAATGGATTTACTTTTCAGCGTAGATATTGTGAGTTTCTTCATAAGGTGATATTGAGTTTCAACTAATGTTCAACGAGAATCATGTCTTGGCAGATAAACCATCAACCAACGTGTTTCGATAGGCAATAAGCGCCGGAACCATACCGGCGGCAAGGCCAATAATGAGCAATCCTAGAATCATTTTTATTTCTGTCAGCGTTGGTGCGGAAAGAGTTAAATAGAGTCCATAGCGCGTTTCCATCAGCCCTTGAGTTGTCAGCAGGCCAAGCATTAACAACACCAAACCTAAGGCAATGCCCGCCACTGTTAGAATGAGCGCCTCAGACACTAACAACGCACACACATGTCGGTAGCTCGCGCCAACAGCACGGTACACGGCAATTTCTCGTCGTCGCTCATTTAGACCTGCCAGTGAAACCGCAATCATGCCGAAGAATCCAGCCACGACAACAAATAATGAAACTATCCAGAGGGCTTTTTCTGCAACAGACATGAATCCCCATAATTCCTGAAGCGCTACGCCAGGTAAGACGGCCAATAGCGGCTCTTCGCGATATTCATTAATATCCCTTTGTAGTTTGAAGACGCGAATGCGGTTCTTGAGACCCACCATGAAAGCCGTTATCTCCTTGGGCTCCAACTCCTTGGGCCGAATGCGCTCAAGTTGTCTTTGTGCTCCAGGGATTTTTACACCTTGCTCCCAACCAATGTGAATGGCCTCTATTGCTGCCAAACTAACGTGAATAGTACGATCCACCGGGGTTCCAGTTGGCTCAAGTATTCCACTTATCACAAAAGGCTTGTCATCATGGTCAGAAAAGCCGGTATCTCCCAGACCATGGGAAAGGATAATAGATTGTCCAAGGCGATAGCCAAGGCTTTGTGCGATTTCTGCGCCAATCACCACGTCCAGTAAAGAATCAAACGGTTTTCCATCTAAAAAAGCCAGCTTTCGATCAGAACCAACGCGATAAAACTTGAAGTAGTCCTGATTGGTGCCAAGCACACGATAGCCCCGATGGGAGTCTCCTAGCGACAGTGGAATCGTCCACTCCACACCAGACCGCGTGGCGAAATCCAAATAGCTTTCCCACGTAATGTTATTCGTTGCATTTCCAATTCGAAAAACGGAATAAAGCAACAAAGGAATGGTTCCACTTCTCGCTCCGACCAGCAGGTCGACACCAGATACCGTGTTCGTAAAACTGGACCGAGCGCTTTGCTTTACCCTTTCAACACCTAGTAATAGTGCAGTGCTGATCGCAATGGTCATGACAATAAGCAGCACCGTAAAACGGCGACTCCAGAGGCTCTTTATCCCAAGTAAAAGTAGACTCATCTCATGGGTACCTGGTTAATCTGGCGCATGTTACAAACCTTTGGAAATTGATCAGCTAACGTTGGATCATGGCTAACAAAGAGTAAGGTGGAGCCACGGCGATCTGCTTCTCTTAACAGCAGGGACATAAAACGAAGTCGATTATCTTGATCTAATGCTGAAGTCGGTTCGTCGGCTATGATAAGAGCAGGGTTTCCAATTAGCGCCCTTGCAGCAGCAACACGCTGCTGTTGACCAACACTCAATTTGGCAACGGGCCGGTTAAAGTCGGGTACGTTGTCTGCGAAAAAACCCAAAAGTAACTGATCGGCGGCTCTTTTTGCACTACCCGCCTGGTCAATTGCATTTTCAGCACGGGCTTGGGAGAACTGACACGGCAGCAACACGTTTTCATAGGCACTCAAATAGGGCACTAAATTAAACTGTTGAAAAATGAAACCCGTGGTGTCTGCCCGAATCCGATCTCTATGCGAAGGTCGTAACTGGGTTGTATTGACGCCATTGAGAATCACTTTGCCATGCTGCGGTACAACCACACCACCTATCAGATTAAGGAGCGTCGATTTACCGCATCCAGAGGGGCCCATAATAAATGTGTGTTGCCCATTACTAATTGAGAATGACGGAATGTTAAGTACATCCGTTTTCGCTTCCCATGCGAATCGAACTAAATCAAGGTTCAGCAATTCGGACATAATTCACCGCATTTAATTTGTGTGGTCGCCTTTAGGCAGCAAGAAAAAGCGAGTCGAAAAAGGCCTGCACTTATCATCTAAAGCCTTGAGATCGCGTTACCGTACTTACTGCTTAATCTTGATTCTACGATTGTCAGAAGTCAAAACATTTGCCATCTGGGAACTTGAAAGAATAGCTTCGACCCGAATTTTCTGGATGTTAGGAAACGAAGTGAATAATTTGTAGAAGTTCAGACTTGAGCTGACAGTTACCCGTTTATCAGTAGCTGTCTGTCAGATAGAGTTTAGTTTACAAACTTTTCTTTCCAGATCGCTTTACCGTCGATGAGTGTTTCCATCGGCGTTCTCCCAAGGCACATTTTACCCTGATGAGTTCGTTGAGTATTGTACTTGATAAGCCACTCGTCAAGATCAATCTGTAATTCGTCAACTGAATCATAGATTTTCTTGCGTAGGGTTATCTGATAAAACTCGTTAAGAATGGTCTTGTGGAATCGTTCACATATCCCATTTGTCTGCGGTGATTTCACCTTGGTTTTCGTGTGCTCAATGTTATTCAGTGCCATGTAAAGCTGATAATCATGCTGATCGGCTCGACCACAATACTCGGTTCCCCTGTCAGTAAGAATGCGCAGCAGAAGGCTGTGCTCTTCGTAGAACGGGAGCACCTGATCATTGAGCATATCCGCTGCGGTGATCGGTGTTTTGGTCGTGTAGAGCTTCGCATGAGCCACTTTGGAATACGTGTCCACGAAGGTCTGTTGATACACTCTGCCGATCCCCTTGAAGGTACCGACGTAATAGGTGTCCTGTGACCCCAGATAGCCGGGATGGGCGGTATCTATCTCACCACAGGCCACATCGTCCTCTTTCTTACGTTCCATGGCCGCGACCTGGGATTCAGTCAAAATCAATCCCTGCTCAGCCACTGTATTAGACAACGCTTTTAACCGGTCTTTAAAGCACGCTAAACCATGTCGCAGCCAGATACTGCGAACTCCGCTGGGTGAAACGAAGGTACCTTACCCCCTCGTTTACACGCAGTTCTTACTGTCGGCTTTGGCCATTGGGTCAGGTTCTTTCTTCCAGTCGTAATAAGCACGATGGGACTCTCGACAAGCAGATCGACTCGGTTTTCTTGAGGTTCGGGCTGCGGACGGTTCGTCAAGAAGCCTTCGACTCCTCCTTCATCCGCCGGCCTCTTTGTCTCGGTAGAAAATGTATCGCTCGACAATCCAATCACTTGCAAGGCTTAGAGAAAACTTTCCGTTTCCTCCGACTCTCGACCAGATTCAGTAAACCGACTTTAAATGCTTGATGACTTTTTCGTTAGTATGGATCATTGAGAGTTACCTCGTTGTGTTTTGATATTGTTTGGTAACTACATCAAAACGGGTAACTCTCATTAAATCAACCCTCGCTTCGCTCGGATTGATTTAATACGGTGTCAGATTTGGTCTAAACTTCTACAAATAATTTCACATCAATCCATTCCACTTGCTCAATATTTTTACAAGTCAGTAGGAAATCTGCTTCAAACTCGGAATGCATCGTTTCATGCTCTTCATGCTCTTCATGCTCTTCGTGCTCTTCGTGTTCTTCGTCCAAACTCCAGTGGACAGATTGCTCAACGGGCTCACAATTCACACCCTTCGGCAATCCGATAAGATTACTGATCTCCCCCAGCTCTTGCTTAGCATTGTTAATCTTAGACTGTTGGGCCTCATTTTCGGGCGCATGCTCAAAACCAACTAAATTCGCTGCTGGAGAAACCAGAGTCAAGGCGATTTGATCGCCGTCCAACACCAAGCTCAACCGAGCTTCACCATGATTATGTGATGCGAGCTCTCTAGTTGTTTCCGCATGGAGTGTTGCAAAAATCGCTGGCGATAGGATGGTGGCCAATGCCATTACTAGGCGTGTTTTTTTCATGGTTTTTCTTTGTGATTAATCTGTGTACCACGCATAGGAGTAGCGATGCACGTCGTGATTCTATCTTGAATATTTGAACTTCAAACCCAGACTTCAAAAGGAGGCAATACTAAGAATTAAATTAGGGATCTTATGAACAAAGTCTCGCTCAAAACGATAAGTTTAGCTATGGGATTTTAGCTCAAATCAGCCCAGTTTGCCCGTCCTAAGACCGGTAATAAGACCGGGGTCAGTGTCGTAATTATTCAGATCACAGAGCACGGTGTAAGTTCATCTTCATGGGTGATTTAAAATTTCGCACGTTTTTTCGCCTTTGGATCTATTGTTGAATTGGCTAAATTCCCACTATACTTGACTTGATCCGTTTTCGATTGCTGATTTCAGCTTGATTGATTTTTCAACGAAGAACAAATCCATCCACTTACTCCCTCAGTTTCTTATGGACCTGGTCAAAGGCTACCGATTTTTCTCTCCGGACGAATGTAAACATGTCATCCAGTACTGCAATAATAAGGAAAAGGAGATGGATAAATTTCACCGTGTACTGGTAGAGAACGGTGATGTAACTGACCACCCCCATATCCCCATCACTCAGCGTTATCACTCTGAATACAATTTCTTTGGAGAAAACCCAAATTACATACCACATCTACTGGCCTGTATTCGAGAGGTGCTACCTGGGCTTGAGTTCCCCGTGGCAGTGCAATCTTGGGTGAACATCTATCGCAAGGGACAAGGTATCAAATGGCATACTCACGGGGGTAAGAATGGTTATTCTTATTCCGCGAACGTTTTCTTGAATGGCGAAACCACTCCGGGCATCTACTATTCAGTTAACCCTAATGATGTCTTTAACGTTGAGAACGAAACTGGCTCGATGCATATTTTCCCCCATAGCCTAAATCACATGGTTCCACCAATCGAATCATCACAAAAGCGTTATACACTAGGCATCACCATCCACGGCCTCCAAGCCATCGACAAACCATTGATTCAAGGCGCCGCTCTGGATCGTAATCATCGCGAAACCATCTTCTTAAGCGGCGAATAATAGAAGCAAGAAGTACAGTCTTATTGTACAAACCTACCGCTATAAACCTCACCACCAATGGTATTCCTGAAACAGCTTTATTCGTGTGTTGTTTAATAGGGTAAAATGGTGTGCCTCCGTTACTACCACTCCAATTAGTCATGCCCTAGCGGCAGTTTTTTGAACATAGCGAAGCACCATTACATAAGTCGGTCGTGGCTTGTTGAGCAATTCATTGTACTTTCATGGAGCAACAAAAGCACAATAGAGAACCCCAAATTTAAGCAAGTAGGCCGTATTTCTCGCGGTGTTTCCAGATTTCGAAATTAAATGGGATCAGCAAAATACATTTATAGTTCTCCCTTGCCCTTAGCTCTGATTTAGCCGCGATGAGTAAACGTGAATTTTCTTTCGCTTTCCACCCAGGTAGTGTACCCTGAGGTCTGTAATTTATTTCTTTAGCGATGTTCGTTTGGCTTAGGCGAAGTGAGCGTAGCGAACGAAGCCAAAGCCGGTTTTTCTGGATTAGGTGTTGAATGTTGAGCCATCAAGTCGTTCCATGTTTGTGACTTACGCAAATGTGGAGACAACCCAATGACCCAACCGGATTACCCTAACCTATATGAAGTAGTGATGGAACAATTGATTCAACATGGCCCGCAGGCATTTCGTGATGTCATTACCGCGATGATGAATCAGGCCATGCAGATCGAACGATCCCAGTTTCTGGGTGCGGTGCCCCATGAACGCAGTGATAATCGCCGTGGCCATGCCAATGGATTCAAACCCAAACAGGTGGACACGACCCTTGGGACGCTAAATCTGTCGATACCCAAGACGCGTAATCACGGTGAGTCCGGGTTTTACCCGCACAGTCTGGAACAGGGACGACGCAGTGAGCGCGCGTTGATGCTGTGTGTGGCTCAGATGTACGTTAGTGGTGTCAGTACGCGCCGTGTGGAGAAGGTACTGGATCTGTTCGGTATTGAGAAAATATCTTCGACTCAGGTGTCCCGTGCAACGGCTTTGCTGGACGATGCCTTGTCAGTATGGCGGGATCGTGGTCTTGGCGAGATACGTTATCTGGTACTGGATGCGCGTTACGAACGGGTCAGGATGGATCATGAGGTGGTGGATGCCGCGGTGCTCAGTGCGGTGGGAATACTACCGGATGGTCGACGAAGCGTACTGGGTGTGCAGATTGCCACCAGTGAAGCCGAGATCAACTGGCGGGAGTTTTTACAGTCGTTGGTGAAACGAGGCATGCATGGCATCACTTACATTGCCAGTGATGATCACGCGGGTTTGAAGGCGGCAAGGCGTGCCGTGTTTCCGGGTGTACCGTGGCAACGCTGTCAGTTTCATCTGGCACAGAACGCGATTAATCATGCCCCAACGGCAAAGGTTCGTAGCCGGATTGGTGGCGAATTGCGTTCGGTCTGGAATGCGACGGACGAGGCATCGGCCCTGGCTCAGTTGGAGCAACTGGCGGCCCGTTACGAGTCAGATTACTCAAAGCTGTCGCAATGGCTGCTCGATAACGTTCCTGAAGGACTGACGGTGTTCAATTTACCGGAGTCGCATCATCGAAAGATGAGAACGACGAATGGAATTGAGCGTCCGATCCAGCAGGAAATTAAACGGCGAACCCGGATTGTACGGGTCTTCCCGAATGAGGCATCTTTACTCAGGCTTGTCAGTGCCATCCTCGTCGAGATTGACGATGAATGGAGCAATGCCGACAAGCGATATATCGTGTGGAACGACGATAATGACTCAACCTAAATCAAAGTTACAGACGTAGGGTTGCACAATCACCTGATTTCACTCAAAGTGGATAAAGATAAATCGGCGACATTACGGCATAAGCCGTTTGGAAGAATATACGGTATTGAGCTTTCAGAGTACGTCGGAAAGAAAGCACTGTTTGATAATATCCAAGCTGCACTAATCGCACCAGGTCGAGAAAAAGAACGTTTATCGTGGTTTGCATGTTGGGTTTTGGGTAACTTGTCGGTGGAGTTGGGGTGCCACCAGTGGGAAGCCCTAAAGACCTAGTAATCCCAAAGATAGCTGACGGGCTGACTATCAATCCGAAAATCATCAAGTCAATTTACCGTTATATACGAAGGTTAACTAATTTGGTTTGTAGAATGGGCTCCACCAAAAAAATCCACCTGTTTTGGTGGGAGTAACCGAACGGTTGCGTACAAATAGATTTCTTCTATGCTTAAAAAGAGGACCAGATTTCCCAGGAGGTTCTGAAAAAAGAAGAAATTATCTAGCCCAGCGATGAGCCAATCTAGAAAAACTACGATTGAAAAACCAAACGGATGTCTTCTTGTTATTGTCGTTCCGGTAAGTTGTAAAGTCTCAGACTTGATCTGATAGTTCTAAACTCAAGGTCAGATCTAGTCCGACAAAGGCTGTAAATCACTCGAAGCGATCATAAGCATTATTCGTCATTCCCGCCTTTGCGGGAATGGCGGTAAGAGGAGGATTAGGTCAGTTTTATGCTAATGAGCTTGTTTGATCTGCACATTGGGTCATGCCTCTTCTGGGTAACCTATGTCTCATAGGCTAGTTTACTCTACCTTGCGCAACAGGAAACGTCCGTCGCCACAGATCAACTTGGTATTCCCCATAGCTAAATTTTTCATGGTTTTTGTTTTCACCCACTAAAGGCTCAATCATCGCTTCTTGATTAGGGTTCACAAATAGGGGAATGGAATATCGGTCATTGCCGCCTCTATTGATGACTCGATGTGGTGTGGATGAAAACAGGCCGTTAGACCAAACCTGCATAATGTTACCGATGTTTACGACAAAGGTATCGTTGATCGGCGGTGCTTCAACCCACTCTCCACTTTTTGATTGAACTTCTAATCCACCATGATGATCTTGCCATAATATGGTGAATCCACCGGAATCACTATGAGGGATGACGCCGATATTGTTTTCTCTTTCTGGGTTAAATTGTGGCGGGTAGTGATTGAGTTTCAGCCTTGACGTGGAATGAGTAAAGAAGGGATCGAAAAAATATTGATCCAACCCCAAAGCGAGAGCGAATCCCCGTTGTAGTGTACCTCTAAGGACTTCCATTTGTTCAAAATAGGAAAGCATAGCCGACCGAAGAGAGCTTGGTTGCCGAGGCCATTGGTTGGGTCCGTCTAATGGTCGATCTGAGTTCGGCGATGTCTCGTGCCCGATCCAAAACCCTTCTTGATGGCTGGTTCCAGCGTTGTCTTCACCTTCGTAACTTCGATAATAGAGTGGAAGATAGCCACGGATTTGTTGGTTGATTAGTTGTAGAAGTTTAGACCAAATCTGACACCGTATTAAATCAATCCGAGCGAAGCGAGGGTTGATTTAATGAGAGTTACCCGTTTTGATGTAGTTACCAAACAATATCAAAACACAACGAGGTAACTCTCAATGATCCATACTAACGAAAAAGTCATCAAGCATAAAGTCGGTTTACTGAATCTGGCTGAAGAGCTCGGAAACGTTTCTAAAGCCTGCAAGGTGATGGGATTGTCGCGCGATACATTCTACCGATACAAAGCGGCGGCGGATGAAGGAGGAGTCGAAGCGCTTCTTGATCGCAACCGTCGCAGCCCGAACATCAAGAACCGAGTCGATCCTGCTGTCGAGTCCATCGTGCTTGATTACGCACTGGAAGAACCTGCCCATGGCCAAAGCCGAACCAGTAATGAACTGCGTAAACGAGGTACCTTCGTTTCACCCAGCGGAGTTCGCAGTATCTGGCTGCGACATGGTTTAGCGTGCTTTAAAGACCGGTTAAAAGCGTTGTCTAATAAAGTGGCTGAGCAGGGATTGATTTTGACTGAATCCCAGGTCGCGGCCATGGAACGTAAGAAAGAGGACGATGTGGCCTGTGGTGAGATAGATACCGCCCATCCCGGCTATCTGGGGTCACAGGACACCTATTACGTCGGTACCTTCAAGGGGATCGGCAGAGTGTATCAACAGACCTTCGTGGACACGTATTCCAAAGTGGCTCATGCGAAGCTCTACACGACCAAAACACCGATCACCGCAGCGGATATGCTCAATGATCAGGTGCTCCCGTTCTACGAAGAGCACAGCCTTCCCATGCTGCGCATTCTTACTGACAGGGGAACCGAGTATTGTGGTCGAGCCGATCAGCATGATTATCAGCTTTACATGGCACTGAATAACATTGAGCACACGAAAACCAAGGTGAAATCACCGCAGACAAATGGGATATGTGAACGATTCCACAAGACCATTCTTAACGAGTTTTATCAGATAACCCTACGCAAGAAAATCTATGATTCAGTTGACGAATTACAGATTGATCTTGACGAGTGGCTTATCAAGTACAATACTCAACGAACTCATCAGGGTAAAAAGTGCCTTGGGAGAACGCCGATGGAAACACTCATCGACGGTAAAGCGATCTGGAAAGAAAAGTTTGTAAACTAAACTCTATCTGACAGACAGCTACTGATAAACGGGTAACTGTCAGCTCAAGTCTGAACTTCTACAACTAATTAATCATATTTCCGCGCATCGTCGATCACTAATCCATCGTTAACCAGCGTACCCGGAGAAACCAAACTCACGTCACCTCGTACTTTACAATGTTCCCGAATACTATTCGCGATCGAATCCGACAGGGACGCCGATGGCTCATCTGTTTCGCAAAAAAGCGTCATCTGATCACTTTGATCAACCCATTCAATCGTCAGCCTACCTTTTTGTACTTCAGGATGATTTTTCACCACCCGGTCAACCTGCTCTGGATGGATAAACATACCTCGGACCTTCGCAGTTTGGTCCGCCCGACCCATCCAGCCTTTGATTCTCCGATTAGTTCTACCACAGGCACTCTGTCCCTCCATGATGGCTGAAAGATCACCAGTGGCAAAACGTATTAGTGGATAATCAGGATTTAGCGTGGTTACCACGACCTCACCCACCTCACCATCAGCAACGAGATCTCCCGTACCCGGTCGGACAATTTCAAGATGAACCCCTTCATCAATAACCAAACCCGAATTTGGTGAAGACTCATAAGCAATCAACCCAAGGTCAGCTGTGGCATAACATTGCAATGTATAAATACCTCGCTCTATAAAAAAGGCTCTTAACGAGGGTGGTAAAGCTTCACCGGAAACCAATGCCTTGTTGATACAGCTAACGTCTACGTCTAATTCGTCCGCTTTCTCAAGAATAATTTTCAAAAATGATGGGGTTCCCACATAACATGTCGGCGAGAGGTCATGGATGGTTTGAACTTGTAACTCAGTTTGCCCGACCCCTGCAGGTATCACAGTACACCCAAGGGCATGGCACCCAGTATCCGCCAACGAACCTGCCGGGGTGAGGTGGTAGGAAAAGCAATTATGGACAATTTCTCCGGCGCGTAGACCTGTGGCATAAAGCGCGCGCGCAAATCGCCAATAGTCAGACCGAGCCATACTCAACTCGTAAATGGGACCCGGAGAGGAAAAAATATAGGAAGGTTGACCCGATTTGGACGAAGAAAGCCCACCAAAGGGAGGGGTTTGTCGTTGTTTTTTGATTAACTCCTACTTCCGAGTAATTGGGTACGTCGCAAATTCATCGAACGAGCTAAGGCTTTCACAATCGAATGATTCGAGTAATTCACCATATGCCAACGTAGTATTTTTGGCATGGGCTAATTGCCTCGCTAACAATTTCACCAGTTCCTGTTGGCGATCATCGGCATTGCGTGTTTCCAGTGAATCGTAAAAATTTGACATAAAAACCCTGATAGCGAAAATTTTCAATAATACAGATACCGCTGGATGTCTAATCACAGCCGAAAATCCAAACCCCTATAACTTACCTAGACCCTGTAGTCACTAACAATTGCATTCTTTTGATCGACATCTCACCACGCTGCCTCGTCTTCAGATCTGATTCTCGACTCTATCCATTCAATCTCTATCCATCCAATCGAGTCAGCTAACCCAACAGCCAAACAACAAAATAGTAGGTCTATATTTTTAACACAATAAGATCTTTGATCTCGCAGCTAGAACCCACGACACTCAAACAAAGGTAAAAATTAATCCACAGATCAGGACAGCCAGCGTTTACGACGGCGATAATGTTTTACATCTCTGAAGCTCTTTTTGTCGTTCCCACTGATGCCGAGGTAGAACTCTTTGACATCCTCATTTTCCGCCAATGTTTTAGCTTCACCATCCATCACCACCCGGCCATTCTCTAAAATGTAACCATAAGTCGCATAACGCAGAGCAATAGAAGTATTCTGTTCAGCCAATAAAAAGGTGACCCCTTCATTTTCATTCAGCTTTCTAACGATTTCAAAAATCTCTTCCACTAATTGAGGAGCCAATCCCATTGACGGCTCATCCAGCAAGATAACTTTGGGTCGGGCCATCAATGCTCGCCCTACCGCCACCATCTGTTGCTCACCACCAGAAGTGTAGCCTGCCTGGCTTTTTCTTCTCTCCTTCAATCTTGGAAAATAGTTATAAACCATTTCAAGATCGTCCTGAACAGCCTTACGGCCATCTTTTCTCGTATATGCCCCAGTCAGCAAATTTTCCTCTACGGTTAAGTGCTCGAAACAATGCCGTCCTTCCATTACTTGCACAACACCTCGTTTCACCAGTTCGTTAGGAGAGAGGTTGTCCACCTTCTCTCCCATAAATTCTATCGACCCCTTAGTTACTTCACCCCGCTCCGTTCTCAAAATGTTGGATACAGATTTAATGGTGGTTGTTTTGCCAGCGCCGTTTGCTCCTAGCAAGGCAACAATCCCTCCTTGAGGAACGTCCAACGAAACGCCTTTAAGCACCAAGATTACGTGGTCATAGATAACTTCTATGTTTTTAATACTCAGTACAATGTTTTTGGCTGATGACATAACGAATACAATGCTTAAAATATCTTTTTGAGAATCGGGAAGCGACATTTTTCGCTTCCCTTTTCTTAAACTCAATGACACAGTTAATGCGTATTGGGTACCAAGTATTACCTAGGGACCGTTGGATAACGAATTAACTTTATGGCCAAAACAGATTAACCGCAATCGCGAGGGGTGATGTTGTTCTCAGCAGCGAACGCAGCCGAATCTTCAGCGATTAAGGCATCAACAACGTCCCGATCAGCCTCAACGAAATCGGTAATCAAAGACCAGCTACTGCTTGATGCATCCCATTGCTGAATGGCACCCAGCCCCGGGCCACCGTGATTAGCACAGCTAACATTAATCTCAGGGCCGAAATCTTTGAGCCCGAGCTCGGTCATACGAGCTTGGTCTACTTTCAATGCCTCCATACCGTCACGCATTTGTTGTGGAGTGATATCACCAACACCGTGAATTTTTTGTGCTGTTGCTGCTGCTTCAGAAGCCAGCATTGCCGCATACATTCCACGGTTATACAGAACAGTACCTAGATTAGAACCATCACCGGCGGTTTTACCTGTGTCCACCACGTGTTTCTTCAGGTCATCGTATACACCGAAATCCGCACCCACACCATGAAAGGTAACCGCCTTATAACCATTGGCTCCATCTCCAGCAGGAATAACGTCATTCTCGGACGCAGACCACCAGATGCCGATAAATTGATCCATTGGATATCGAATATTTGCCGCTTCCTGGATCGCGACTTGGTTCATGACACCCCAACCCCACATCAGTACATAATCCGGACGCTCACGTCGAATTTGTAACCATTGAGATTTCTGTTCTTGGCCTGGATGATCAACCGCTAACAAAGACAACTCAAAGCCATGTTTTTTAGACAGCTCTTCCAGTGTACGGATAGGCTCTTTTCCATAAGCAGAGTTATGATAAACCAGTGCAATTTTCTTACCATTCAGATCACCAGATTCCAGATCACTAACATGCTTAACAATAATGGATGCCGCATCCCAGTAAGTACCCGGGTAATTAAAGATATTGCTAAAAACCGCACCATTTGCGGCTGACGTCCGACCGTATCCCATGGAGTGAACAGGAATGCCATCTGCGGTGGCTTTAGGAATCAGCTGATACGTGATCCCCGTTGACAATGGTTGATAGACCAATGAGCCTTCCCCTTTTGTGGATTCATAACACTCCACCCCTTTTTCAGTGTTATAGCCGGTTTCGCATTCGATCATTCGAATAGGAACTCCACCAATTCCCCCATCTCTTTCATTAAGCAAAGTGAAATAATCCGCGTATCCATCAGCAAAAGGTATGCCGTTAGGCGCATATGGGCCAGTACGGTAACTCAGCGATGGAAACACCAAGTCGGCCGAAGCCGTTACAGTTCCTAGCGCCATGGTGGCGGCGACGGCAACAGCAGTGAGTTTTGTTAGTTTCATTTTTCCTCCCGGAGAATAAAGTTTGTTACAGATTCGTTAATTGTATCGTTAGACCACCTTAAGTAATGATCAGCATCCACTATGAAAAACAATACACACGGGCCAATCAACATCTAAATGGCCCTCAATCGTGAGATGTAAAAACTCATTTTTTATTGCCCATAGTTGAGCATTTCGACCGCACTAATGGGGAAACGGCCAAAGTCGAAGCTTCTCTTTCGTCACACGCCACAATTGGGCAAGCCCATGGGGTTCAACAATCAAAAAGAACATAATTAACCCACCTATCAACATAAAGATAATATGGGATACCAGATCGGTGGGCCAACCGAGCCCCCCCACCATGATATTCTTAAACAATACTGGCATCAATGTCATAAAAGCAGCCCCCACGAACGACCCGAAAATGGATCCCAAACCACCAATAATAATCATAAAAAGCACCAAAAATGACTTATCGATGCCAAAGGCTTCTGTTGGCTCTGCGGCACCAAGATAGACCATAAAAAACATTGCGCCTGATACACCAATGTAGAAAGAGCTAATTGCAAACGCGGATAGCTTTGCTTTTAGCGGTGCCACACCGATAATTTCGGCGGCAATGTCCATGTCTCGAATAGCCATCCAGGAACGACCAATTCGACCTCGCGTGAGGTTTTTTGCAATCACTGCGAAGAACACAACTATCACTAAGCAAAATAGATAGGTAGCCCAAGGCGGAGAATTCGGGCCGCTGATAGCGATACCAAGCATCGTTCGTTCAGGAGCGGTGATCATTCCTGATGCAGAATAGTTATAGAACCATGGCACTTTATTGAATAACCAAACGAGAAAAAACTGAGCAGCTAGGGTTGCCACCGCTAAATAGAATCCTTTTATTCTTAGGCTAGGTAAACCAAAAAGAATTCCCACCGTTGCCGTAACACCTCCTGAGAGCAGGATAACAATAAACAGATTGAGTTCTGGAAAAGAGGTTGTCAACTTATAGGAGGCATAAGCACCTACCGCCATAAAACCGCCCGTTCCTAAACTCACCTGTCCGCAATATCCTGTCAATATATTCAAGCCCAATGCGGCCATAGCCCACACCAGAAATGGGAGTAAAACTGACTTTTCCCAATAGTCATTAATCAGGAACGGCATCACCAAAAAAGCGAATGCACAAACCAGACCTATCGCCCATCGATCGAAACGTATGGGAAACGTTTGCTGATCAGCAGCATAGGACGTTTTGAAGTCCCCTGATTCTCTATAAAACATGATTAGACCCTCTCGATTATTTTATCGCCAAACAAACCCTGGGGCCTGAACATCAGAAAAAGCAAAGCCAATACATAAGCGAACCAATTTTCAGTGGCTCCTCCAATCATTGGGCCGATAGAGTACTCAAACAGTTTTTCTCCCACCCCAATGACTAATCCACCGATGATGGCTCCGGGGATAGATGTAAAACCACCTAAAATCAACACCGGTAATGCCTTCAATGCAATCAAAGATAGAGAGAACTGGACACCCGACTTCGACCCCCACATAATTCCAGCAACCAGTGCGACAAATCCAGCGATCGACCAAACGATAACCCAAATGGCTCTCAATGAAATACCAACCGTCAATGCCGCTTGGTGATCATCTGCTACCGCTCTAAGCGCACGACCCGTCTTAGTAAACTGAGAAAACAAAGTCAGGGCGACAACCAGCACAACCGCAATAACAGCCGCCCAAACATCCAATACATCAATATACATACCGTAGTACTCCGATCCCTCTGCCGCCCAGCCACGCGTCACATCTTCCAACCAAAACGATCCTCCAGATGGAATTCCTACATCGAGTACTTTAATGTTCGCCCCCCACATCAGATCTCCGAATCCTTCCATGAAGAAAGCTAAGCCAATGGTTGCCATGAATAAAATAATGGGTTCCTGATTGACCAGATGCTTAAGTACAATTCTTTCCACCAACCACGCGAAAGCAATCATGACCAGCATTGTCAAGACAATCGCCATGAAATTGTTCATCCCATTGGACCAGTTGTGGTAGTCGGTGCCGAACATGGCATTGATCAAATGAGAAAATGGCACCTGACCCGTCTGAAAGCCAACCAATGTTAATGCCGCGAACAAAGCCATGACTCCTTGAGCATAGTTAAAAATCCCTGATGCTTTGAAAATCAAAACAAAACCAAGGGCGACAAGGGAATACATGACCCCAGCCATCAGGCCATTGAGGATCACTTCGACAGCGTAGAGGAAGTCCGGGCTCATGGTCTTTCTCCCGCGATAACGCAAAAACCAGCAATAGTCATATTCATCAAGATCATATTCATCGAACGACAGGGGCCAGCGTCAGAAGCAAGGTTCGGCATGAGACGGTACTCTTCACGGAACACTTTTTCGTTAACCATTGGTTTAGTCATGACTAACTCCCAAATAGGCATCAATAACAGACTGATCAGAGCGCACAGCGTCTGGAGTACCATCAGCAAGCTTACGTCCGTAATCCAGCACTACAACACGATCCGATAAGTCCATGACCACCCCCATATCGTGTTCGATCAAAGCGATAGTCGTGCCAAATTCATCGTTCACGTCCAAAATAAAACGGCTCATATCTTCCTTTTCTTCTAGATTCATTCCCGCCATAGGCTCGTCTAGTAACAGCAGTTTCGAGTCAGCCGCTAATGCACGGCCCAGCTCTACTCGCTTCTGTAATCCATAAGGCAGTCTTCCAACCGGTGTTTTACGAATAGACTGAATTTCAAGGAAGTCAATAATGCGTTCAACCTTCTCACGATGTTCGATTTCTTCCCTTTCAGCCGGTCCTTTCCATAACATCTGCCAGAATAAGTTGGTCTTCATGTGTGTGATGCGGCCCGTCATCAAATTGTCCAAGGTGGACATCCCTTTAAACAAAGCGATATTCTGAAAAGTCCGAGCGATACCCTGTTTCGCCACCTCATGAGGTTTCAAACCCATGCGTTTTTTACCACGAAACCAAACTTCTCCTTCCTGGGGATGATAAAAACCACTGATCACATTCAACACTGAACTCTTACCTGCTCCATTTGGGCCAATAATGGCGCGAATCTCGCCTTCAAGAATATCAAAACTGATGTCAGTCAGCGCTTTCACCCCGCCAAAAGAAAGTGAGATATTTTTTACCTCAAGCATCGCCTCACCAAATTGTCTTTGCATCATCATTTAACTCGCCTTGGCTGTCTTTTGATCAATGACTTCAAACCTTTTTACGTCCATAATTTCTAGATCAGATTCAATGGATCCCTTTCGCCCGTCTTCAAAAGTGACCTCGGTCTTAACATGGCAGTTGGTTTCATTAGCATACAACGCCGCAATCAGCACATTGTATTTCTCCGCCACTATTCGCCGACGCACTTTACGAGTGCGGGTCAATTCACCGTCATCCGCATCCAACTCCTTATGCAAAATAAGAAAACGTTTGATCTGTGAACCAGACAGAAATTGGTCCGAAGACAGGTCTTTATTCACTTTTTCGACATTTTCCAGCATCATTTTGTATACCTCGGGATGTCCCGCAAGCTCCTGATAACTAGCGTAGCCAATGTTATTGCGTTCAGCCCAGTTCCCCACCGCATCCAGATCAATATTGATCATGACACTCACAAAGTCCTGACCTTGTCCTAACGCCACGGCCTCCTGGATTTGTGGAAAAAACTTCAATTTATTCTCGATATATTTCGGTGCAAACATCGACCCATCATTCAGTTTACCGACATCTTTAGCACGGTCAATAATTTTCAAATGCCCTTTATCATCGAAATACCCTGCGTCACCGGTCATTACCCAGCCTTCTTCATTCTTTGTTTCCCGAGTCGCCTCTTCATTTTTATAGTAATACTGGAAAACACCCGGGCTTCGATAAATCACTTCCCCATCGTCAGTGATTTTTACTTCCACCCCCGGCGACGGTGTGCCCACGGTATCAGCATAAACCTCGCCATCAGGTTGAGTCGTAATGAAAACACCCGCTTCAGTTTGACCATATAGTTGCTTGATATTGATACCAAGGGATCGGAAAAAGTCAAAAATCTCGGGGCCAATCGCTTCACCAGCTGTATAGGCCAACCTAATTCGGCTAAAGCCCATGGTATTTTTCAACGGACCAAAAATAAGAAAGTCGCCTAATCGATAGCGTAATCGGTCCATAACCGAAACCGACTCACCATTCAAAATTGCCCCACCTGCGGTTTTCGCCACGCCCATAAAGTAATGAAAGAGCTTCTTTTTGAAAGAGCCTGCGTCTTCCATACGAATTATGACGCTCGTTAATATATTCTCGAACACCCGGGGGGGAGCAAAATAGTAAGTGGGTCCAATTTCTCTCAGATCAGTGGCAACCGTTTCATCACTTTCAGGGCAATTGATACAAAAGCCGGTCACATAAGCTTGCCCATAAGAAAAAATGTGATCCCCAACCCACGCCATCGGCAGGTACGACAGCGTTTCTTCGTCTCTGCTCAAATTATCGAGGCCAACACTATTGACCGCGGTTACGAGTACATTACTATTGGATAAAACCACGCCTTTAGGCTTTCCTGTGGTACCCGAGGTATACAAAAATATGCCGATATCGTCCCCAGAGCCTTTATCAATTTCCGTTTGTAGGAAGGTTGGATTGCTGGCCTCGAATTCACGCCCCTTCTTCTGCACACCCTCGAAGTCATGCAAGTCTTCCAGTTCGTAATCCCGAAGTCCTTTGGTATCATCGAAGATCACAGTTTTAAGTGCAGCACAATGGGATTTAATCTCTAATACCTTGTCAACCTGCTCCTGGTTCTCTGCGAGTACAAAACTCGCTTCAGCATGGTCGAGCACAAACTGTAGCTCTTCAGCAACTGAATCTTGATAAACAGGAATAGGAATGCCACCAAGGCATTGCGCCGCACAAATTCCCCAATAAAGGCGAGGGCGATTGCTGCCAATAATGGCAATTTTGTCCCCACGCTTAAATCCAAGAGCCGCGAGACCATTCGCCAAGGCAAAAATTTCATCACGCTTTTGCCGCCAACTCCAGGATTGCCATATCCCCAAGTATTTTTCTCGGATGGCTGTTTTATCGCCAAAAGCATCAGCATTCCTTATTAGCAACTTTGGAAAAGTATCTGTCATATTTGTATATACAAGGTTCAATCGGCCACGTAAGTAGCGCAATAAATTTATTGGATACTTGCTATTATTATTGCGACAGCCATTATTTTACCGCGTCATTTCCTGATAATCAGGATTGTGCAACCCTACGTCTGTAACTTCGGTTTAGTTTGAGTCATTATTGTCGTTCCACACGATATATCGCTTGTCGGCATTGCTCCATTCATCGTCAATCTCAACGAGAATGGCACTGACAAGCCTGAGTAAAGATGCCTCATTCGGGAAGACCCGGACAATCCGGGTTCGCCGTTTAATCTCCTGCTGGATCGGACGCTCAATTCCATTCGTCGTTCTCATCTTTCGATGATGCGACTCCGGTAAATTGAACACCGTCAGTCCTTCAGGAACGTTATCGAGCAGCCATTGCGACAGCTTTGAGTAATCTGACTCGTAACGGGCCGCCAGTTGCTCCAACTGAGCGCGGGCAGATGCCTCGTCCGTCGCATTCCACACCGAACGCAGTTCACCACCAATCCGGCTACGAACCTTTGCTGTCGGCGCATGATTAATCGCGTTCTGTGCCAGATGAAACTGACAGCGTTGCCACGGTACACCCGGAAACACGGCACGCCTTGCCGCCTTCAAACCCGCGTGATCATCACTGGCAATGTAGATGATGCCGTGCATGCCTCGTTTCACCAACGACTGTAAAAACTCCCGCCAGTTGATCTCGGCTTCACTGGTGGCAATCTGCACACCCAGTACGCTTCGTCGACCATCCGGTAGTATTCCCACCGCACTGAGCACCGCCGCATCCACCACCTCATGATCCATCCTGACCCGTTCGTAACGCGCATCCAGTACCAGATAACGTATCTCGCCAAGACCACGATCCCGCCATACTGACAAGGCATCGTCCAGCAAAGCCGTTGCACGGGACACCTGAGTCGAAGATATTTTCTCAATACCGAACAGATCCAGTACCTTCTCCACACGGCGCGTACTGACACCACTAACGTACATCTGAGCCACACACAGCATCAACGCGCGCTCACTGCGTCGTCCCTGTTCCAGACTGTGCGGGTAAAACCCGGACTCACCGTGATTACGCGTCTTGGGTATCGACAGATTTAGCGTCCCAAGGGTCGTGTCCACCTGTTTGGGTTTGAATCCATTGGCATGGCCACGGCGATTATCACTGCGTTCATGGGGCACCGCACCCAGAAACTGGGATCGTTCGATCTGCATGGCCTGATTCATCATCGCGGTAATGACATCACGAAATGCCTGCGGGCCATGTTGAATCAATTGTTCCATCACTACTTCATATAGGTTAGGGTAATCAGGTTGGGTCATTGGGTTGTCTCCACATTTGCGTAAATCACAAACATGGAACGACTTGATGGCTCAACATTCAATACTAAAGCCTGAAAAACCGGCTTTGGCTTCGCTCTCTACGTTCACTCCGCCAAAGCCAATAGCGAAGCTGCAATAGAAAGCTAAATTACAGACCTCAGATTACACTACCATAATCAGATTCGGGAAATCATTCAGAAAACGCACCCACACTAGCTTGATGCCAGGTGAGAAAGCGCTTCACAAGTTCCTTTTTGCAAGATTTTGGCCTGCGCTTTGCAATAAAACGAAGGGCATTCTAACCACAGTAAGCGCTACAGTACAAACATATAGTCTAAGAAATTGTAACCATAATGTAAAAATATTAGTAAATTCAGAAAACTGAGTAATACTCTTCATCATACAAATTCTTAACATATCGAGGGCTTGGCGATTGGTTTGGTCTCTAAAAGTTCTGGAATATCTAGACCAAGGGGTCACGGTATTTGATCAGAATCTCAACTTAGTTGCTTGGAATCAGCGGTTTATTGAATTGCTTGAGCTACCCGATGAGCTCACGCAAATTAATCAAAACCTAGAAAGCATATTTCGTTTCAATGCTGAACGGGGAGAGTATGGAGAAGGCGACATCGATCAATTGGTTGCCGACGGCACCATTATCGAGATCAGGGGAAACCCCATGCCAGCTCGAGATGGACCACAAGGATTCGTTACCACCTACACCGACGTCACCCGTCAACGTAATGCGGAAGCCACGTTGGAAAGTCATGTAGCAAAAAGAACCCAGCAACTAAGAAAAGAAGCCCTAGCTCACGAACGAACAACTCAGGCATTACGAAAAAGCGAGGTACTAATTCGTCAGATTACTGATGCTGTTCCTGCCTTAATCGCCTATATGGACAGCGCTGATCGTTATCAATTCATCAACAAGCAACACAGCGAATGGTTTGCGCTAGATGGCGAACAACTCTTAGGCAAATCGATCCTCGACATTGTTGAAAGCCGAAATAGGAACAAACTCACTCAAGACTTAGATGCGGTTCACAATGGCGAACAGATTCAGTCGGAATATTGGGTACGTGGCAAAACTGGGGAAAGTTTCAATGTTTCCGTCACATTTATCCCCCACTTTGACGACGAAGGGAAATTCGCCGGATATTTTTTCCTTGGACAAGACTTAACGGAATATCAGCAAACGCAAAAAGCCCTACTGGAATCGCAGAAGATGCAAGCATTAGGGCAAATGACCGGCGGCATTGCTCATGATTTCAATAATTTACTCACCATTATTCTCGGCAACCTCAACCTACTAGAAGAGGAAGCATTCGATCAGGAGGAAGTAAAAGAAATCAGCCAATCCTGCATTCAAGCCGCGCGCCGAGGCAGTGAACTCATTCAGCGCCTGCTGAGTTTCTCTCACCAGCAATCACTGGAACCGCAGTCCACGGATATTAATCTGCTTACCGAAGACTTTGTTGTTCTACTACAACGAACCATGGGGGAAAAAATCAAAATCGAATGCCAACTTCAACCAGAGCTTGAGCCCGCATTGATTGATCCAAACCAACTACAAAGCTGTCTAATTAATCTAACCCTAAATGCAAGGGACGCAATGCCAGATGGGGGAAAAGTCATCATACGAACCGAGCTATGCGTGATATCCAAGGGGCAAAATGCAAAGAATCAGCACACCAGTCAACTTCCCCCTGGACACTATATCTCGCTGATCGTGGAAGACGATGGGGAAGGCATGTCCGATGAAAGCATTCGTCGTGCATTCGAACCTTTTTATAGCACCAAACCACCCGGAGTGGGAACCGGACTTGGACTAAGCATGGTCTATGGTTTTGTCATTCAATCCGGTGGAAATGTGGTTATCAAATCCAAATCAGCCAGTGGCACTCAAGTCAGCCTGTTTCTGCCCGTCTTCCCAATCGACCACATCTCCAAAGAGAGAGAGGACACGAATGAGTACCCTGCCTTTTCATTAGGCAACCCTAGTATTTTACTCATTGAGGACGAGAATGACGTCCGAAGATATGTAAAACGGGCACTGGGAACGCTAGGCTATGAGGTTACTGAAGCTGAAAATGGGGAACAGGGCATGAAAATACTGAACCAGACTATTCAATCAACAAACGACCGGGATAGCCATTCCCCCACCTTTGATCTCATCCTGACAGACATCAGTAATGCCCGGAGCAATTAGTGGCGTTGATATTTATCAGCACGCATCTACTTACCTGCCCGGAACGAGCGTATTATGTATGACAGGGTATAGTGATCGATTAGATGTTAAAATTGATCGACCGAACTTGATACAGAAGCCTTTTCAGACAAAACAACTGGCAGATAAACTTGGAAAGTTACTACGACGATAAAAGCCATGCCATCTGATAAATTCAGAGTATTGATCGTGGATGATGAATCTTCGATTCAGTCACTTATTAAGCGCTATTTCGAAAAAAACGGATTCGATGTTTCCTGTGCGGGGTCAGGTTCCGAGATGCGGGCAATACTCAATATCCATCCGGTTCAACTTGTCATTCTGGATATTAACCTCCCAGATCAGGACGGCTTTAGCTTATTGGGCGAGATTAGAACGGAGCACTCGGTGGGCGTCATTATGCTAACAGCCAAAGGAAAACTGGATGATAGACTCGCTGGATTAAACAGTGGAGCAGACGACTATATTGCAAAACCTTTTGAATTGTCCGAATTATTAGCAAGATCAAAGGCTGTATTAAGGCGTTTCAACCCAGCAAATGATGCAAACCCTAATCGTTACAACTATTCTTTTAGTAACTGGAATCTGAACACCCGCAGACACCAACTAACCGATAAAAAAAATCAACTTGTCGACCTTTCCCCTGCCGAATACCAACTCTTATTTGTAGAAGTTCAGACT
>WLWD01004255.1_pt1 | contig 40253 bp, 31 predicted proteins | sample 6712731 | NCBI WGS metagenome assembly WLWD01 (sample SAMN12718690, study PRJNA576275) | sponge metagenome | isolation source: marine sponge | host: Mycale hentscheli | place: New Zealand: South Island, Marlborough, Capsize Point | collected 2014-11-01
TTTATCTTAATAGAATGATCCAAACTTAATATTAAATCAATCTAAAAAAGCAATATACACTTACATTGTGAATTAACAGAAATTGACATAGTTCCAGTATTACTTCTCTGAAGAGTGTTTTGAGCTTCCGAGATAGTGACATTACAGCTAAAAAAGGTGTCCACACTACTCAGTGGAGAGAGAGTGAGAGTAGACCAACTGCTGGTAGTAGATGAAGTTATAACAGTTCTACTACTATTTCTCACCTTAGAACCATCCATATCGATCCAAATAAAAGAATACCTTAATTCTCCAGTATCCACAATATTTTGGTTAATGGTAGTCGAACAGGTAAGAATGACATCATCTACTCCACCCACCAGCAGCAAGTCAGGTGATATCATAACAGAAACATTAGGAGCAGGAACTGCCATACAAACATGTTAAACAAATGTAATTGCAACAAATTTATAAACAATCTATTTTCTTTTCTTTTCTTTTTTATTTGGTGAAATTTATTTGTTGTTGTAACGTGGCTGTGGTTAATATTATGACAAGATCTCCCTAAGAAAAGACTTCCTTATGCTTGTGTAAGAGAGGGTTTTAATATTTATGTTCTACTAGTGGCTCATATTATTATTTCAATAGCCAGCAAGCTCCACTAACAGAATTAACGGAAAGATTTATGGTTCATGGGTCATGCACATTTATTGTGATGTAATACTTAACTGCTTATGCTTATCATCTAACATTACATGATTTTAAGTGAAGTAAGAGGCCATTAAGTCCTTTATTATTTTAATCTTTATTTTAATAAGTCATTCTGGTATTGAAAACAGAAAGTCATTCTGGACAAAGAAAAAAAACAATACATGTAGTATTTAAAAAACCAGACAGAAATAAAATACAGTAAAATCTAAAAGCTAATGATTGATTATAGGCACACTTTTAAAATCTGCATTTATGCCACACAGATAAAGAAATCACTTGAAAGTTAAAAAACCTAAAAAAAATGTAAGGTTATACTAGCCACAAATATTACAAGCAAGAAATGTATGAAACCCACATATGTTACATATATATACAGAGCAATATTAACAAGATCACAGATATTTTACACATTAGAATATCAGCATTAGATGGTAATATAGAACATACAAACCACCAAAAAAAAATCATCCTAGCCAGCATATGAGATCTCACTAACAACCAATTGCTTTTAACATTATAAAACAAACAAATACTGCTTGCTACATATTATTAGAGAAGAATCAAATAAACAATGAGCTATTACGTAGTTCACTGTAATTATCATCTATATAATATGAAGAATACAACGAACCCTATGACAGCAATGGAATAGATTGTCATAGCAGATAAGAAAGTAAAAAAGTAAACAATTGAAATTTATGACAAATCCTTGTGCTGATACCATAATCTTTTAGATAAGCTAGAGAGGCTCATTAGACAGTTACGAGGACAAGCTATGATAGCTACGGAAAATATATACCAAAATAACCTTTGTAGCAGTATTGTTTACCTATTTTTTAAACCCATAATTACTTTTAAAGAAAGAAAAGTAAACATTGAAAACCACATCAACTGCACTAACTTTGTGGTCTTATCATAAGTGTTTCCTGGAACATTTGTGTCCTGCTTCCAACTGGAGTAAATATTGATCCTTGGCAAGTGTAAGTCACTGGATGAGATGCTCTCAATGGATTGATATTTAACACAGCAACAGTCCTATTAGCAGTAGTAGTAGTTTCAATAGATCCTGGAATACTTGTAGTAGTAGTCCATGTAGCCATAGGAGATTGAGTTAGTCCAGAGAACAACTCAAATACTGCACATGTCAAGTTCAGTTCTGATCCTATTATCACACTTCCTGAAGTACTCACACTAACTCCAATAGCTGGAGATGGAACTACAAAATCATAAATAGTGTGAATACAACCATCTACAAAATGAGCATCACGTCAAAAAAGTTTCTTTCTGAAAGAGGCTTATGTTTTTTAGTGTGAACACATCAAGTGGATCATGAAACATTAGTCTCTCAGTAAACAATAAAAATACACAATACCTACAATGACCAGCCAAATAAATAATTTTTTTGATATTGCCTTTTAAAAATTATATCGTGAAGAGCAAATTTATAGTCTATTTCATGTTTAATAGTGTCTACAATGAAAAGGTGGTCAGTCACAGGCAGAGATTGCAAGACATGTTACAATCATGACACTCGCTACTTACCAAATACAGTCAATGAAAGGGTTTGGTTAAATACACTAGAGTTGCTAGTGACATAGCAGGTGAATTCATTATCATGAAGTGAGACTCTATCATTAACCAGAGGGATATAATAATCTGACATGGCTACTGATGTGGCTCTAGATAATACAACTCCATCTCTAGTCCTCCATTCTATGACTTCAGCCACGCCAGGAACATTCACACAAGTGAGAGTAGCAGGTTGTCCCACAGTCAATTGAATAGGAGAAACACTAACATCAACACCTAAAAAAATAATTAAGGAATTGGTAATGCATGGAAAAATGGTGATTCCTAAGGGTCACTAAATAGTGATGATAGTTGAAAATATACATTACAAGATATGACTAAGAGATACTAAAAAGGCAACCTAAGGATAATTTTAATTATAACTGAAGCACAGTAGCAAAAAAAACAAAAACCAAAGCGGCTATACCAGAAGGTCTGGAGGGTGTTAATAACTGTCAACATGTAACAACCAAGCTAAAACTCTGTAGTACAATATATCACATAGCTGACTAGTCTTAGAACTTTAATTGTGCATCAAGCAAGTGGTCCTGGGTTCGATTCCCAGTGGCGACCAACGTTTATTAATCTGTATTGTTAAAAAAAAAAAGCCTGTGGATGAGAGAGAATACATCTAAAAAGCAAAAGAAGGCTGAGAAAGATAAATAATAGAACCTAGCTCAGCCTCTACTCTAACTTTCACTTGAGTATACAAATCTGGAAGAGCAGTTCGAGAAAAGTATGATTTGCTATAGTATGTCCACGTTGAGTTTGGCGCGACCATAAATGTGGCAAAAGAGGAATGCACTTGGCGAAACCGGAAACCAATTATGGTCACATGACAGTAGCTCAAACGTCGACGCCCACAGTAAAAACGGGGCGGGTCCAAGGTGCGTGTAAGTTTACTTGTTGAAATGAAAAAGAAGCTATGGCAGTTTCTTCCGCGGCTGTATTCAATATATGCCCAGTTATAACTAATCACCCGTAGTTTATAGTTTGTACGAGCTTCTAGTTGTGCGCTAAAACTGGTTGAAAGTTGCGGAGGGTTATCTGGAGCTACTAATGTAGCACAAAGCTTAGAGGAAAAGAAGCACAGGACCGCGACTGAACGCTTCCTCAAGTAAGTCTGATTGTTGTGTGCTTATACGTGTATTTACACTCTATTCTTACTTTCTTTATGTGACAAATTTCTGAAGTACTCAACAGTAATGTGAAGAATCCAGTACATCACCTACACCTTTAGCTATTGCCACACATTCTAGTATTACTTTATCTTTCACACTGAATCATTCATATCATTTTATTCATAATTTTACCATATTTTCTATCTACTTGTTAAATTTCAACTTTTTCAATTACACAATTTTTTTACATAATTAATATAATTTTATAATGACATATACAATATATATTATAAAAGTTTATGATGACATGAAGTTGTGGTAGATAAAAGCAGTAGTTGAATTTAGAGGGTGGCAAATAGCATCCCCATAATCATAGAGAACTGTACCTATATAGACATGAGGAGTAATGGACAGCTAAAGCATAAATATTGGCATATAGAGTCTATGATGAATTGTATATCTTATTATCTTGGTCAGCAAACAGTAAATTGGCCGAATTTCTAAATAAATAGGCCCTATTTAAACAGGTATGAAAATCTGAGTGACAAGCAACCCGTGTTACAAACGTACCTCACAGTGTAGCTTGCTCTTGTTAAGTAGACTTGAATAGCAACAAGTCCTGAGCCTAAAATGAACCAGAATGTCAAGCAGAAGGGTAGAAACGAAGTCACCAAACTACGACTGCTTTTTGTTTACAATTGTCTCTGAGGTACTGCGCACGTGGTTGGCCCGGTTTGAGCGCGTGACTAAAGCCCGCCGCGTGTAGCGCGGGAAACGTGTGGTTTTATTTATTCCCATGGACTTTTCTATTGAGTTTTGGAACTGCACTTTCCTGCCCGCTCAGAAGTTTTAAAAGGGAATTTTCTGGACCGCTTCGGCACGAGCTTTCGAATGGTACAAACCCCGGAAGCGTAGCTACTCCGTTCAAAAGTTCTTAACGGTTTTTACCGTGCCAACTCAACTTGGACATACTATAGGTAGTTCATGACGACTATCCAAAGTTTCCACAATTTTTCTAAATCCAGGTGTTTTAACTGTATAGAGACAAACCATCTTTAGCTAGGTAGAACATCACTGCTTCGGTGAACTATTTCCATTTTTCCCCTTTTCGTTCATATTTCTGCACTAATTCAATCTGCAAGAGTAAGCTGATCGCAGGGTCTTTTCCTGGACAATGGCGACGAAGTTGAAGGCTGACTCATTCATACCTGTCTTTACTTCTGACAACAAAGTAGCATGGGAAATGCGAAGATGAGCAAGCAAGTTGCAGGTGTTCCTGGTCTTGGTAATCACATACTGCAAACAGGTACGACAAATAGCAGTCTCCTTTACTAGTTCTCCGTCCTTTTCTTCTAATTCAAAATAGTTCCTGAGTTGGCTTTTGCTGCCGGGCTACTTATGCAACTCCTGACCTCTTGCCACCAAGTCAGCCATATCTCCGGTCTCAAAAAATGAACAAGAATAAAAAAAAGAGCTGCTACACCTGGTTGTGGGCGTGGTTTACATTTTTATATGAGCTTTTCTGCACTATCCCCGTAGTGTTTCATGGGCAATAGAAGGCCTTAGCTTGCTGATATAGCTATAAAAGTTTCTAGCTAGAAAATATCAGTGAATAGACAAAAAAGTTTAACCGTCTGTCACCGTTTTTGTAAATGGTGAATTGAATCCGGAACTATATTTTGACTCCTACTGTAAACAAAATATATAATTTGTGATTTTATAAAATGTCTATTTAAAAATTTTACTAATAAATTACAGGCTTCTGAGATACGCATAACAACCATGTTCAAAAGTTTCACACTACATATCACAATATCTACTGTATTAGCCATAAGTTCTACAACTGTTGTACATGCTCATTGTCTATTTAAACTGCAAGGTGTTAGTTAAGAGTAATTGAACAAAGCAAACATAACAGATGCAATATACAGTAGGGGTCAAAAAAAAGTTCCCATTGAGTCGTTTTAAGGACTTTCTAAAGTACGTATGGAAGACTTTTAACACAGATTTTTTTTTGTGCAACTTTTAGCCGACTTTTTTGACAATTTTTTTTTGTGGTGACATTTTACTGCGACTTTTTTCTCTAGCGACCTTTCTGAGTCTGACTATTTTTCGGTTAGGGGCAGAACCCTTCTAGAGCACTTCAGTTATTGTGGTTAAACAAGTACAGGGCAGCACCTGCATGGTGTGTAGCAGCTGCAAAGTCAGATTAAAACTAGGCAGCTAATAGTTTGTTCTATTTTAATAAAGGGGCTTTAAAAACTGGTTTAAAAGTCGGTTCAGCAGCTGGTGACTTGTGTAGTCGCCATTGGTTGGTAAAAAGTCTTTAAAAAGTCTCCTTACCCTTGAGACTATTTTTCTGTTAGTCGTTAAAAAGTCTGGTCGCTCTGGGAACTTTTTTTTGACCCCTACTGTATTCGGGTTTTATTGTATAGGTTAAGAAGACTCTAAAGTCAAAACCCTAAAAAGTTTCTATATTTTATGCTTTGTTCATTACTCATAACTAAAAACTTAAAACCTCAACCTAAATACAAGTTTTATAGTGTACACTAAGAAACATTTTGCTTACCATTAATCAGAAGTGGTCCGCTATTAGAAGTTCGTCCATTGCCATCAGTAACTGAACATTCAAATGTTCCAACAAAGTTAGAGACATTACTACCAGACAGAACATACATAGTAGACACTGCCAATCTGTCAATCACAGAATCTGCTTCTATAAAAGTAGTGCCAGTAATTATTGGTATACTATTTTTAGTCCACTGAATTGACGTTACTAATCCTCCACGAACGGTGCATGTTAACTGCAGCGACTGGCGTGAATAGTTAAGATTAGCTGTTAAATCTACATATTACATAACAATTAGCAATATAGCATTTTATTTCTAGATGTAAGTTTAATTTATAAATATTATCTACACAAGCAAATTATTTTATAAAGCTAGAAATTATATTTAAAGTACCACATTATGCCCAACAACACTGTGCACTTAAAAAAAAAATCATGGATATGTGACAGTACTAGGGAAAAGGACTACTTGCACTAAAAATTGAACAATGAGTTACTTTACAATCCCGTAGAGTACATTTCCTTGTAGTAGATGCAAAGGTTACAGGCAGGCAATGCACAGGTCACAAAATATACACATGTAAACCTTCAATGCAATTAGCTGGTGAAACTGATTTTGAACTCCATAATCTAACAGGAAGTCACCCACACAGATTATTTAAGGCATTTATTTATGCCAGGAAAGTGGAGGTGCTCAGCAAGACTACATTGTTGATGGAGGAGGCACTTATTCAGTGGTAAAAACATGTTGCATTAGCCTACTATATATAAGTAGTACAGATGCATTTGGATACAGTTAGCAGGCTGCTTTTGTGCACTTCGTTAATTTTTTCAACAGTTGCAAAGCAACAATCAAAAAGGTCAATTCGACTAACTGGCATTAATTTGGCCAATTAATTCCCTGGGTAACTAAATTTAGGATAAAGTTGGTCTTAGGTAGGTTAGCAAGCCAGCTTGCTGACTGCTTGAAACAGTGAACAATCTCCATAATAATACACTTGTGTGTCAGCATTGACAACGACAGTGGCGATGACAACAGTGACCGACAATGATGGTGTGCAATTATGAATAATTCATGAGCTTAAACAACTTGGCAAAACATTGTCATTACTGAATGTGTACAGTGTTTTCTCATTCAGTAGAAAGTGATTAATTGTTACTAAAAAGTGGGTGGAACAGACGAGGGAAGGCAGCAAAGGTTTCATAAAGGAAGGCGAAAGTACGAAACGGAAGGCAAAAGGCGATTAATTGTATGCAATAACTGGGTGAAATAGACCAGTACAGGCAGCGTAAGTTTAAAAAAGGAAGGTTAAAGTACGAAAAAGGAAGGTTAAAGTACAAAATAGGCTAAAGTACGAAAAAGAAGGCAAAAGTTTTACAAAGCCTAAGTCCACAATAATGATAGTAGGACAGAGAGATTCAGAAGCAGGAAAAAGGACTCATTACTCAAGAAGAATGAGCTGAAGAAAGGAAAGGTGAGGGATAACAAAAGCTGAGATAGTTCAGAAAAAAGAGAGCACGAAAGGAAACTAACCTTAACCAATGGTAGAGAATTACAACTGAGCAAAATAACTTATGCTACTGCACTCTTACTTTGGAATATGCCAAGCACCACTGTGTGGTACGGTACTTGCTAGTGAATAATAGAAATTTATACAATTGTTTTAGCCTAGTGTTGTTGCAGTGTGACAGAAGTACTCATCATCACTGATATCTGTGTCCAGTCAGAAACTTGTTGATATTTCCCAGAGCCTTCACAACAATAGTCCAAGGCCCATCAAGAGCTTCCTGGTCTACAGACCCCAACCTCTTGACTCATTAATAGCTACATCAACTTGTTTAGCTAGATCAATTATGTTTATTATTTCTATACTACTGCAACTCGTAGGCTAGTTTTTTCTAGACAACATTAAACTTGAGGTAATTTGTAGCTAGGCAACATAGGGAACTCACCTATAGATTTCAATTCAATGCAAGCTTAGTTTCTGTGTCACACGCAGAAGGTTATAGAACAAGAAAAAACGTGGCCGTGTTTAAGTGGGGCGCTTGGAACTTTAACAAATCTATTAAATAGCCACTTAAATTTTGGTGTCAGTGTAGGCAAAGGATGAAAGACACCAGTTAGCCAAAAATAATTTGTTTAAACATTTTGGTGGTGTTCAAACTGAACTGTACATTTTTTTTTTTACAAAAACTATAACCCCTCGCACATTTCCATTGATAGTTAATCAAAAAGCAGTAAAAATGTAACATTTTATTCATAGCTTAGAAAAAAGGAAAACAATTTTTTAGTGTTCAACTAATAAAATTGTTATAGTAATGAAATATATAATATAAACCCTGCATACCAATATTGTGACTAAATTTTAACTGCTTTTTGATTAACTATCAATGGAAATGTGTGAGGGGTTCTAGTTTTTGTCCTGCCTGTGTCTGTCAGTCACGCTTCGGTTTTGGATTACTAACAATTAACTGTTGATTGTATTACTTTGACATTTGTAAAACCCTGCATACCAATATATTGTGACTAAATTGAAGTTACATATAGTGCTACACCAACATAGATAAGACAATATTTTAAAAAAAATCACCTAATCAGTTTGAAAAAAGTCATGCACATTATCAACAACAGAAAGTATTTGCTCTACCAATAGTTAATAAATAGAGTATTACTAGGCAATGGTAATATAAATTGAGTGCAAGGGTATTTCAACATTCAGGATGAACACTATATATAGTCATAGTTTACACAAAATGTAAATTGCTAAGTTAGAATCTAAATTAGTTTAAGGGTGTGCTCACACTCTTAGCATGCAAAACACCTGCAAAACTGACCACGGTTGATAGGGTGTGTAAAATTTACTTCTGCTTTGCCCGAGATATATCATTTGTGCTGACTAGCATGTACTAATACGAGAGAGCACTCACTCAAAGTAAAGACTGGGAGTCCACCACATCTCAAGAAGTAGCCCCATATAGTTTTAGACTTCACCGCACTGCACGGTGACTACATGTTTAAAAAGCATAGCTTTTGCATATTACTTATTTGCCAATGTGTGCATACCATAACAATGAGTTTACGTTGATACTTATTTTACTTTTCTATTTACTCACTATAACACATAAACTATTGTTGATTATTTCTGTAAAATTCTGTACAGTGGAACCTCGATTATCCGGACCTCAATTATCGGAATGCTCGGATTATCCGAAAGGCAAATTCGTCGCGCATGTGCAAATAATCAACAGCTAGTAGCTGCATTTTGAGTAGGAGAGGCTATGGCTGAACGTAGTAAAGTGGCAGTGAAACGAAAAAGGACTGTCCTAACAATTGAAAAGAAGGTAGAAATATTGGATAAGCTTAAGAACAATAGTTGTTCCAGCTTAGCCAAAGAATATGGCATCGGAATTTCTACCGTTTGCGAGCTGAAGAAGAACGAAGAGAAGATACGGTCATTTTTTGTATCCATGGATTGCCAAACTGTTGCGAAGAAAAGAAAATCAATGAAAAATGCTAATGATGTACAATTGGATAAGGCTGGTCAGTAAACTTTGCTCACTCATTTAGCTACAGTGCTGAATAACTAAGTGATTATTTTTTATGTGTAGTGTGCCTATGGTTTGTCCAAAAAAGAGTTGAAGGAATGCCTATTTCAGGTCCAATTCTTTGTGAAAAAGCAAACTATTTCCATACCAAGCTACACCCTGGGGAGCAACAGACTTTTAAAGCCAGTCGAGGATGGTTATGGAGATTTGCATCCGCCATGGAATGAGGCACAGTACAGGGAGAAAAGTTATCTGCTGATTCTACTGCTCCAGATCCCTTTAAGCAGACATTGGCTGATTACATTGAAGCAGAAAGGTTAACCCTGGATCAAGTACATAATTGCGATGAAACTGGGCTATATTTTCGTCTCCTCCCAAGAAAAACTTTAGATCAGCTTCGGAAAAGTCAGCTCCTGGCATGAAGGCTTCTAAAGATAGAGTGACACTGATGGCTTGTTCAAATGCTACAGGAATTCACAAACTTCGTCTAGTTATTATTGGTAAATTATAACTTTCGTATTGTTTTACTTTTATGTTTTCTTTAATAGGGAAATCTGCTAAGCCTAGGTGTTTTAAACATGTTAACATGGATGCTTTGCCTGTGCTGTATTACTCTCAAAAAAGTGCATGGATGAACACTGCAATTTTTAGTGATTGGTTCAAAAAACATTTTGTTCCAGCTGTTATAAGACATCAGGAACAAAAAGGTATCCATTCTAAGAAGGCACTGCTTCTGCTTGATAATGCACCCTCACATCCAGATGCAGAAGAGCTTACCTGTGACAAAATCTGTGCAAAGTTTTTGCCTGCCAACACAACATCCCTCATCCAGCCCATGGATCAGGGTGTTTTGGAATCTTTAAAACGGAGGCATAAAAAGCTGCTTTTGCGAAAATTTTTAGAAGAAGATGAGCATGCGATCTCAATGTTTGCAGCTTTGAAAGGGATAAACATGAAACATGTTGTGTACATGAGTGCAGAGGCATGGGACGATGTCCCTTCCACTACTCTATTGAAGTCTTGGAATAAATTGTTGAGAAGGACTGAAGAGATTACCCAGGAGACTGATGACTTGGAGTCTTCAACAACAGAGTTGCAACCTTTTCTTACAAAACTTGGCTGTGACACATCTGAGGAGGAAGTGAGAAGGTGGCTGTCTGGTTCATAAGTGACTAATGTTCCTTTAAAATAACTTTTTTTTTAATATTAACACAGGCTACACAAGAACCACTGTCAGAGGCAGCAGAAACCGCAGATGAAGAAGAAGATGCATCAACATTTAAACCCCCTGGTATACCCAGTCATGGTGCAGCAGCAGAGATGTTGGAGAAATGTGTTCTTTGGTATGAACATCAAAAAGAAGCTGAACCAACAACACTTCTCCATTTACAAAAAATACATACATTGGCATCTAGAAAGCGAAGTTGAAAAAATGAAGAGGAAAAAGTACTTAGATTATTGTAGTTGATTTTATTTATCACAAAAAGAAACCCTAAATCAGAGTTAAGACATTATCAAAATATGTTTGGTTCTGCTCAAATTAAATATGAACACCAAATTTATAAAAATAAAATAAAAACTGCAGTTAATAATTATCATTTATTAGCCACCCGCACCCTTACTACAGTAGTTGTCACTACAAACTGACCTGGTATTTGTCCCACATACAAGTAGACATCCAGTTGTGTTATAGTTCCATTATCATCAGGAATTTCACATGTATATACTCCAGTAGGTGACATAGCATTGTTAGTACGATGAAGAATAACTGAACTAGGTCCTCTAGTCCTGGATATATTGCCACCACCACTTTTACTTAGAACTAAAGATCTATCTGGATATCTCCAGCTACCAAGAGAACTAGTACCTGTATCACTACCCCTGCAGCATAATGTAAGAGGTGTAAGACACCTCAGAGCATTTCTATCTGCTCCTATACTAGCGAGATCAATAGCCGAGTTAGTAGAACTCAGGGAGCCAGTTAAGAGAAAGCCAAGTCCTAAAGAAATGGGAACAAAATGAATATATAAACAACACACAAAGTGTACTAACCTTGAGGTGCAGCAGTTTCTACAGAAATAGGTTGTGAGGGAGACCCCAAAAATGTTGTAAATGTATTATCTTCTGAATCAGCTCTAATACTAATATTATATAAAGTTCTTGGAATAAGTTGTGTAAAATTATATATCCTGTTAGTACCAACATTAGCAATGAATGTGCCAACACAATCAGAATCAGTAACCTGACAAATAGACACAATATATCTTGCTATCACTCCATTTCTCTGGAGACAAGGAATCTCATCCCATGTTATAGTAATAGATATTGGAGAAGATTGGGTAATTAAAGAAGGTGCAGTAGTAGGTGGAGCTAGACAAAATGAGAAAATATGTTAGAAAACAATAAATAGCTCATAATTTTTTTTAAAAATCTGTTTTCATAGCAGCAATAGTGAGGGGGTTTGTTCACAACTAAACTGTTCAGTGATGCTTAAGTGACTTATTACCAATTGTATCCCTTTAATGTTTGTGTTTTTAGAATAGTGCTAGTGCGGATGTGTTTAGAATAGAATGTTTAGTTGTGTTTGTGATTAGAATAGTGTTGTAGTTGCATTCGTGTGAGTGTTTAAAATAGTGCTTTAGATTCGTTTATTAGAATATTTAGTTGTGTGTCTGAGTGTTTAAATGAGTATTTAATTATATTTGTAGCTATGTTTAAAATATTGATTAATTGATCATGTATTTATTGTCAATGCAGGTATATATCTCTTGAATGTGATAACTCTTATCTGGAGTGTTTAACATATATTTCTCGCACTTATATTGGAAGCAGCTAAAAAACTGGTTGCTTTATTCCAACTTGTCTTGTATTTTCATTGTCATGTTTATCCTATGTGTTTATATCACACATTCATTTATATATCAACAATTTTGCAGTGATGTGAATAAGGTGTGATAAATATTTGCTATTAGCACTGTTCACATTTTAGTGTCGTATCAAGCATGCAGGTGTAAATACAATTCTGCATAAAGTGCACTCCTAAAACCTCTCAGTGTTCTATTGTAACACTTCACAGTGTGGAGGAAACATGGCTGAAGCATAAATGCTCGCTGAATGCTCGCGGAATGCTCGCTGCAATGCTACTGAAACACTTCATATTACTAGAACCCATGTATTTTTTTTAATACAGAGAGAAAAAAATAACCTTGAGGTTTCAGCTGTGGTCATCTTACTGGATTGATTGATTCGTTAACTGTAACTGAATATCAATTTTATACATGACCAAATGTGAAAATCGGCCTAAGCTTGGCATCAAATGTTGCTCTTAAATACAGTCAGCAGGGCATAATCTTGTTTTTTCTTCTTCTTTTTTTGTACTAACATGTTGGAGACTTATTGTTATAGTTGCTGACACACCTGCTGCACTCTTCAAGAACCTATGCTAGAGTAATATGTGTGAATTGTGTGAGTACACGGATAATGTAGACAACTATAAGTAAACTAGTCCGATACAGTTATATTTCCTCACAGCAAGTGAATATGCTAAAACTATCTTAGCCACACTTGTACTGGTCATATAGTGTGTTTTCTAGAGTGCCAGAGCTTACAACAGTGCCATAAAAGTTAAGTTATTTACATTTCTACCACAAAAATGTTTCAAACAATCAACCAGTATCGTTTTACGAGTGGATAGTTCAATAAAATTATTCGTTACTTTTAGGCTAAATAATCATGCCCTAAGTATGTAGTTACCTGCCTCAGTGCGAGCTACCCTACTGACTGATGTACTTCCAGCTCCATTCACTGCTGATAAGGTAATTGTGAACTCAGTGTATTCTTCCAAACCAGATAAAGTGTACATTCTAGTAGATCCATCTATTTCCATGATATTATTATTACCAGCACTACCAGAGACACCATCACATCCAATAACCATGAAGGAGTATGATATAGTATAGGAATCCACTACATCTCCAGTAGTCTGAGACCATGTGAGAGTAATAGAAGTGGAGGTGGTTTGTGTTGTTGAAATCAATGGTGAAGAAGGAATTTGAACTGAATCACAACCACAAACAAGTTAACAAATTATACTTCTTAAAAAATAATATATTTCAATATCTTTGATATCTCAATTAATGACAATATTCCAATTAAAATAATGGCAAGAATAACCTGATAAAAAAAAAGTTTTTTGAGCAAATAATATTTCACTTTCGTAATATTAATTAATAGAATCTTATAGCTTCATAGAAATATATATCAATATTATAAGGATAAAACAAAAAAATTAAGCCATATTCATGTCCATATAGCAGGATTGATACTTACGTTGACCTTTGCTATTCTAATCATAATATTCTTGTGTGTTAAGTAACAACAATGGCGACGGTAGATGGTATGTGTATTCATGAATTGAACAAAATTGGTAACGTGTCCCATTAGGTAACCGGGAAAGCATTAAGCTACCCGCTCTACAGTTGACAAGAAAAATAGGCGAATGGACTACTTGAAAGGTCTAGAGTGAAAACAGCTATGACAGTCACGGAAGATTCTACAGTTATTCTCAGATAACCTAAATCACAAGAACTGCAGTAGTTCAACACCTAATTTGTTGTAGTATAATAGAAAAAAAATTGTTCACAATTCTATAGAGCAAAAACTACAACCGTTTGTTCTATTCACTTTTAGTATGGTCACAAATAGTTCAAATGCTTCAGAACAAATTCTTTCTATAGGATTGTCAGGCGAGGAGGGCTCTATATAAGTGCCTAATTAGAGCACACCACATAACTCTATTTAGGAGTCTTAGGGCTCAGTAGTTTATTTAGTGCCACATTTAGTGTGTGCCTGATTTTTTATCCTAGAATTCTGGCCAAGTAGCAGGATGTGATTAGACTACTTGCTAGACACTATTACACAGCCTTGTAGCTCAATACTCAGGGATACCCTGAGTTGTGTGAACACATACCAGCAGGTGCCTTTCATGGCTAGATTTATTAGCAAGTAGCTCCTAAGCCCAATTATTATTACTAGCAGCTGAGCACTGTATGTTACTATGTACTGTCTCCCTTAATATTACTTTATATCTATCACATTTGACGGTAACACCTTTCTCCTAACATTCATTTACAGATGCACTCAATTGTTACAATACTAATACTATTCCCTATACTCCAGCTCATGTTCATGTGAAAAATCAAAAGATCAACCTCATTTAAAACATTTAAAAGATATGAGCTGAAGAAAAACTTAGTAGTCTAACAACTAGTTCTTTATGTTAATTACTCAGACTTGACCACAAAACGTTAAAAAAATTATACTGAAGCATCCACACGCCCTGAAAGAGGCGAGTTTATTGAATTTCCAACTTCCAATATAATACTTCTTATCTGATGAAACTTAACCTTCACAAAAAGGTGTGGCTATTAAGTGGGTGTGGTCATCAATAACTTAATTCAAAGTAACACCCTTTCAAAATCTGGCAATGGGCCTGTCTTGCCCGAACACTGGGTGTCTGTATTCCAGAATAATCCCTTTGCAGAATTGAGTTGGGAAAGAGTATTCAATTACAGTAGCTAACCATATTCCACAAATATGGGTAGAAGGCAGCGAAAAAAGAGAGTACAAAGGTCAAGAAAAAGAGCAGAAAAGAGGAATATGGAAAACTTAAAAAGGCTCAGGAAGAAAGAGAGCAGGAGAGGGAAACCATAAACAAAAATACAGCATTAATTTCCAAAAGTTAGTACAGTAGGAGTCAAAAAAAGTGTCGAATTCCGTTCCGTAGAACGGCCGTCGCACGATTAAAAAAATGGGGAAAAACAGTACGCCGTTTGTTTAAAAAAAAAGCCGTTCCGTTCGACCGTGTTACTGTTTTAATCTTTCTCGCTCACAGTATGTCTCGCTCAAACAAATATAAAAAATCATTTATCCAATAAAAAGTTCCGATTTTTTGTTTACAGGCTCCAGAGGCGGAGCTTTTCGGGTTAAAAAAATTGAAGTTGTCCTATGTAGTCAAAGTTGTCTCGCGGAGAATTGTTAGTTCGACCACCACAGTATCGACGTTTGCTCGATGTTAGGGCTTTCTCGGGCTTAGATTTTTTACTACTGGAGGTCCATCAGTAGCTAACAGAAGATCTACGAAGTGCGGACCTCGTTATAGCTGTGTGCCCATCGGAACTTCAGTCTGCAGCTTTATTGAAGCAAGTAAAAAATTTATACGAGCTTATTTGCACTATCCCCGTAGCGTTTAATGGTCAATACAAGGCCTTAGCTTACTGATATAGCTATAGAAGAGTTTCTAGCTAGAAAATATCTGTGAATCGACGCAAATGCTTCACCGCTTTTTACCGTTTTAGTAAACAGTGTCGGCCGTTTAGTCTAAACAGTACGGAGCACAACGATAAAAACTACCATTTTATGGCCGTACTACGGAATGGAATTCGAAACTTTTTTTTTACTACTAACTGTATATCAAGCACCAGTGTGGTGGGGTGCTTAATAGTTGTAATAATTGTCCTTAAAAAAGTTATTCTCATCCATATTGAATTTCATGTAAACAGCTTAACTTACCAACATTTATCACACTAAATCCAGAAGTAGTACGACTGGATGACAAAAGATTTAGAGAACTCAATACCCTGACTGTACAGGTATAGTTGCCTCCATCTGAAGTCCTGGCTACAGTTCTACTAACAGTACTGGTATACGATGTTCCAGAATCCAATACAATATCACTAGGAGTTGAGTCACCCGGTCCAGTCCATGTCACATCTAAAGTTACTCCATTGATCAACTCTTCAAATAACTCAATAGAACAAGTGATAGTATAAGACAATCCTTCATATATGACAGGAGGAGATGTAGACACAGTCACAGAAGAGGGAGGACGAACTATATGACAATAAAACTAATAAATATAACAAATGACTATGCCTATACTTAAGAAAATAGCATACTTATAATGATACTCTAATTAACAGCGTACACAATGCCGTTGTTTTTTAATGTGTGTGGTCAACATTTAAACAAGATTTTCTCTGCTATTAACGTATTACTTAAATGCAAACAAAAACATTTCTGGGAATATACAGTACAACTTAAACAATATATGATTGTGGAGGTATAAATAATATTTTCTAACACATCAGGTATTAAAAAATCTTTCAGCACACTCATTGAAACAGTAGTAGTTACAAATTTGAGAATACATAAAATATAATAACAGCATTTTTTTCTCAGTGTCTTGAAATCCTACCAGTTATCTTGCTGTTTACATTGGAGAGTTGACTTCATTCACTGCTACGGAGGACTTCAGCCAGAAGTCCACACATTGGGCCAAGTTTTAATTTGTTTGTTACAAGTATTATTTAGTATAATATTGGTTGTTACAAGTATTATTTAGTATATATTGGTTGTTACAAGTATTATTTCAGCCAAGAATGACTATATCATTGATATAATACAATTGCAAATTATTCTCAGAAAAAGAAGAAAAAAAAATAAAGAAAACTTAATGTATAGGGGGGAAGGAGGGGGGGAAGGCTGTGCCGTAAAATTTTCCAAAAAAGTAAACTATCACATAGTAAATGAACTCACACTGTATTGAAACAGTAATAGAATCTTTAGTTGATTGACTACTTGATATCTGTGGTACAGTGGATACTATTCTGACAGAACATTGATAGAGTCCAGCATGAGATGGAGTAAGAGATGAAATATTGAGTGTAGCAGAGAAGGAAGTACCACTAGTAGAATCTATATCAGCAGAAGATGCCATAATGGTAGAATTATCAGGTTGAATCCATGTGACCTCTAGCGATGTACCAGATGTCAAGGGATTAGACAACACAATAGAACATGAGAGAGATAGAGGATCTCCAGTAGACAGTGATGTTGGAGGGACTACCATCACTGAAGATGGAGCTTGTACTGCAACAACATACACTTTGTTTATAAAGTGGATCAAAGTTTGCCTATAGATTGCCATACAATAATGTTCTGACACAATAAACCATCAGCTTTCTCTTAATAGTTAACAATTAACTTCTTGAAGCTATAGTGTTGAACTAGGGCAACCCAAATGAGAATAAACAACAGTTATCTCTAGGCAATACTTGAAACTACCACATGGCAGTTACGGGAAGACCCCACAGTAATTTTACAACAACACCGTTGTATTATTAGAGAGAAACTGCAGAGTAAGCAAAATAGGATGGTCAATTGGCATTTGAACATGTAAATCTGGTACATAATTACATTTAGCTTGTAACCTTTTTTCTACAATTAGCTTGTAAAATTTTCTCTCCTCCCAACACAAAAAACAACAAAAAATACTAGAGCACCAAGGGTGCAAACCTTCAGCATTAGCAATAATTTGCAAAAGAAGTCACTATTGTTGATTAACCAAGTTCTTAAATTTTCAGCTAATAAAAATTATAGTAATATCCAGCTAGGGCATTTTAAATTGGCCTGCTTGAATCTCTGGGATTCTTCTGGCATTTAATGGACTTTTTTATGTGCACAACATTCAGAACCAGCTCTTATAGACACCTGGGACTGATCCACACTTTCTAAAGCTGTTTTATGTGCTTGATACTCAACTATACGGTTTTACAACTTTCATGGCATTCTCTGGCTTCAGTATTAACCTTGGCTCGGTAGAATAGCCACAAGAACATTTAGACTTCCCGACATGCACGCTACACGAACACTTATAGGGCACACTTTGTGGAAAGCAGGCATACTTACAATTGATGAAAAACCAGACCACACTAGACAAAGAGAAGTTAAAAGCACTGGAACTACAGAACGCACATAACAAATCTGAATCAAGCGCAGTAAAATCTGTAGCTTACATGAGCAAGCGTGGTTCCAAATAGCAGCAAAACAATTGAATAGGCATGGCTGTATAGCAGCACTCACCGTAGGTTGCCTTTTTCTCTCATTTTCTCAAACACTATGCTGAGTGTAAAAAAATTTGGCAAACTAAAGGGACTTAAACTGTCATCTAGTCAAGTTCTTCTCTCAAGGCATAAAAGTCCGCCATCTTCAAGATCTGCTGTTGACAGAGTGCAAAATGATGAATGAACGACAAACAGACTACTATAACCCTCTCGTGCATGTGTGCTGAGGGTAAAAAACACACATATGTTGCAGCTCCATGAATGGCTCAATGTGAACCAGTTAACAACAAAAGCATATTGAGTACTAGAAGAACATCAAACATTGTATGGCAATTGATTAAACAGCTATCCCCGGTTTATGTAGCATTCTTTATACTACAGGCTCACTAGCAAGGCTATGGTTGCTGTACTGATGATACAAACAATAACATGTACATATACTTACCTGCAATGACCACCACAGCAACTCCCATTGTTGGAATACTAGAAGTTACATGTGGATTACTAGAAGTAATTCTAGCAGAGCATGTATAGTTGCCAGCATCAGATGTAGATATCTCTGTGACAGTGAGAGTACTGTTATAACTGGTACCAGATCCAGTGAGAGTAGCACTAGTTCCACTGGTGGCTGCCATAATCATAGAGTTGTTAGGTAAAGTCCACATGACCTCTAGTCTACCATCAGTTGGAACTTCACTATTCAATGAGATAGAACAAGTGAGAGAGAGATCACTTCCCTCAGATAATGGTGATGGAGAAAACACTTCAGCTTGCATAGGAGCACCAACTACAAAAACAAAAATGAATCAATATAAATAATTATATATTTCACAGTGAGAATCTTGACCTAATCTATAGACATGAGTCAATTGTATGTGACTGCTATGGCTACTAACCTATTCTTACATTGTGTAGGGCCATAGTTTACAGTAAATCCTAAAGAATACTTACTGAAGGAATAACTATAATTTGTAAAAATGGGATTTGAGTGTGTTTCATCCAACTTATAATCTCCTCAGCCTCAAGTAAATTATTGCCTGTCAGTGAAGTATTTATTGACTTGTCAAGTCCTGGGTGTCCCAACTAGCTAGATCTAGTGAATGACTAATGGGCAACACTGAGTAATAGGAAAAATATCAAGCAGCTGCATTTTCTAATTTATGCAAGGGTAGGGTCACTTAGGTGATTAGCTTTGGTCAGTAGCTTTCCAATTACCCACACAAGCTACATGTTAGCTAGCAATCATTCTAAGCAATTTCATCTGGTATTTGCAATGCATACAATTCACTATGATCAATCACCCTCCAATTGCACTTAAATTTTAAGTTTAAAATTCAATTCTCACTAAGATCAGCAAGAACAATAATCATGTCCTTTAAGATGTTTATAAACTCACTTTGTACAGTGACATTGGCAGATCCAGCAGTTGATGGACTAGAAATAAGATACTGAGTATTGGATACAACAGAGACATCACAAGTGTAGGTACCAGCATCAGATGAAGATACAGATGTGATACTGAGTGTACTAGTGAATTGAGTACCAGCACCAGATTGTGCAGCACCACTGAGTGGACCTGCTGGACCAGTCCACATCACTTGGACCATTGCACCAGAAGGTAATGTGTTATCCAATGTAATAGAGCAGACGAGGTCCATAGCTCCTCCATTTCTCATTGGACTTACTACCACATCTGATGGAGCTCTAACTACAATACATATGTTTCAAGTTAACTACAGTTAATAATTGTTCAACTTGAGAATAATTCAGACTCAAAGTCTGCCATCAGCTCACAACTAATGAATAAGTAATGCGATGAAAGACTTTGAACCCTAATCATTCTCAATATTGCTTTGAGTAAACTACATTATAGTTCATATTGCAAATATATTATCTACTCACACATTACAAGAAAATAAATCTGTAAACTTACTCTGTAAAGACAGGGTATTGGAGTTACTAACATTAGCACTAGCTGCCACAAATGCAGCAGATGAAGTGAGACTAGCTGTACAGGTATAGTTACTTCCAGCTTCTGAATCTTTCACATTCGTCAGAGTAACTTGACTAGTGTAAGAGGTACCAGCTCCAGTAGGAGTACTCCCAGATATGACTGTACCAGCTGTATCAGTCCACACTACCTGCAGCTGCATACCAGAGTCCAACATGTCTGCCAATGTGATATTACAGGTCAACACTTGAGAGGAGTCCACTAACACAACCGGAGATGTTACCATGACAGCAGATGGCGGTGTCACTGTTAGAGAAAAAATTGCTTTTTTTACAAGAGTGCACTATTTAAAAAACATTCTTTAACATGTGATTATAATGAGAGTTACTAAATATCCTTATTTCACCATATTAGGTGGACCACAACATTGTTAAAAATGGGGTGTTTGGATAACTTAGTTTTGGTGTTAAATATGAGGCGCTGCCTGGACACCTCAGTTTAAAGCCTAATATTGTCTCCATAGTTAGTCGCAACTAAATGATATTTGAAAGGAAGAAACAAATGGATATAAGCTATTATTATATAAGCTCACTCGGTAAAGTATGCAGTGATGTAGAAGTTATAAGGGCTCAAAGTGGGGTGTCCAGACAGCACTTCCTGACAAACACCTCGCGAGGTGTTATTAAGCACCCCATTTAACAGTGAAATGGAACTAGTAGTGGTCACTAGGATCAATGAGTCAAACTTTAGGTTGAAAAAAAACAAAAACAAGCTATAATTAGAACTAGTACTAACCCATTAAATGTCAGCTGCTTTACAAACCATGATTAGTTAGTTCACTAGCATAGACTCTATGAGAGGAAAGGAGTTTGTCTTGGAAGAAATAATAAAGTTCCAGAATTCTATGAATCCACCTATCTATTTGACTAATTCACTTAGACTGTACATTGAGTGAGTGCAGGTCTACCCATAGAGTTGAGACTAACTTACATTGAACTGTGACAGCAGAGTTCTGAGAGTGACTGGCTTGTCCAGTATTAATGGTACATGTATATGTTCCTGCATGAGAGGTCTGTATGGATGAGATAGTGAGAACACTCTCCATAGCAGAACTACTGATAACTATATTAGGATCTGACAGCAGGTCACTACCACTAGAATGGGTCCACATAAAGGTACCAGATAGGTCACTGGAACAGGTGAGGTTGACATCTGATCCCATCACTGAAGTAAAAGATGGAGTAACCACAACCATAGGTGTAGGTGTAGGTGTCACGATGGGTGTAGGTGCAGATGTACCCATAGGTGTAGGTGCAGATGTAACCATAGGTGTAGGTGCAGATGTACCCATAGGTGTAGTTGCAGATGTAACCATAGGTGTAGTTGCAGATGTAACCATAGGTGTAGGTGCAGATGTACCCATAGGTGTAGGTGCAGATGTACCCATAGGTGTAGGTGCAGATGTACCCATAGGTGTAGGTGCAGAAGGATCAGTAGCTTCTGGTGTTGAAGTTGACACTGCAGTTTCGACTGTAGGAGTTGAAGCTGTAGTTTCCATAGTTGAAGATGACATTGTTGTGGTTTCTACTGATGGAGAAGAGGCTGATGTGGCAGGTGACACTAAAGTAGCAATAGTCAAGGTAATATAATATAGCAATATTATTTCATACACCATTAATTATACAGGTCTTGTATCACCTACTGCTGATTTACTGGTATTGAAGATTCAAGAAAATTATAAGAATATGTAACATATCTCTATAAATAACACTAATGATGTGCTTGAGCACAAATGGCGAGCGAGCTTAAAACCACACTATTGTTAAACGATTGATTAACTTCTAAAACTAAGCTACCATAATAAAGGTCGAGTTTATAAATTTCATATATACAGTAAAGGGGATTCAGTGTCATAGTAACCATTCCCCACAACTGTTTGAATTGAAAAAAAAAAAAGCCACAAAAAACAAGTCAAGTTATTTAAACGTTTTCTTTGTAACATTCTTTAGCTAGTAGTTGTAACACACTGAACATACCTACACAGACTTGCCTTAGTGGTTACTTTAGTGGACAATGAATTTTCAAGTAAATACCGCTGCATATGATAAATAGCGTATTAATGTACCACCACTACTAATTCAAATAGAAATGGAACTCCGGTAAGTTTTTGAGATTTAACTGCACCAGCAAAAGAATTTAAAGCGGTAAACAATTCAATTTCTAGGATATTACATGTAATGATCGCTTAACCAGAGGATTCTGTTCAGTGAAGTTTCAGACGGGTCGAACACCAAGCTAACACAAAAATAGGACGAGAAACTTCGCTTCTTTCAACTCTGTTAACTTCTGAGCATAAAGCAAAGCTGGCTGCAAGAAATTATTTGCTCACATGATATGACATGACGCTAGGGGGCGCTACCCATACAAGCTGGTACTTATGCAGAGCTGAAATCATCACGTTTTCTCAACAATTTATGTCGATATAAGGGTGCTGGCACACTGTTTGAGCATGAAAAACCCGCCAAATAGGCCACAGTTGCTAGGGCGTGTTAAACTTACAGTAGGAGACAAAAAAAAGTTCCGAATTCCGTTCCGTAGTACAGCGGTAAAACGGTAGTTTTTTTTACCGTAGTTTTTATTGTTGTGTTCCGTACCGTTTAGACTAAACGGCCGACACCGTTTACTAAAACGGTAAAAAACGATGAAGCATTTCCGTCGATTCACAGATATTTTCTAGCTAGAAACTCTTCTATAGCTATATCAGCAAGCTAAGGCCTTTTATCGACCATTAAACGCTACGGGGATAGTGAAAAAAAGCTCTACAAAATTTTAACTTGCTTCAATAAAGTTGCAGACCGAAATTCCGATGGGCACAGAGCTACAGTAGGGGTCAAAATAAAGTTCCCACAGGGTCGCTAGAAAGTCTCTGCAAAGTCGGTTCTAAATAATTCTGCCGACTTTTTAATAGCCGGCGACTTCTTACCGTCAATAATTTCTACGCGAACGTTTGTTACGGCGCGTGCTAATTTGAAGTTGACTTCGGGCGCCGTTTTATTATTTTACCCGCTTATTGTAGCAACGCGCCGACTTTTTAACAACTTTTGAGCGCGCTATAGGCTCCGCTTTACATGCGGATTATGGCGCATTATTTGCAAAATCGCTCCAGCAGTTTTGTCACGATTTTTACCGCCGACTTTTTACCGCGGATTTCGGCGACTTTACGGCGACTTTTTGCGCTAAGAAGTCCTGGTCTAGAACAGTGACGCCTGCATTTATTGAGCTTTATTGAGCTTTTTTACTTGGAATATCTTTTCACTGTTTCTGGACAGCTATTGCAGCAAACATGTCTATCAGGGAGGCAATCAAAGACTCCATGGCACAAAGAGGTAACTTTATTATTTTAGCAATGATAGTAGCAATAATGATAATAATAAAATCATAATAAATTAATAATAATGATAATAATAATACTAATAATCACCATAAAAACAATCATAATCATAATAATAATAGTATTTTTATATTATTGTTTTCTTTTAATCGATTAAGTTTTAAATCAATTCATTTGTAAGTATTTTGTAAAAGAAAAAAATTGAAATTTTATGAGAAATGACTGTGGAGTTTGTGTGTGTGTGTGTGGTGTAGTGTGTGGCTGGCTGTGTGGTGTAGTGGTTGTGTCCTTGGCTCACGGCCTGAGGTCCCATAGTTCAACCCCCACTCTGCCAATTTTCCATCTACTACAGTTTTCCATCTGCTTCCCATCAGTCCACCCAGACTGGGGACCTGGCATTTGCTGGGGTGCATATTCAAGGTTATTTCTCATGAAACATCAATGGTCTAGGTGTGACTTTAGGTATCCACACCACTTGCTATGGTGAAAGGCTTTTCTCCTGTGAGTTCCTAGCAGGGCTCCAAGAATTTTGCTTGCATGGCTCACAGTGCTTGCTTACCACATAGCCAGCAAGATAATTTGCATTTGTTTGTGTGTGTGTGTGTGTGTGTGTATGTGTGTGTGTATGTATGTATGTATGTATGTATGTGTGAGCTGTAACTTATACATGAAATGTAAGTGATGTGTTAGTGCATAGGAATGATAATAAATAAAGTAATGAGTAAATACAATAACTGAGACTACCATTTCAATTGCTTAGAGTATTGCCTGGTTTTCTGGACAGAAGACGAACAGTTTTCTGTTGTGCCGAAAAAAAAAGTAAAAGATGGGGTACCTGTTGGAGGTACTTGTAGTATAAAATTAGGAAAACAACTACACCAAGCCAAAATTCTTGCAGTTGGTAAGTATACATATAACCAGAATATTAATAAATATATTTTTTACTATTGGGTGGGTAAAATTATCTAAAATCCAGCCTGAAAGTGCATATGATCAATTCCAACTAAATCTTATTTTTACTAAAGGGAGTGAAACTTTCTAAATCCAGCTGGAATGTGTAGCAACCATTTCTGAACAAAAATATTAAGAGGGAAATTTCACTAAATCCAGCTGGAATTAGTAGCAATCACACCAATATTTTGGGAGGGAAAATTAACTAAATCCAGCTGGAATGTGTAGCAACCACTAAATCCAGCTGTTAATAGCATTCCTACAACTGTTGCTAGGAGATGGAATGGGTAGTAACCACTAAATCTAGCTGTATTAATAGCATTCCTACAACTGCTGCTAGGAGATGGAATGAGTAGTTTAAAAAAACAGCTGCTTTATTAGTTGAGCTCATTAAGCTCAATAATCACAGATTATAAGATTTGTTCAGTTAATGGATAAGTAGTTATAGAATAGTACAATTATAAAGTGTTTGCCAATTTTAGGTTCAGAGTCAGAAATGGACTGTCTTGCTGACAATCCAGGGGAATTATCCCAATCAGTTTCAGGTGATGCAATATTTGTCAAATTACAAAAAAAAAATTATTTCATTATTAAAAATTTAGTGGATACTCCAGTCAATGTGTCTTCAGCAAGTATACACTGCTGGTTTCATCTGCTGAGATAGTACAATGTTGTTTTTAAAAATTAGCCGGCAAGAAAGAGAGTGAGAGCAGTGCCTGCTGAACCAACTGTAAGTGCATAACACCATTAATTCTCCTCTACTCACATTGGCACCACATTTTAGAAATGTGCTACATGGATATTAACTAGTAGCCTTCCCCCCACCCCCCCCATTTTTTTTTCCTCCAGAATCCTTCTAAAAAGATGAAAGGAAAAGGGAAAAGAACGGTTAAAAGTAACATATCATCTCCACCTGGTTAAGTGAAAATGTGATTGAAAATTCTAAATTGCTAATGTTTGTTTGCTTGTTTGTTCTTACTTTTAGACCCTTCTAGTAATTGTAACACTGTAAGTACAGCATAACTGAATAAGGAAAAAAAATTAATAATTACTCTGTCAAAATAATAGAATAATAACAATGTAAAGGAAAGAACTAACAAACGGAAGAAAACTCCACCTCCAGCAGGTGAATAAGCTTTATTTTTGTAATTCCTTTTAGTTTAGTTTTGAAATAGGAGAGATCATAACTGTTAGTGCACATCAAGGTCAGGTGATCCATCCTAGGACAGAGCAAGGTATTTATAAATAATAATAATGTGCAATAGGAGTAACCTAACCTATCAAATTTAGACACTTATGAATTCTTGGATTCACCAACCTTAAGCAGTACCAGCTGCATTAGTGAAACAGGTAAACATTTAAAGAAATAATAATAATAATAATAATGAATTTTTTTCAGACCCATTAACATTAGAGGTGGAAGTGTGTGAACTGAAGTGTTTAATCAGCAACCAACAAAAAAAAATTGAAGAGTTGGAAAATTTAGTAGTGGGTATACAATCGGAGATGTCCGACATGAAGGATTTCATCATGCATACTGTTAGTACTCCCCTATTTGTCGCACAACCACAATCAGGTAACTCAACCATTGCTTGAAGCATATCATTATCTCATTATGCTTGTACATATTCTGACACAGTATCATCCTCTTCTCATAATATAAGACCTCCTGCACCAGTTTATTCCAATTCAACCTTATCCCAATCCTACACATCTCCCTCTACAGTATCATCCTCTTCTCATAATATAAGACCTCCAGCACCAGTATATTCCAATGCAACCTTATCCCAATCCTACACATCTCCCTCTACTTCATTTTCTTCCACCACAACATCCTCCTCCCCTGCTAGTAATGAAGGTGCTGACCAGCTGCAGCCAGTTGAAGTAGTCTTGAGGAAGAACTCTAAGTTGATTAAAATCAGCACAATTGGCAGGCTGGCTTGCAAGTTGGCCCAGTTTTCCATTTTTGGGGAGGACATTCTCCGAAGGAGTACACCGATGGGGAGGAAGGATCTGCCACCTCTGGCGTGTGACAAACTGGATGTTTTAAAAAAAGTACTGAGGGATCTTTTCCCCATGTTTCATACCAGGGCAGCAGAGTTTGAGGAATTGTGGGAGGATTGTATTTTATCTATCCAGCATTTATGTAAAAGACTTAGGTCCAAGTAATCGTTAACTATGCACACACACACACACACACAGTTCTATACAATATACTTTATTTCTGATGTGTCACTATCCTTAACCACCCTCCCCTCTATATCATCTTATCACAACATCTTAATTGATATATTTCTTAGTCACATGGGAATTTGTGTTGAATCACAACTCCAGTGCATATTTCTTTACTAATTATCTTTTTATCCACCATCATCAGTTGACATTTTTTAAAACTTTGCTATTTAAAAGCATTCTGATATATTGTACTTGTCCACACACATGACTTGTCGTTGGCCAAACTCACGAATTGTCTTCAGTCACATCCACTTCCAGACCTACCAATAAATGAGCATTTCCACGCCCTTGTATGTGTCCTAACTACACCCCACATCCTTGTATTTAAACCCTTGTATGTGTGCTAACTACACCCCACATCCTTGTATCTAAATAACTGACTATAAGTATTTGTTCATGCTTAATTGCTGATTAAGCCTTGAATGTGGTAATAAATATTATGAATAAAGTATGAAAATGAAGTTTATGAAATTAATAACCAGTAGCATCGCCTTCAAGTTCAATAATTTTAGGAATTACTTTTCGTAAATGTCTTATATATTTAGTGCATTTTCTTTAGTGACTGTTCTCCAAAAAGAAAGAATTCCGTTAACTAGTTCTTGCTTATTCTTAGGTTTTATTTCTCGCCGTATAAATTCTTTTAATTCATGCCACAAGTTCTCGATTGGGTTTGCATCTGGTGACTCTGGAGGGGTCTTCCACCATTTCACATTATTATCCTCAAAGAACTTTCTAGCACGCAATGAGGTATGTTTTGGGTTGTTGTCCTGCATAAAACGATGTCCATCAGGAAAAACTTCTTGAATAAACGGAAGAAGTGTTTGCTCTAGGATTTCAACATAGAGTGAGGCCTTCATGATGCCACTGAATATACAAATCCCAGTGCATCCTAGAACACTAATTCCAGCCCACACATGGACTTTAACTGGATGCTTGGCCCTGTTATAATAATAATAATAGTAGTAGTATTAATAATAGCAACAATAATAATAATAATATTATTATTATTATTACTATTACTACTGTTCAATAAAAAGTAAAACAAGCTTGATTGTAATGTAATGTAAATAAAGTTACTTTGGTTTATTCCTCGGTGCTTCTCCTTTTTTGTGACAGGCAAGCCTCCTGTGTGTTTCAAGCTGTATAGTGCTTTCATCTGTCCATATCACATCTAGGAAACCACTGTCCTTCTCATGAAGGACTTCCTTTGCCCACTGTAACCTTTTCTCCTATACATATAGAATAGATCATGTTAGTTGTATGGAGACAACCTAGACTAGCAAATCATCACCCTTTCAATTACCTTGTTGGCTGCTCTTATTAGTTGACAGTAAGAACTTCCTCTGAAGGTCCAGCCTAATGAGGTTCTACATCTTAAAATGGTGCGCAAAGACAGAATGTAGCCCGTCCTATTCAGCAGAAAGTGAAGCTGATATGCAGTAGTCTCATCATCCCTTCTCATCTGGTCCTCCACGATCATTTTAATTTCCGTTGTGATGAGACTAGGCTGACCACTCCCTGGCTTCCTTGCAATAGTTCCCCTTTCATGAAACCTCTTCAGGAATTTAAACACTCCCCGTCTACTAACTATAATCCCCTCATGTTCCAGCACATTAATAATAGTAGGAGGTTTCAGGTGTAAAACAAGGTGAAGGTATAGTATTCTTTGTTTTTGGTAGCGTGTATAGACCATCTAAGCCCAACATTTAATGAAATAACATTGAGAAAATGTGTAGATTATGAGCATAAAATTTGATCAGGAAATACAACTATTCCTTAGTTCTTATTGATGCAGTAAGATAGTTGTTATTTTTAATTAGCTGAGACTCAGGCTGTGGTGTGGCTACCTTGAATGTTGTGGTCTTGTGGTGGCTCCAGCAGAGAGAGCGTGGGAGAGAGCAGCTAGCAGGCCAGAGCGGTGGTTTACCAAAAATGACAGCTCAGCAAAAAGGGGAAGTAAGGCCGCGGTGGTACTGCCTTGGCTTATAAAGGCTTCTGGACCAAAGGGGGGGGAAGAAGGCTGCGCGCTAGAAAGTAACAGCAAGAAAATAGCCGCCCTAAAAAGTCGCCACAGCCAATAAGTCGCCCTTTAAAATCGCCAGGTACAGCGTTAAAAAGTAGCTGTTAGGAGATTGTAATAATAATAAGTCGCCATTATAAAGTCGCCGACCCAGTAAGTCGTTGCGGACTGGTCAAGTCGCTCAGAGGGCCCGGGAATCTATTATTTAGCGGACTGATAAAATTTCACGGTGCATAGCGGAAAGTCGTTTAAAGTCGGTTAAAAGTCGTCTATGGTTAGCGACTTTTTCAACGTAAAGTCGGGGGAAAGTCTGGTCGCAATGGGAACTTTATTTTGACCCCTACTGTATAACGAGGTCCGCACTTCGTAGATCTTCTGTTAGCTACAGATGGACCTCCAGTAGTAAAAAATCTAAGCTGGAGAAGGCCCTAACTAAACGTCGATACTGAGCGGTGGTCGAACTAACAATTCTCCGCGAGACAACTTCGAATAGGACGGCTTCAATATTTTAAACCCGAAAAGCTCTGCCCCTGGAGCCTATAAACAAAAAATCGGAACGTTTTATTGGATAAACGATTTTTTATATTTCTTTGAGCGAGACATACGGTGAACGAGAAAGATTAAAACGGTAACACGGTCGAATTAAACAGCCGTTTTTTAACAAACGGGTTTTTCCCTGTTTTTTAATCGTGCGACGGCCGTTCTACGGAACAGAATTCGGAACTTTTTTTTGTCTCCTACTGTACTTACCATAAATCCTTCGGTTAGTATTTGGGTAGCCTTTGGTGCAGGAGAAGCATTCACTTACTTCCACATCTACTCTATCTGTCATTCTCTGGGTGAAGACAAGTCTTTGGCTCTGCCTGTGTTCCACAGCTTTACAGGATGTGATACTACCTCAGGTGTTTTTGGCAAAGGGAAAAAGTTGGCTTGGGAAACTTGGAAGTGCTATCCTGATGTGACAGACTCACATGGCACTGAACCCTTACATCCAATTCGACAATGGCTCTCGGAGCGTTTCATAGTAGTGCTTTACAATAAAACCAGTGAACTGGAAAACGTTGACGAAGCAAGATTGGAGTTATTCTGCCATGGGAACTGGACAATGGAGAAAATTCCACCAACAAAAGCAGCTCTTCTACAGCACTCAAAACGTGCAGCATTTCAAGCTGGTGTCTGGACCACTAGTCAACTAACAAAACAGGACAGGCCTAGTCCAGAAGGTTGGAGCTGGAGTTGGGATGATGAAATCCTGTCATGGACTTCTGTGTGGACAACTCTACCTATTGCTAGCAAAGCTTGTGCTGAACTAATAAAGTGTGGTTGCAAGAGTAAGAGTGGTTGTGGTGCCAGATGTGGTTGTGGTGCCAGATGTGGTTGTGGTGCCAGATGTGGCTGCAAAAAGGCTAACTGGGCATGTACTGAACTCTGTGGTTGTAATTGTACAAAATAGAGCTGTTTATTGCACCTCCATTATGCAAATTGAATATTTTTAAATCAAAATTTAATTACTGAGTGTTGTGCAAAAATTTGATTCTTATGATCTGAGGTAACTCTGAAAAAAAATTGGTGCTTTTGTCCAGATCGTCCCCATCATTTTGCTAAGCCACCTGACTAATAGCATAAATCAGTAGCACTTTTTCCAACGTAGGTCCATGAACCTTCTGTTGTCTTCCTTAACATACAGTTGTTTCACACAGAATCATCCTAACTTTCCGAGTTGTGACGCTATTTAGAGCAGCTCACGTGCAGCTCAACGAATGCCTCACCTTATTTCATTAACGCTGACGTGTTCATCAGTAGTGCAGGGAGAAAAAAAACGTATCGAATTGCTGTCTTATGTGCAGCGGCCGCTGGAGAAAACAGTAAAGGTTTGGCGTAGATTATTTCAGAAGTAAATGTTAAGTATTTTTATAGAAGCTGTTGCGTATAAAGGTAATGTGAATGTTGAAAATTGGGCAGTCGAGACTAAGATGTTGGAGTAAAGCATAGCTAATGGAACTGGAATGACATGTAAAGATGAATAGTCACGGAAATATTGTAAAAAAAAGTTGGAAACTAGTTATGAATTCATAAACGTTGAAAAAAAAATTAGGGTTGCCCTAAAAATTATGGAAACAAGGAATTTTAAAATCATATTCAAAAGATAAGGATTACAAAACTTGGCCAAATTGAGAAAGGTGATTCTACAACCTTACTGCCTAAATATATAAAAAAAGAAACATTTAACAATGTAAAAATCTTTTTTAGGATTTCTCAAAAAAGTTGGGTATGAAGAAAGACAAAGTCAAACTAAGTTCCATGTGATTGACAACTTTCAGAACCTTCAAAGTTGACAAACAGCAAGCTGTGCTCCCCTGACACTCATAAAATTTCTTTTAAGGGTGCTGGCACACCGCCTACACATGCACCCACGCAAATCAATTAACTAAATCAATTATGTTGCTATGGCCTACTTTTATATATTTCTTAAGTTTTGCAGGCTATCCTATACAGTGGACCTCACAGTAAACTATCACAGGAGCTGGCTTACCAGAAATTAGAAGTCCAAAGCAACTACTATGGCAGATATAAGCGGTCACATTCTCCAACATAAATGGCAAAATATCCCCGACAATTCAACTCCACAGTTGGGGGTCTCACCCTCTACGGACTCTGGAACTCACCGCCGACAAAATTACAGAAGCTTTTTTCGATTTACAATTTAGTTTTCAAATTATTCATTGTTATTATTTTTGTGGCGACCATTTCCTTAAATATATCCGTTTTTGGCCGTTATTACGAAATTTCCCTCTGTAATTTTTTTTATTTTTATCTTCTGTACCTGTATTCCAAAAATAGAACGGTTCTGAACCCCCATTCCGTACTTATGGCCAGAAATAGCATGCAGAACAAGCCAATCATTCCTCGCACAATTTTGTCAATTTCAGCCCCGCCCTCCTCGGGCAGGTAAGGAATACGCGCGGATTATTGGAATGCAGTGGCTCTGAAAAGAGCCCGTTTGAAAAAATAAATAAACACAGACAACGAAATGGAGAGAAGGCGCCCGGGCTGAGACTTCTAAGTTGAGCAGAGCGCCCTGTACAACATCTCTCCGAGCGGCTTGCTCCTGATTCCCTTCTGCTACAGGGAGGCAACGAAGGCATCCTTGGTATCACTGGTTCTACGGAGAAGCAATAGAGTGTGGAGATCGAAGCCTTGAGTGACTAACTTCTTGGCTTGTGTTGGTGTGATGCTGGGCTTTCCAAGGGATCTGGTGAGTAGTGCTGCATTGGTATACAGGGTCTTCTGAGCTAACCACTTCTTCATTTGCATGCTAGGCGACTGAATGTGAAGTTTGTCTAGACATCCTGTTACTTTTTGTGCCACAAATATATTTACCTCTGCTATTATTGAATGCAATTGTAGGTACAAGTTGCAATGCACCTCAGCAGTACCTGCAGGATTTAGACCCGAGTCCATAAGTGTACCACCAACAACGGGGGAAGTGCTTGCTTCATATGTGTGCATGCCTGATCTTTCAGGGGAACCTGCACTGACTGGTGTAGATGGACTTGTGCTGCTTACTGGGACAGACAGACCTACGCTGAATTGTGCATATGAACCTGTGCTTGCTAGCACAGACGGACCTGTGTTTACTGACACGGACGGACCTGTGCTTGCCTGCACAGACGAACCGGCATTCATTGGCACAGATGGACCTACGCCCACTTCCAATTCAGGACCTGTGATATTACATCAGAGATACCAATAATAAACCTGACACAAACTTTTTAATCTCAATTTTGCAATTTTTTTGTTGTAAAAAATATAGTTACATTATGTACTACAACAGGAGTCAATAATTCCTCAGATGTGCAATTGAATATTTAGGATTTTGCCAGTAATTTTGTCAGATGACAGACAGTGTATTGTTAGTTGGTGTACAAGTAGCTAAGGTAGCTAGAACTATTGTTTTGTGTGTGTCAACTTCTACTGGGATTACATCTTTTCTCGTGCCTAGCAGCAAGAAGTTGCTGTTTCCTCTTTGTTCCTCTGACTCTTCTACTAGCCATTGGCCACAACTTGATAAACCACCACCAAAGAGAGACCTGCCAGAATAAAACCAGCTCTGAAATAAAACCCAGGATCCAGATATATAACAGACCACAAAGGATTGCGTAAGAATATATCGAGTAAGATCGCTAACTATACCCAAGGAAGTTGAAGGCGGGAATTCCGTGCGAGTGTTTTTTTAGGCTAGCCACAAACTACAACTCGTGGTCTGGGAACTCAATTAACAGTGCACGCGTTGCTATGTGCCAGCACCCTTAAAGTGTTAGTTAGAAACTGCACTGCATTTGAAAGGACTGACAAGCCCTAAATTTGTAGACATTACTAATTATTGATTTTCCCTATTCATGGCTATACTTCCTGAATAAATGAATTAACCACATACATGTACAAATATAATTATGACACACCTTACCTGTTCTATCAGTAATCATTATAATTATGACACACCTTACCTGTTCTATCAGTAATCATTATAGTTGCAGACACATTCACTCCATTCATATCAGGTACTGTACATGTGTACACTCCCAGAGGTCCTAATGGAGTACCTACTATGGCTAGTCTCACTTGTTCAGTGAAGACAATGCGAGCAAACACATTAGTAGCACCATCAAGTGTATTAGCAGCAGGAATTGGAGTATTACTAGGATCTGACCAGCCGCCACCAATAGCTCCTCCATTAGGATTATCTCTACCTCTACAACACTGAGTATTGACATTAGTAGTGACACAAACTAATGTAGATCCAGCTAGATTACGATCTCCTGGTTGTTCTCCAATATCAGCGATGTTAATGGAGGATCCAGGATTGTAGATAACATCATCCAGTGAGAAGTACAGGCCAGAGGTAGGAGGAACTACACATACACATACAAGGGAAAATAATAGCTCTACACTGATTTCAGATTGAGACATTTGATAAGTTTCTGGCAAAAAGCTGCTGCATGCTACCTGCAGTGCTATTTAAGAAACTTAATTCAAAACATTGATCCACCAGCTATCATTCAGTTTATTTTGTTCTTTATAATATCACTGAGGAAATTTCACCTTATGGACCCCACAGGAAACTCCAACAAACTAACATGTGAGGCAAGTTTGAAAAATTGTATAGGCTGCGTATAAAATATTATATTAAACTGCATTAATAGTTTCAGCCAAGAACAACTTCATCACTAACTTACTGATACTTATTTCATTATTTATCATTGTTACCCTAACTAATACAGTTCCACTACAAATTGGTCTTATAAAAACATATACAGTAGGAGTCAAAAAAAAGTTTCGAATTCCGTTCCGTAGTACGGACCTAAAACAGTAGTTTTTATCGTTGCGTTCCGTACCGTTTTGACTAAACGGCCGACACTGTTTACTAAAACGGTAAAAAACGGTGAAGCATTTCCGTCGATTCACAGATATTTTCTAGCTAGAAACTCTTCTATAGCTATATCAGCAAGCTAAGGCCTTGTATCGACCATTAAACGCTACGGGGATAGTGCAAAAAAGCTCGTATAAAATTTTAACTTTCTTCAATAAAGCTGCAGACTGAAGTTCCGACGGGCACAGAGCTATAACGAGGTCCGCACTTCGTAGATCTTCTGTTAGCTACTGTTAGTTACTCCAGTAGTAAAAAATCTAAGCCCGAGAAGGCCCTAACAGCGAGAAAACGTCGATACTGTGCGGTGGTCGAACTAACAATTCTCCGCGAGACAACTTCGAATAGGACGGCTTCAAATTTTTTAACCCGAAAAGCTCCGCCTCTGGAGCCTGTAAACAAAAAATCGGAACATTATATTGGATAAACGATTTTTTATATTTCTTTGAGCGAGACATACGGTGAACGAGAAAGATTAAAACGGTAACGCAGTCGAACGGAAACGGCCGTTTTTCAACAAACGGCGTACCGTTTTTTCCCTTTTTTTTTTTTTTTTGCGACGGCCGTTCTACGGAACAAAATTCAAAACTTTTTTTTGACTCCTACTGTATAATAATAAATTAAATGAAGAGAGGAGAAATGAAGAGTTCTAGGGGGAAAAAATAAATGAAACACAGAAATCAACTAGGATTATTGTTCCTCTCTCATATAGTATTACATTTCTCATACTGACACAATTTAAAATACTTGCGATAAAAAAAAACATACAATTCGATAGATTTTACTTGATAAAAGTAATTTTTGTTTTATTCCACAGATTTACAGTGATGCTTAACTGCATCCTGTCTCCGATACAACCTACATTAGCTGAACAGGATATGCATAGCCTTAAACCTCCAACCACAAGCATCATTGCAATTCATGGCTGCCTTCACTGCACTTTCTAGTGGCAGTAATAACCATTGAGCTAGAAGGATCACGAGATGAGTCTAAACTTGGAACAGTTATTCAGTGACGTAAGTGGGATGCACGTACATTATTGTCAATAAGATGATTAGAAAATAATGACTTGAAATCACAAAATTTGAAAAGTAAATTTGTAGTCATTGAAAACTAACGTAGAGAGATGTGGATGGAGGAGACAAAGCTGTAGAGTTTTAATGTTCAAAAAAGCTTGATAAATTGTGGAGTAACACATGAAACACATGCAGGAACTTTTCACTTGTAACATCGCTTACCGACGTGCTCTTGCTCTACATTAGTTAGGCTATTAAAACTGCATCACATCATCCAATTTCACACCATTAATATTTGATAGAAAAAATAAATATTGATGATGGAAGAGTGAGAGAAAAAAATGAAAAGAACTCCTGACCTGTGGACTACCAGCTAATGAGTAAGTTGAGCGTGCCTATCATACAGTAGGCGTCAAAAAAAGTTCCCAAAATGGAGCGGCGATTCAACGGAGTTATCTAAGAACGTCGGCAAGTGGTTCGATAGCGTAAAGTCGCCGTAGTTACTCCGTATTATGACGATGCCACCGCTAATCCGTAAAGTAAACACGCAATTTTAGCGGTGCGGTAAGATCCTTGCAGCTAACGCGTGCATTAATTACTAAATAATTATATACGCGCCTCAGCATGACATTTTTCCAGCGTGCACACTACAGTTGCTGCTCCGTTCTTTTACTCGTGTTCTCCGCCACTTAATCGTCGTCGTCGTTCCTTGACTGCTCGCTAGTCGTCGCCGGTTCTCCCACTGACTGCTCACTAGCCGATGCCGATTCTCCCGTAGAATACCTGCTAGCCGGCGTTGTTTCTCCGACTGAATACTCGCTAGCCAGCGCCGTTTCTCCAACGGAATACTTGCTAGCCGTCATCGTTTCTCCTTCTGACTGCTCGCTAGGCTAAAATATAGAAACAGCTACAATAAGTGTCAAACCACGGGTGACTGGGTGTGGCATACAGAGTGGGTGTGGAGAATTATTGTTTACGCGTGTAACAAGCGTTAAGAGCGGGAGAAAGGGAGCGTTTTTTACGCCGTAATTCCGCTGTAACTACGGCAATCGGCGACTTCAGAACGTATACTGGGCAATTTTGAAATTACATAGGAGCGACTTTTCAAAGTATTTACAGTTCTGCTTTGGAAACTTTTTTTGACCCCTACTGTACGTGTATCACATGAGAATGACTGAACTACAACGGGAATAAACATACACATCAGTCAGTAAAAAAGTATGCATACGTATGAGCAAGTTACTGTAAAGGCAATATTGTTAGTTAGTATTAATTACACATGATAACTACTACAATTCACTAGATCTGCAAGTTGTAGTGCATGAGTTCATCATATAACAGTTAGTGATACCCGTTGCTAAGGTACGTAACTGTGAAGGCTATAATGTGCACGCCTATGACCCCCCCCCCATTTCCTCCTTGTGGTGAAACCTTACATAACCTCAGGAAATGCCGTGCTGACTTCAGGGATGACAAACACAGACAAACAAACATCATTGGCATTAGTTTTCATAATGATTAATCATTCTCGGCTGAAATAATTAAAATAGCAAATTTTCTAACACCATGTAACAGCCAAGATTATGTTAATTAAATCTTACCCCTTTAGTTTTAATATGGGCATTAAGGGTTCAGGGCATCCCACCTCTGTAAGAAGCTATGACCATGTATTAACATAAGCACACAAATGGCTACCAGCAGTGCTGCAAATCCATGTTTCATACAGGGAATTATTGCCTGTCAATTATTCTAACCACTTTTATGGTTTCCCAACTTCAGATAACTGAGCCAAAAACCCCATGAACAGTTACCATGGGAACAACAGTTACCAACTACATTGTCACCATTCTTGGTGGTAAGTCAAGTAACAATTAGAAGTATTAACTGACAATAACAAGAATTGTAAACCTCAGAGTGTGTGTGTGTGTGTGTGTTTGCATGCTTATCTTAGTACACGCGCCGAGTAATTAAACTCTTTGTCTCTAGTTTATTTTTTCAAGCTCCGGAGGTGTGGCACTGCTTATATAAACAGTCAGCTCTCAGAAAACACTTACCCGCGGCACCTGCTGCGACTTGGTTATTGCCAAGAAATATAGTTTTGAAAATAGCGCCTATACCTACTTTGTGAAGCTCTGACTAATTCCGATGCTACAGCCCGTCGCCTTCAAGTAGTTTCTAAATCCCACACACTTCCATAGTACCGCACTCTAACTTTTTTAGAACCGAAAAATATGCTACAGCGGTACTACAATGATATGCTACAGCGGTACTACAATGATATGCTACAGTGGTACTACAATGATATGCTACAGCGGTACTACAATGATATGCTATAGCGGTACTACAATGATATGCTACAGTGGTACTACAATGATATGCTGCACCGGTACTACAATGATATGCTACAGTGGTACTACAATGGTACTACAATGATATGCTACAGTGGTACTACAATGATATGCTACAGTGGTACTACAATGATATGCTGCACCGGTACTACAATGATATGCTACAGTGGTACTACAATGATATGCTACAGTGGTACTACAATGATATGCTACAGTGGTACTACAGTGGTACTACAATGATATGCTACAGTGGTACTACAATGATATGCTACAGTGGTACTACAATGATATGCTACAGTGGTACTACAATGATATGCTACAGTGGTACTACAATGATATGCTACAGTGGTACTACAATGATATGCTACAGTGGTACTACAATGATATGCTACAGTGGTACTACAATGATATGCTACAGTGGTACTACAATGATATGCTACAGTGGTACTACAATGATATGCTACAGTGGTACTACAATGATATGCTACAGTGGTACTACAATGATATGCTACAGTGGTACTACAATGATATGCTACAGTGGTACTACAATGATATGCTACAGTGGTACTACAATGATATGCTACAGTGGTACTACAATGATATGCTACAGTGGTACTACAATGATATGCTACAGTGGTACTACAATGATATGCTACAGTGGTACTACAATGATATGCTACAGTGGTACTACAATGATATGCTACAGTGGTACTACAATGATATGCTACAGCGGTACTACAATGATATGCTACAGTGGTACTACAATGATATGCTACAGCGGTACTACAATGATATGCTAAGGTGGTACTACAATGATATGCTACAGCGGTACTACAATGATATGCTACAGTGGTACTACAATGATATGCTAAGGTGGTACTACAATGATATGCTACAGCGGTACAACAACAATATGCTACAGCGGTACTACAATGATATGCTAAGGTGGTACTACAATGATATGCTACAGCGGTACAACAATGATATGCTACAGTGGTACTACAATGATAGAACTGAAGTAACGAGCATAGCGAATCCAGTCCACTCATCTTGCTCCAGTGAACCTTGAACCTTTATGTCAATAAACGCACATGAGCGTGTTTAAAACAAGTTGTTGTTGTTTATACTTCTTCCGTGTACATTAGGTGAGTATTTGTGACAGAGGATTGTGCCGTAGAGCTCGGTGTTCTTGTCGAGTCTGGCATAGGACCCTTTACCAAACCACTATGCTAGTATGTGTTCTTGTCCTGAACGCAAGGCAAAATATGTGCCACACATATAGACATAGTGTCAACTAACACTCGTGCACAGTGTTCTCCCAGCTAGCCTTTTTCCAACTATAAATACCAAAACACAAAAAGATATTTTGAACGACAGTGAATTGAGGAATCAGATATAACTGAATGTCGTGTCTCCAGGGCTGAGGTTTGCTCCTATTTGTCCTGAGGGCACACTTGTCTACACACCAGCTAGAGTGAACAATAACTGACAGTTGACACACTGCCACTAAGTCAGCTTTCAATTACCATCTCAACATCTCTCCAATCACTAATAGATTTAAGTACGCCAGCACTAACAACAGCAAGCAGTTAACAACTCCGCACTACAGAATACTTTCACACGACCACTCACTCTAAGAAAAATAAAAATTGTTTATTCAATAAAACTTTCACAATTTTTTGGACTGGACTGGTATTGATATGTCATTGCATTGCAGTCCTGGACTGGACTGGTATTGATATGTCATTGCATTGCAGTCCTGGACTGGACTGGTATTGATATGTCATTGCATTGCAGTCCTGGACTGGACTGGTATTGATATGTCATTGCATTGCAGTCCTGGACTGGACTGGTATTGATATGTCATTGCATTGCAGTCCTGGACTGGACTGGTATTGATACGTCACTAAGCCATTTCTTTACTTCTGGTTTTCACATTAATTGCTGACTGGCACTGCCAGAGGCTCCACCCTCATACAATAGAGGAGCCTTATCAGAGGAAGCGCACAATACACAACATTCCACTCCAACTACCTCTGTATTCAACACAGAGAGTGTGGGGTGGGGAGGAGAGGGTTGGGGAGGAGAGAGGGTTGGGGAGGGGGAGGGGCAGGATGGGAATGGAACGACGACTAACATAGATCGCACAGCACGGATTGATTGATGACCATTACCCGTCCACTAAATTGTTGGTATATCTAATCACAAATCCACTACCTACATGCACATGTGATCAATAAGTACAGCTGGGGGCAGACTCATACTGGCAATACACATGTGAGCAATAAGGATAGCTGGGGGCAGACTCATACTGGCAATACACATGTGATCAATAAAGATAGCTGGGGGCAGACTCATACTGGCGATGCACATGTGATCAATAGGATAGCTGGGGGCAGACTCATACTGGCAATACACATGTGATCAATAAAGATAGCTGGGGGCAGACTCATACTGGCGATGCACATGTGATCAATAAGGACAGCTGGGGGCAGACTCATACTGGCAATACACA
>WLWD01003337.1_pt1 | contig 40246 bp, 31 predicted proteins | sample 6712731 | NCBI WGS metagenome assembly WLWD01 (sample SAMN12718690, study PRJNA576275) | sponge metagenome | isolation source: marine sponge | host: Mycale hentscheli | place: New Zealand: South Island, Marlborough, Capsize Point | collected 2014-11-01
TGCTCAAGTCAATGCACTCTGACGCCGCTCGTCAGATTGTAGAGACAGCGAGCCGCCATACCAATGGGTATCAACAAGCAATGAGAGAAATTGAAGCCAACTTCGGAAGCCCTTCTGTGGTCCACCCTATCTATGTGGACCAACTACTCAGTCTACCTACCTACACCTACACCAAGGACAGCCTATACCAGCTGAGAACCAAGGTCGAGTCCATCTGGGACGGTCTCCGCCAGTGTGGTGGAGATCTGGAGAACACATCGCCAGAGGAATCCTCATGAGGAGCTTCGATGAAAAACTCACGGAGGAGTGGAACAGACATTGTGTTGGGGAATCATCGCTCCCCGCAGTCCACGACCTACTCGACTTCGTCAGGGATCGTCATGTGTCGATGAAATATACAGCCGTGAAGCATGCCTCGTCCACCGCCAAGACGCCGACACAGTCCAAGAAGTCAACGCCTAGCAAGACCGTCCACAACGTGACGTCTTCAAGGATCGATTGCCCCGCCTGCAACCGCTCTGGCCACCCACTGTCCCGATGCCGTCGATTCTGGGACCTGGATGTGGACAGAAGGCAGAAGATAGTCAGAGACGCCAAACTCTGCTATAATTGTCTCTCACATGACCACACGTTGAAAGGGTGTGCTTCTCGCTTCAATTGTTGTCATTGTGGAGCAAAGCACCACTCAGCCTTATACAAAGGCACTACTGGCAACGAATCGTCACCTCCGAAAGCCGAGGAGACCAAGCCTCTCCACGCCAACGTCATCTCTCCTGTCGACCGCCATGGCTCTCGCCACCCACAATGGAGCTTGCCAAAAGGCACAAGCGCTCCTCGACCAAGGAGCTTCACTGTCTCTCATCACCGAGAATCTAGCCACTGCTCTGAAACTCCCTCGGCAGCCCGCCAGGCTCAAGATCCGTGGACTTCAAGGAATATGTGTAAGCAAACATTATGTTGACTTAACCTTGTGTTCTGTTCACAATGCAGGTCCTTCTGGCCCCATAGTGGTGCAGTGTCACGTCATAAAGGCGCTGCCCTATCTCCGTCCTCCTGATCATCCGTCCCTTCTGCTTGCCATGCATCAGTGATAAAGCTCCGATCGCCGACCCGGAGCTGGGTGGATCACTGGACCTCCTGCTTGGGATTGCCGATTGCGTCAGAGTCTCCCGAGGCGCACCTGAGCAGGACGAACACCGAGCTGTCATTGCCACGCCCACCATCTTCGGGTGGACGTTGGGTGAAGCCATTCCCGCTGCCGTTGTAGAGTCAACTATCATGCACGTACAGGGGAAGGCTGACCCTCTCGACGAGTCACTCCAACGCCTGTGGCTCAACGAACAAGTGCCCGACGATAATGGCACTCTCACCCTTGAGGAGCAAACCGCCGTGACGCACTTCAAGGACACTCATCAGGTTACCCCCGAGGGAAGATTTCGTGTCCAACTTCCTAGGGTGACTGACCCTCCAGAGCTGGGAACCTCACGTCCAGCTGCCATCCGCCGTTTTCTACAAAATGAACGCTCCCTTCGCTCTAAGGGCAAGCTCGACGACTTCGAGGCTATGCTTCAGGAGTATGTCCACTTGGGACATGCGGAGACCGTTCCCACTACCGATCTGGCGCAACCTGTCACTATGTGCTACTACTTGCCATTCCATGGTGTCGTGAAGAACTCCTCGACCACGACGAAACTTCGGGCAGTGTTTGATGCCTCGGCAAAGACGAGCACAGGCATCTCGTTAAACGACCAGCTACTTCCTGGGCCGAACCTGTACCCCTTACTCACGTCCGTCCTGACCGCCTTCAGATGTCACTAGATCGCCATCACCGCCGACATTAGTAAAATGTTTAGGGAGGTTGAGCTCGACCCAGATGAAAGGAACTACCACAGGTTCCTCATGCGTAACTCCACCAATGAGATCATCGACCATCGGATGCGACGTCTGACCTTCGGCGTCAAGTCCTCACCCTTCCTCGCTACAATGGTCCTGCTGGAGCACGCAGATCAACATTCCAAGTCCCATCCTCAAGCTTCATCGATCGTGAAGTTTGCCTTCTACGTGGACGACTGCCTGACCGGAGCCTCCACTGTGGAAGAAGCTGCTCATATTCGCGAGCAGTTGTGTGAGATACTCAATCTCTGCGGGATGACCTTACGAAAGTGGAGGAGCAATTCTGCCGAGCTTCTGTCCACTGTTCCTGAGGAACTTGGAGAAGCCGCAGACTTACAACTCACCGATCCTCTAGCCTCATCAAAGACACTGGGCATCCATTGGAATGTGGCCACGGATGTGTTCTATGTGTCAGTCCCGACTGTCGACCCAGACCTCACAGCCACCAAGAGGAACCTGGCCTCGATCGCAGCTCAAGTGTTCGATGTCCTCGGCCTCTATTCCCCTGCCATCGTTGTCATCAAAATACTGCTGCAGCGTCTGTGTAAACAGGGACTGAACTGGGACGAACCCGCACCTCCAGACATTTCCGAGTCCTGGTCCAATTGGCTTCAACAGCTGCCAGTCATTGCTTCACACCCAGTTTCACGCCATCTCTCCCCTCACTCTCAAGCCATCGTCAGCCGACAACTCCATGGCTTCGCAGATGAGTCCACTTCTGCTTATGGTACCGTCATCTACCTCCGAGTTCTCTACGAAGACTTCTCTGTTTCTGTCCAGTTGGTCACATCCAAGGCCAAAGTGGCACCAGTCAAGCCGTCCACGTTGCCCAGACTGGAACTTATGGCAGCCCATCTGCTCGCCCGACTAGTCACCGTAGTGCTCAGAGACCTTCAACTCGCTCCAGAAGATGTCTACGCCTGGACAGATTATTCGATAGTGTTGGCCTGGCTTCGTGGATCCTCAACTCGACTCAAAGTGTTCGCCGCCAATAGAGTACGAGCTATTCAAGAAAGGGTCCCAGGCACGAGATGGAGACATGTCCGTACCGATGATAATCCCGTCGACCTAACCAGTCGAGGAATGTCACCATCAGACCTCATCCAGTCTACCACCTGGTGGAAGGGCACACCTTAGCATCAGTTACCGCCTACGGCCTGGCCACCACCCATTCCTAACGCCTCTCTTCCGAAGGAAGTCCCGGAGATCCGCAAGACAGTCTCAGTCCATGCTGCAGCCTCCTCTTCCCCCTGGACGTTCCTGACGAAGTATGCATCCTTTAATCGACTCAACCGCATCCTCGCATGGGTGCTACGTTTCACTCACAACCTCAGAGCTGCTCCAGACCACCGCATTCTGGACCAAGTTCTTCTGCCTGAGGAAACCCAAGAGGCCAAACTCGTCCTACTTCGCCTCTCTCAACGTGACACTTATGCTGATATCCTGGACCACGTCAAGGACGGGATCATCCAGTCAGTTCCAGCTTCCTTGAAGAAGTTCGACGTCCTCCAGAATGACTGCCACTAATTAAATTATGACTAAACCTTCACACCTCCCAAGTACAACTCACATGTCACAGAAATTGTCCAACACCAACTAACATTCCCGGGGGCTGTGCCCCACCACACAATGATCTCATGTTCTGTATCATCTGTGTATACAGAGTTCCTTGTTCAGTCACCCTCATTCAGTTCAGTAACCACTAGAAGGCTCCACAAGCCGAAATATTATGGTTTTATTCTACTGAAATAAATTCTCTGAAACTTGCTACACCTGGCTAGCTATCAGGGTAGCTAGTTCTATTAAATAGTGTAGCTGCCTGTAATATCAGGTGACTCCTAATCATTAACATTAAAGTATTAAACCACAATACATTATAATAAACAATTTATATAGAGCTCTTTTACATAATTAACTGTTAATCAAAATTTCACACTTTAAAATTTAAACAAAGTTTTTTGGCACCCCTTCTGATACTGTTATATATGCCAAACCGAACCTGCATACCAAGTTTCATGCTTTGGTCCACTCTGTCACAATAATTTTTCTTATCTGCTGGACTACTAATCTAAACTTGTAGAATAGAGACATTTAAAAGCATACAGCCGATAAACTTACATGACCAGCTAACTGGATATTGCGATCATAGTTGTCCATCTCCATCTGGAACGTCTGATTATCATCTGCTGCATACTTGATCAGGTCACCTCGCAGCTCAGGCTCCTTAGCTAAATAATAATAACAACAATTAACAATAACAAAACAACACTAACAAAAACAAGACAAAAACTATAAAACAATATTTTACAAGTTACTGTCATGTAACAGTACTTAATTTACCATGCTTCTTAATTAGTACTTCTATTTCCTTAAATAACCCAACTACTGTTGGTAGAAGGTAAATTTCGACAGTGAAATTAGAACAAAACACTGAAAACAAACAACGAAAAACAACAACAACAAATGTTACTTCACTTTAATGACTTGCTCACATATATACAACATATTGTAAGACACACTAGGGTGGGTCTAGGTAAATGTTTCTCACCTCCATCCACCCAGTTCTGATGCAGTTCCCTGTTGAGGTAGACAAGGCAGTATGCACTGGTGTTCCCATTCACACCTCCCATACTCTCCCTCCTCACATCCTCCCACTTCACTTCACTCACGCTCACATCGTTGAACTTTATCCAGCTGGATTTGCTCCCGGGCACACACGAAGTATCAGAATTGGCCGTTAAAGTGCCCAGACTGACAGGCGATGGTAGCCCTACCGATAACGAAGATCCCGAGCAAACTTTCTCAATTTCCATATTTTCGCTTTTCTCCGACATGCCGCTGCCCGCCATGCTTTCCCGTGACTCTGTGGTAACGACCTCTTCAGTCGACTGTACAGACTGTATAGGCTGGGAGGAGTCGGCACATTGACCCACATCAATGCAGACCTCCCCTGTTTCCAATTGCCTGTGGTACGTTGGGTTCCTAACATCCAGCGAAGCCTTGCTGTCGTTGACTGCCAGCGACGCAGGAGCAACCACGTTCCCCAGGGAGTTTCTTCGTCTGCTCACGCTGGCCGGTTCTTCCTGGGTAGTCTGGCTGCTCGTGGACTGATGTGGTGCAGATGACTGACCGAGAGAGCGGAGATCAGGAGTAGAGGATGAACCAGGCTTGGACAGGGAGCTGATGGGGGTAGCCACAAGGTTAAGGGAAGGGTGTTTGCGTGTGTAGGCCCAGTAGTGTCCTCCTGATGCTTCCCCTTGGTGCACGAGGACTGAGTGAAGGTAGTAAGGGGTCTTCTTCATCAGAGGGTCATTGTAGATGGCTTCAAGGGATGCATTGGAGGTCGCAATACTCGTGTTCAACTCTACATTTAAAATTGAGAATTAGAAAGGAATCACAATTTACAATTATAGATCAAACAATTATTATGCATAATTATATATATACTAGCAAGTACCCCGCCACATAGTGGCACTTATTGCAAAGTAAGAATGCAGTAGCACAAGTTACTTTTATTTATTATAACATTCTCTACACTTGGTTAAGGTTACACCAGTTTCACTCTCCTGCTCTATTTTTTTCCTGAACTATCTCATTTCTGTACATATCTACCACGTTTTTTTTTATCTCTTCCTTCTTGAGACAAGGAGTCCTTCTCCTCCTATGTCTACCTCTCCTGTTTCTAAATGTTTCTGTCCTTCTATCATGATTGTGGACTTGGTCTTTGTGAAACGTTTAACTTCAGTTTTTCTACTTTCACCTTTCGTTTCGAAACTTACGCTGCCTTTACTCGATGATTCGATTCCACCCGCTTTTTACTACAATATTAATCTTCCCTTTTTGCCTTCTCTTTCGTACTTTCTCCTTTTTACTACACCGCCTTTCCTCGTCGATTCCACCGGCTTTTTGCCTTCTCTTTCACACTTTAGCCTTCCTTTCTGAAACCTACGTCGCCTATCCCAGTCTGTTCCACCCGTTTTTAGTTACAATTACAGTAATCACTTTCTACTGGTCGTGACTACACTTTATTCATTCTCCTGTTTCTCGGCCACTCTCTCGTCTTCTTTCATTTATCGTTGTACCTGGTTAGGTTGCACACTAATTCGCCTACCAGTAGTCTAGCATAGCCAAACCCTTCACTTCTTTACAACTGTGCTCTTGGTTCACTTGGTAATTCAGCGCTACTTCACGAAAGCAGCTCTACTGTTTCTGTGCCACTGCCGCCTACTGTCCTTTTTTTTTGTGCCGGGTTTGGTTGCTAACCGGTTCGCCCTGCGCTCTAGGTTTACCCGGTAATTCAGCGCGAGTTCACGAGTATTGTGCGTCTGCGCGTTCTAGCTCACGAATTATTCATGAATACATATACATACGTCGTCGTCGGTTACGGGTATTATTATATAGATACTACATACATACAGGAATTTTTTAAGCCCATTTAAAAGGGGGCATTTTGCCCCCTGAAAATATGACTTCCATGGAGACACCTGCAAATTTCAAGACGAACAACTAGCTACCCTGATATTTTAAAAAAATTGACTTGACCTCCCTGAAATTTCATCATGAATAATACCCAAGTCAATAGAAAACTTGCTTCTAATACTTTTTAGCCAGCCATTTCATCCTCCTAACCAGCCATTTCATCCTCCTAACCAGCCATTTCATCCTCCTAACCAATCCCTTACCCTCCATATCTTGCCGCAACTCTTTGGTCCATCTAGTGAGGCAAGCTTCCATCACTTCTGCCTCCTGCTCACTGCAATATCGAGGAGAAGGAAACAGTGAGACCCGAGCCCTCTTCTCTGCCTGCCTGTCTTCCCTGTCATCAGTGCCACTCCCTCCTTCTGTCCCCTCTCTGTGCTCCCAGGAAGTCTGGTCTTGGACAAATCGAAGGGAGAGTGACAGAATATCAGTAATGGAGGTTTGTTGCTGACCGTAGTGAGTATAACTACAAGGGGGGGCGCAAATTAAAGATTTGCAATAAAGTATGTAATTCTTGTGCACAGTATAGTAGTTTTCCACCACACAATGTACATACCATCATCAGCAAGCTAGCCAATGGCTGTTTATATGCACAGATATACCATTGTGTATGTACATACGATATATTGTGTAATTTTAGAGATCTGCTAGAATTAATGAGAAAGAAATAACTACATACGAATGAACAAATAAATAAAAAATGAAAGAACGACATTATATGAACACATGTGACAAGCGAAAGCCAGCTTGTGATAGTCAACTTGATTGTCACATAAAAGTAAGTGTCAATGTTCAGAACAAATCTATGACAGATCATTCGATATTTACTATTAGCATACTAATTTCCAATTTGGTGAAACAAGAGATTTCCAGCCAAGCTTACTCAACTTCATCAAGAGGAGAAAGACATATTTGTATGCCATTTAGGATAAATGTGGCTGGCAGAGCGAGTTTGTATAATACACACGACACCAACAACTCACCCTTCTAGTCTGGTCTCCAAATCCTTGATCCGTTTGCGAAGCTCGTCCACTTCCTTCTTCCTGCGGCAAGACTCCTCCCTGTTCTCTTCTAGATACCGGTCCACACACAGCTGCAGGTCAAAGTCTAGCCTGTCGTGGACTTTTTCAGCCTGCTGCGTATTCTGGTTGTAATGGAATCGAGACAGTTCCAGAACCAGAATGGGAGGGAAGCGAGTGAAGAACGTTTGCTGCTGCATGTCCATGTCAAAGGTGGCAGAGTCCAGGCTGTCATGAAGGTGGGTGTGACCTCGCACTTGGACAGGGTATGCTCCAAAGTCCGACTCGTTGACAAATGGCTGCCTGTTGCTGACGCCTTCCGTGCGATAGTGGCCGTTAAATAATCCCACTATCGGGTTGCATCTGTATAAGAGGGAAGAGTGGTAGCTTTTAAACTTAAATATATATATATATACACACGCGCACACACATTTATACACTTGATTCCCTCTTATCCGGGTACCTTGGGACCAGAGGGTGCCCACATCATCTCAGAAATGCCTATTACTCAGGGAAAGATCATAGTTTTCTCCAACTATATATTGAGACAGCCCTTTTCATGCAATTTTAGACTTTTTCCAGCTTAAGCACACTCCTCTTTCGCCCGCACTCCTCAGTAGGCTTATCTACAACTCTCTGTAATTAGAAATAATGTGCTTGCACTTCTGCAGTTAGGTCAAATAAGTAATTGGTAAGAATTGAGTGACTAGCTAGTCCACGGTATAGAGGAGTCCATATAAGAGAGGATTAAGTGTGTATTTATAAATTAAAGCAATTTGTGTAACACCACCAATTTATCTCTGATTTTAATGCAAACATTAAGTGCTTATGATCATCTCGCTAACTCACTGACGATCAGAAGAACTTTGGTCCAATGAGAGTTTGAAGGCATTTTCTATCCATTCCAGTAACTTGTGGGTGAACTCACTTACATCTTGCTGGGCTCCTGTGGGATTGTGCTCCTTTGAGAAGGCTTCTCGCAGAGACTGGTACAAAAAATACACACACATTTCTTACACCAGGGCATTTTATTAGTTTGAAGAAAATTAAAGGAATAACTGGTTGGGATTAGAATAGGAGAATTAACAAGTCCAGCTCACAAAAGAACTTCAGAGGACACTGAAACATTGCTCTTATGTGACTGATTGGGAAATGGGCACTACATGGGCCTCATAAAAAATAAAATAAATTAATTTAAAAAAAGAGAAAGATAATAAAATAATAAAAACATTAAAATGATCCATTCCTGACCATGAAATGTATTGCAATATGCCAAGTTTACTATGAATGTTCATAATCAATAATGAGGAGGAGTCTAACTTCCTTCTCTATGCAATTAATGACCAAGAACTAGGAGCCAGCAAGACTTGATAACCTTCGGCTAGCAGTTCAAACTTTCATTCTTGAAAAAAATCAGACACAATGTACCTGCAACCAACTTCACTTTATTATTAACATCCTCCGAAAAAATAGAGCTAGAGTTATAATTGAGGTTTTAATGACTTGAATTTCCAACTTTATTTGTTAAGACATAACCGTGATGCTAAATTCCCTGCATTAGAATTCTCTTCTCACTAAAAACTTTCCTGCAGTTAGATTTTTTTCCTTTTCTTATTTACTTCGAAGGACGTTAATTATTATTATTAATATTATTATTATTGTTATTATTATTATTATTAGTAGTAGTAGTATAAAACAACCCTAACCACAATGGCCTAACATCTAAACTAAACCATTTCCTGCGGCACGGTGTTTGTTAAACAAATTCCACGGGCTTGCAAGCAACGAGAGAACAGTGTCCAAACATGATAAGTACATCACCCCTATTGTAAGCAAAGGATTCTTTAATATTGGTTTGGAATTTATGAGGAGTCTTTCCAAAAAAAAGTCTCAGTATCAAAGAAACTAATTAGACTCTTCCTTCTCATAACACTATGTCACTTCCACAACAACTAAATGAACAAAACATCTACAAATTCACCATAGATTCCTTAGCTACATATTTTCAACAGGGCTGCTGACCTTGGAAGGGAGAAACAATTGAATTAAAAAATCAGTAGAAAAACATAATTTATCTAGTCAATTTGACCAGATAATTTTCTGTTGATAGGCTTAGACTAACCCGGAAAAAAAAAATCCACATGAATTTTAATACTATTGTTAGTTGAATCAATGATAAATCACTTCTATCAACACACTTTTGAGATCAAGTGTACTTGCAATTGCAATAAAGCATCAAAGTGCGATCCTCAGCACTACTATAAACTAGCTCGCTATTATAGCTTATGAAAATAATATGCCAGAAGCTGTCTGCAGTCTTCAGAAGAGCAGCTGAACATGCAAGGGACACTCACCGGTAGTTTCAACTTGAAACTTCAATTCAGCAAAGTCATGATCACATGAGTAATTTTTTTTTTTTTTTTTTTTTTGCTGCTCGCAGTTGTTTTGCTTTATGCAGAGTAGTTTACCATTGAAGATAGGGGGCATTACTCACAGTAGCTTGTACCTAACACGGAACACATCAATTTGTGTCTTTTTCTTCCAAAAATCGCCCCCCCCCCAAAAAAATAAATAAATAAATAAATAAAAAATTAGCACGATCAAAGCAGTTGTAATAAATCAACAATCAAGATACAAAAATTAGAGTATCTATATAAATGTATGTATCCAACACAATATACATTTAAATGTGTTACAACACTGAGAGCACTTCCATACATTTCACCTGTTCTCTCACTGGCTTCCTCACACCACCCACCTGGATAGCAGGGGAGGGGTCGATGTACATTCTCTCCGACTTCAGCAGCAACACAAATATATTTTGCAGCTCTATGACAAAAGCCACGCACTGAGAGTGTGCTGTGGTCCCATTGGGTAATGGCGGAGGACAATAGGAGAGGATTTCCGCACGGAAAGCAGGAATATGAAACAGAGACTGCAGCATGCGTGTGAGTGCATGTGATCACATGTGCGTATATGTGTGCAGATGTGAGACACATAAATAGTATAATGTAATAGGACATGAACAGTCACATTTCTGGTAAATTGTAGTACGAATTAGTAAAATTAAAATTAAAAAATTAAAAAAAGTTTCAACAGGGGGAGAAGAGGTAGGCCACTACAAGATACCAACTTGTGCAGCTGTGTATTTCTGTCAGGTGAATCACTGAAAATTTCCCTCAATAGACTGGAATGTAGCTAGTACAAAATAAATAGGATTAGCATTCCTGTCTATTCAAAGGAACTTGACACGTACAAAACAAGAACAACTTTGAACCACTTTGGTTTGAAATACAAGCTGGTTAGACAAGTGTTGTTAAAGACAACATATTTTGATATAAAAGGTATAACTGATATCAAATGCATAACTGGAGCTGCAAGCAGTAGTCAAAGAATATTCTCTTTCACACTCAAACGCTCTAGTTTTCAGGAAGTACTATGTGAACTAAAATGGAACTTTATACAAAATGACAGATTTTTTTTTTTAAACAGAGAAGTGCCAACTGAACACAGATATGGCACTATTGCTGGTGAAAGGGTTAACACCATCTTCAAAGCAAAAATAGAAATAGTAAACCAAGGAGTCAAACATATAACTTGTACTGAATTTTTTGGGTTGATATACGTAAAATTGAGGTATTATCACTTAAATAAGTGTGATGATTAGAAAAAAGTGACAAAAACGATTGCCTCAATATAACTTTTCGTTACAATGCCCAACCGCCTCACCCCCCCACCCCCAACAAGCCACCAATCTAGTACAAGAGGCCCGAGTCTATGCTGACCTGAATGACGGCACTAAACCAGCAAGTGTTGCCAATATTCTTGAGTCCTACTGGAATGTTCCCAACTCGTCTCCTCTTGTGTGGGTTCTTTGGGTCCTGGAACAAGGACAGAACTGTCTTGCTCATGTTGTGGTTACTCTCCCGTAGACTGGCCTCCAGGGCTCTGCAGATAACACGTCCATGCACATGTATGTGTTAGCATGTGTGTGCACGTTGGAGGCAATAGATTCACTGCATTTATATAAAAAAAATATTTTAAAAAAATTAAAAAGTGTAGTAGGTTGTTCTGGGGCTGATGATTGATCAATTGAAAACCTACAATTATGCAAAATTATTATCAACCTATAGAATGTGAGTGCTAGACCTATCCCTGTGTTTAAGTATGTCAGGGAATCTCGACACTGCATATTTACCCATATCATTGCTCCATTCACCCTCTTAGTTCATCAAAGAATGGAAGAGAAATGGGGGGGGGGGGGGGGGGGTTGGGTTGGAGGACTAAGAAAACTTAGTGGACGGTCAAACCATTGAACACTTAGTCAGTGTGTGTTGTGTGCATGTGTGTGTTATACTTTCAATTCTGCACACACCCAATAGATTCTACACACTTAGAGAGCACTTGTATACGCAATTTAAAAAAATTGGACTTGGTTATTACGATGCACACCTGCTGAGTTCTTGCTCTTCCAGGGATATAACGCCAGATCCAGCCGGCACTGGACACAAATCATCAATATCCTGCATACTCAACATCAAGGCCTTCTGGATATCTTGGTCATCTCTGGAATCCTTGGTCAAGTCAATAGGATCTAAGTAATATTATACATATCATCATACTCGGAAATATCTTGTTCCTTGTAATAGAAAGGTTTTAAAAATACTCAGGTGTTATGTTTTATAATACCCCTCCCCCCAACTCCAGCCCAGTAAAAATTAAGTCCATTGAGCATTAAGAGGTCAACTTATCTACTTGTCCTATTGGAAGATTTACACTAGTGCATGAGCTCAAACTACCAGCAAGCTAAAAAAAATAGAGGCTTGAAAAAAAAAAAGGCAATAGGAAATTTAACTTCAATTCAACTTTGTGGTCAGTTGTCCATGGGTACTCCTCCAAGTCTCCACCCACTCATAAGGGTATGTCCACAGTAACGTCTATGAATAGACCCACAGGTGCTAAAAATAGGCATTTGTGACCTAATCTAGGGGTGTGCATCCTCAAGCATTCAAGAGGTAAGGGGTGAAATCCATAATATTTAGAAGTACCAGTCCTTTCACCCGGACTACTAACACAAAAGGCTTGCTTGACTACCTAACCTCAAGAAGCAGTTTCCTAGAGAAGGTATAAATGGCCAAATATTGATGGGAGACAATTGATGGCATAACTTGTGACAACATTCTGAGAACAACGCAAATATTCTATTATCTTGTAAAATAGCACCAGCTCTTCTACATAACCATTAGCTTGCTCAACAATAATGCAGTTTGAGCATGTTGCTGGTTTGTTCAATTTTATGAATTTTCATATCCACCCACATTAGCGGCATCCGAGCAAATGTAATGATATTCATAGCAACCCAATGATACCCCCAACAGCACCAACTATCTGAGCAGAACAAGACTGAACTATCTAAACAGAACTAGAATGAGGGCAACTGTAGGTAAGGTCTTCATGTAGTCAATTAAAAACAAAATATCTTAACCGTAGACCTAACCCTAATTAATAACACTATTTCCGATATACCTTCTTCCGAGAAAGACACTTTCCTGGCTGAATTGGAAACAGACAATTCCCCTGAAGATCTTGGTATAGAACCGCCTCCCTCCAGGCCTCCCAAACGCCCACTCGACTCCAAATGAGAAATGGCTTGCTCTAAATTATTAAAACGCTAGAGAACACAAGTTATAATTACAATACATAATCATTAGATCACTTTGATACTCATTAAACCATTTATTATGGCCCCTTTAACTCTAATTGCTTTTAAAGTGAACAGTTTGAACAGTAAATGTGTCTGAAATCATTACAGCACCTTGTAGAATTACAACTTACAAACTCGGCCCTTCCTAATTATTTACATATAATTATTATGTAGAAGCCAATAAACTCCTTCAGTTCATTTCCATAGTAACACACCTGCAAAAGTTCTACAGCTTCACTTTCTGAGATCCTGCAAAGTTCCTTCAATTGGCGAACTTTATCTCTAAATGCCTAAGAACGTAATGTTTATTGATATCCATTATCTTGAAAACTACACGCAAGTAATTAACAGGGCTTGACCACAAAGACTCACACTTGTTTCCATGGAGCCCGTATTTAAACTCTGGCGCAAACTCAGTTATTAGACATCGGAAATTCCATCCACGTATTGATAAACACAAGAGCTGCAAAATACAATAGTAGTCAGTCAGCTTCTTCTCTCTTCTTCAACTTTCACGTGTATGACTTTTAAAATTTCAATTTTCTTTAGAACCCTTTATCCGCCTAGAGAGCCACAGCCGCTGGAAGGCATTTCGTTTAAATAGACGCTTGTGGGTGGGGCAGCCCGAGCGCTTTCGTAGTAAGTAGGTTCTGCGGCAAAACTTAGCAGAACTGATCGATTCCGGAGCCCGCGTACAGACCGTCTGCAACTTTTTCAGTATGTTTACAGCGACTCCTTCAAGTCTAGTTTATTTAATACTACTAGCTAGCTTTTACCAGAGCGAGTCTATCTCCTGGAGGAGGCTGAGTACCAGTGACCAATTCAGAGGAAGATGGTTTGCAGGTCTTGATTACTACAACAATCAGCTATTCCTGTTTGGTGGAGAAGGTACATCTACTTCCACATTGAGAGACTCCTATGGTGAGACATTAGCAATAATGAATGGAATTGAGTAATATCACCTTTTTTTTTGTTGCTACAATAAGGTGATGCATGGAGATTACTGATGCCAGTTTCTGCAACTGCAAATACCATTATGCAATGGGAACCCATTCAACTTCCCAATGGGCCATCTCCTATGTATGGAGTGATCACTGGAGTAGTAGACAACTACTGGATCATCACTCATGGTGGGTTCATTAAGCATGCAGCATTATTTAATAAGTAACTTACACTTTTACAGATATTAATTATAAAGTCTGAGTCTAAAATTTCTATTTTGACGAATCAAAAAGCCTGACCCAAGTGGTTGTAGGTTTACAATAGATGATACTGAATCTTGTAACTATAAAACAGTGCTCTCTCTCGAACTATCTGGTCATGCAGTTTGCATCTTTAAGATTAACAAATTGAGCAACTACTTCAACAGTGTTTGACACTCTCTTTTTTTTTTAATGTTAAATTGATATAGGCTGCGACAATACCACTTGCTATCAAGATACGTGGGCCATGAATCTGGACACGAGAACTGAGTGGATCCTTGTCATCAATGGCTCTACATCAGATCTTCCAGTGCCTCGGGGGAGGTTCACTGGTGCTGGAGGCATTTACCCGGGAACTAGCCATTTGTGGCTGAGCATGGGAGAATCCACTTCTGGAAGAAAGCTGTCTGACACCTGGGTGCTTGATGTGAATGTTACTGAGAATAATATTGCTGGTAAGTCTTTTGTGTAATATTTTTTGCATTTGTGTTGATTTTTTTTTTTTCAATATTTTTTTGCTTTTCTGTCGTTCATTTACAATAGTTTTAACACAATTATATATATATATATATATATATACATGTATATACATACACACACAATTACTGGTTCTTATATAGTATTCATTAGTTGCAAGTTGCTGTGGTAGTTATCGGTATCAGGAGTATGAATTTTAACATGAGACCACCAGTAGTGGGTGGACCTGCTCATGAAGTTGTTTTGTTTATGTGTCTTCCTCCAAGTGAATCTGCAGCATGTTTGAGAATGGAGATCTATACAGACTTCACTTCACTGGCTTCACTAGGCCTTAATGATTGCCATTGGATTATAATTGTATTAATCTTCCTGGTTGCTACTTTTTTTCACCAATATACCATGCCTTGTAAATTTATTTTGACTAGGCACAAAAATGTCATGATACACATGTTAGTCTCCATGCTCAAAGTATTTGTCTGTATATGTATATGCACATGTTATATATATATATATGTATGTATAAAGTTGCCTCTATGGTTGTATTAGTAAAATCCCTTCAATTGTGGTAAATGTGTATAATTCATTGACAAAGGCACAGGCTCTAAGTATGACAAAAGAAATAGAATTGTTCCATATTTGACTAGAAAAAAAAAGGCATGACTAGCAATTCTCGGTATGAACCTGTGTAGACAAAATTCCTACAGAATAAGTCCTTCTAATGGATCAGGATTGTCTCCCCGCCCCTCCCCAACACAGACTGGAGATATTTATTATGATTCTGAGAATGCAAGTATCAAATTCCATTAACGCGGCACTTGAATCCTTTGTATGGGGTTGCTATTTCAAAGCATAAAGTATTATATACATTGCCAATCCGTAAACAAGTTTCAAGTTCCCAGAGGAGAAATTGTTAAATGATGATTCCAATCACATGCTGGACTGTTTTTGGTTGAAACTTATAAATTGGAAACTATAAATTGATTAATTGAAACTCTCTAACTCTACATTCCTAGGCTGAAATCGAAATAATATTTTACTGAAGTCCTTTATATGCCTCGTATTTGGGGCCAGTAGAGCTATTCCGATAATCACACTTTACACTTTTGGTAGTCTATATGCTTTAATTAACTGCGAAATAAAGTAAATTTTAATTAGTTGGGAACCACAGCCACAACATAATATTAAAACACCATCACAATATAGATATAGAAAAAAGGGGAACGAGGTGAACAAGCTGCTACCATGGATTGAATAATGTTGAGGGAAATTTTTCCTTTTTTTCTTTCTTTCTCTCTCTTTTCCCCTCATTTTTTTGTCCCATTAGTTTGTTTGACCAACATAAAAAACAAGGACAGTTGACAAGATTTGATTTGTGGTGATCACACTATGCTTTAATACCTGTGAGAGCTAGTAGCTTAACTTCCTAAAGTATCTATTACCTCCTTATACCACCTTATACCCAGCGGTGCCAGAATTCCAGTAACGGCTACCTAACTTCACTATGTCAGCATATTTCGTGGTCGTTAACGTGCTGCCAAGGTGACAAATAGTCATAACTACAACCTTCACTTACAGGAATTGAGTTTTTTTGCATTCCAGTTTGTTTAAGCATGAGAAAGTGGCTCTCAATATGGAATACATGTAGGTCATTATGGAATGTATCAGATCATGCAGCAGTCATAGGGTAGGCAGCAGGGCGGCACCATTAGTGTGAGCAACAATGACTTATTGATTTAGGCATAGCAACCTGTTTTTGCTACGGAAAGAACTGATAAGCAGAAGATTTCATTAAAAAAGAACTATTTTTTATCTGTTGCAAAAGTGTATTCATATAAAAACAACAACATAATATATTAGCTTCAATTGGGAAAGTGCCTCCCACCCCATCCCCCCACCCCCACCCCCCACCCCCACAAAATATAATGATCCTCCTACCCTACCCTCATGTGCAATTATTTTGCAATTCATCAACATACTATGACCCTCTCTGTTTATTTTCAGCATCATGGAGGGAAGTTGCTCCAGGAGGAGGTCTCAACCAGTATCATCCTTACCTGCCCCACGCCAGGTTCCTGCACTCGGGAACACCAATCAGCAACAGAACTTTTGCCTTTTTTGGAGGATGTGCAAGGTGAGCCATCCACCAACCTCCACCCCCACCCCCCCCCACCCCCCCACACACACACACACACCCATGACATGTCTTACATTTCCTAGTTGTGTAGTGATACAAAAGAAAATTAAAAATAACTTGCTTAGAATATATAGGTTGTGCAAGGTGAATCTCCATACACAGATACAGCACACATAGGACACACGCACACATACACACACACACACAGTTGTGTCTGAGTGAGTTATACAAGGAAAAAATAGCTTGCTTTAATTCATGCATCTGTGACATTCAGTAATGGAAAGTTAGTGAGAGACCATTAACTCCCTACGGGTGAAAAAGAGAGTTTATAGCAATATGGAAACCACATGAAATGTTATCTTTAATACTCTACTGACATGGACTGGAACAACATCAGGAACAACTTGCCCTGCTGCGAATCTCTATTTGTTACTGAATGAATATTAATTACCTCTTGTGACTGTCATTGGCCTGCACCCACTCCCCAGCTTTTAACTCTGTCTTGGTCCAGCTCGGTTGGTCTTTAAGTGCTCAGGTCCTCCGCTCTCGCTGTATGCGTGTCTATATACTTCAATTGTCTGTGCCCCACCCACTTCTGGGATTGCCAATAACTAACTGGAATGTGCCCCTTATGCACTCTACCGTTTCTTTTTCATTACTTGTATAGCCACAAATTGTTGGAAGCTTCAGTGTTGTTATGAGTTTGGAATCCATGATCATTACTTGCTCTCTGCAGATATAAGTACATAGCTATGTTGCTCCTTTAATTAGTATATGAAGTTCAAAATGTGCTATGCATACTGTTAGTTGGACGATAGAGCATGAACTAGCCTTTCACAAACTCTTGTATATATCTTCTATTATATTATGCAGTAACTTACAGCAAAAGAAAATATTTTTGTAGGAGTCTTATCCTTTTCCTGTTTTTCTAACTTCTAATGGTAACCACTCTCGTGAGTAGTAAACATTTTCAATTGCATTTACATATACTTCCACTCAAGCTGTGGCCTCTCGTTTCAGCCTACATTTATAAGTCACATGCAAGTGTTAATATAAGGATTAATTACTGGTATTAGAACTTATATGATGACTATCAAATAATGCATAACTTGAAGAATTGCTAGTCATTCCATCATTAATTAGTCTGCTGTGAGGTCACATGATCATGTAGGATCTCTGCCCAACGTTTCTTCATATCTCATCATTTACTGTATTTTATAGGCCAAATTTGTATATGTAGATAATTTTTGCTGTTTCGCTCGCTCTATCATATCCTGTTTAGTAATGTGTCTGCTTGTGGCAACTGGTATACATGGTAAAGAGCTCATTGTAGCTGACTCTATCAATTCATTTGTTCCTGTTTGCTACATGCATGCTGAGCATTCATGTAAGTAGGAAGAATGCAACTCTTTGTGATGTTGTTGTTGTTGTTGTTATTTCTGTTGTTGTTTTCGTTGTTGTTGATGCACGATACTTTGCTTTAATCTAGTGGAGGTCAAGTTGGTGGACCATGTCCGCTACAAGATAGCTGGACTCTGGACCTGGACTCCAGTAACTGGACGCGTCTACCCACATGTGCACCGGCCACTGTCAGACAAACCATGATAGCAGTAAGTGCATATACTGTTTCGTGCTGGACAAATTCCAAAGTTTGAAATGTGCATCTCATTTGTATAAGCTGGTTACAGAAGAAACTGGCAGCAATTGGCCGGTCATGATTCAGCTTGTCAGCCTCTAGGTTCTGAGTTCGAGCATGATGAAGCAAATGTTGATAATATAATTTTTTTTGTTCAATTGTATAGCCAGTAACAGCATGGTGTTATTCATTTCTAGTTTTACTGACTTGATTTTAGTAGGTATAATCTCCATACATGCAGATTCTTACAATACCATCTCCCCCGCTATCCCCCTCTCCCCCCAACCACTCTCACCTCACCTCACTACTCCCTGCACTGCAAGATGTGCCGCTGAAGAGATTTCACCGTTGACACGATTTCTTTTAATAGTGCAAAATTAAATGATAAGATGGTTGCATGCAACAGGGATTCAAACCAGGATTGCTTGCTTAAAGCTCTAAGAAATGCAACACACCACACACACATAATATTATAGCCACACTTGGAAACAAAAATATTTTATTAAACAATTTACTGATTATTTTGCTTGATTGTAATAGTTTATTAATGACTTAATTTGAATTTTAAAAAGAGTCGTTGGTTTGTAATTTCACTCTTATTTCTCCACTAGTTATTAATTACTTTGTTTTCGACTGCCTTGCAGATTCCAAATCGCTCTGGATCAGCATACATGGTAGGCGGAGATTACATGTACACACCGGGCGTGTTTACGCAGCAGATCACACCTCGAATCTACAACGACTCTGTCATCTACATATTGGAAACTGCCAGCGATGGCACAGTGTCATGGAAGGGCGTGGCTGTGGATGGGGAATTCCCCAAACGTAGAGAAGGAGCCAGCGTGGCCATTGGGAATGGGGTTGTGTACTTTGTGGCTGGACGCACTCTTAATGAGTGAGTTAATGTGTGTGTGTTTGTGTGTGTGTGTGTGTTTGTGTGTGTGTGTGTGTTTGTGTGTGTGTGTGCATGTGTGTGCGTGTGTTAGATTAAATATTAACTGCCAGTTGACTACCTATATGCTATAATACTAACTGTAAACTTAAAAATATACACCACAAGTGAAATTGGCTGAGGAGGGGGAGGGGGTAAACTTGCTCATCTGTTTCATCGTAATTCTTCACCTAACACACATGCACTCACAAACCATGCACACGCATCCTCTCTTCACACTCTCCTCCCAGCTCTTTTTTCCAGTTGGATGTGTGGCTGTTGGATGAGACGAGCGGCTCCAACTCGAGTGTGCCATGTTCAGACAGTGAGTTCACCTACCTCCACCTCCATGGACTCTTCATGTACATAGCCTGGGGGCTCTTCTTGCCACTGGGCGCCCTCATGGGGAGATACTATCGCTGGACATGGCCCATTTGGTTCATTGTCCATGTTATATGCCAGGTATGTACTTTTAGCTTCATAGGTGGAAAACATGGCCATTTCTTTAAAATAGATAATTATATATTTAAAAAAAATTTGCTAAAATTTTCGTTCTTTTAGCCAAAATTATGAATAAGTCTTGCAAGATTTAATGTAAAATATGGTGAGATCAACCTATATGAATTATAATGTTCACTATGTTAATGGTCATTATATATGAATAAGCCCTTCAAGTTTTAGATTTAAATTAAAAAAAATGGGATCAACCATTTTACATACATATTGAAATCTATGTAAAATAATCTTCACTATGTTAACAGTTTATATGTGAATAAGCCCTTCAAGTTTTAGAATTAAATGAAAAACTGGGATCAACCTTTGCATGCACATTTGTGTCTAAATAAAAATTGTGTTCACTACATTAACGGTCAGTACATAATTGGCGAGCGAGCGAAGTGAGCGAGACACTCTCAGGGGTAACACAATTGAAAATCGGGAATATTTGTTTGTTTATATGTGTGGACGTACGTATGTCATTTTGTACTTTGACCCTCACATATTTTTGTGTTCACTCCATGTTTGACCCGTCCCAAACTTCACTAAACAGAATCCTCCGGTTTAGCGATCATTACCCGTATCACCCTAGAAATTGAATTGTTTACCGCTTTGAATTCTTTTGGGGGTGCAGTTAAAACTCAAAAACTTATGGGAGCTCCATTTCTATTAGAGTTAGTGGCGGTTGTAAGGTAATACGTTATTTGTCACAGTTATAAGCCCTACGCAACAGTATTTACTTAAAAATTCATTGTCCACTAGACTAACCACGAAGGTAAGTCTTGCGTAGGTATGTTCAGTTGTGTGAAAGTATTGTGTGTTACAAATATTACACAAAGAAAAAGTTTAAATAACATGACTTGATTTTGTTTCTTCTTTTTCAATTCAAACAGTAGCGGGGAGCAGTTACTATGGCATTGAATCCCCTTTCCGTATATACGTAATTTTTAAAACTCGACTTTATTTTAGTAGCTTGAGTGTTAGTAGTTAGAATCAATCGTTTAACAATAGTGTGGTTTAAGGCTCGCTCGCCATTTGTGCTCAAGCACACCACTAGTGTTATATATTTAAAATCTAACCTACCTACAGTATAATATATTTTATTGAACTCTTTGAGACAAGTTGTTGGCATCTACTCATCCAGTTAAGTAAAGACTTATAGAACTAGTTTAGCTAGTTTATCTATGCTTGCTAAATTCAACAATACTTACTACTCACTCTGCAGTGTGTACAATGTATATTAGAGATATTTAGACAATAACACTCAAACTACAGGAATAAAACGACTTTAATGGCACTGTTTACAGCAAGCCATGGGACATATGATTGGATTAGGTTAATAATTTTATTTTATTTTATTTTTGTTCATTTTTTTACTTCACAGTCTTTAGGGGTGTTATTGACGGTGGCTGGATTTGTGGTTATCTTCTTGGTGGGCTCTTACACAAGTCCGAACTTCCCGCATGCTGTGGTGGGCATAGTTCTCACATTCCTTCTCATCCAGCAGTTCCTCTCTGGAATTTAGTGAGTTAACTTACAGCATGGAAGACACCAGTTTATGTCTTGTTTATATATGTCTTTTGTGGCTTAAAGGTTTTCATGTGAGAAATCACCTCATTAGATTGTGCCCCAAATTATGGGGGGGGGGCTCCAGACTCCTCCCCCCCCTTTTTTTCTCCAATGTTACTGCCAAAAGGCGTGTTTTATTTATAAAATTTATTTTTGATTTTTAAAAACTAAAGTATGAGTCCATGAACAGCTAGATGAAGCCAACCACTTTGATTAATAACGGGAGGGAGGGAGGAGAGGATATTATTGGAAATTAATATAAAGCTGCTGCTGTTGTCGTTATTTGTTGTTCCTGCAGTCATCCGTGTGTAGATAGAGAGAATGGTAAAACACCGAAACGTGAAAAGTCCAAGTATCGAAAATGCTGGGAAGTCTATCATGCAGCATCTGGCTTCATTTCCATAGCCATTGGGTTCGGTCAGGTGAGTTTTATTTTAATGTCTTAGATCTAATTTTTATACAGTGTAAAAAAGTTATTAAAAATGCCCTAACTGTTTACCGCTTTACTGTTCCCCTACTTATTACTGTTGTTCATGTATATTGCCCTTTTCCTTCAGGTCATGTTAGGTGTTTTGCTTATTGGGGCACCTCTCTTAGTATGGTCCGTATGGGCAGGACTTGGCGGTCTCTGGATCCTGGTCATCTTGGTGCACGAGTGCATTTATCTCACTTACAAACTAAGCCACAGAAAAAAGACAGTTTAAAATAATATTGCCAACTAATCCACTGCATCCTTCTCATCTTTTTTTAATATTTTTTATTTATTTATTTATTTATTTTTATCTTTACATACCACTTTTTGTTATAATTTTATGGTCAACATGAACATTTTAGACAGATACTTAGATGTCATGAACTGCTGCATATATTATATCCTTTTGGCACTTAACACTCACTTCTGTAAATTTATTTATACATGAAACATTTAACATCTCTGAAATGTGGACATGTATACATTTCATTTCAATTGAGCAGCGGAGGTTTGCATGGAAGCATTGGCAAGTGCTATGACTTTTTGCTTTTCGATTTTGCCTCCGCAGCTTTTTGCTTGCTTTTCTTGAGAGAGTAATAGTTGCTTCCATATGCCTCCATGGATGCCGTGACGTAGGAATTGTAGTCTGCCTTCAGTTTAGTTGTGTCTAGTTGTGGCTGGTGGCCAGGGAAGGAGGTAGGTTCTAATTCTAAACACAAACAGTAAAATAGTTGGTAAATGTGAATCTGAATATCTTGATTAGCAATTAATTGACTGAACTGCAGATGCAGGACATGATCTGTAAAAAAAATTGTTTTGCTGCTAAATGTTAAATTGCATGCTCATAATTTGTTAGTCTCGCGTGGCCGACCCTTTCCCTTTTTATTATCCGCCATCGCGTTGGAGGGAAAGAGGGTCTGGTAGAAGCTTGTACATCATTTCGTGTCATTCCCCTGGATTCATGGGGAACCATACTTTCCGTGTATTGCTTATGTAGAGGTGTGGCTTTCCGTGACATAGAATTAAATACGCGTATAAAAACTGTGTTACCGTCACTTCGACTGGGTGTCGATGTATTATACAGCTTTAGTGCGTGGGGTTGCGTTGGAACATGGATTCATACTTAGTAGCAAACAGGAAGAAGCAATTCTTGCATTTTTACAGAATCAAGATGTCTTTATTTCTTTACCTACTGGCTATGGCAAGTCACTGTGCTACTCACTGCTTCCTCCCATATATAAATTGAGGAATGTGGAAAATAAGAGCATAGTAATAGATTTTCCACAGCAAAAGCAGTACCTCAAAGCCATCTTGATACCTAGGAATCCCTGTAATACTTTCACGCAGTGTGATATTTGACGACCGCAACGCCCAGTTATGTTATAATTGCATTCCTTTAGCACAAAACGATTTACAAGCTTCTACCAGACCTTCTTTTCCTCCCCCGCACGAGCGGATGATATAAGGGAAAGGGGTCGGCCACGCGAGACTAATAATTTGTCATTTGTACATACTGTCACATATGTGTTTTCAAAAGCAGGAATTTTATAGATGTGATAATATTAAATGGTTGAAGTGAGTGCATATTATAAGATCATTATAGCTAGCTAGTGTAGCAGAACCCCTTAATTTGGATAATATATTAAATGGTAGTTAAAAACCATTCAGGCTAGCTAGTGCTGCCAAAGCCCCCAAGGATCTTAGAAGTAGTAAAATTATGATCATTTCATTTGTTCACAAAATAATTACTGCAATTGCTGTAAATTTCCAGCTAAGCCATTTTAAATGCAACTAGCTTCCTAAAGTACTTACTCTCTGGATATTTTAATGCTTGAGGGACTTCGGTTGGCTTGTGGTAGGCTTTCTTGTAGGTAGTCTCAAAGTAATGATCATATTGTGACGGTAGGCTAACGCTTTCAGAAACGTGCCTGACGTCGAACCGCTCCTCGTTCCAATTCCCTATTAGAACGTCGTCCGAGTACGGGCACGGATCCCACTCTTTCGCCATTCCTCCCTCCGATCCAAGCGTTCAGTCCGCTGTTGCCATAGTGACCACTCGCAGAACGCTAATTGGTAAAGGGGTTCCATAGGTTATCTACTGTAAAACCTGTAACGAGCAGCCAGAAAGGAAAATTATAGTTAAAAAACAACGATATAACAACAACAACAAAAAAAAAAAGGTTCGTTGCGGCACATATAGAGCTGCGCTACCCTATGGCGGGTGATTCGTGCCAAAATTAGACGCTCGCGTTACGCCGGCTACGACCATGAGATGCATGCTAAAAGACCATGACATGCAAGCTAACCGAGCGTGAGATGCAAGCTACTAGCCTGAGATGAAAGCTACTAGCATGAGATGAAAGCTACTAGCCTGAGATGAAAGCTACTAGCCTGAAATGAAAGCTACTAGCATGAGATGAAAGCTACTAAGGGTGATTCGTGCCAAAATTAGACTCTCGCGTTTACGCCGTTTGCTAAAGACCATGACATGCAAGCTAACCGAGCGTGAGATGCAAGCTACTAGCCTGAGATGCAAGCTACTAGCCTGAGATGAAAGCTACTAGCATGAGATGAAAGCTACTAGCCTGAGATGAAAGCTACTAAGGGTGAGATGCAAGCGTGGCAAGAGCGCTGCGTGTAGTTGGAATACCCTTTACCGATTGCAAAAGGATTACTGTTAGACGTAATGAAATATGGAAAGATTCTATTCAGTCATTCAAGCGCTCTTTTGACGAATCGAAGCATTTACGATTTACATTCTTGGGTGAACCTGCAGTAGACGATGGGGGACCAAAAAGAGAATTTTTCATGCTATTTTTGAATTCCCTCAACTCTCAAGAAAATTTATTAGAAGGACCACTTGATAAAAGAGTGTTAAGGCACAACACAAGTGCATTGGACAAAAATGTGTACAAGAGTATTGGCAAGATTATAGCATTGTCTGTTATTCATGGAGGTCCAGGACCAGCATTTTTGGCAAAGTCAGTGGTGAACTACATTTTTAGAAGTGGAACGACATTTAATGTATATATAGAAGATGTTCCAGATCAATCTATTCAGGCATTACTCAATAAGGTAATTATAGTTTAATTATCCTGAGAAGGAGCACAGTGAAGTTCTCAAGTATTTACCCCCATGGAAGCCTTCAAACCCCTAAAAATCCTTATGAACTTATGACTTAACTATTAACATGTACCAATATTGCACTGTATTCATCTTTAAGCAGAGCAACCTACAGTAACTAGTGATATAAACTCATTGTTCCTTCTATATCACAAAATCCTGTTTTCACCCCTCTTAGCTATGTTTTCTGTATGCAGCCTGGTAGCTATCAGATAGGCTTTTAAGTTCACTTGAATAAAATATTTTTTTATTCAATTGTACGAAAAAATTTCTACTGCCGTTAAAGATCTCCAGAGTAAATATAAGCAACTATATATGTGACCGTCTACAGGAAAGCCAGGCACAACATGGCCCTGTTCAAAAAAATATTTTTGGACTTACGGAGTTGACGGCATCCAGATATTGAGCTCTCCAAGTTTTATCATTACAGCTTAAGTTGTTCCCGTTATAATAGACCTAACTGTATCCTTTCTGTTGGCTTGAAATAATACATTTTTAAGAAATCGATTGATCTTTTCTCAATGTTCACGTGCGCCGCATTGTGCCCGGTTTTCCCGTCAATGGTCACATATAAGGTCTTAGTATATGTTTTTTTTAAACCTGGTTAAATCAAGTATGTAGTCATACACAGTTAATATAATAAATGTTCTACACTTGTTCTGTACTTACGAAGTCAATGAAAGCAATTTTTACCATGGGATATATTGTTATAATATAGTTAAGAGAATGTGATAATGAAGCAAGAATGAAGGATCTGCTAGACAGTGATGAGTATGGTTTCAGATTTAACTGTGGAGTTACACAATCTTCTTATCACATGAAGCTTATTGAAAAAGAAGAAATTATTTCAGCACTATGTCGGCACTTCATTATTTATCGCTCGAATTCAGAATTAGAACAGTTAATTGAAGGGTTTCAAACATTAACTTTTTCCAGTTGATTAAGGAACATCCATCAACAATGAGACAAGTATTTATCCCACCTAAACAGTGTCTGACTGCCGACTTCATACAAGATTTTTACACTGTTTTGTATGCAGAAGTTGGATCCAATAACAGAATGAGAGAAGAGTGCACAATAATGAATTGGATCACTTATTTACGAGATAGTGAAGGTATGCCCAACCTGTTGTTCAATATTAGCTACCACATTATCTTGGAGTTTGTTGTTATTATTAATATTACAAGTATTATAGTATAAATATTACAAGTGTTATTATTATTATTATTATTATTATTATTATTATTATCATCATCATCATTATTATCATTATTATTGCAGATGGTATAGAAGGCATGGCTAGTTTGAAGGACATCTTCATTTTTCTCACTGGGTGTGACTGCATTCCACCACTTGGATTTCCACATGCTGAAAAAACCATTCAATTTGATTCAGATTTAATGGTGCCAACAGTGTCTACGTGCAGCATGATTTTCAGGCTACCAAGAAACCTTCCAGAGGATTATAATATTTTTAAAGAAAGAATGACTTTTTATATTTTGTGTTCTCAAGGTTTCGGACAATTGTAAAAGAAGGAAAAAAAAACATTATAAAAAATCATGAACTCTGATCATCGTTTCTGCATTCAACTTACTGGATAGATAATTGATTGTTTATTAGTTCAACAGTTTTAAAAAAAAAAATATCAATTCCATACGAATCACTCGAAGCTTGAGGGTCAATAGATTGATATAGATGGTCGTAGTTGATAGGGCATTCAGTTTCTGGTACAAGTACGGTGCTGTCATCATCAATGGTGTTCAAGAGCTCATCCCAGTCTATTCCAAATGTCTCTACCTCCTCCTGTACAGTATACAGAAGTAATTCTATAATTGCACACAATTATGAACATTGAAATACAGTATACATTTCCATTAGCTGGTTAGATTCTAGTTAATAGACCACAAGTCCAAAATGCTAAGCTCATAATCTAATAAACTTACAGATGGCAAATCTTCAAATAACTCTTGAGCAATGCATGTTTGTGATGTGCTACTGAATTTCAGCAGTCCAGTATAAAAAAGCTGCAGTGGAGTTTTCCCATTCACTGAAGACAGTGGATGACAGATCCACGCTTCTCTCCACTCCTTCAAGCTTTGATTAATGCGTGGAATAAAAACAAAATGCAAACAAAATAAACTAACATTATCAGAAGGATCCAGCATTTCTATGCTCTCTAAATAATAGAATAAGTTGTAGTACAAGAGTAAAACACCTTCAAATACATCTTTCCACAAGCGTTCAATCCTTTGGTTATGAACGCTCTTTCCAACTATCACTGAGCCTCTTCCTGCTCCTCTCATTGGGTGTGATAGCATAAATTCTGAAACAGCAGTGTTTTCTCCGCCTTTGTCACTACGAACACGAGACGGCAAGCCATAACTTGTAACACCTGTTAAAAATTGCTGAAGACCAGTGCTGGCTTTATTGTTCCCTGAGCAGTGAAGATACACCGGAACTCTTGAATATCCATCCACTCCTCCGTGAATTACCAGCCGCCATCTAACAAATGAATAAGTAGCATGAGCTGAAAGTTGTGAATTAAGTTATTGAACCTTTTAAAAAAATGGTTGCAACAGGAGCAGAGGGTGAGAAGAGCACAAAGTAAGGGGTTAAACAAATAAATAAATAAATGAGAACAGAAAAAAACATCCCACATAAATAGCTAGCCATTAGATCATTTTATATTCATGAAATTCAAGTGTAGCCAATATTGGCAATTAGTTAATAACTACTTTTCCTTAACTATATTTTCAAATGAATGCCTAGCTATAAAAATAAATAAAAAATAAATAATAATAATAATGATAATTGAGCAAAACTGAATTAATTCTAACTATCAAAAAACAGAAACCTAGCATGTAGCTACTACATTATGATGGAACCCTGTTTGGTGCTATATATTAGTAGGTTTCAAAGCCACTTAGCCAGCTAGCTACATTTTCAATTTATGATAATTGAGTGTAGCTAATTGAAAAATAATTTCTATATTGCCCAGTATATGTGCTCAACTGCAGTCATCGTTTGAACAGCTTTTAGTAACAACGCAATTTTTACTTTCAAAGTATTAGCTTAAAAAAGGCAAATCAGATAGAACAAAGAGAGATAAAAATAAAAAAACAGCAATGGGAAAAAAGTTAGCTAGCGAAATTATTAGCCACGGTACACCCAATAAGAATTTGTACCAATAGCTAGGGCCATGTAGTGCAATTGTACATAAAAACATGTATACTTAATGTATCACTTGGGTTTCAGTAGAAATTTAACTTGCTCTGTGCTTTCCAAAGTTTTAAAATTAAAAGCTTTAAATACAATTGTTGTAGCTACCTTATAAGTTTGTGGTTCCCATCAATGTGCCAAAGTGACAATGGACCTTCCACATGATATCTCCTCCTCTGAATAGAAGAAGCCCACCTAACAGCACTTCCACATGGATCGACTCTATTCAAGGACTCTCTTACCCTTTGCTGGGTTAGAATGATACCGAGACCCCGAAGATGTCCTCGTAACATTCGATAGCCATAATTGGGAAATGACAATTTGACTCCTTCCACAATGAAATCTAGTTGTGAATCATTGATGTTGGTGTAATATTCTCTGACTGACAACCCAAACTCAGACATTCGACGGCGAACAGTACGAAGTGACACACCAAGTAATGATGCAATTGAAGAACAATTCAATCCAATCTTTAATAAATGTTCCAGTTGCTCAGAGGATACATGAAATTTTGGTCTGCCACGCCCTCCACATAAAAGTTCTGGTAAATATCTGACAACTTCTGGTTGGCTCCTTTGCAATTCTTGAAGTTGTGAAAGGCACTGACTTACACTTTCTAGTACATTATCCTCAATGTCTGAGGCACACAAAATTCTGTAAAACTGGTGTAGCTTGAAAATTAAAAAGTCTAGGTCACAGGGATCTTTGGATTCATCATATTGTGTTACTAACTGATATATGGTACCACAAATTTCTCCAGAAACTCCTTGAATATTCCTTGTAGCCATTCTTGATGTATCAACAGAAACAACAACGACAAACTTGGAGAAGCTAGTCCAGTCTTCCCAACTTGCACCTAGTGTTGATAGCTAGTTAGCTAAAGCATAGATAAAGCCTGCATCTAGCGCCCCAAACTTAAATCTCACTCTTCAAATTCGACTCTCAAAGCTAGTAACTTTCATCTCACGCCATTAGCTTTCATCTCAGGCTAGTAGCTTTCATCTCAGGCTAGTAGCTTTCATCTCAGGCTAGTAGCTTTCATCTCAGGCTAGTAGCTTTCATCTCAGGCTAGTAGCTTTCATCTCAGGCTAGTAGCTTTCATCTCAGGCTAGTAGCTTTCATCTCAGGCTAGTAGCTTTCATCTCAGGCTAGTAGCTTTCATCTCATAGGCTAGTAGCTTTCATCTCACGCTCGGTTAGCTTGCATGTCTTGGTCTTTTAGCATGCATCTCATGGTCGTAGCCGGCGTAACGCGAGCGTCTAATTTTGGCACGAATCACCCGCCATACTACCCAACCTAGTGCACGCGATCATTAACATTTATTGCGCGCGTCAAATTGCTGGTTGCTTGACGTTTCTGTGTTAGTTGTTAGGCTCTCAGTTGCCTGGCGGTATGGTGATACCAGTCTTAAACATTGGTGTCGGACTTTTTATTTTAATAATATTGTGGATGGTGACAACTTTCGTTGTCATTGGTCTAGCAGCTGTGCCTAGGGCTAAAGTCAGGTAAAGATTAATCAAGATTTGTTCTAAGTATAACCAAGCATTGATTTGAGTGTGTGTAACTATGTAGTTTTGCTTGGTACAATAATCAATGCAACTTTTTTTTTGTTGAGATAATCAGTAATTATTCCATTACCAATAGCTGAATCTGAGACAGAATAAATATGGATACGGGAAGCCTACCATAATATACATAATATAATAGATCTCACAAAGCATTAGTTTTGATATAGTTGTAATAATTTTTTTTTTTACTTTAATGTGCTTGAAATTCCACAGTATTGCTTAATGGGGGGTCAGCTGGGATTTCATGTTGCTACAGGTATACCATTCCTGCTGTAGTCCTATTGTGTCTGGTCATAACAATATCTTTTGTGGTTTACCCAAAAGGACCTGAACAAATATCTTCCTCAAAGGTACCAAGTTAAAAAAAAAAAAACAATAAAAAAATAATATACATGCACTTGTTTTTTACTTTAAATGTAAGGATGTAGATACTGTATTTTTTGGTCGCCTGGTTCTGCTTCTCATTCTATTTGCTTTTTCAATAGCTGGATGCGCAGTGACTATTTTGCATTTCTTTGAGCCAGTCGACTCCAAACCACTTTGAAAGAAGGTTAATTATTTCTATGTAATTAATATTTATCACGAGTGTTAATTGTTATTTGAAAATTTTGATGTTTTATAGTAAAAATTAATTGCAATGTATGCCAATATTGTATGATAATAAGTGATAATGACCAGTTGTGTGAAGTGAAGGTTGTCCAGCTAACTGACTGTGGATAAACCTTCGGCATCACCTCCAGATGTTTGAAAATGCTGAAAACAACAACAAACATAGCAATTTCCTAAACAAAGTTGGTGCTTTGTGAATATCATTTCATGTATTGAATAATTTAGATAAGTGGGTTTTATGGGACTTGACAACTTTATTACATTGAGCTGTTCATAAGTGACACCAGTAAAACTAAAAGTATAAAAAGGAAACTTGTTAGAAAAGTTGCACTGATAATTAATTACTAGTGATAAAATAAGCAACAATTATTTCAGTTTCATAATGCAGTTAAATTAATCCTCTGGTTATTTTGTTCAATATTTCAGTAAAAAATTAAATTAGGGGACCTTCAATGACAATTGTCACCAGCCATGCCAAGTTCTGTCCTGTCAGCAGGTTTCATAATCTATGTTCTAAGTTGAATTGAAAGCATGAGATTTAGTACAAACATCTCTAAACAATCCCATTGAATGCAGCAAATTTTTCAGTTCCTCTTGGGCCTCTTGGGGCCCACCACTTTCTCCAGTGACTAATGTTATCTTAGCCTTGAAGAAATGCTCTGTTGGATTTCCCACTCTGATAATAGCTTTTCTCTGATCTGTTTCTGGGAAACCTGTTTTTCAGGGGGTCATTAATTCCTCTGTGAAAAAATCTCCTTGAGCCTTTCAAATAAAAATGTATGACTCATGTATGCCTCCCTTGCTAACAAAAATCTATATTCCACCCACCCCCATTTAGAATTTTTCTAAAAAAACAAAAACAAAAACAAAAAAAACAAAAAACAAAAACAAAAATAAAGCACAAAAAACATGCAAACAAAACAACAGCCTCAGGATTGGCTTTTACATTCAAAGCCCACCTTCTAAAAATCCTGAGTATATCAAGGAAAATTTTCAGCTAATGTTCAATAGACCAATCCCAATATTTATCCTTAGATGTACTGCTGTACATATTATAGTATACCTGAGAATCTTTGAACTCCAGATACAGAGAGAAGAAGACATGTAAAGCCTGCACTCTGCTCTTGTATACTGGGATATCAGTTAGCACTACACACACACACAAACACACACACACACACACAGCATAGATACAATTAAAAAAATTCAGCTTTCATCATCTCCATTGGCACAAAACAAATTTGTTGGTCAAAAAACAGAAGCCCATATGTATCACATTTCATATGGTTCAGATACGGTGAAGAGGAAAATATGTCTCACTACTAAAGCTTTGGCCGCCTCCAATTCTTTAATGATAAAAAAAAATCATGCACTACCTAGCTTCATATCTGTGACCCAGTTAAAAGTCTTGAAAAAAATGATGATAAGACACTAAGTTTTACGCATTGTCATGTACATGAATTGGTGCCTCACCACACACAATATCTGCAAAATCCTTTAGGCCGCAGCTCAAATCAGCATTTGGAAGGAATTCCACCTGTACCATTGTAATAGCACAAATATCACAGCTGCTAAGACATGAGCTATATTCACATACTTACTTCTTTCAAACTTTCCTGAAACTTGGCTGGCCATTCTTGCATGAGGTTCTCAATATCTGGCATATTTCTACACACAAGGAAGCACAGAGCTTTCTTAATGACTGACTGTTCAAGTTTCCTTGCAATATAATTCCCACCTTACCTGGAATAGTGTACTGTTGTGGCTGGTTTCTGCCTGTGAAGCTCACTAGGAACCAAAATAAATGTGCAAACTAAAGCGTAATCCTATGTAGTAAAGTCTCGTGCTTAAATAAAACGCTCTGATTCTTACCTGATGCTGGTTGTCCATGCATCCATATCCTTAACTTGCTTCTCTGGGTCGTCAATGCTTCGTACAGTCTGTAGCACACACATGCATGCAAGCGCTATGTACTTTATTTTTGTTAGCCACGTGTAAACCACAATGGGTGAGAAAACAACACCTCAGAAAACAACAACAAAACTCAACAAGAAAGCAACCAACGACAAAACAACCATCAACAACTTTGTAAAATAATCAATTTGTAAATTCTTTGCTAACATTCCATCCTCCTATTAAATCCTAGGACAGCAATGTGACATAGAGTCTCATGAGTGCTCTCACCATAGGTTTGACTGTGGTCTGTTTGGAGAGTGTCCTGAGTGTGAGGTCCAAGAGGGTGGGGTCAGACTGCTTCACTTTGGGTTCGTCCAGACAGTTTAAACCCAGGTTCTCGGGTCGTTCACCTGGACGCTGGACCTGATATATGTAATAATATTTACTACAAGAGTTAAAAGATTGTTCTTACAGCCTTCTTCCCCAAGCTGTCATAACCATGAAGCTTACACACTTAACTCCCTGTTGAGGAGTTCTAGGACTTACCACTACCCATACCTCTACAAAACCAGAAGTCAGAGCTCATATTTGAAAAATTGTAAATGAGTTTTGTGAGAAAAATGACAAAAATCTTTAGAATGCATTTTTTCGTCAAATCAATTATATAGGTAGGGATAGCTTATTTTCTGTAAAATGAAAGTTTGAACGACTGAGTACTGAGGGTTTATAATTACCAAGTCACACCTTCCTTCATAGACATTCACACATACAGTCACAGTTTAACTAACTTTGAGAAATGCATCGATGTCCCCAATGGCGGGAATCAGCTCTGGGATAAAGGGCTTCAGCTTTGTGTCCAGATGAACCACCTGTGGCTTGTAGCGTGCAGGGTTTTTTTTAGGGGGGGGCAGGGGGGGGCATTCGCCCCCCCTAGAGGATTTTGTGCCCCCCCTTGAGCATTTGAAATGAAATTTCATTATTCTAAATAGACCTGTGTGACTATGTACTGCATTTTTTTAAATTATTATATCCATTAGTCTAATTATTAGGCAACAAACAATTTTATTTAAGCAAAATATAAGTGTATTTATATAGCAATACGTTTATACAGCAATACATTTATACAGCAATACGTCTAGTCTTTCTGTTCCAAATATCGATTACACTTTCTACAATGTCATCTGGAAGTTCTTCAGGCATTTCTATTGCTATTCTCATCAGGTGAGATAGATTTTGTTCTCCAAGACGACTCCTTAGCCTTGTTTTGATCATCTTCATTTGGGAGAAGCTTCGTTCCACAGATGCTGTCCCAACAGGAATCGAAAGGCACACCTTGGCAAGGTCACTGAGATGGGGAAACATCTGTACAAGCATGCTGTTGGTAGCTAATTCCATCAGCAATTTCGTATTGTCTTCCTTAGGCCGAGTAGTGATGTATCTCCTGAATGTCACCCACTCTGTGCGAATGTCAGAGGAAACTAAAGCTGGCACGGTAAATTCCTCTCCCTCTACTGACTTGGCTGCAAGTTCCTTGCCGTAGTGGTCCTCAAGAACACCAAGGAATTCATCCCCATATGACGACAGATCAGGAGAGTCTTTTTGTGGTAGCTTTGAAGAGTCAAAGATACTAAATGATGCTACAATATCTTGGGAAGAAAATTCAGCTTCGGAACGGCGAATGTGAGTATCACTCTTTGCATGGGCACGCATCTTCTCAACCGCTTTTTTCCAATTTTTAAATGGCTTTGTAATCCATGCTCCACCTGTCTTTTGAGAAGGATGATGATCGTACTTTCGACAAGTTTTGCAGAATGCTCCGTGGTAATTTTCATCATATTCTAACCAAAGAAACTGCTTTTCCCACTTTTTGTTGTACTTCCGCTGGCCTGATTTTGTTCTATACTTCGACTTAGCTCTATAGTTAGCCGTGCTGGAAAGACTTCTTTTAGTTGGAGGTGGCTCTAGGCTTTGGCTATCAGAAGACAATGGCTCCTCATCTTCACTGCTACTACTAGTAGATGCTGGTGTAGAAGACTGCTTTGAAGTGCTTGCACTAAAGTAATGCCGAATATCCATCTTCTCAAGACTTCTTGAACTAACTAACTAAGCTGCTCAAGCACAGACTTATATAGGCTGACAGGGTTGTGCCAGCATTTGCAAGCACAACTGTTGTGGTTGTGCTTGCAAGTGCTGGCCTGGCAACTGTCTCCAGTTTGTGTACAGCTATTGTAGGTGCAAACAATCATAAAAAGGTGTCAATATGACATGTCAATTACATTACTTTTCACCCTTTTTTTGCAAGGTCACTGCTATTCAAGCTGGATCATGCAGGCACACACACACTTAAGCAGGCACACACACACTTAAGCAGGCACACACACACTTAAGCAGGCACACACACACTTAAGCAGGCACACACACATTAATAATTAATACAGGCACACACACAATTAATGCATGCACTCTGACACATGCATGCCCCCCCTTGCTAACAAAAATCTCTATTTTGCCCCCCCTTAGCAATTTTTCTAAAAAAATCCCTGGCGTGTGATGTGTTTGAACAGATCCTTGATCTCTTTGCTCACAGGAAGCTGGGCATACTCGGCAGGGTCGTATACACTGCACACACAGAAATTAGATTGTCACATTTATCCGTTATGACTCACTTTAAATACGGATGTACAGAAAATGACATTTTGAGCATAGCAAGGTAATGCAAGTGATTACTCTCAAACGACTTGGGGACCCTATTTTTGGCCACCATTGGATTTAAAGAAATGGAGTCAATAAAATGGATCACACATTGCATAGTATGATGATGTGATGACGATGATAATAACAACAAAAATAACCATAATCACAATAACAATAATACTAGTACTAACCACATAATAATGTCCATTAATTAAAATAAACAGTAATTTTTTTTGACCAGTGGCATTTGCTATACCACTGAGTTTTTATTCATGGTTGAGTATAGCAACTGTCCTGTACTTATTGGAATAACGTACCCGACCACTGGAGCGGCAATTGGCTCTGACTCTTCGGTTTCCTCTGACTCACTCTGCTCGTGATCTTCCTGCTCAGAATCCTCTTCTTCATCCTCATCCTCAGGGTTATATGTCGCCCCATTCTTACCAGCTACACCAAGACCAGCATTTCCGGAGCCATTAGCACCTCTACCGCCGCCTCTCTTCTTTCCTGCCCCTCCTCCCCTAATCTCATTTGATCCACCACCCTCACTACCTTTAGACCCTGCAGTGAGCTTCCCACTGTTGGCAAGATGGGTCCCATTCTCATGCTTATCCTGGATCCTTGTGGAACCATTGTCTGGGGCATCCATAGCCATTACATTTTGAGGATGAATCTCTGGTTCTATAACATTGCCGTCTGTGTAACTGCCCATGCTGTAGTACTCTGTACACATTCATGCACATTTCATCTATCAGTGTGGATGTAATGTGGGTATCCCTCACCTTGATCTCGAGGTGTTGGGTTGTTGGAAGGTACTTCTTCAGGGTCACTGATTTCAACACTTTCATCATAGGGTTGGTTGTGAACCAAGTTGTTCTAAAAGGAAATATGCTTTGTGATATTTAAAATTTGAGCTATTCCTGCAACCGCTATTATATTTTGATAATGACGCCAGAAAACTACAAGATTCTATCGATTTTTTTTCTCACCAGCTGAAAAATATAAACCTCAGTGCTAGCCACTCACCGGTACGTCCATTTGCTGGTTATATCCTAGTCCATCTCCAGAGACATCTTGCCCTTCTTCAAATGATTCAGTAAATCCTCTTTCGTCGTCGTCCTGTTCCATTTCTTCTCCCGCCACCGTTAGCTTTTGTTGCCGTGTTTCGAGTCACGTGACCTTTGTCGCCAAGGCAACAAGCCCGCTGGCGGTTTTTAGCTCAGCTGCAGGCCAGACCTGGTAAAAACAAACAAGATTAGAGAAAGTGATGAAAAGTAAAGAGCCACCTCCACCTCTGTACCACATTACGACTTAAAGATGGAAGTTGATGACAGATTGAGGTGGCTTGAATCCCGCATAAGTTCGTCCTTGCATCCTAGAGGAGATGAATTGCGGAACTTATTTGCAGACGACAGGAACAGGTAGCAAGCTTAAGTAGCTGAAATACTTGTGAATTATTGGCTCCAAAGCTACTAACAGCAAATTGGAGATTGTTACTTTTTATTTAAATGCCAATAGCTACATTAAAGCACTGAACATTAAATATAATTCGTGGACAACAAATCTTGTATAGCTTGCAGTATATGCCACATCCTTAAAATGGTGGGTAAAGAGTCTGGTTGTTCTAGCGTATACAGTAACTATTTTACAAAGCATGCAGGATTAATTTTCTCATGTAAAATGCTACATGTTTCATTAGATCAGCCATCTTGGCTTTTTGCAACCACAGTGAGTCAAGAAAACTCTATGTATACCAGACTTCAGAAAAACAGGAGTTCTCAAGGGAAGATGCATTTGGACCAATCGTTGCCAGCCCCACCCCTCCACGATCTCTGACACAAAAGTCACTCATATTTGTCAAATGCACCAATGCTTCGAGGCTTAACAGAGAGAATATGGGAGGAGATGTCATTTACTCAGAGTGCTCTAAACTACCTCTCTGTGAGTATTTCAAATTCATCTGGTTTATCCTATATAGATACTTACATATCTAAAAATTATAAACTTGTGCAGGGTTTCATACAGAGGTAGGGACGCCCTGGGATTCCCCCCTCCCCCCTCCCTCCCCCCCCAGGTTGAGTTCCTCCCCCCCAGAATTTCATGAAATAAATTAATAATATTTACTACTTAATGGTATTCTGTGGTTATGATTTATAATGGTATTCTGTGATTTTGTTGTTTGTATATATCTAAAGGTTCACTTCAGTTAATTGAGGTCCTTCAATTGCAATACGCATTAGTCTTCCAAGATTGATATCACTAATTCTAGACCTGAGACGATTTTTAATCAAATGGGGGTGGTTTCAGCAAAAGTGGGTGTGGTCAAAACATGTGGGGGGGGGGGGCCCTCCTTCCTAAACTCTTTCTCTCTCCCCCCCCCCCCCCCCCCCCCCCCTGTATGAAACCCTGGTGTGTGAGTCAGAATTTGTTCTCATAATATGTGACCGTCTATGGGAAAATCGGGCACAACGCGGCATGCGTAGACGTCGCAAAAAGATCGATTTAGTTCTTAAAATTGTATTAAATAAGCCTAACGAAGGGAACGGTTAGGTGATATATAGCGGGAATGGCTAAAGCTACGGCGATAAAACTTGGAGAGCTTAATATCTGCTTGCCGAGGAGTGTGTAAGTGCAAAAAAAAAATTTTTTCGTCGGGGCCGCGTTGTGCCCGATTTTCCTGTAGACGGTCACATATGTATTACATGTAGTAGCATCCCAGAAAGCCTAGAAAAAAGGTTTTCAAGTGCTACATAATTAATTTCCTTGTCATTATCTTTGTGTTGTACAGATCACTTGGAGTTAGTTCTGCGAGAAGTATATCTGCCAATGTTGCTGTCTCTAGAACAGGTCCCTCCTAATGTCTCCTTGGACAAGCTAGTGGACCTGGTTCAGAGGGTTGTGGGCTCCATGCAAGTGGCTAGTGGACAACGGTTAGTCTGTGGGATCACTTGTAGTGAGGATTAATATTAATTAACCCTCAGGGCGCATGCGTGAGAGGGGTTATAGCAGTTTTCTTGTTTGTCTGTCTGTCATGCTCTGATTTTAAAGATTACTGATACTTAATTGTTAATTTACTCAGAGCAATGATTAAAGACCTTTTATTGTGCTACTTTTTTTTTAATTTCGTGCTGATTGAATAATGTGGAACTATCTGCTATGCACTAGCTTTAATGGATAGTTCCCCCTTTCATCACGTAGTAATCTTGTGAGATAATAATTTCTTGTTTTATGAGGTAATTTTTCTTCATGCTGGAAAGTTAACCGAGTGTTTGAATTAGAGTTTCGCTTTGAAACTATCAGTAAGTGTCTGTTGCGTGTTTAGCTTCTCTTATGAAGACAGCATTTAACCCTACCATTTTCATTGTGCCGCTATATTGATACCTGATTGATCTGAGAAATGATTTAATGGCTAGCTGTGTATAGTAGCGCTGAGGGTTTAACTTTTAGTGCTTCATTTATAGCTAAGTCAGCCAGTCCATTAAATTAGTCAACCAATCCATGACAACCACGGTATTGCTGTGATGGCTTAGTGGCAACAGACTTGAGTGTGATAGCTTATTGATATCTCTATAAAAAAAAATTTGTGACAGGGAAGGAAAAGTTTTATTGCCACTCCCTTCCATTGAGATTATGGCTGGAGCAGGAGGAGGAGTGGGCAGGTCCACATTGGTGCACATAATGGAATCTTGTGTGGTGTCATGGATGAAGCAAGTGAAAGTAGGCATTTTTTATTTATGGTCTTTTCTGTATTAGATACCATTTAATATTTACTTATAGGCTGTGCTACATTTTGATCCCAACCAAGCTATTCATAAAGCTAGTGGAATTTATGCGGGTTCATTGGATGAACATGAGGTAAAGGTGTTCTAAACAGTTTTTTTTAGCTGTACTTAACAAGGAATAGTGGAAAGGAAAGAATTACGAGGGAATGTAAAGGGTAGACTTAAAGAATGTAGAAGCAAGCTTAAATTCAACTGAAAAAGAGAAAGAAGCACAAAAGAAAAATTGAAGGAAGGGTAAAGTAGAAGAAAAAGTAAAAATTACGGTAAAAAAGTAGAAGGGAGAATGATAAAAGGAGAAATTTTCAAAGTAGAAGGGAAAATAGAGTAAGAAAATTAAGAAATAGAAAGAGGAATAGGAAAATTAATAAGAAAGTGGAATAGGAAAAATTAAGAAGGCAATTATGGAGAAAGTGGAAGAAACTGATGAAGCAAAAAAAATTGTGTAGGAAGGAAGGGGAAAGTTGAGTAATAAGGCTGAAAAGAAAAGCAAAAGAAAAAAATTACCCTAAGGCAGAGGAGACAATGTAGGAAAAAAAAAAAAGTAAAAAAAAAAAAAATGAAGAAAAAAAATTGCCAAGCCCCCAGGGAGGATCGAACTCCCGACCCCTGGTTTACGAGACCAGTGCTCTACCACTGAGCTATAGAGGCAATACGGATACACTGATAAATTAAATAGGGTAATATACTACAACTTGTGTTTGTTTTTATTACTTGCAGTTTTGGTGGAGGAGACTTGCAAATCTAGAAGCAATACGGAGTCAATTGAGCACCACTGTGGTCTTGAATGTTATGAGGAATTTAAATCGAGTTCAGAGCACCTATGCAAATGCTTTTGTGCATGTGCACAGGTATGCATCAAGTTGAGCTATTTATAGAGAGAATTGCTTGTAAGAAAGAATCAAATTCTGTATTTTTAAATCTTGTTTCATCTATGTAAATTCTTGTGAATGCACTGTAGCTAGTATTGATAACTCCAGATATGATATAATGTCTGCGTACTAATTGGACACAACATAAAATGGTCCATGCAAAGCAGAGCCTGAGGGCCTGAATGTACCTTCCACTTTTGACACATTTGTGTTGTTCCACGTGCAGAGAGATCAGCAAGGCCATAGCAGATTGTGAGCATTGCCTGGGCTATCTGCGGACGCTCCAGCCATGGCTGCTCAGGATGAAGCAGCTGCAGGCACCCGAGGCGCTTGTTCGCATCTTCCCTCCCCTCATGGCAACTCTTCTGCTTGTGTGGCAGCATTCTGGGTAAGGTCACTCACTTTACTACTGGCCACATTGGGTGGAGTTGCATGAGATGGGGTGGGGAGGATGGGGAGGGTGAGGAGGATGGGG
>WLWD01003550.1_pt1 | contig 40203 bp, 30 predicted proteins | sample 6712731 | NCBI WGS metagenome assembly WLWD01 (sample SAMN12718690, study PRJNA576275) | sponge metagenome | isolation source: marine sponge | host: Mycale hentscheli | place: New Zealand: South Island, Marlborough, Capsize Point | collected 2014-11-01
GCTGAGAGCTTCTTCAAGAGTTACTGGTAATTGAGGTAGTCAGAATAGCTTAAATTTGATACTACAGAAGTTACCAATACTGGCAAGAGAGTAATTCTGTATTTAATAAAATTAATGTTCAATTGCTATTATACTGTTTTGCAAGAACTAAGCTATAATATAAATTATGTAGCAACATTACTATAGTTTTATGCTACCTAACTATGCAGGCTTGCTCAATATTTGTGCTCAAGAATACCACTAGTATATGCATGTACGTATGCATGGCATTTTGTACTTTGACTCTCACATTTTTGTGTTCGCTTGGTGGTCGACCTAGTCCCCATACTTCACTTAACAAACTCCTTTGCTTTGTCAATCTTTACCTGTATCATCAAATTAGGTTTTGTCTCACATATCTGATTTTTTGCTGATGCCGTTAAGTCTTACATACTTAGAGTTCATTTTCTATCTTGGCTAATGCGCAGTTTCTCACAGTATTGATCTTGCTTGAAAATTCAGTGTCCAATAGTCAAGTCACAATAGTATGTCTTGTTATCCGACAAGTTAGTGTGAAGATGTAGAGTGCTTACAATATGGCTTAGCTAAAGAATAATACAGTGTAAAAAATTTAACTATACAAATAAACATATTAGCTTTGTTCTCTTAGTTTTTGTGGCTACTGCTATAATAAACAAATCACCATTAAGACTATAAAATGTGATGTAAGTCTCCATTTAAGATAAGACTACAAACTGTGATGTAATTCCTTAGAAATACATACTGTTTCTTATTTATTTATATTTTTCAAGTGAAATTGTTGCGGAGAGTGGGAGCCTTACCGTTTGTGGCAACAGGGGCCAGGGCCCACCTTTATCTCAAGACAGGGAGGCAGCCCCCCTTCCCCCAATTTTGTTTACAGATTTGCATACATGGGCGACACTTTATTGAAGCTTGCAAGAGATTTTAATATGATGTTTGGTACCTGGGCAACCTCTTCTTTCCCATGAGTGCCTAATTATAAACATGTAAGTCTGAAAACCATAACTGAACTGAGCAATGAAGTTGTCAATCATTTTGTTTATGACTTGTTGTGCATTGAAATGAAAAGAAGGGTACTATATTTGTGGCAAACCTAAACACATAAATTGTTGTTTACTCTATCAAGTAACAATGCATAACCAACTATTAGAGCCACTGTGAAACCACAATTCTTTTGTAGCACATTTAAATGGCAAGTGTCGACCATATCAACTTCTTCTGTTTAGAGGATAGTATATAAAGAGTCTTTGAAATACTACTTTACTACTTTAATTATTGTTAAATAGCAAGTGGACATCGAATCCATTGTTAAAATTCAGAGGGATAGGAGAAAAGGGGCAGGAGGGGCAACTTCCTCCTCCCACATTTGGCCGCCACTTTTTCATATTTTCATAGGATAGTAAGATTGACAGCCAGTGGTTTCTGTTTATTTAAATTTAAATAGGGTGATAAATTCATTTTTTGGAATTTCTTCACAAATTTGAACATCTGTCCTGAGCTATCCTATATTTATAATATGTCAATGGCTACATAACTACTTGTAGCTACTTTTAGGACTAAATAGACTAATGATACCTTTTAAAACTAGATAAACAGTAGGATCTAAGACATTAACTTCATGCAAACTAGCATTTATTACTTTTGTATACAGATTTTGTAATCAACTTTTGTCAGATACTTTGTGTGTATTACTTCCGCATAATGGCTCACTCGGAATTTGTGCTGAAGCACATCCCTAGTACTACATTCAATGACTTGGTCATTTGATCATTATGACAATTTGAATAAAATACTGTGGAATATATAGTGCACAAAGCATTTCATGTACTTATCTAATTTTATTTTTTAGATCGATCAAAAGAATTATCATACTCAGATTCAGATTCTTCTGTTCTACGAAAACTAGAAGCAGATTGTTCAGCTATGTCAAAAGAAATATCTTTAAAAGTATCAGATCCAGAAGTAGATGCAGAGACAATACGCCTTATACAGGAATTTAATACACTTTTACATAAGCTGGAGATGTTTTTAAAGTCCAATATAAAATTGGTGGATCAATTAGCTTGGTTAGATAATGCACTAATTCCACAACCACCCATATATAGGGATAGTGAGTACCAGAAAAAAACAGATTTATTGTCGAATGTGATGCTACTTATATCAGCACACTGTTCTTTTTTCAATTATGAACTATTGAAACAAGTATTTGAATATTTACAGTATAAAGATGGAAAAGAATTAATGCAAATATATGAGGAAAATTTTTGCTCTTATGTGAAACAACGATGTGTATACATGTTACCATCCAATCTAATGGTAGCACAAAATGATAAAACAAGCTGTAAGGTTAAAGTTGAACTCGACAGCTCTTTCAGAAAATGTCGGCAAGTTTACTTGAAAATACTTCAACATGATATTTCAAAAATTTTGAAAGTTGAAGTTGTGCAACTGGTAGTAGCTGGGGTTGAATTTTCAAGTATTTACATTATTTTTCATCTGCTCAAAGAATTGTTGGATTCTGTATTCCGTTTATCTAATGAGCAGTTACAACAAGTTGTTCAACTCCAGTATGAAAATGCTAAAATCTACAGTTTGACATGCAATGAATTTTTCTATGACTTGAAAGGTATATAATAATAGTTAAAACTACTATTCTAGTATCATTACACTAGCAAGTACTTGAATCGGTGTAGTTGGAAGAGGGGAGGGGCTTCCAAGGGAGCCAATAGCCCCTCCATAATTCTTAAAGGGGGCCTGGCCCTCCAATATATCCCTATGCTTGTATTACATAAGATGTTTTACATTGATGAGGAATAATTTTTGTAGTTAAATAGATCTGATATAATAGCAGGTGGTTTGTGAAAGCTAGCAGTTCCTTATTTAGCAGCCTCTTCAAAAGTTGCTTAGAGAACTTACTGCAGCTGTCTTCTCTCAGTAGTTTTCCTAATCCAGATGAGAAAGCAATTTACATTGCATATTAAAAAAAAAACACAATCGAAATACTTACCTGAATACATCCATCAAAAAGACTACAGCATGTTGACATATCACCTTAGCTAATGCTGTAAAAGCTTTCATTATGTTCTTCCTTATACAACACAAATTTTAGAATCAAACTCGAGAAGAGTTAAATCGGCATTTGTGAAAGTTCAGGGGATTTCTCATATCCATAAAATTGATGAAATATTTTGTGGCTAATGTAACCATGAAGATTCTAGTAAATTTTGGGGACAAAAACCAATCTTTAGAAAGGGTAAATTCACCCCTAAAAGGCTTAAAAAGTCTCGTTTTGAACATTATATGTACTAGCAAGTACCCCGCCACACAGTGACAGGGCGCCTTACATACTAACTTGTGCAAATTAGGACTGCAGTAGCACAAGGTAGTTTTATCCATGGTTTCCCTCTCCTGGTCACTTTTCATTTGTCTATTTCTCCTACTCCTCAGTATCCGTCCTTTCTGTGTAATTTCTTTGACTTCTTCATTGAAGTAGTTACACCAGTCAGCTTTTCTCACCTGCTTCTATTTATATGAGCCTTGCATTCTCCAGCTTCTCTATCTCTCTTATACCCATTTTGGTTAGCTACTGTAGATGAAGCCTCTTTCCCAACTCAGTTCAGCAAGTTTATAGAATGCAATAGTTTAATAAGGCACTTCAAACTAAAGTGAGCTGTTAGGTTCCGATGGTTAAATGGTTGGAGTGTGCACTCTGCCATCGACCAGTTGTAGATTTGAATCCAGGCGAAGTCATTTTTTTCTCCGTTTCTTTTCTCTTGTCGTAAGTTTTTCTCATTCAGTTAATGATTAGGCTGGACCAATTCTGAGAAGCTCATAAATTATTCGTGAATGCCATGGTCAGTCGTTGGTCACCATAATTGGTCATCGGTGGTCACCATTGTTGTTGTTGTCGTTGTTACTGACACACAAGCATAATTGGCGAGCGAGCGTAGCGAGCGAGACACTTACAGGGGTAAAAATGAAAAAATCGAGCGAGACAGTATTAGGGGTGGATAATGCAAAATCGGGTATATGTTATTTGGCGAGCGAGCGTAGCGAGCGAGACACTTACAGGGGTAACACAATCGAAAATCGGGGATGTTTGTTTATTTATTTATTTATTTATTTATATATATGGACGTACGTATGTCATTTTGTACTTTGACCCTCGCGTTTTTGTGTTAGTTATGTGTTCGACCCCGTCCCAAATTGCACTAAACAGAATCCTCTGGTTTATCGATCAGTACCCGTATCACCCTAGAAATTGATTTGTTTACCCGTTTTGAATTCTTTTGCGGGTGCAGTTAAACCTTTAAAACTTAAGGGACTTCCATTTCTATTCGAGTTAGTGGCGGTGGTAAGTCAATGCGCTCTTTGTCATGGTTATAAGCCGTGCGGAACAGTATTTACTTGAAAATACATTGTCCACTAGACTACTGCGAAGGTAAGTCTGTGTAGGTGCATGTCCAGTTGTGTCAAAGCATTGTGTCTTATAACCACTACTTAGCTAATGAATATCACAAAGTAAACTTTTAAATAAAGTGTATTGTTTTGTTGTTGTTTTTTTCCTTCCAAGCAGTTGCAGAGAGTTGTTACTATGGCACTGAAATCCCTTTACCGTGTATGTGAAAATTAAAAACTGGACCTTATTTTCAGTAGCTTCAGTGTTAGAAGTCAAAATCATATAAAAATAGTATAGTCTTTAGGCTCGCTCGCCATTTGTGCTCAAGCACATCACTAGTTGGCGAGCGAGCGAAGCGAGCGAGCAACTCTAAGATGTAGTCTATGGAAATCCTGAATACGTCGTCGTTTAAACGCTCGCGCACATATACGTCGTCGTTTAAACGCTCGCGCACATACGTGGTCGTTTAAACGCACGCGCACATACGTGGTCGCATATTATGCTTTTTTCTAATTTTCTCTCGTTACTCTAGCTAATGGTAGTGTAGCTAATCATATACCATTCAACTATCATTGGTAGAGCTACTCATTCAAGCGTTTCATAGTCATGAATATCACTAGATAATGGAGCAGTCCACAGTGTGGGGTACTGATGTGGAGATCTTCACATTTGCCCACTTGCTGCAGATTGACATTCAGTCATATTCACAACTCAACACTACCTGGCAGAGGTACTCTCCCACTCTCAGGATTGAAGACACCATAAATATGATGCCAGGAGAAGACAGCAACATGGCTTTATACATCAAGCACATCCCATCTCATTTTCAGGTCGTGCAATCTGTCTCTAATTTTAGGGTACTATCTCTATGCCAATTAGCTATGGCCAGCTTCCAGTATTATGCGTCTGTAAAACTGAGACTTGAATTACTGTCATGCTTAGCATGTGGACACTTCAGAGTATCCCCCATCCCCATTTCCCCCTTTACACGTTTCCCCCCTTTACATGTTTCCCCTTTACACGTTTCCCCCCTTTTCCCCTTTTCCCCTTTTCTGTACTTTACACATTATTTTGTTATCATTGTTACTTTATCATGAGGAGTACCATTCTTTACCCTTTACCAATCATCATTTCCCCCTTTACATGTCATTACATATTCTACTACTAATAATGAGATGTGAATTCAGATTTGGCAACCTGCAGAAAGAAAACCAATGCAAATTCAAATCAAACGACCCCAATGCAATTGAAAGTGTCAACATTTCCCCAGAACTTCGCTCGCTCGCCCAACCAATGCTACACAAGCATTTTCTAGTATGTATGTATGTATGGATGGTACGTATGCTCTTTAAATGCGCGGGCTTCTAATTACGTAAGTTAGGTAAAGCGTTCACAGTTCCAGTTTTTTTCAATTAACGAGCGCGGAGTATCCTGCTGCAGACGCAACATTGTTTCAACCAAAAAGTTTACAGCTACTCTCTTCTTGAAACAATTGTGAAGTCTTTGTCAAGCTGCGCTTCTTTGCCACTGCTTTCGAAGTTTATTCAGGTAATTGTTAGTTTAGTCTGGGATCAGAGACTTTAGATTCTCTGATGCTAACTGAGAATGGAAAGGGTTACACTGTGCACTACAGTTAGATGTAATTTCTGTCCTATTTTTCTGTAAAAAGAGTCTGCTCGCTCGCCATGCATTTGCGCTATTCGAGCGCACCACTAGTTTGTATATATGTTTGGACGTATGTATGTCATTTTGTACTTTGACCCTCGCGTTTTTGTGTTAGTTATGTGGTCGACCCCATCCCAAATTGCACTAAACAGAACCCTCTGGTTTATCGATCAGTACCCGTATCACCCTAGAAATTGAATTGTTTACCGTTTTGAATTCTTTTGCCTGTGCAGTTCAAACTTGAAAACTTAAGGGACTTCCATTTCTATTCCAGTTAGTGGCTGTGGTAAGTCAATGCGCTCTTTGTCATGGTTATAAGCCGTGCGCAACAGTATTTACTTGAAAATACATTGTCCACTAGACTACCACGAAGGTAAGTCTGTAAGTGCATGTCCAGTTGTGTCAAAGCATTGTGTGTTACAACCACTACTTAGCTAAAGAATATCACAAAGAAAACGTTTAAATAACGTGTATTGTTTTGTTGTTGTTTTTTTCCTTCAATTCAAGCAGTTGCAGAGAGTTGTTACTATGGCACTGAAATCCCTTTACCGTGTATGCGAAATTTAAAAACTGGACCTTTTTTTCAGTAGCTTCAGTGTTAGAAGTCAATATAAAATTAGTATAGTCTTTAGGCTAGCTCGCCATTTGTGCTCAAGCACATCACTAGTATGTTATAGTTATAAACCAAAATTGAGGTTTGTATGCGATTTATAAACTCCGAGACACGAGGGCGCAGCCCGAGTGGCGAGGATTTATAAATCGAAATACAAACCTAATGATTTTGGTTTATAACTATTTTATAGCCAGAACATAAACACAACGAGCAAAGTATAGCGTTAGCTATCTTAGTATTTGTATTAAAGTACCCAAACTCTTCATTATTCCATTTTGCTTTGATCTGCCTTCTACCATAATTATGGTTGCTAAGAACTATATCAGACTTTTCCCCGCTAATACATTTTCTTACGGGCATACCAGACTGTATCAGATTTATAGTTCTTAACGACAAGCGCGGTCGCTCGGGTAACGGGTTATAATATATATGTGACCGTCTACAGGAAAATCGGGCACAACGCGGCCCCGACGAAAAATTTTTTTTTGCACTTACACACTCCTCGGCAAGCAGATATTAAGCTCTCCAAGTTTTATCGCCGTAGCTTTAGCCATTCCCGCTATATATCACCTAACCGTTCCCTTCGTTAGGCTTATTGGCGAGCGAGCGAAGCGAGCTAGCAACTCTAAGATGTAGTCTATGGAAATCCTGAATACGTCGTCGTTTAAACGCGCGCGCATGAATACGTCGTCGTTTAAACGCGCGCGCATACGTGGTCGTTTAAACTGAATACGTGGTCGTTTAAACGCGCGCGCGCATTCCAGAACTTCGCTGGCTCGCCCAACCAATGCTACACGAGCATGCTTAGCATGTGGACACTTCAGAGTATCCCCCATCCCCATTTCCCCCTTTACACGTTTCCCCCCTTTACACGGTTCCCCCTTTAATGTTTCCCCTTTACACGTTTCCCCCCTTTTCCCCTTTTCTGTACTTTACACATTATTTTGTTATCATTGTTACTTTATCATGAGGAGTACCATTCTTTACCTTTTACCAATCATCATTTCCCCCTTTACATGTCATTACATATTCTACTACTAATAATGAGATGTGAATTCAGATTTGGCAACCTGCAGGAAGAAAACCAATGCAAATTCAAACCAAACGACCCCAATGCAATTGAAAGTGTCAACATTTCCCCAGAACTTCGCTCGCTCGCCCAACCAATGCTACACGAGCATTTTCTAGTTTAATACAATTTTAAGAACTAAATCGATCTTTTTGCGACGTCTACGCATGCCGCGTTGTGCCCGATTTTCCCATAGACGGTCACATATATATATACACACGTACATTATAGCTATAATATACAAATAATATTATCACTATGACATTGTAATCATTTGATGTAGCATAATTCTGTGAATGTACTTACGACGCTGCACTCTTAACATCACTGCCCCCCTCCTCCCAGTATTTTTCATCTTCTTACTCCACTGTGAATTCAAAAGCATTACTGCTTTCCTTCCTCTTATAGGCTGCTTTTTCTGTTTAAACTAAACAGAATCAATTTTAGTCCATTGATCTTTTCACATATCATCCAAGGAAATTCAAGTAATTACTCCTTTAAATTAGGTTGTTTCTGACATATCTGAAATTGCATGGACTCAGTTGTAAGGCCTTATAAACTTGTATTTATTAGTGGCATTAGTAAGTTATCTTGGTTGATGTGCTGTTTGTAATAATTTTTTCCCTATGCACAGTTTTGCTATTAACTAAAGACTAAGTATAGCATTCTTTACAAAGAACTTTTCATGTGCTAACACTTTTATCGTATAAATAGCTGTGGTATAGTCAATGATATTGCAATATCAATTAAAAGAATAATATAAGAAACAGTCTCTATTATGCTCTCAGCTAAAAAAAACATGAAGATAGCAGTATGTACACATAGAGAGTAGTAATTTTCCTGTTGTGCATCTTCCAATTGTTTACCCACTGAAAGTTCAGGCAGGGTTATGGCTTCAGATAGGTTTTGTGACAATACTTTTTTCCACATTAGTTGAAATTTCATTCAGGTTAGCTATTACAACAATAGCAAGACTAACTTTTGGAAATTAGTAATGCAGCAGCATCATGTACTTCTATTCATGTTTCCCTTTCTTGGTCTGAGTCACCTCAGTTTTTCCTATTCAGCTCATGGATTCCCATCTCCTTCTTAGATTATCTCTCCTGATCCTCTGTATCTCTGTCCTTTATGTGTATTTCTTTCACTACTTCATTGAAGCAGTTACATTATCAGCTTTTTTTCACCTGCTTCTATTTTCTTGACCTGTGCATTCTGCTTCTCTGCCTTTCTTCCCATGATTTATAATTAGCTACTGGAGGTGAATTCTCTTTCCCAACTCAGTCCCGCAAATGAATTATTCATGAATATTGTTCAGTTTTTTTGGAGCAGGGGGTAGACAGTGAAAAACCTAGGAATGAAAATATGAGAAGAGCCTCAGCTATTCGTGAATGCACACACCATTATTGTCATCATTACTGGCATGAAAGTGAATTGTTTAGCAAGTACCTCACTACTCTGTGACACCTGATATACTAAATTATGCAAATTGGGATGCAATAGCATAAGATATTGTGATCCACGGTTTCCCTCTCCTGCTCTCTTTCTTCCTGAGTCATCCTAATTTTTCTTATTCCTCTTTTCAATTCATAAATTCCCTTCTTCTCCTTTGTATATCTCAACTGCTCCTCAGCATCCCCCACCATTCTGTGTATTTCTTTCACTACTTCATTGCAGCAGCTACATCATCAGCCTTTTTTCACCTGCCTCTATTTTCTTGACTTGTGCATTCTACTTCTCTGCCTTTCTTTCCATGATTTATGGTTAGCTACTGGAAGTGAATACTCTTTCTCAACTCAGTCCGGCAAATGAATTATTCACCCAGTGTTCAGTTTTTTTTATAGCAGGGGGTAGACAGTGAAAAGCCTAGAAATAAAAAAAAGAAAAGAAAAGAAAAGAAAAGTGCCTCAGCTCATAAATTATTCGTGAATGCACACACCGTCATCGTCATCATTACTGGCATACAAGCAAACTGTTTAGCAAGCACCTCGCTACACTGTGGCACCTGATATACTAAATTTTGCAAATTGGGATGCAATAGCATAAGGTATTGTGATCCATGGTGGTTTCCCTCTCCTGCTCTCTTTCTTCCTGAGTCATCCTAGTTTATCTTATTCCTCTTTTCAATTCATAGATTACTTCTTCTACTTTGTCTATCTCACCTGCTCCTCAGTATCTCCCGCTTTTCTGTGTATTTCTTTCACTTCTTCATTGAAAGTAGTTTAGCCTTTTCTCTCTTGCTTCTATTTTCTTGACTTTTGCATTTTGTTTCTCTGCCTTTCTTTCCATGATATATGGTATGAATCTAAAGTCTTTCTGTCACAATACAAAAAAATACACAAGCTATATTATAATAATAGGCTTGAGTATTAGTAATGATGACAATGGTGACCAAGGGTGTGTTTTTCATGAATAATTCATGAGCTGAGCTGAGTTGGTAAAGCATCATCATTACCTGAATAGGAAAGTGTTAAGTTCATCCCATGCTCTATAAATCTGTCTGCATCCATAAGTAATTATTTGCTAAACAGAAGGTGTTCACCTATAGTAGCTACAAGTTTTTCAAAGAGGGACTATTTATTATGTCGTTTCCCCACCTTCAGGGCTGGGCTTGTATTATGTAGAGTCCCTCTAATTGTGTTGTTTGGAACTGTTGCTATGTTCTAAATAAGTTAGGCATTGCCAGCAGTCATAAAAAATTACATTAGGGTCCCTCTGGCCCTAAATGTAGCATCATCGCTTCTATTGAGACACAACAACCTGAAACCTACAAGGACCCTGAAATTGTAGCTCCCTCTGAGGCAGTACCTAGTTATTATTTAGAATGAGCCTGAAGTGTTTTATTTAATGGCATATTTATTTTGGTCATAGCTCAGTGAATTTTACTTTCACTTAGGGAAACATTTTGAAGAGGTTTGCAGATTCAATCAAATACTAATTAAGTTCAGGGATAAAGTTTGTGGGATTTTATGGAAATCTAAGCTGCCTAATTTTTTTAAGTAAACAAAACTATGTCGTTTTCTGTAAACAGTGATCCTAATCATGTTAAGAGAGAAATTGGGAGGTGCCGATATCAGAGGCTCAGGAAGGTAATTATAATGAGTGAAACTTGAAGGAAGAACAGAAACACCTAAACTAATTTAACAAGATAACATACAAGGTTATTTCACTTGCCAAATTTTATAACTTTTCTTACTATAAGATTCAAGAAATCTGAGGATACCAATAGTTTGTGTTTGTGTGAGGTGCAAGCCACCCTGTCAAGGTGCCAGAATAAATCAAGATTGGCGCAGTACTTAAAATAAAAAAGAAGAATTTTAATTTACAGTAATATTGAAATCTAGAATTCACTTTAATTTTAGGAATATGAGGTATAAGTAAGACTAATTTTCAAGAATGGCTATAATTAAGAAATGCTGTGGCATTGTGCCAGAATCAGGACAAATAGAAAATAAAGTTTGTAGCAGTCCAGATTATCAGAGAATAAATTAACATGTGGTAATGTGGCTCCAGCAACTACTTATTTTTATATATCTCTAACTTACTGAAACTTCACAGACACCTTTTGTTGATGTTCACTGTTCATAGCATGAATTAATAATGTCCTGACAAATATAGGATATGTACCAGTTAATACCCTCACGTTAGTTTATAATAGTGTTGAATGTTTCCACCACTGATTGCTCTAGTCTAAATATTATATTCAAATGTCTACTATAGGAGCTCAATGTCTACAGTATTTGTAATTCCTATACAAAACATTATTGTGTGATTTGTGTATATAACTCCAGATTTATCTCCACAGTCACAAGCTTCACAGTCTCAAGCTTCACAGTATCAGACGCCACAGTCTCAGGTTCCACTGTCTCAGACTCCACAGTCTCAAGCTTCACAGTATCAGACACCACAGTCTCAGATTCCACAGTCTCAGACTCCACAGTCTCAGGCTTTACAGTCTCAGGCTCCACAGCCTCAGACTTTGCAGTCTCAGGGTCCACAGTCTCAGGCTCCACAGTCTCAGGCTCCACAGTATCAGGTTCCACAGTATCAGGCTCCACAGTCTCAGTCTCAGTCTCCACAGTCTCAGAGTCCACAGTCTCAGACTCCACAGTCTCAGACTCCACAGTCTCAGACTCCACAGTCTCAGACTCCACAGTGTCAGAGTCCACAGTCTCAGACTCCACAGTCTCAGACTCCACAGTCTCAGACTCCACAGTCTCAGACTCCACAGTCTCAGACTCCACAGTCTCAGACTCCACAGTCTCAGACTCCACAGTCTCAGACTCCACAGTCTCAGACTCCACAGTCTCAGACTTCACAGTCTCAGACTCCACAATCTCAAGCTTCACAGTCTCACGCTCCACAGTCTCAGAGTCCACGGTCTCAGACTCCACAGTCTCAGACTCCACAGTCTCAGACTCCACAGTCTCAGACTCCACAGTCTCAGACTTCACAGTCTCAGGCTCCACAATCTCAAGCTTCACAGTCTCACGCTCCACAGTCTCAGACTCCACAGTTTCAGACTCCACAGTCTCAGACTTCACAGTCTCAGACTCCACAGTCTCAGACTCCACAGTCTCAGACTCCACAGTCTCAGACTCCACAGTCTCAGACTTCACAGTCTCAGACTCCACAACCTCAAGCTTCACAGTCTCACACTCCACAGTCTCAGAGTCCACGGTCTCAGACTCCACAGTCTCAGACTCCACAGTCGCAGACTCCACAGTCTCAGACTTCACAGTCTCAGACTCCACAACCTCAAGCTTCACAGTCTCACACTCCACAGTCTCAGAGTCCACGGTCTCAGACTCCACAGTCTCAGGTTCCACAGTCGCAGACTCCACAGTCTCAGACTCCACAGTCTCAGACTCCACAGTCTCAGACTCCACAGTCTCAGACTCCACAGTCTCAGACTCCACAGTCTCAGACTCCACAGTCTCAGACTCCACAGTCTCAGACTCCACAACCTCAAGCTTCACAGTCTCACGCTCCACAGTCTCAGACTCCACAGTCTCAGAGTCCACAGTCTCAGAGTTTACAGTCTCAGGCTCCACAGCCTCAGGCTGCTCAACTAGCCAAGTTTCTCAAGGATAATGAAGACAGGGTGTTATCTGTCATCAAATCTAAGCCAGTGGATCTGTCTGAGGAGATGTTCCAGAGGTGTCTGATCTCAGACTCCATGATGTACCAGTTCTCAAATCTGGACCACAGCAAGGTGGACAACAAACTTCAGCTCCGATACCTACTCAGGTTATTGGCACAGAGAATCCAACAAGATGGGAGTGGATGGGGCAAGTTTCTGAGCCTTCTAATGAGCTGGGGAGAACAATCACTCAGTGAGTACCTGAAAAAAAGTTGCTCAAAGGAAGAAAAACCAACTGAGACTGTAAGTAGGAGTAGTGATGTGCCTTTAACCTTCGATGACCTCCAATGGATAGTACAGACACTAGTCGATATCAGTTCTGACTGGGAAAAACTAGGTACAGCCTTAGGTCTGTCACCTTACCAGATAAAGAATTGCAAGCAATATTACAACGTGCTTAGCCTATATGAAGTGCTGTCAGTATGGTTGTCTGAAGGTAGTGCCACACCCCCATCTATTAGTACACTCACTAAGGCTCTGAAGAGTGAACTCTTGAGACAAGATAGATTAGCTGAAGAGGTTAAAGAAAAATTCACTTCATTAGAGGAACCAAAGAGAATTCCTGACAAAAGGAGAACTGATGATTCTAAACTAGATTTCACAATATCCCATCAGAGCCCTCGCAAAGTAGAAGTAGAAGATGGTAAGTCTACTCTACTTCGAGTCCAAGTTAGTCAAAAAGAGAACGTGTCCTACCAGTGGAACAAAAATGGACAGCCATTGGCTGACAGCACCTGGTTTTCTGGTATCCATGATGACATATTAACTATAAACCACGCCCACCAGGGAACAGGAGGTGAGTACACATGTTGTGTGAAGAGTCGGGAAAGAGAAATAGTCAGTAACACAGTAACACTGACTGTTGTCCATCCTGTAGCAAAGAAAACACTTTTAGACCTGTATTCAAAAAACATACAAGTATTACAAAATGAAGATTGGCCTCCAGTGGGAACTGACACTTTCATAAACTTAGTTCTCAACAAACCTAACACTCAAAACACAAAAACTAGTCAAGATCATTGTGAAAGAAAAAATCCTCAAGTCCCAGAACTAAACTTCTTTATAGAGTATGAAAAACTTTTTGGTACATACAAACGTGAAGCATTAATTCTGGTAGAAGGTCATCCTGGCAGTGGGAAGACTACCCTTGTAAATAAAATTATTAAAGACTGGACAACAGGAAAGCCTTTAGTTAACACTAAACTAGTGTTTCTTGTCTCACTCCGAATGTTAGGTGATGACATTCTACAAGAAGCTACTCTGACTAGTATTCTTAAACACTTTTACAATAGTGACGAAGATCTTAGAGCTGTCATTTCAGAAATAGAGAAATCTAGCGGAGAAGGTGTGTGCTTTGTGTTTGACGAGTTAGATGAGTACAACCCTAAAGAAGAGAACAAGTCAGTAATCTTCAAATTGCTCCACAAGCAGTACCTTCCTCGGTCTATGATCATTGTGTCCTCTCGTCCTGGAGCTACAAGAAGACTGAAGAAACAAGTCATAACACAGCATATAGAAGTCTCTGGGTTTACTCAACACCAAATCTTACAATACATTGATAACTTTCCTTTTAATTTTTCATCTGACAGTCCTCATGGGCCAGCACATCTGAAGGAGTATCTAGAGTTGCATCCCAATGTATTCCACATGTGCCACTTACCTATACATGCTGCCATCATTTGTTTTGTTTACATGACAGAGAGAGGACAGCTTCCTAACACACAAACTAAAATATACAAAGAGTTTACTAGATCAATGATACTACGCTACCTTAAACGTAACGACAGGGAAGTAGAAATTAACTCCTTAAACGAATTACCAGAAGACATTCAAGAAATTTTCAACAATCTATGCTCCCTTGCTTTCAACATGATTGTATCTAAAAAACAAGTTGTTGATGCCAAACAAATAGATTTCTTATCTGATAAAGGTACTAGTCCTCGTGGAGACTGGTCCTTAGGTCTTGTCTCTTGTAACCGTACAGCTCAGATTAGCGGAATCAGCACCTCCTATGCGTTCCTTCATCTGACACTGCAAGAATTTCTGGCAGCTTACTATGTAGCTAATATAGAAGAAGAGCAGAAATGCAAAATAATAGAAAAACTTACACCCTATCCAAGCTACCTTTTTATGACTTTCTGGAAGTTTTACTTTGGTCTAGAAACATTTGAATCAGCAGATATTCCTCACCTCGTAAATGGTAGTGAAATAGAACTTGCCTTTGAATCCCAGAAACCTAGAGTATGTGAGCAGATAATGAATTATAATAATGGTGGTATATGTCACCATGATATTTCATCTCATGAAGTTCCAGCTTTAATCTACACCATTTGTACATCTCCTCAACATATTGTAATCCTAATCATTTCATTTAAACGAGCCATTGATATGGATCATGTATTCCAACAAAGTCATCAGCAGAAAATTCAAAATTTGCGATATTTAGTTGTGGACACTCCAATAACAAACCAAAAAACACTAAAATATTTGTTCAATATTTTAAAATCGTGTGCCAGAATCGAAAAGATACATTTTTGTTTGTGTGACTTAACAGCTGAAGGGAGTGAGTACCTGATAGATGGACTCAGATGTCTCAATGACTCTGTAGATTTAACTATTAAATACACTTTATCCACTGGCATATCTCAGTTCATCAAAGCTATAGTACATTTTAATGGGAAGAATTTATCAATTAGATTTCAAGATTTGACTTCAAATGGAGTTCAGGAACTAACAAGCAGCTTGCAATCTCTAACAGATAAATATATGAAGAGAATTACAATTCAATGTAGATATTCTGCAGAAGACTCAGGACTAGTAGCTGTCATTAATAAAATACACTGTCTGAATAGACTGAAGTCCTTAGATCTGTCTAAAAACAGAATCAATGACACATGCTGTAAAGCATTGGCCACAAATATTAGTACATGCCATCTAGATCTGGAGGACTTAGACCTGAGAAATAACAATATCAGTTCAGACAGCGCCATCATTCTAGCCTCTGAACTACACCATCTTAAAAATCTGCGACAATTGTCACTATCAGATAACATTGATGCTGAAGGAGCCATACGAGTGATTGCTGCTCTGAAGGACTGCCAGCAACTAACAAGAGTGGAACTTTGCGATACTTCCAATGTATATTGTATCTTGCAATATCATAAAACTCCTGGGTTTTATTTAGTAGGTACAGTATCCCATGAAGACACTGCTACTGTAGAGAGTCTAGTAGCAGCAGTAAGACTGCACAGAAGAGATGCAGATGTTCATTTAGAACACACAATTATTCATGTGTCATGGAACACAGAACAGTCTGAGGATAATTCTGACAATAAATCAACACTGTGCTCATGTCGATATGATACGAGCTTAACATCCATTATACATTACTAGTAAAACTGTTGCTGTAATAATTATTTTTGTTTATGTAAGTTACGGAATTAAAAAATAATTCTAAAGTTTTTTTTTTTCTAATTTCACCATTTTCGATTATCTTTAACCTTATTATATTATACATTTGTTTACACATATGCATACTTAGCATTATTATCGGAAATATTGATAGATGATAGTTCACATGTGTGTCAGTAACAACAATAACATTCTGTTATTTATGAATAATTTATTAGCTGTTCCCACTTGTTACTTTTTTGTCAGCATCAGTGATGGGTTGAAAAAGTGTCATTGTTACCAATGACAGTGGTGTGTATTCATGAATAACTCTTTAGCTATGTGTGGTTGGTAAAGTGTTGCCAGTAAAATGCTGAAAAAGCACCATCAGTACTGACAACAGTGTTGTGCTTTTATTAAATAATGGGTCAAGAGAAGTCAGGAAGAATATAGCAATAAAAATAATGTATGAATGAGTAGATTGGTAAATCATTGTAAGTAACGATGGAAATTGTATGTATAACTGAGCCGGGTTGGTACAGCGTCATCATTACAAGGTAATGTGTGTTTGACCAATTCATGAACCAAGAAAAGTAACACAAAGTGGGCTGATGCAAGTAAACTAAGTGGTAAGGGGATTACATGGATAAAATACCTTATTCTATTGCATTCATAATTTGCAAAAGTGCAAGTTGTGGTGGGTTGCTATTAGCTGGTAAATTCTAAAAATATTGAAAATTATGTATATATACAATATAAAACATTTCCATGTGACTAGGTGTACTAATATTTTACTTTCAATTCAATTCACTGGTCAATTCTGTAAGATCTCAGACATGAAAGTAGAATCATGATATATTTTTTCTATAGTTAAAATGTTTAGCTGTACTTTTTACCATTATTTGATTTTTCTATTTTTATATTGAACTTGATGTCATGCCCGATCACGAGCAATGGATAGCTTATCTAATAACACATGCATGCACGAGTATGAATACCAAGACATCAGTGCTGTAGAGACACCATCTGTACATAACATAGGTATACATTATCAACTTCTATTGCAAATGATAAGTACTCTCCAGAAACCCAGCAGTATACATAAAAGACAATAGCTCCTTTGCTGACTTCATGCTCAATTACTCCGAGTCTTGTAATCTCTCTATCACCCTCACCGAAATCTTGGAAGCAATCGACATTAAAGGATAAGCAAGAAAAAACTTTTGAGCAATGGCTTAATGATCGATTTATAAATGCCGCTAAAATATTGCTGAGAGAATAAAATTTCCATCTCAAAATGGATTACAGGATATAATAGTATTGGAAGTAATTATGGCATCACCAAGCAAGAATTATGTTCAAATTATTCACGTCAGAAGATCACTAGTATGCACTTCCAAAATATTCTCTCCTGAGGGATGCGAGGATATTTATGACAGTACACCTACACTAAACTATAAATTTGCATTGCCATCAGCTGCAGCTAGTTGCAATACTTAAAAATTCAAAAAATTGCTTTATAGTCAGACATGTCAATGTACAGCGACAGATTGGCTGTAATGAGTGTGAATTATTAGCTACTTCTTCTGTCACAACTCTGTGTATGGACTTTGATCCCCACACTCAAACTTGCCATCAGGATGCCATGCAAAGCCACTTTCTCCAGTATATTGAGAATTTTAAAGTCACACCATTTCCATCAGGTCAAAGAATACATCGTTTAGCTAGGTCAAGAATATTATCTGAGAAAGAAATTCAGGTGTACTGTATATGCTGTTTGTCCTGGAATAAGTATACAAAATTTTGAACATCAGTATCAGCGCAGCATAAGTAAAGAGTGGTACTATCAGAAATGTTGCAACACTGACAATGACAGCATTCACCACCTGTCAGAGATGGCTCCCCATCACAGAACCTGTACACAACAACAGAGAAACCCCCGAGAGCTTCCAGACAGTGATAATGTGATTAATGAAAAACCGACAGCGAATCCCACTCAAACTTAATTGTTAGTGACACTGAACTCTGACTAATTAATTGTTAATTATTGACACTTTATGCTCTGAGGACCTCCGATGGATATTAGAGACCCTAGTCATGGTCAGTCCTGACTGGGAAATGATAGGCACTGCATTAGATTTGAAACCTTACCAAATTAAAAATAGTGAAGGAGACAACAATGTTAAGAGCCTCAGAAAAGTATTGTTAGTATGGCTGTCTGGAGGTTGTGCCACTGTTAGCACACTCACACAGGCACTGAGGAGTGAACTTGTGGGACATGGAAGAGTAGCTCAAGAAATTGAAAAAAAATTCACTTCAATATTGGAATCGCAGAGCATTCCTGGCAGCAGTAAACCTGATGAATCAAAACTAGATTTCACAATAACTCATCAGAGCCCTCGCAAAGTAGAAGTAGAAGACGGTGAGTCCATCCTACTTCTTGTTCAGGCTAGTCAAAAAGAGAATGTGTCTCACCAGTGGAACAAAGATAACCAGCCATTGGCTGACATTTCTGGTATCCATGATGACATACTAACTATGAACTACGCCCACCAGGGACTGGGAGGTGAGAACACATGTTGTGTGAGAAGTCAGGAGAGAGAAATAGTCAGTAACAAAGTGACACTGACTGTCCTCCATCCTGTAGCAAAGAAAACACTTTTAGATTTATACTCTGTGAACACACTTGTACTACAAGATGAAGAGTGGCCTCCAGTAGGAAATGATGAGTATGCTAGAAAGTCTCCTGGATATCATTTGCATGAGTTAGTATTCCATGAAGACACTGCTACTGTAGAGAGTCTAGTAGCTGCAGTAAGACTGCACAGAAGAGATGCAGATGTTCATTTAGACATGCGTATACAAGAAAAAGATGAAGATATCTATAAGATATGAAATTATTCACGTGTCAAGGAACACAGAAGATTCTGCGGACAACTCTGAGAATACATCAACACTGTGCTCATGTCGGCACAATACCAACTTCTTTCCCATTACAAATTATTTGAAAAAAACTGTTGCTGTAATTATTATATTTTGTTTATGTAAGTCATGGAATTTTTTTAAAATTATTATAAAGAAGTTGCAATAACTATGAATAGACTGAGAGTGTGAGAGAGTTCCAGACTATATGCCAGAGAGCATAGCCAACTGAGTGAGTAGAGTGATAATAGTTGTGAAAGAAAGAGTTAATTGAAGTATATGCAGAGTTCAAGAGTGAATGAAGTGCGAGTAGGATTCAAGCCTAATTAGGTTAGTGGCTGTCTGTGGCTCCAATGGGCATGGGACCACATGATTGTTGGTTTACCAACTGTGGGCAGCAGGAAGCCTTTGAATTAACCAATGTAAGTCAAGTTAGCAGTCTTTCTACCATTGCGAGAAGTCCAGTATTCGAGGTGCACTGCGTTACTATGTCACAGCAACCTTAACATTAATTATACTGTTACTACAAATTGTAATGTCGAGCACGTACATTGCAGACCTATACTAACACAGAATGTGGGGATACAGACTGACTACCTCGTAACTTACTGAGAATAATAGAGAAACTCAATAACGAATAAGAGAAGATGTTACAAAATCTTATACTTCACAAACCACCTATGATAGGTATTACCATTAATCTTATGCACTGAAATAGTACATGGCATGTCAGATTAGAGTTTGAACAAATCAATGCAATGTAACAAATTTGTAAATGATTACTCTGCTCACAGAGCAGTAGGCTATATTTATGGTTTTCTTCTACCACCTCATACATAATATGATAGTTCAAACTAAGACTGTGTATTATGAACACAGAATAATTACTGACCACCTTTCATAGCAATAAACTAATGAGTTAGATTGCTTGTTATAGTGGATACTAGGGTAAAAAATGTGTTACAATATGCTACAGTAGGCACCATCAAAATGTTTCAAATTTAATTTTGTAGAACTGTTGTCACATGAAAAAATGAAATGGGAAACAGTACACTAATTGTGAAGTAAAATATATTAGCAGAATAAAATAATTCCATGGATTAAAACATTTAAATAAATTATTCTGAAATTACTCTGCTGGTCTGTTGAGAGCATGACTATATCAAAGCAGTACCCATAAACAGTACAATACAGAATTGAAATGTTTGATTGCCTGTTGGTTGTTGTAACTTAGCAGACCACTTGTATGTAAAGCTGGTGGTACTGGGTTCAATCTCCGGTGATAGTCAAATTATATTAATTCTGTATTACTATAAAAAAGCCTGTAAAAGAGAGAATTTATCAAATATTTTTGTTATTGTTGTTATTGTTATTATTATCATTATCATTATTATTATAACTATCATCATCAACATTCTATTTATGCATTTATTTTTTTTGTCAGTGGAATTAAACTGTACCCAGTGTACTTATGTGGTGATCGCGACTTGTTCCATAAAATTATAAATAGAACAGGACTAGATCATTACAAATTAGTAAGGACAGACATAATGCAAATAAAATACAAACACTAGTATCACTTGCATTGAAGACTTCATTTTATGATATTACCCTTCATTTTGATAGTGTAAGTCCATAAAATTGAATTAAGAAGAAAAAATTAAAAATGAGTTACCCAATCAGTAGTTCATAGCAACAAAGTAGTCCCTTGTTTAATTTAAACAAGGGACCATAAGGGATGAGGGTGTGTGTGAAAGGGGGAGGGGTGACAGTGCAATTTCATCATGTGTATATTATACACATATAGTTAGCTACAAAGGGTAGTAGGTTATAGTTGTGACTTCATTCTGTCACCATATTCTTACATAATAATATTATGTAATTCAAATTATTAGGCCATATTTAAAAACTGAAGGAATATTGACCACCCTTCATAGGCTAATAAACTATTATTTGAGATTGCTTGTTTTATAGTGGAAATTAGGGTAAAAATGTATAGTGCTACAGTAATAATACAGAAACTCTTTTATCTATTCCTATATAATCATTTATTTTTTATTATGATTGTCCTTTGAATTTATGTTTATTGCCAGAAATATTTCTGGCTTCAAATGTGAAGATAAGTCAGTTATAAAAGTCAAGCCTTTTTTTATGCAAGTGAGCTCATAGATCAGTAGAGAAAAGATTGGAACATGAATATACATAGTAATAGTTAATCAATCCATGTCTTGGTGAAGTGGCACACCCACTGTAGAATATGCATGATACAAATTGTATAGAATCCAGTTGGAGCTGGCTTAATGCATTTTTAAAGAAGAAATTGCTGATTTGTGAGAATTGAGTACACTATAACAGCCAATACGCTTGTTTGTCAGACGATTGATTTGTGTATTCATGATTAATCCATAGAGCACAAGTTGGTAAAACATTGTCGCTACTAGAATGAAATTTACTCAAGCTATGCATCTCTGAAAGAAAAAAAGACTAGAAAAAATTCTTCCATGTACAACAGCCGTGCTCATCTACCATTCCCTATAGCAGCTAATCAGAATCCACCACAAATCATGGTGAAGAAAGGCAGAATGTAGGAGAATGCAAAGGTCAAGAAAACAACAGGTGATAAAAGGCTGTTTAATGTAACTGATTAATATAAGTGAAAGAAGATATACAGAAAGGACAGAGATACTGAGGAACAGGAGAGACAAAAGAGAAAAGGAATATGTGAGAGACAAGAAATATTGAGATGGCTCTGTATGAAGGAGAGGAGGAGAGGGAAGCCATGTATATAATACCTTATGCGACTGCACTCCTAATTTGCAAAAGTTAGTGCACTGTGGCTGGATACTTGCTAGTTAATACATGTACATATTAGCAATATTTGTTGATTTTTTGCAGGTTATAGATTCAGATATAGATATGTGGATGTATGTATGTCATTTTGTACTGTGACCCTCATGTTCTTGTGTTTACTTTGTGGTCTACCCCTTCCCATACCACCTCCACAAAACATAATCTTTTGGTTTAGCGATTCCTTATCATTGAGGGAAATTTGTTTACCCCCTTGTATCAAGTTTAAATGCAATTAAGTCTTAAAACTTACTGTTAGACTCAACAGTGTGCAGTAATTCTTTAGAACTTCTTGTTTTTCAAGTCGCAAAATGTTATGGCGAAAGGTTACTATGGTGTTTAGATCTTTTACCAGATATAATTTCAAAAACCCGGCCATTTATAGCAGCTGTCAGTGCTTGTCGTCAAAAAGTACTGGTAATTCAGATAGTCAGAATGCTATATTATAGACTACAGAAATGAGGTAAGAAAGTAGTTCCATATTTGTTAGCTAAAGCATGGTCACAGCCTCTACGTACTTTACTTTTAGAAATGGACTAATAAATTCTTTTTTGAAGTGTTTTGTTTATTCTGCAAAGGCTTGCTATCATTTGTGCTCAAGCACATCATTTGATATTTTAAACACCATTAGTTCATTAGTTTTATTTGCACACACAAACATATTTCATTTGTGCAGAACTATGGCTAGCATTCCTTTGACTGCTGATCAGAGTAGAAATGAGAAAGCATTCACGATCTTTGAAGTTCTTGATCTCGTCAATAAATATACTAACAAGTTTCATTTGAAAGATGCTCAATGTATTAGACCGCATATAGTAAAGATGTCTTTGAAAGGATATTGTACTGACCCTAAAAAGCTTCCTTATCTTATTCTACACAAAATAATGTCTTATGATAATATTTGCTGTCGATCCAATATTATGAGACCAAAGACTCAAGAGGTGGGGTTGAATGAATCGGAGAGTGATTTATCAGAAGAATCAGATAGTTATTCATCAGAGGAATCTGATGAAGTTTTTTTTAATCCAAACCAATCTTCTTCGCCGTGAGATATTCACTAGGCTAGCAAGTGCCAAATTCAAATTCCATTAGTATTGCCAGATCCATTTGAAAAAGACATGAGTTGGTACCTCCCTTCTAATCACAATTCTTATGAAAATCCTATTACTTTTCTCAACCTTCATGGTGATGCCTATGAATTCCCAAAACAGGCTCATTTTTTTAGTCAAATTTCTTCTGTATTTTTGTTATGATTGGTGATCAAAATATTTGCAAATCAAAAATCAAAGATTTGAAATGATTCTCCTCTGAACCCGAATGCCTCAAAAAAGAGTATGACTGCTATGTTTTCATATTAAAAAATTATAAAGGTTTCATCCAAGACAGTGGATGAAATTTATTCTAAGATGTGAAAACATATAAAATCCAATGTTCTAGGTGTTTACCTAGAAAGTACTGATAGTGTCGTGAATTTAGTTGAACAGACAAGTGACAGTATTTTTTCCATAGATGAGAGAGAAACAATACACCGAGACAGTTTAATGCATGCCACAGATATTATAACAAAATATTAATGCTCATAAAACTGCCACTAAAGAAGATATTTTGCCTTTGCAAGGAGACCTGTGGAAGTCATGGGCTAAATTAAAGAAGGAACCGCATCGCCACAGATATAAAGGTACCTACACTATTGATGAATATGCCCACAAAATGGATCATGATTTAGAGATTATCAGAAGTAAACAAAGAAGTCTAATTGAAGAAATGTCTCCAGCTATGAAATGCTTTATACACTCACTTGTCTCTGCAGTGGGTGCATAGAATTACTTGCAAAGATCGTACTTTCTACAAAATATAACTTTAGATTTAAACAAATTTTTACTCAAAAATTTGAATTAAAAGAAATTGAATATGATTTTTCAATAAAGGAATCCATGAATAATTCTTATTCAAAACCCAAAACAATTATAGAGAAACATATACTTGAGTATTCCTTTAGGATAGAGCATCTTATAAGGGAGATAGGTCAAATATATGAAGCATATTCAAGCACTGGTGACCACTATGATTATTGTTCTCAACTATCTATGGCAGGTGCTCAACTTCTTGTTGATGGCTATCCTATAGAATTGATGGATGGAGATGCTGCTCATGTGCCAATAATAGGGAATGACCACAAAGTTTATGTCTGTTGTTCAGGCCACACCCTGAATGATGACTGTCTGGTTATGACTATTCTTATTTGTCTGCCCCTCCCTTTGTTTTCGTCACCCCTTTATTATATCACTTCACACTCATTGACTATCAGACTAAACACTTATTCACACCTGGGCCCATAGCATGGCCTATAAAAGGGTCAGTTAGGGGCCTCAGTTCAGTTGTTGTCCCTATTGCTGTTCTACTTGCTACTACTTACATATCTTTAATTATAGTGCTTAAACATAATTCCTTTTGTTTAGTGGGTGACTGTAGTTGAGCACTTAGCTAGGTTGGGTTGACTTCACAGTGCATTTTCCTGTACCTAATCTCTCAATTATTGTTCACTCCGAGCACGTCTAATCAGTTGTATCAGTGCTTGGCCTTCAAAGTACAGGGAAGTCCACTATGCTTAACACTACTTTTGGGGTTCAATTTAATGTGAGTGCAGGAAGATGCACACGAGGCGCATTAATGCAATTTCTTCCTTTTGATGCAGAATTGCAGACTTCTATTGGATGTAGCTATGTTCTTATTGTCGACACTGAAAGCTTAAGAGCTATAGACCAAGACATGACTGAAACTGAAAGGCAAGAACATGACAATAAACTTGCTACATTTGTTATAGGTCTTGCAAACCTGACCATTATTAATATATATGGAGAAGCACCTGGTGAATTAGATGATATTCTGCAAACATCAGTTCATGCATTCTTGAGAATGAATGAAATAAATGTTGACTCTAGTTTTCACTTATCAAAATGCTAGTCCAAATATACTAAGAATGAAATAGGAAGAACAAAATTTACTGAAAAATTGAATAAATTTACCAATAATGCTTCTATAGAAGAGAATTGTGAAGATAAATATAAATGCTTCAATGACGTTATCAAATATAATGACTCATCTGATGCCCACTATTTTCCAGCTTTATGGAAAGGAGATCCACCTATGGCTCCAGTTAATCCTGGATATAGTAATGATGCTCAAAGTTTAAAAATGCATTTTATTGATTCTTTTGACAATTTCACACATGATTAATTGCCTACTGGTTTTTACTGTTTTCTCTGTTAGAGGTCAGAGTTATGGGAAGCTGTAATTAAGGAAAACTTTTTTTTAAATTAGGAGTATCAAAAGAGGTTCTTAAAGAAATCGAGGAAATAAAGAAACAAAACAAGGGTGATATACCAGATAGTGCATTATCACATATTTTGTGTTTTCGCCTTTCTTTAGATGAAGTTAATGAAATATTGAAGCAGTTATCACAGTCCAAATCGAAGGAAGAATTAGAGGAAGAATTTGAAGTTATTTGGAAAGGATTTATGGAAAAAGTACCAAAATTTGAATGTATATCACTACATCAAATAGAAGCTGAAGTGGAGACTGCATTACTTAAACATGTTGGTCCTCAAGGAGGAGATACTAAACTAAAGGACATGTTGTTACAGAAGTCTCTTATGGATTATAAGCAGGAAGACTTAAGCTTTGAATTCACTGATTCTCATTTTGCAGTTACTGGTTACACAGAAAATGGATGGTTTCAAAATTTAAACATGAAGATATATCTTTTATGAAAATAGATGAAATAACAAAAAATATTTTTTGTTTGGTAAAGCAGTATGGTAATGAAGTATTAAAAAGAAAAATTAATTTTACACCTGCATTAGTAAATGAACTGCTATACGAGGCGATTAGTACTGAGATAGCAAAACAAGATTTTGGTATTCAATTCACAAATCAATACAAACATGAAGTATATATCAAAATTTGTGCTTTCATGATTCTCTATTTTGAGAAGCTGGCCCAATCATTTGCTGATAAATGGGATCCATGTCGATATTTAGAAACATTTGAAAACATCCTCTATTTCAAATATCAGAATCAGTATCGGCAAATTGAAACTGAAGAAGCAGTAGCCAGTACTTTATGTGCTTATCTTGAAGAGCACATAAAAAATAAAGTGAAAAGCATGTTGGGAAGCGTAATAGCAAGTAAAATGTCTACAGAAGTACATTTTAGCAACAAGAAAGCATTAAAAGTACGAGTTTTACTTGATTTACTATGCAAAGATGATTTTGATAGCTTTATGATCTATATCAAAGATGTTAAAAAATGTCTGGTTGAACACATTCTAAAATAATATTACTGAATTTTGTGATAGAAAAGATGCAAATAGTCACTACAGTGAATTGCAAGAAGCATCATTTGAAATAGCCGCCCAAATTGTGGGAACAATAAGCACTATTGTGTTGAAACCTATACCTGACAACACTACATTAGAAGAGTGGTTGTCTGCTATTTGTCTAGAACCTAAGCTCTCACTATTTGGGTTAAACTTGTGACCAAAAATCTCATATGTGATTATGACCCTTCACTAAAATTGGATGCCTTTAATTTTCAAAAAAATGTAAGTGATCACTTTCAAGACCTTAGAGAGAAAGTATTTGATTCGTTTAGAGATTGTATAAAAGCTAGCGCTGAATCAGAGATGAAAGATTGGGATGTCCAGCCAGATAATATGTTTGCATATTTAATAGGCTGCACAGCACAGAGTCCATTTTGTGGAGAGCAATGTGATCGAATAAATCGTATACCAGATGAAACTATACACTATGTTGAAGTACATCAACAACATATAATTGGTGAAAGGATGGATAAACGGACCCAAGTCATATATCGAAATGTTTGCAACATGTTAGTTGTCAGTGATGGTCACTTTTTTAAACATGATCAACATTATGATCAACAGTATGTGAGATTTAAAGATTACCAAGATGCATATCCAGACTGGTACATCCCTCCCGATAAAACAACCAAAAGCACACTATATTGGAAATGGTTTATTTGCAAGTATGAGACTCAGCTTCTTCAATATTATTGCTTGAAAAGTATAAAATATCCAATCGCCTGGAAATATATCGATAAGGAGGCCATTGAAAAAGAATTACAAAGTGTTTATAACTTGCACTGATTAGCTCACTATTAACCATTTTACATTATATTTGTTGTAGTTTTTTTTTATTGCATTAGAAAACTTTTGTCTACCACACAATGTATCTTATTGGGTTTTATAGTCATATTTCTATTGTATTGTCAAAAAGTTAGTAATTAGCTATATATGCTGTAGCTAATATATTTAACATTTTTTTAGTAAAATGAATGAAACTTGCAAATAGAGTCTCGCGTAGCCAGACTCTTTACCAATCGCTAGGCAGGAAAAGGGTCTGGTAGACTGACATAGAGCAGTTCGTTCAGTTCCTTTTGCTAATTGGGGAGACCACAAACAATAGGTGACATCTGACAGTAATGACTGCTCAAACTTTTGCGCATGTATCTCTATGTGCAACTCTCCAACAGCCTAAAGATTACAAACACACACAATGCTAATAAATAATTACACACATAACTGTCTTTCAATGACACAACATCAATGTTCATGCATTCCTATTCTGTTTGTTCTTCTTCTTTGACATCTCTTTCTCATTCTCTCTCGTCTCTGTCTCTGTCTCCAGCACTCTATACTCTCCGCCCACATCTCCCTCCACCAAGATTCGACTAGAAGGAGAAGCTGAAACATCATTCTGGGCGGCTTCTTCTTGGATTCCATCGTCTGAATCCCAGGCTTGACAGCTCATGGCATCAGAATTTTCATGACATTTCCCTGGTCGATATTCTAGGATGATAGAGTATTGTTGAAGTAACAACGCAAATCTCAGTAGCCTTTTGTTAAGTGATGAGCCATCAATCAGTGCCAAACAAGGCTTGTGATCAGTTACCACCTTGGTTTGTTTCGTGTACACAAAATACTCTAAATGCTTGAGAGCAGAGACAATGGCCAACGATTCCAATTCCGTTACGGAGTAATTCTTCTCCGCAGCCTTGAACTGTCTCGAATAGAATCCTACTGGCAGGTCTTTATCACCTCGTCTGACGTGTAAACATCCTCCCACTCCGGAGCCGGAAGCATCAGTGTACAAGATGAATGAATCTCCTGGGGTGGGAATAACAAGCACAGTTGAATCACACAACAGCTTTTTTAACTTACGGAATGCTGCTGTAATCTCCTCCGTCCAGGCTACCTGGATGGGACTCTTGAGTGATGTTGCCGGAGTAAGTAGGCTCGAACCAGACGCAAACCCCGGCACAAACTGCCTATAGTAACTGAAAGATCCCAACAAAGACCTTAACTGCTTCTTGGTCTTAGGCCTGGCAAACTCAGCCAGTGCCTTGATCCTTAACTCTGGCACAAGGTGTTGCCTGCCAAAAACACACTTCTTCATTTTTAAGGTAAGGCCAGCCGCGCCCAAACAGGAAATGACACGGCGTAAATCATTCAAGTGCTCAACCCAACTATTGCTAAAAACAACAACATCATCCACATAGTTCTTACATATTTCATTTACTGGCTTAAGGACTTCCTCGATGGCTGCCTGAAAGATTGCAGGTGCATTCTTAAGGCCAAAAGGCATTCTCAAGAACTTGAATTTGCCTAAGGGACACACAAACGTAGTAAGTTCACTAGAAGCTGGGTCCATCTCAAGCTGATGGAAGCCTGAGGTAAGATCTAAAGTGGAAAGACACGAGCTTGGACCAACTTTCTCAAGTATTTCAGACAATGAAGGCAACCAATACCTTCTCAGTGGTGTAACAAGATTCAACTGTCTAAAATCTACACACAGGCGGACACTGCCGTCTTTCTTTCGAACTGGCACCAAGGGGCTAGCCCATTCAGCATTGGAAGCCACAATGATACCTTGATCAAGCATTTTATCAATTTCAGCTCTCACAGCGTCCCTAATACCATTGGGAATTTGTCTAGGTGGTTGATTGACAGGGTTAGCACCTTCGGATAACGCTATTTTACACTTACTAATCTTGCAAAGTCCTGGTGAACAACTAAAATGTTGTTTCAGCTCATCTAACACAACATTGAGCTGGTCTTGCCTATAACCAGGGCATTTATCCTGACTAAGAATAGCTTTAGTAGCCAACAATTCACCATCTATGCCTTGTTCTTCTGCCACTAAAGTAACAGCATTGACAGATAAGGGTCTATCCTTATACACTTTAAGGTTATCTCTATGGGCTATTTTCAAAGGATGGTCATCACCTTCGCACACTTTGTATGTAACACGGGAAGATCTGTCAACTATGTGGTAAGGTTCTTCCCAGGCAGCCTGCAATGCTGCCTTCATCCCTGGGATTCTCATAAGAACCTTGCTGCCTATTTCCAGGGGTTTATCACTCTTATTCCTGTCAAAAATCTCTTTCCGTTTCTCACTCGATTGAGATTGGTTGGCAACTGCCAAATCATGGAGGATGGCCAGTTTATCATTGAGGTTAAGTAACCACACATCAATTTCTATAGGGTCAAAGGCACGATCTACCCATCCCTGATACAAAATGTCCAAGGGACCCACAACCTCTTTGCCATATACTAGACAGTGAGGGGAAACACCAAGATCACGATTGGGAATTTGACTAATGGCAAACAAAGCCAGAGGGAGAAAATCTGCCCAATCAATACCGGTCTGGAAGCACCATAGGTAGCACATGCTATAAAAAGGAGAAGTTCTTCTTTCGAACCGCACATCATATCGATGGAATCTGTCAAACTCTTAAGATACACATAGGTCTCTAAAGGAGACATAGAACGAGTTGTGCTAGCAAACTCAGTGGTTAGCTTAGAGCCAAGAGAAGTCAGACTAGAGCCTAAAGCGTCCATTAGAATATCTTTCAGCTGGTTGTAATTCGTATCATCTCTATCTAAGCCAGCTACAATGGAAGAGGCAGTTTTCGACTGAAGCTTTTGGAGCAATACTGTTTTCCATCTACGCCTTGGGAAGCCCAGAACTCTGAGATCTGCCTCTAGCTTGCGCATATATTTCGCAATATCAACTCCATCTTTATGAGGAGCCAGAGAGTTGATCTGTCTAGTCAGTTCAATATCCTGCATACTATCCCTAGACCTATCGGGCATCGCAACAGCTGAACGAAACTCAGTTACCAACCCACGGAATAAGGTATGCATATCTTCACTTAACCCATCAGCATGGGCACCACGCTCACCCTCTATGTTACGTTCATCATCAGACATCATGGGGTATTCTAAGGTACGATCAGATTCAATAGGTGTCCTATAGGGCCCACTAACAATATCACAACCACTATCAACTAGTCTAATTTTCTCCACAATAGAAGCAATGTATGGGGGGCTAAACTCACAAGCGTCACCCAATGACGTACGTCTCACACTTTTGGCTGACGCCAACACAGGGGGAGAAATATCACTCACGTAAGGAGTATTACCGTCAAATCTAATAAGGCTATCAGTCAAACTAGAATCGGTAAACACAGAGCTAGCTGATATAGGAGCAGTATCCGAAACACAATATGAAACACTACTCACACGGCTCCCAGCAGGGAAGGCAACTATACTATTATTATCAGAATGAGAGGGTGGAGGGGCTACCAGCTTGGCAGGCTTTGTACCCGTGGGCTGCGACTTGTCCTTGCACTTCCTCTCCAACCTGTCTCTCCTGCTCATCCAGGTGCGCTGGAGGACTCGATGACCTACAGCACACACACAAAGGAAGAACAAAAAGTAAACGCACACACACGCAAGGCGGTTTACAAGAGAAACACAACAGAATGATCACAGCCAATAACAATGACTTAACTTCAGCCTAATGAGTCACAAGACCAACAACTATGCCACGAAAGCACAACAAACTCAAGGTGTCAGAAAACAATCAACAGCAATTAAAACCACAAGTCACAAACACGAAATTTGAAACCACAAGTGACAAACACGAAATTTGAAACTACAAGTAACAAACACGAAATTTGAAACCACAAACACGAAATTTGACACGTCGACTTAGCAAAGTTCTGAATGTTCCACCGTGTGATGAGCTCCAAATGGGGTAGAAGATGACGAATAATGGCGTTCCAGTGGCTTGTAGTGAGCGAAATCGAGCCGCGAAGCTTCCGAGTGTTAAATCGGTAGTAGCAGCAGTCAGGTGCACACAGTAGGCCAACGTATGCACACAGTCTTGGTCGATCCGAGTGTTAAATCGGACGTAGACGTAGGGACGTAGGGTAGCTCGACTCAATAGCGTAGGAGAAGTTCGTTTCACAACCGCTGTCACTAATTGTGGAGTGGCGGTCACAGGCCACGGAGAACCTGGCCGGTAAAGGCTATAAGCCTGAAGGTAAGTCGCCAGAGGTAGAGGAGAAGTTATCCCACACACACTTACTCGTACGCTCTGGTGACCCGCTGCCACCAGAGTTCGCCCTCCGCACCCTTTGACAGAGTATTAATCTGTAACTAATCAGAATGCGAATATAGGGGGAACTGAGAATACGCATGCGTGTCCTGGCTTATATGGCAGAAGACACGCATGCGCACAAATAATGTGGGGTGTGGTCACGGGACATCCGGACACAAAATAAGCACAACACGACATACGCATACACTAAAGATTACAAACACTAAAGATTACAAATACACACTGCGATTCACTATGCTAATAAATAATTACACACATAACTGTCTTTCAATGACACAACATCAATGTTCATGCATTCCTATTCTCTTTGTTCTTCTTCTTTGACATCTCTTTCTCATTCTCTCTGGACTCTGTCTCTGTCTCCAGCACTCTATACTCCCCTGTCTCTGTCTCCAGCACTCTATACTCCCCGCCCACACAATACAATAATTCAAATACACAATAATAACAATACACTTACTGGAGCTGTCGCTGTAATTTATCTGCTAAATGATTACATTCTCCGGTTTGGAACAATACAGTAACAAACTCCTTGAGAGCTGAGGATCTCGATGGAAAAACACTACGAATGTTGTCCAAAAGAATCCTTGCTCTGTCTTCGTCAATCAAATATTTACGGTCACGAATTTGGTCATAGGTATTTTGTGATATGAGTCCAATACTGTAGCAGTGATCAGCTACTGTCATAACACAATGCTTCACTGAGTGGACCAAGTCAGGATACACACTCAGAAATATACTCAAGTTATTGCCACCTATTAATAAAACATTTATAATGAAACCAAATAATAGACAATAACTTGACTTACTTTCAGAGACCTCTACCTCAGGATCTTTCTTCTCGTATTTCTAAACCAAATAAAATAATTGTTAGTTATTGCAAGTTAGAATATTTAGTTTATTTCTACATACCTGTCCATACCAAATGAGGTGTCTATTCTGAAGTGCAATTCCTTGGGAATAGTTGACACATGTCATGGCTGAAGGAATAGACTCGACTTCATGAACTATCCCGAGATGATTCCCCCCTTCATGTGAGCAACAGTCAAAGGCAAACAGGTAGTCCATGGAGCTGCTGTAGTTCATTCTGGAACAAGCCTTCTTTAGAGTGTCTTCTATTTCTTGTTTTAGAGCAGCACATTCATGGTGAATGGAGTCTTGGAAAGTAGGATCACACGAAACTACAACTTCGAAATATTTACATCGAGATATAAATGTTACACGAATTTGTTTAGATCCATACATAAAGTGCACCATGTTTTTCTTGACTCCTTCTCCAATGAAAGTGAATGACTTGTTGGATACGAGACATGCCATTGCAGCAGGAAAGAGTCCCATAGGAGTAAACCCACTACTGAAGTATATCAAGAGAGGTTCCACGATACAAGATCTACAGGATTCTTTGTGGAATTGGTCAAGTTCCTTTGAACTAGTGTTTTCTAGCACACAAGGCATGATGTATTCTTTCTCCTCTTCTAACACTGAGTTAGTATCAGAAGATTCGACTGACGCAATATTAGCTATCAAGTGAAGAAATGCAAGCAAAGCTACCAGTTGCTCTGGTGGAATCAGATCTCCTGAAATGTCAGCTGTAGCTGTCTTTAAATCTGTCATAGAGAATCGACCTGTCTTCCTGAATCTCTCGGATGTGGCCTGACCTACGCTATCAAAGCTCATGGCTTTGAGAATGACACCAGTGATACTGTCATACACTACCTGGATGTCTATGATGACCATGTCTTCCAAATCAGGCACACTGGGGAAGTACATCAGAACACCAGCATGGTGGTGAAGAAACCACAAAGCTGTTTTGGTCTCGTAGGGTGTCATATTGAAGGCATGGGACAAGGCCAAGCAGGTCTCCAGGCTGGCTGTCCTCACTTCTCTCATGCGAAGACACAAGCTGAACAGAAGCCACACAGCTGGAATTTTCAGCTTTTTAAAGTGTTTCTCCATGGCATTCTCTAGTAGCTGATGCAAGTTGTGGATCTCTTCTACTCCGCCTCCCATATTGTCTAAAGAAATAACAAGCTTGTCTTTTGAGCAGAACTGCACTATGCCTTTATTGTAGGAGTCAGTGTCTCGAATCACTTTTTGAAGCTGTGAGTCGACTGTAGCGATGACTTCCTCAGAAACCTTGTCTTTGTGAGTACCAACTATATACACTACTGACTTGGAGGACTCCAGTATCTCACCAATGGCTGAGTTGTCTGGTCCTGGTAGAGGTTGAAGATGGGTGGAGGAACTGAAGAAGGATATACTGGCCAGAGTACGCAAAAGCATCTCTTGCAGAGTAAACTCAGATTTCTCTGATGCAGTTGTCTCTCCTGAAGTTCTCTGATAAAAGACCGGATACTTATCATCTAGTTGGAACTTGTAGCTAAAGAACAGCAAGTACAGGCCAGGTCCTATGGTGAGTGCTGGTAGCATGTCCATCAGCTCCGGCTGACCTCCGGTGTCCTCCATCCTTAAAAAAGCTTTAAGAGAGCGCTCCACATTTTCTGCAAAGTGTGGTTGCTTGGACACTGTCTGGAATATGGCAGCTATTTCAGAATGATCTGGTGATGATACTGCCTGATCAGCTGGTTGGTTATGTGCTGTTGAGAGTGGAGTGACAATCTTATGCCTGGGTCTGGTAAAAGATTGCAATCTTGCCATCATCTTCTGTAATAATGAAGGTTGGGGTGGCTCTTCCACAGGGTGAGACTGCCCTGTACTGCTAGCCTGACTGACCTCTTCCCTACCTCTATGGGAATCAGCTGTAGCCTCAGAAGTGGATTCAATCTGAAAATTATCTTTGAGAGTGTGAAAGAGTAGAGATGCTTCCTCAATGAGATTCTTTACAATGGTCCAGTTTGTGGTGCTTTCTGCTGTAGTTGGATCAGACTTGCCTTGGACTAACACATTGGAACAACACTCCACTGTGCCTGTGCTGCCATGAATCTGCTCCTCTTCTTTTGCTGACAGAAGATCTATGATCTCTTTTTTAATTCTCCTGAGAGTTGTACTCTTGCCTTGTCTTGGAGGACCAAGGGACATAAACTTTAAAGACAGAAACTCCAATACTTCTTTGGATACAATGAAGTGTTTGTATGCCTCTTCATACTTGAAAGCTATTGAACATAAAATAAAATATGAACTATAAAATATTGCAAATGAAACACTAATTACAGGTATTCAGTCCCATTGGTTATACTATACAAGTAATCCACACTGCACAAGTACCATTAGCTGGCTCCTACAGTGCAGAGTGGGGGCAGCTGGTTTAGATAGCCTGGAGCTAAGCTATTAGAAACAGCTGCCAGTAGAAGCAGCTGCATTCTAGCACTTGCAAATTTGGCCTAAACAATTAATTACCTTACTTATTATAATATCATATTTAATATAATAAATATTTAATTTTAGCTCTATTAGCTTAATAATAAATAATAACATTCTAGTTATATTATAGTACAAGTTTTAGTACCTAACTTGTTATGATTTTTTAAATCTATTTACATATTTTCTTTCTAAAAATCTACTGGTGAAAGAGTTAATTATTGCACAATTTTCTATCTGTCAGGGGAGACCATTACCTATTGTCGCCAATTCGTTGCATTACACTATTATGGATTTTTTCCACCATTGTCACGAAGTTCAGCTTGAGCAGGAACTATTGCAAAATGCTACTAACACTCACTTGCATAAATAGATATGTTTTAACTATCATGTTATCGTTGCTTCCTTGTATTGATGAAGTTTTGGGTATGGTATGTGGTGTGGATTAGTTTCACTGAACTACAATTTCAAAATGTGGAAACTCTGAATTAATAGCATTATTAATTGTATTTACTTTATTTGTAGATCAGAACAGCCCATGTTTTTCTACTTGTTTTAACAACAACACTATAGTATATTAATAATACTCACTGGAGGCTATCACCCTACCTGATTTAATTTCATTGTGGAATGAAGAAGCATTCTAAAAGTAAAGAAATAAAAAAATGCATTTATTAAATTATATTTTCGGCACCAATTGTACAAGCGGCATTAATGTAATAATTAGTAAAAGAAATGTAAATAGAACTTACAAATGCATTATCCAAAATCAGAACTTCGTCATTTAGAATGAAGCTGGATATTTTGTGATCACAAATGAAGTCAGGATTTTTAGAAAAGAATTCCTTGGCATTCTTTATTAAACAATCAAGTGAATTTGTCCAAAATTTCCATGTCACAGTTACTGAAGAACGGTGCAGTTTATATACAGAGAATGCTATCACCACAAGTTCTTGACGAATAACATTGGGTATAATTTCCTGAATTTCCTTCAAATCGTTTAATTTAGTTGTTTTTGGATCCCAATTAAATTTTGTAATACATGGCTTCATTTTATCCACCTCATCAATGGAAACTCTTGGTTTCATGCCAAGAATTAGTTCTTCAATTGTTGTGTTGCTGAAAAATATTTCAATGTCATCTTCATAGTTATTCATATCAGCAATAAGACTCTCATCTCCTACTTTCTTAATAGCTTCAGAAAGTAATTCATAATCAATGAAGCTCCAAATGTAGTTTAGTGATTTAATAAACTGTGTGGATTTTTTTTCACAGCCTTCATAGCTAATAAAATTTTGTAAGCCTGATAATCGCTGTGTTAAACAGAATTCCAATTCTAAACTGAAATCTTCAACTTTAGCATCACTTTCATTCATAATAATTTTAATAAATTTCTTTTTTAGGTCATTAAACCGGTTCTCCCAGAAATCTATTTTTTGTTTAGCTATTAATAATAAAAATTACAATGAATATTATGATTGTATAGTTTTCACTCATTAATTATAATAATATTGAGATACAAATATTAATTGGTGTGCATCAAGTGAAGCAAGAGAGAAACAGTTAAGATTTTGCTTCATGTAAATTTAATTATAGTATGTAGATCATTTTTTACACAACCACAGAATTAAATCAACTGCAAATTTAATTATACTGAATTATGAGCAAAAAAGACGCACTTAGGTCTTAAACACTTACTTAGACTACACACTGTACAGTAATTCTTTAGAACTTCTTGTTCTTTTCAAGTCACGAAATGTTATGGTGAAATGTTACCATGGTATTGAAAATCATTAACATATGTAATAAAAAAAACTCAGCCCTTTAGAAGCTGTGAGTGTTTGTTGTCAAAAGCTATAGGTAATTCAGACAGTCAGAGAGACTACAGAAAATTCCAGTACAAGTTCCATAGTATTTGTTAGCTAAAGTATAAATATAATGGTCACAACGGTTTTAAAACTTATACTTTTAGAAATAGACCGATAGATGCTTTTGAAGTGTTTTGTTTGCATACAGGATTGCTTGCCCTTTGTGCTCAAGCACATCACTAGTATTAACTCATGTCATACTTGGTTACTTGACTCTTGTAACTTGGCTTGTTAGCTCTAATGCTTATGGTCACTATTCAAGTAAACTTGTCTACCTAATCTAGTAATTATAATATGGCATGTACATATTAAATATAACTTCTCCATAGTTAATCAAAAGTTTGAATTTCTTCTTGAGAATGTGTTTATTGCAACCATATTATTTTCACCACTTGTATAATGTACTTGTTGGCGAACAAGCAAAACGAGTGAGACACTATCAGGCGAACACAATTGAAAATCAGGAATATTTGCTTGTTTATATTTGTGGATGTATGTATGTCGTTTTGTACTTTGACACTCATATTTTTGTGTTTGCTTCATTCATGGTCCACCCCTTCCCATACCTCCACTAAACTGAATCTTTCGGTTTAGCGATCCTGTACCATTCAAAGAAATAGAAGTGTTTACCTCTTCATATTAGGTTGTTTCTAAATGCCACAAGACACACATAATCTTAAAACTTACTGCTAGACTAAAGACTGTGCAGTAATTGTCTGAACTTCTTGGTTTTTCAAGTCACAAAAGCTGTTATGGTGAAATGTTACTATGTCATTGAGATCATTTACCAGATGTAATTATTTTTTAAAAAGCCGGCATTTTGTAGTAGCTGTGAGTGCTTGTAGCCAAAAGTTACTGGTAACTGAGATAGTCAAAATGAGATAATAAAGACTACAGAAAATACCAATACTCGGGAAATTGAGGTAAGAGAGTATAGTCACAACATACTTATACATTTAGAAATGGACTGATGGTTTCTTTTGAAGTGTTACTTTTGTGCTCACGTTCACTCACCATTTGTTCTCTAGCACATCACTAGTAGCTGTAATTAAAGTTTTTTTAAGTTAATCAGGTGAAAGTTGTGATGTAATTTTTTAAATTTATCTGATAAAAATTGTTTATTTAGGAGAAAATTAGGCTTAAAAATTGACTTAATTGCTGAACAATATTGAGTAAGAAAACAATCACACGACTTTATGATAAAATTTTACAGTACAATATTGAGTAATTCAAGTCTCTATTTGTCTGATATTTTTCATTACCAAAACATTAGCAAATGCCACATTTATCACTATAATTATATAAACTGAAATGTGTATGAAGACAATAGTAAAACAAGTGATACTACTATTACCAAAATATTTTAAAAGAATAGTCACACTGGATAATGAACTTGTTTGGTCAAAGTCAATATAACTTGCTATATTCACAAAAATGACAAACTAAAACTATTTTATACCTGATTACAAAGTATGGCATTTATACTGTCAGACTAGAATGTTATCATTGCATAAAGCAATTTCATATTGCACACATTTAAAAGCAATTTAATTTATATAATTTTTATAAGCTTACCCATTCTGACATGATCCTGGCATTGTTCTTGTGAAATATACTGCAATTGTTGAGACTGTGAAGCCTGATTTTGTAGAGCCTGTGACTGAGGCTGTGGACCATGTAATGGTGAAGACTGAGATTCTGAAGGTTGAGACAGTGAAGATGGTGACTGTGGAGTCAGAGGAGCCTGTGAAGCTAGAGAGTTTAGAGTTTGAGACAGTGAAGCATGTGATTGTGGAATCTGAGAATTAAAAGACTGATAATGTACAGTCAGGGGATGTGAAGACTGCAACTGTGAAGCCGGAGACAGTGGCAACTGAAATTGTGGAGACTGAGACTGTGGAGTTTGAGACGGTGAAGCCTGTGATGAAGTCTCATACTGTGGAGATAAATCTGGAGTTATAATACACAAATCATGTTTTGTATAGGAATTACAAATAGTGTAGTTAATCCATTGAGCTCCCATTGTAGACATTTGATTAAAAATTTTAGACTAGAGCAAATAGTGGTGAAGTTTTCAACACTATTACATTGAATGGATTACAAGTAAAAACATTACAGAGTATGAAAGAAAAGGAAAGTTATGTGGGAACAGAAAGGAAGAGGACTGAAAAGGGAGGAAAGGGATATAATTATAACTGTGTAAAATGTAAACAAAAAGAGGGAAAGAGAAAGAAGCAGAGGAATAGATAAAGGAAAAACGATGGGGAGAGATGGAAAAAGAAAAAACAAATTGAACTGGGGTTAATTGAAACTAAACATGAGGTGGTAACGATGCGAATAATGAACGCCCTAATTAAATCCCAGGTGAACCATGCAGTATCATAATAGGTTAGATTTTTGAAAGTAGCTGGTAAATGATAAGCAGCAGTAAAAACTAAAAGGAAATCATAAAAACAAAGTGTAACTATAACAAGACACGCACATGTACATAACATTGAAATACTTGATATGAGCAGTAATTAAACTATCAATAATAACGATTGATACTAAATAACTTCCTAGATCTTGCTAGGCTGGACCATCATGAGACAGGACTTGACTGTATCCTTACTATTATTAGTTAACCACCTCTAGTACATTCAGTAAGATTGCCATTGACCTATAGAAAGGGAATGCCAGTCTGTGGTTGCATACGATCTCAACTCTCCTAATCTCCATAGACGGCATATTGTAACTTCCTTTTTGATTCCATGTTGTATTTTATTAGTTTTTGCTTACATTGTTTTGTTTCAAGTTATTTTTTAATTATGTTTTTTGCTTTAAAAAAGAAAAGGATGCACATACACCTACACAACTTGAATTAAAGATATAGTTAATATACCAAACTCATTAGTATACAGCTTCATTCACTTCATTGAATTATAGCTACAACACACAAGGCAAAGCACACATGGGAAAACTATCTAAACTAATGAAATCACAAAACATATCAATTTTCTAACTGAGGCTTTCTTCACAGCACTGTGATTAGTACAATGGTTATTTTTGTGTATGAGTCTTTATTGTGAGTTGTTTGTTCTTCTAGAGTTTCCCTTGGAACCTAGGGATTTACTTGCATCTGCTCTTTACATATAATACAAGGCATAGTATACCAGATTGTATAATACTGGAAAGCAGTGGATCAATACACTTGGATGTGAATTGTCAACAATAACCACTGGAAAGACAAGTATTAGTAGAGAAAGAGTAAATATGACTGACAAAATGGGTGCTGGTATAAATTTCTTAACCAAAATGTGGCAAAGTATGGAGCGTTTCTTCCAATTTCAAAGAGAAAACAGAATAGCAGGTGAATTGCAGGGGAAGGGAAGAGGGAAAGGGTAAGTTGAAGAAGTTAAGAGTAATACAAATGACTGAGATAGAGAACTGAATGAATAAAGGAAACAGATAAGAGAAAAAAAGA
>WLWD01002219.1_pt1 | contig 40198 bp, 27 predicted proteins | sample 6712731 | NCBI WGS metagenome assembly WLWD01 (sample SAMN12718690, study PRJNA576275) | sponge metagenome | isolation source: marine sponge | host: Mycale hentscheli | place: New Zealand: South Island, Marlborough, Capsize Point | collected 2014-11-01
AATTCAATTCATTCATGTGTAATTATTAGTATAGTGCGTTTCATTTATTATTGGTATTTGTGTGTGTACACTACACATCAGATGATAGCGCGGACAAATTCAAGGGGGTGGAGGGGGAAGGGGAAGTAGAGAGGGAAAGGGGAAGTAGAGAGGGGGGATAAACAATGCAGTAGGAAATTCTCTTTGAATGTAACTAGGAGATGATTTAAATATTGTAGCTTATTATTGAGGGTCGCTGATTGTATAATTAATTCGTTTGCAGAGGATATCAAACTTACAACAAAAATGCTATCTGAAAAAGTGAAATATTTTTCAATTCCGATAGAGGCTGAAAGGTGGCAAGATCACAAAAACGAGTAAGTTATTTTTTTCCCTTTGTGTTCATTTCTAATAGTTGTGTGCGTAAATTGCCCTTTTAACAATGTATGGCAAAAGCACTGTTCAATTGAAATCTCACAGGGAAAGTGAAATACCATGGTAGCCAAGTGAAATAGTATGGGTAAGTGTGCATGCATACAGCTTTAGCCTTGAGAAACATACAGTTTGAGTAGTTTCTTTGTAGACTATGTCATTTTTTAGCGCTGAAGTTCTACCCGAATTAGACGAAATATTTTCAACAGATTAGAGGGAACCACAGGTCAAATACATGCTCAGAGGAAGCTAATCCTGAAATACAGAGATAGTGAGTTAATGATATGTGCTAATGATTAAAAAAAAAACTGGTCTACTATTAACTAGTGATAGCAATAGCACTCGGCTTCGCCTTGTGCTATTTCAACTACACTACTCACAGTGGATACCATGCTATTCGGGATTAATAGCACGAGTAATGTGATTGAGACGAAGCCAAGGGCTATTTCAAATACTTTAGGAGTGCTGTGAATTCCTATCACTCACTAAAAGCCAGTTTATATGTTTTTTTATATCATTTGCACTGTAGCTACTGTATTGTTCACTCATTATCTCCATATTTCAGGATTAGCTTCCACTGGAACTTCGTTTTCAACCTATGGCTCCTCCAAATCTGTTGAAAAACGTTTCGTCAAATACGGGTAGAACTGGTGCATTAAAGAATGACATTGTACATTTCCAAGCCACGTTTCCAAGGCATGCGCACATACCCATCTATTTCACTTAGAGCTATTCCACTTTCCCCTTGCAGTGAAGCGAGCGAGACACTCTCAGGGGTGACACAATTGGAAATCGGGGATATTTGTTTCTTTGTGTATTGTACACAAATATAGTATCTTTTGTTATCGCGACTTTAACATTTTCAAAATAAGTTTAGGTTTCTAAATTTAATAAGATAGTATAGCCCCTAATGGTCATTAATTGGAGAAAAATAATAGGTATTTTCGCTGATTTTCAATAATAATGTAGGTCGTACACTTTTATTGTGACATACACTAAGTATTTACTGCTTGTGACTTGCTATCCTGATCATATTTCAGGGTTAATATAAAATAATGGCCATCAATTAATACATAGGAAAGGGTGTTGTTTGGTTTGATGTTTGTAAGCATGGCATGGGTGTATATGATTAATTATTTTGGGCATAGGTGTCAATCAGAGGTGTCGATTCTGTAGTACTTTTACTTATCTAACAATTAACATCAATGGCCATTATACATTACCTATGATCACTGCAGATTGACAATGTATTATGCGTGTGTTTTTATCTTATGTACAACATTTTTTATGTGCACTTCATATTAATTAGAACCCGTTGCTATATTGTTACTAGGTGTACTAACTTGGTAAGTGTGCACTATTTTTGCCTTTAGGTATATAAACTGTGCATATTAACCACCCTTGGGGTATTGCTATTTTTGAGTTTTAGTTTAATAGAATAGGCCGGATAAAGCTGTGTGAGGCCTGGATATGATATGTGAGGGTCTACTACCCTCTCATATCCGACCTATAGGGACCAGAACTAGGGCTGGTCCCGTATAGGTCGGATAGGACCAGCCCTAGTTCGGACAACTCTCCTGCTGACTGCTCATACCCAGGAATTTACCATAGCTAGCTGCTTAACTGTTTACCACAGAGCAGAGCAGCCCAGGGTAGAGTTAGATCTGGAGATAACAGCTGGCAGCTACAATGCTAAAGTAAACCTGCCAGGTGTGCTTCAATTGAATTTTAATTGAATTTTAATTTTGGGCTGGAAATTCGCTTGACATGTGCGAAAATGCTGATAAACCAAGTTGCTAGTGGAAACTGGGCCGCTTTGGGTAAACGGGTTCTAAAATAGTTAGAGCATGCGCTCAGGTACTGGTGGATTTAGTGCACAAACTAAATCCACCAGTACCTAAGCGTATGCTCTAACTATTACTTATTTCTCTACAGAGTTATGAGTGCCAGGGCAAGGAGGTGAGGGAAGGACGGAAGAGGGAGCTGTGGTCAGATGTCACACCTGACATGATGTCAGATGAAGAACAAGAACAAGATGAGAAGACATTTACGCCATCCCATCATATCAAAAGCATTAAATACGTTTATAGCCAAGTAAGATGTCTACTTGGACAGCCTGCCATCAAGTCATCCAAGAGGAACCAGGCGAAGTGATTCATTGAAGGACAATCAAGAAATTGATGAACAAAGTGAATAACAATTTACGAGACATTGATTGTTATAACTTGATTAAAATTTTTTTTAAATTGACTTTGGATACGTAATATGCTGGGTGGGTAAAAGTTGAATATGGTCCACCTTATTCCAAGACAGGATATAAGCTGGGTGTGAGCTAGGTATAGGATAATATAAGCTGGGTGTAAGCTTGGTATAGGATAATATAAGCTGGGTATAGGATAATATAAGCTGGGTGTATGTTTGGTATAAGATAGTAATAAGCTGGTGTAAGCTTGGTATAGGCTATCTTATTCCACACTTACAACAAGCTTATAACAGTCAGCTTATAACGAATCTATAAGCTACATATAAGCAACACCCATACTGAATCTCCTTATAATATGCGTATAGCTACCACAAGTTTTAAGAAAGTAATGACGCCATATATGACCACATTTGCGCAGTGAATTCAGTTTCACATTGAACTAGCAGGTCATCTGAAACAATTCAAGCAATTTTATATAGCTACTGGGCATGTAAACAGATAATCAGCATATAAATGTTGGAAGTTTGATGAGAACTTGGTTCTATCTAGAGAGAAGACTAGCTATATAAAAATATTACTAGCTAAATCACTAACTGAACAGCCCTGCAACATAGACAACATAGTGTGTGCATACTGTATACTTCGGAGCCATAACCTGGCATCTGGCAAGCAAATCTTACTCTTCAGTGGTGTCAGTTTTATTGTGTGGCTGTTTAGTCACATTATAGGGTGTTGCCTTTGTATGGAGTGTTATTTCAGTGGTTATGGTATACTGGCATACTGCAGGAACAATAGCAAGTTTATTTAGAGCACACGACCTGATCAGTGTAATAAGTGTTAATTGAAAATTATAGCAATAGAGTCTTATACAAGTATATCACTCTGTCAATTACAGCTTTAAGCATCATGAGTTCTTGGTTAGTTTCATCTGACCTCTAACTAACTTTGTAGTCTTGAGGTTTAAGGTAGTCCTCTATAAGTTTTAATCGTTATATCATCCACAATTCCTTTCCTCACTCAATTTTCTCTACAAAACAGCTCACCTGCAGTTATAATTCCTTCTTCCCCCCCCCCACACACACACACACACACACATACACCTCAAATAAACTACTCAAATGCATCCACAGGTCATTGAATATAAAATAGCTGTATTGAACTATTGTTTATATCCTCTACGAATTACCCTTACAAGAGATAAAGGGTAGTCTTTGCGTTCATAGATTTTATAGTGCCCTCAGCATCAGCGCACTACAGGTTTTTGATGTTCAGAGTGACTGTAACTATAACAACAGTCCACGCCTACCGAGTGTGCGTGGACTAGAACTCCCTGCGTCAGCGGTGTTAGTGTGTGTGTCTCAGTGTCAGTGTGTGTGTGTGTGATTATCGGTTGTCTGCTGTGCTGTACGAAAGCTGGACTGAATCTGTTCGGTTCAAGTGGCTGGCTCGATATAATCATGGTAAGTGGGATTTTGTTTTTTGTTTGTGAAAAATTTCTGTTGCTAGATCTAGAGTTAAACCTGTGCTCTCATTATTTGGGGTATAGACCCGTTGCAGTGACGTAATTTTTAATTACGTAATGTCGTTGGCAGCCATATTGGAGTACAACCACTCTTTGGCGCGTAGTACGAACTATGGCAGAGTCCGCTAGAAAGTTGATGTTGGGTGGATATTATTCAGCTTTGAAAGATCTAGATGGGAGGAAAAGGTACCAGGACAAGTTAAGCCTACTTGGAGGTCTTGACCCTTATGAGACAACGAGAACAGAATGGCAAGACGATGTTGACTTGTGGCCAAATATAACTCACATGCATGTTGGAATGTACTTACTTCACACACCAAGTCCATACACTGGAGATGAGCTACTTAATTATAAGAGTTTGGACTGTTATCGCAACTTTCTTGCTGGATGGGTCAGAGAAGTCTTAGTGAGGGCTCAGGAAAACAAGAGAATTGTTATTGCAAAAGTAAGTCTTTTTTTTTTTTGCATTAAGTTCTTTAAAATTTTTTTGTTAAATTAGGTAAATCATTCTCAAAAGATGCGTGTAAAACCTCTCACTCCATGGATTGCAGCAGAAGAGAATGGACGGATACTTGCAGCCCATTGTGACTGTATGGCAGGATTAGGCGAGTCATGCTCTCATGTAGCATCTCTTCTTTTTGCCATAGAGAGTGGTGTACGAATAAGAGAGTCAATGACAGTGACTCAGAAGAAGGCTTATTGGGTTATGCCCACTGGTGTGAAAGCTGTACACTATGCTCCAGTACGAGAGATTGATTTTGTTGGAAAGAAAAGAAGTGCTGCTATGATGAAGTCAACTTTTTTTCGTCAACACTCCATGTCTCCATCACCTGCACCATCATCATCGACACCAAGGTCTTCTAAATCTCCAACACCCACACCAAGTATTAAACCACCTAATAATGAAGATTTCATGAATTTTCTTCATTCTCTGTCTTCCTGTTCTTCAAAGCCTGCAGTTCTTTCTCTTATTAAACCATTTTCTTCTGAGTATATTCCTACCCCACTTAGTAGTGATTTTCCAACTTGTCTGTCAGAATTATTTAAACCTGAATACCTGGACCTCAACTATGGCGAGCTAGCACATAAAGCTTCAGAGTGTACTATATCAGTGACTCTCAGTGAAGTTAATGTTGTGGAAGAGCAGACAAGATCTCAGTCAAACTCGAGTCTATGGTACAGGATGCGCAGTGGAAGAATTACTGCTTCACGATTCAAGAGTGCTTGTCACACCAACCCTGCAAATCCATCACTTAGTTTAATTACATCTATATGCTATCCAGAAACAGCAAAATTTAAAACTGCAGGAACAGCTTGGGGCTGTGAACATGAGAAGTTTGCAATATCTAAGTATATTGAAGTAAGTGTGGAGCAGCATGTCAACTTTCAATATTCAGAATGTGGTTTTTTTATAAGCATCAATAATCCATTCATTGGTGCCACTCCAGATGGCATAATTGTTTGTGAATGCTGTGAAAAAGGTGTCTGCGAAATAAAGGTAACTAACTAATACTGACATTAAAATTGTTTTCCTATCATAACCCTATAATGACTACAATTTTGTTTTTGTAGTGCCCTTTCTGTCACAAAGATAAAACGATTTCAGATGCAGTGACTGACCCAAAGTTTTGTTTACAAAAGGATGGTGAAGATTTTATACTGAAGCATGGCCATGCATATTACTATCAGGTATTTTAGTCTATTGTTGCTTTTGGCATTGAAATAATTATGACTATTGTTTGACCAGGTACAGTGCCAGTTATTTTGTTCAAATGCAAGCTATTGTGACTTTGTTTTATGGACAAATGAAGACATTCATATCTAACGGATTTATCCTGATGAAGAGTTCTGGCTGGTTAATGTTGATCGCGCCAAATTGTTTTTTGATACTTCTATATTAGTCGAACTTCTGGGTAAATTCTATACACGTGTCACTAAACCAACTCAATATGTATCAGCTCAAGCTTCATGTAGCGAATTATCTAATGTGCAAGATCTTGATGGGAGTGTAGAAAACGAAACGGACTCTAACACCGTTCAGTTGTATTGCTATTGTCAAGGCCCAGAGGAAGGAGATATGGTTGGATGTGACAACCCCTCATGCACATTTCAGTGGTTTCATCTGAAATGCTTGAAGCTAAAAAGTCTCCCTCAAAGTAAATTATGGTATTGTCCTGACTGTAAAAAACTTCCAGATTTAAAACGAAGAAAGAAAAAAATGTAACAATATTAGTCAAAACATGAACAATAATTAATTAAAAGGAACTACTGAGTCACAAATATTGATCAATGCACATGCCACACACACAATTTTATCTAATGTTGTCTGTTGTTCATCTGATTGTACATAATCAATTGGCTGAGTGGAATTAATAATGGTATATTTTTGTCGTATATTACCAATGACACGCTCTACATGAATTCTAACATTGGCAATTCGCCGAGTTTGTTCAACTTCAATTCCATGTAGCTGTGATTTGCCTTTGGTAAAAGCAGGAATTTTTAATGTAGAACAATATGACCCCACAGAATCTGAAATGTCAAAACCTCTGTCGGCAAGTATGGTGTCACCAGGTACTAAATTAGAGAGAAATGAACTATGCTCAGTAATGTGTTTGTCGCTTGTCCGTCCTCCCCATCCTTCCGATATAAAACTAACTGTTCCCTGAGGTGTAACTCCAATCAGATATTTTACGGTATTATGGTGTTTGTACGCAGAATAGGTCTGAGCTCTTGCTAGCAAATTGGTCGGACGCTCCAAAAATATCTCAAAGCAGTCAATTATGACTACGCATTTTGGGAAGTGCTTTCTGAACACCATTGGCATAGTTTCCAATAAACTGTCTCTATCTGGCCAAATTATTAGACGCTTCAATCTCACATACAAAATATTGAGAGTGAAAACAAATACCCGGCTAACTGTAGACTTGTGTATTCTAAAGCGATAGGCCAAATCTTGGCCTGATAGACCAAGGCGTAGTTTCATTAAGCATAAAAGTAACTGCTGAAAGGAATTCAAAACTGAATTCTTCTTCAAAAATGGTTCGACATAGTCAAAGAGAACTTTGAGCACACTCCATTTGCTTAACCCAGTATAGTATAACACCTTTTCATTGTTATCCTTAAATGCTCTTTCATTAAGTGTTAATTCGTCAACTTTACCTTCTAATTCAATAATCTTACACTTCAAATCAGCCACTTTGTCATTACACTCTGCTTCCATTTCCTTCTGGGACTTCTCTAGTTGATTAATATCACTTTCCATATCACTAATTTTCTTACCAGTCAACTCAGTTTGTACTGGTGTTCCACTCAAGACATCACAATTAGAACTAGCTCCTATCAACTGTTCTTCATCAGATGTGGACCCGTGAAGGTCAAGTGCAGATCTTTTAGCACCAAGGTCATCATCGTTCGAAGCTAAAATTCTCTTCTTCCTTGCTGCAGCTCTCTGATATCTCTCAACAGTACACTGGTTGATGGTACTACTTTCACTGTGGCCTAGTCTCAATGAAGGTGCCCAATCAGGGCTGTCAATATCATATAGTTTAGATGGAGCTCCTGAAATGAAGTGATCAGAGCAAACTCGAACATATTCATACTGATTAGGCTTGAGGTCTTCTCTTTTAATTTTAGCAAGCCACAATTCTCTTCTTCTCTTGGTCAAGTGTAGAGTCCGCTCACCCTGGTGACTGACAACAGCAGGAAGTCTAAAAAATCTTTTTTGCTTATCTCTCGTAGTCCTATTTGAACAGTTTACTATAGAACAGAACACCATGGCCAAAATCTTTCGAAAGTTAAGAGATCCTCCCACAAAAATACGATCCGCTCCAGACGGTGGTTGTACTCCAATATGGCTGCTCTCAAGTAATTACGTAATAGGTTACGCCTACTGCAACGGGTCTATTAGTAATAATTATACTAGAGGTGTGCTTGAGCAAAAAACCAAGCATCCCTAGTCAGGTTACCCAGATTGTTGTAGATTAATTTTTTACTTATAACACTCCAGGTACTAAAAAAAACGTTGAGGTATCTGAAGAATGATAAAGGGTTTCAATGCCATAGTTACCATTCGTCCCAACTGTACTACTATAGTAGCCGAAAAAACTGTGTAAAGGCAGGCCAATGTAACCACACCGACTTAACCACACCCACTCATTAATTAAAGATATGAGTTTGATTAATAGAAATTAAATGTAGTGGTTTCTTTAATCAAACGAACCAAAGATTTTTAGTTTATGCTCTGCGTATTAAAACACCACTGTAATCACACCAAACAACAACAACAACACAAAATAGCCAGAGTTATTTTTGTAGTTTTAGTTAACCAACCTGAGCCTAAAGTGAACCAGAATGTCAAGCAGAAGGGTAGAAACGAAGTCACCAAACTACGACTGCTCCGAGTCGTGGTAGAAGCCTTTCTGGCTACCAGTGGCTCTTGACAATCAAGAAACGACACTTAGCAGCTCCAAAAGAACGGCGAGTTTTTGAATTTATGTCTGGTAATGGACCTTCAATGCCATAAAAACTAGTCGCAACAACTTCTTGTGACTTCACTCGCTTGCCATAATTACTTGTTTTATACAACATTTGACAGTTTACATAAGTATCCTGTGTATGCAAAGAAGCATTGATTTCATTGAGCTAACCTGATATCACTAGTGATGTGATTTAAGCACAAATGGCAAATAAACCATTATGCGAAGTAATTGGAATGAGCTAAAACTTTTTTTTTTTTAATCCGAGTTCATTTTTGCCACTGCAAGATCTGTAACTATGCATTTATGTATTGAAGGTAAAACATTTAAACATAGAGGTCACATTTATAATTCAGTCTGCCAGTGAGTGAGTCAGTCAGTCAGTTTGTCTGTTAGTGAGTGAGTGAGTCAGTCAGTCAGTCAGTTTGTCAGTGAGTCGGTCTATCAGTGAGTCAGTGAGTCAGTCTGTGTGTGTGTGTCAGTGAGTCTGTCAGTGAAATAAAAAATAAATTAAAAAATGTGCATTATATAGATATTTGTGTGTGTATATGTGTGTCAGTGAGTCTGTCAGTGATGAGTCAGTCAGTCAGTCAGTTTGTCAGTGTATACTTATGATACTAACTATGGGTGGAGCAAACACATTCCATCCAATGTGCATGGCCAGTTTGATGTCTCCACTTACAGCGATTCTCGAATGGCCATGTATGTTCGCCATGCTGTCAACCATTATGATGTCATTATTGCAGTTCAGTAAGATTGGCAAAGTGTGCGGTACGTTTGTAAATCTGTGCACTTGTAACACCTCTTCAAGTAAGTTTATAACTACTGTGTCTTTAGTGCATTATGTGTAGTGTGAAGGAGTAGTATGGTAAATTCAGGTGCAGTGTACCTTAGTACTGGGACATTACAATAATGGTCCTCACTACATTCAATTAAATTGGTACCAAAATAAGCACCATTACTGCTATTACAAAATGCATTTTGATCTCTCACTCTGTGACTGGTTTGCCAACCCAGTACTCTTGTCTTTACAGAACACATGAGAGATGTCATAGTAATGCTGAAATTAGTGTATCCAACAATTGGGAACACTTGAAATGGTTCACAAGTGTGTGTGTGTGTGTGTGTGTGTGTGTGCATGGGTGCATGTGATTGTTTTTACTCATTATCACCATATTATTGTGACCAAGGCCAAACTGACACTCTAAACTTGTAAATGGCAGATAAATTATGCTAGTCCTTTACACCAATGCAGCTTTTTTTTTTTCCCCTGCAAATATGCCTATCAACTTTTCTCATGAGAGATCAGTGGCACTGTTCCTTATACTCAAGCATTTCAAACATAACTAAAATACCTGCCATCTTTAGATCACGAGTGATTGAGTTATTATATTCTCTAGCATCTATGTTACACTGAACTAAACAGCAGCATTGTAGTCTGGTGTTTGTGAACCAATGCCGCAAGTCAGAGCCGATACTCCCACCCAGTGAGTGGCAACTATCATGACTGTATGCTATAGTCCTCAGAGACAGCATCCAAGTTCTCACCTATGTGAGTCTGGTGATGTTGTGGTACACAGTTACCACAATGGTTGTGGTTTCACTCTATGTGACTCCACTATGTGCACAAAGTCTGCAAATGTAATGTCATGATTCCAACAATGTTCAGATTGTGCAGTGTATCTACTGTTAAAACAATTCTTGAAGTACTTGAGCTCAGGCTTTATTTTCACTTGGGTCTGGCTCATGAAAATATATTTGCCTGCTTGTGAAATATTTTGCCATAATCACACTCTGACTCATGTGTGTTAGGTGAAGGAGGTGAGGGTTGCCAGTAGATTAAGTACAGAGAGGAGTAGCGTGGGTGGTGGATCAGTTTACCTCAAGTATATTTTGTGATTTTTCTGGCTTAGCTAATGTTACATCTATATTGAAGGATCTCTTGTTTAACAGGTGTATTATTTTCAAGGTTGGCTGGACCTGCTTCAACTGGACCCAGGGAATGTACATCTCCATGTAACCAGTATGGTCATCTCATTTGTATGAGGTGGGGTAGGTATTTCAGTCAAGTACGTCTGTGTTGGTATTTCAGTCAAGTACGTGTGTGTTGGTATTTCAGTCAAGTACGTGTGTGTTGGTATTTCAGTCAAGTACGTCTGTATTGGTATTTCAGTCAAGTACGTCTGTGTTGGTATTTCAGTCAAGTACGTGTGTGTTGGTATTTCAGTCAAGTTAGTATAAGTCTTGTCCACAGAGTTGGTGGGGTCACAAATATTCATGCAAGATACATATTTTTCCCACCCAGCAAGATTCTCTCTAAAAACACCATTTAGTATGCGGTGCTCTACCACACTAGCACACTATAGGGACAGCCAACAATATTTTACTCCGAAGTCATTAATATGATTGATTGCAGATCGGGAAGGAGTGAATGCTTTGGCGCGTGTCCTCATGGTACTGCCACTGCTACTGCCAGATGTGTGAATTAAAGCTGATCCCAGCAAGGTCATTATACTATGCAGAGGTAAATTTTTTTATTAAACCACTTTCAATTATCCCCCCTACCCCCCCTGTGTCTGATGCAATACTATGTTTTATTTATTTATTTGACGTATCCATTTTCATTTTAATCAGGTCTTGACTAACAAAATTTGTTTTATTCGACTCGATCAATTCCATAGGCATACCAACATCCAGATTGAATTAACCCTTTAGTTGGTGGAGTCGCCGATTGGTGAAACTAAGAAAATATATCATTTTTATCACTTGAAACTGAATTTATATTTTTTATTTTTTTATTTATTATAATTATTATTATATTAGTTATAGTTATAAACCAAAATTGAGGTTTGTATGCGATTTATAAACTCCGAGACACGAGGGCGCAGCCCGAGTGGCGAGGATTTATAAATCGAAATACAAACCTAATGATTTTGGTTTATAACTATTTTATAGCCAAAACATAAACAACGAGCAAAGTATAGCATTAGCTATCTTAGTAATTGTATTAAAGTACCCAAACTCTTCATTATTCCATTTTGCTTCGATCTGCCTTCTACCATAATTATGGTTGCTAAGAACTATATCAGACTTTTCCCCCGCTAATACATTTTCTTACGAGCATACCAGACTGTATCAGATTTATAGTTCTTAACGACAAGCGCGGTCGCTCGGGTAACGGGCTATAATTATTATTATTATTATTATTATGTCTCTGTAGGAGTGTGTGAATATCCATTCAGTTGTGGAAGAGGTCTCCTATCTTGCTCCTTATATCTTAATGACAGGAAGTCTACTTCAGCCAGAGCAAGCTTTCTTGGTGATAGATAAGAAGATCATCAATGAAGTAATGAATTTTGAGGACATTCCATTTATTTTAACAAGTGCTTATTTTGTTTTTAATATAAAGTACCCAGTTGGATGCAATAATTTTTATTCATTTTTGGAAATATTACTTTTTCAGTTTCCGACCAAAAAGGCCTCAATTTCTGCATTTACTCACGTCTCTGTCTTTTTAATTTGAATTTTTTAATTTTTAATAAATCTTTTAATTCTGATGATACACCACACAATGTATAATGGGTTTACCTGCAAGGCTCAGGTGGCTGGTTTTGAAGATCTGATCCAGAAGATGGCTGCTCGGCTTAATTGAGTCTGCTGTAATTGGTGTGGGTGGAGTTTGGGAAGTAGGAGGTAACACTAAAGCGGTGTGTATTCACACAACCAGCAGTGTGAGCTTACGCTCGTAAGTGTGTGTACAACACACCAACAAAGGTGTGAGCTTACACTCATAAGGGTGTGTACAACACATTCATTGAGCGTGAACCCCACGCTATTTTGGGTGTGAGTATAGGGACAAGTGCGTCACACTCAGTTTGGTGTGCAGTACACACCTTTCGATTTACAGTGCAGGAACTACTGTACTTGTAGTCCATCAGGCCAAGTAGCACCCTCACTGTGTTGAGACCATAAAGTAGTTCCTTTCGATACCAGTGTTAGCTATCATAGAGGTGAGAGGAATTTTATGGGACTAGTTCCAATTTTTGGAAGTTTCTTAAAACTTCCTCGAGCTGTGATATTAATTTTGTGACACAAATAGAAATGAAAAAGGCTCGCAACATACAAACATTCTGTATCCAAAAATCCTGGCAAAAATTATAAATTGTACTTGTAGCATGACTTGGAGTGAAATATCACCAGATATTTCATGAGCAAGTGACCGTATTTCACGAGCTGAAGGTGAGTTAAATACAGCTGCAAGTGAAATGTCAAATGGTATTTCATGACCATAAGGAGTGAAATAAGTACTTAATTTCAACATTTCATGCATACAACAAGAGTATCCTTCTTTCTCTTCAAAAAACGGCCTCTATGCCATACGTGAAACATTGTAAATAAGCCTACAGACAAGCGGCTACAGGAAAAAATATCATTACACATGTATCGCATTTAATTAATAATTTTGTAATTTTTTTCCCTTCATTGTTGCTAGGTACAAGTGTAGTAAGGCTATGCAAATTATGCTGGGATTCCGGTAGGCCTAATAAGGCAACACCTGGATGCCTGAGCACTGCTGGCATAATGGTACCAATTGCAGTGCACCTACTCTTCTGGGCGCAAGTTGGTAAAGGGTCTGAAGAGAAAAAAAAACATGCTGGCAAGGCATTGGAGCATAGCATAATGGGAAGCAGAAAGAGCATAATTGTTCCTGGTGTGTACCTTTGATCTCCCTCCCCACCTGCAAAGATTATGCTACCTTGGTAATAGTGTTTATGAGTGAAGGTGTTAAATTGACTGACACTGTAGATATAGAAAAAACACTTGTACATTTACTTTGATAATGTAGTGAGAGAATTAGTTGTGATGCATTCAGTAATTTAGGGATCTGGTTGGAATGGAGTCTGCTTTAGGGTTGGATTCAAGAGAACAAGTGGCGAGGCTAACTCCACCAGCCACCTTCTCCTCCAGAGGTTCTTAGTAGCAGTGTTGTGGCCATCTTGGCCCCCTCCCCATTTGGCCAGAATTCAGAAATTAGTAAGGAAAATTATAAGGCACAAACGATTGCATACCATCATATTTATTCCTATTGTTGTTTATGTATTATAGATCAAGTGACCGGACTGAGTTTTTGTTTGCTGGTGAAGACTGAACAATTTTAATTAACAACATTCATTCTTTTTCTGTTATATTTTATAATGAGATATTGATTTATTTTCCATATTCCATAAAATATACAATTAATATTTTGAAATAAAATTTTGAATATTGATTTTGATATAATTTGAGTTGGTTAACAGGAAGCTTCAAGGGAGTTGTGAATGTGACTGTGAAATAGTTGCCAGACATGTCCAAATAGTTACCCCAATAGTTCCATACCTGTCAAATAGTTAATAAAACGTACCATATATACAGAGAGAAGTTGCAGACTTGACAATCTACTAAGTTGGCAATTGGCAAACTAGGACTTTTGGCCCTGCAAGTATACTAATTAGCTACACACAAATTCTGCAGAAACAAACAATGACGTATCACATGTCATAAAGATTTAGTAAGGTGTTGGTTGAAACTGTACGGCTACCACAATTTGATCTCTTTCCACACTCCATTGTGTATTTACACCACCTTCTAGCTATAGCGCCCGGTAAAGGGTCTGCGATACTATTCGATTCTTACCTAAATTCCAGGTTTAGTAGCCACGCTTTACCATTAAGTTGACCAGTCCGTATTGGGGCGGGGTCTCGCTCACGCTGCAAGCACGGGAGAGAGCCCTGGTAAAGGGTTATAGCATTCACCAGAAGTCACTGAAGTCTTTTGGAAAAGGGTTTCTTTCTTCAAAGATACCTGCCAGCACGTTGTGGTGTAGTGGGCATAACTAGGAGGTGAATGGACTGGGTTGGTGTTGCTGGGGTAGAATCAGCCTGCAATCTTTATGTTAGTGGCAATTTATTCAGGTAAATTATATAAAAATGGTTTTTATTTAACATGTTATGATGTTCTTCTGTGATAATCACAATATAGCAGATAGAAGGTATAATTTGTATGTGTATGCAAAATATTTCATGAGTAGTTTTACAAATAAGACCCTTTACTGAACCGTTCCACTAGCAAGGATATGGTCTATTGCCCACATCTAACTTGTACTAGTCTGGCATGCGCAGACCCTTTACCTATTTTAAATACTGTCGGAGAGGAAAGGGTCTGGTCACTGCCAATTGTAAGTAGTTGTGTCATTATGTAATGGTTATGTAACAGATCAGCATAATTAGTTTTGCGAAGAAATAAATCAGGGAACAGCGTTACTTCATTGATTTCAATCTAGTCTGCTGACTAATTTCAATCCAAGCTTATTGAACACTTCTTCCAGAGCTTTAAAATCTAATAACACTTTGGCACACTCGACCTGCCATTTTCCTTAATTTTATTTAGCGCAAACAAATTCTGAACAATCTGATTGGGCCGCTGTCCTGGCAGCGTAGACACAACTGCCACAATTGGGGAGTGACCAGACCCTTTCCTCCCTGGCAGTATTTAAAGAGGTAAAGGGTCTGCGTGCGCCAGACTACTGGAATACTGTGTTTAACCGCAAGTAAATCAATAAAATGTATGCAATACTCGGTAAAGTGTTTAGTGCAGTATCCGTATCATGCCTTCCCCATTGATATCCAGCAATGGTGCTAACTGTTCTTGGATACACACGACACCTACTGAGGGAAGATTTCTAGACTCGTATACGTTTAGTCACAGTACATCTCCTTAACGGTAGAGAATGTACTTTAAGAGAGTGCTTGTAGCAATCTGTTGTTTGTTATTAAAGTATTCTATCTACAGACGTTGTAGTGTTGCCATGTTTGAGGCGCCTTTGATTTTGTAGAGATAGCTCGTAAGTAGTGTACCTGCCCTCTTTTAATCAAAACACATACCCTCACCATACACTGTACACGTCCAATACATTCCAGATTCTGGGCATAACGAGTTTGATATGGCCAATTTGCCAGAACCTTCCGAGTGGAGTGGTTAGGTATAGTGTCTGACCTATGAGTCTAGCATTCCCTTACCCCCACAAAAATAATTCTGGTTCGGATGTTCTAATTATTGCTTCCTCCGGGTACCGATTGTGATAAGAAGCAGGCAATTCATTTTGTACCTCTCAACAGTGCAACCCGATGTTAAAATAGAATAGAAACCTTTCATTACTTTCTTGTAATTTATCATTGTTGGTTAATTTAATTTTGGTGGTGTAAGTGTGATAATTTAGCTATATGTACTGATGACATTTTAGATGCAGTATACTAATTTATTACTCAGGAAATTAGAGTTCTCTACAAAGGGGGAGTAATGTTTTCAGATGTGGACGTGGCAACTTAAGAAGTCTTATTTTGATGTAAGTTTTCTACTGAAAGCCTTCTATGTTACCCTAATTTAAATAGTTGCTTACAGTTTTATATTCATAGAATTAGTAGTCATGTAAAATTTATATTGTAGAATTGAGTATTTTGAAGCATACTACACAGTGGATGTTTATTTCAATGGATGAAAGTCATGGAAGACGAGACTTGGTGCTACTATCATCTTACTTTGCTACATATAAATGGACGCTAGAGGTTTTCATAACTCTCAGACTAAACTGTAGAGATAACTTGGTATAGTTTTTCTCATTTTTCTATCGGAATTGAATGACTTAATTGTAGTACAGTATGGGTGGGCATATATATATATATATATATATTATTTGAGACTTGGTGCTACTATCATCTTACTTTGCTACATATAAATGGACGCTAGAGGTTTTCATAACTCTCAGACTAAACTGTAGAGATAACTTGGTATAGTTTTTCTCATTTTTCTATCGGAATTGAATGACTTAATTGTAGTACAGTATGGGTGGGCATATATATATATATATTATTTGGACTGGTCAGATTATACAATAACCTGGTTGACATTGTTCATGACAGGATGTGCTGACATTATTCAATACTGATTAGTACAGATGTACTGATAGTGTTCGTGACAGTTTCAGTTTAGATAGACTGATGTTATTCAGGACAGATCCAGTAAAGATGAGATGACATCGTGCAGGATAGGTCCAGTAAAGATGAGATGACATCGTGCAGGAAAAGTCTAGTAAAGATGAGATGACATCATGCAGGATAGGACCAGTAAAGATGGGATGTCATCATGCAGGATAGGTCCAGTAAAGATGGGATGACATCATGCAGGATAGGTCCAGTAAAGATTGGATGACATCGTGCAGGATAGGACCAGTAAAGATGGGATGTCATCATGCCGGATAGGTCCAGCAAAGATGGGATGACATCGTGCAGGATAGGACCAGTAAAGATGGGATGTCATCATGCAGGATAGGTCCAGTAAAGATTGGATGACATCGTGCAGGATAGGACCAGTAAAGATGGGATGTCATCATGCAGGATAGGTCCAGTAAAGATTGGATGACATCATGCAGGATAGGTCCAGTAAAGATGGGATGTCATCATGCAGGATAGGTCCAGTAAAGATGGGATGTCATCATGCAGGATAGGACCAGTAAAGATGGGATGTCATCATGCAGGATAGGTCCAGTAAAGATGGGATGACATCATGCAGGATAGGTCCAGTAAAGATTGGATGACATCGTGCAGGATAGGACCAGTAAAGATGGGATGTCATCATGCCGGATAGGTCCAGCAAAGATGGGATGACATCGTGCAGGATAGGACCAGTAAAGATGGGATGTCATCATGCAGGATAGGTCCAGTAAAGATTGGATGACATCGTGCAGGATAGGACCAGTAAAGATGGGATGTCATCATGCAGGATAGGTCCAGTAAAGATTGGATGACATCATGCAGGATAGGTCCAGTAAAGATGGGATGTCATCATGCAGGATAGGTCCAGTAAAGATGGGATGTCATCATGCAGGATAGGACCAGTAAAGATGGGATGTCATCATGCAGGATAGGTCCAGTAAAGATGGGATGACATCGTGCAGGATAGGTCCAGTAAAGATGGGATGACATCATGCAGGATAGGACCAGTAAAGATGGGATGTCATCATGCAGGATAGGACCAGTAAAGATGGGATGACATCATGCAGGATAGGTCCAGTAAAGATGGGATGACATCATGCAGGATAGGTCCAGTAAAGATGGGATGTCATCATGCAGGATAGGTCCAGTAAAGATGGGATGACGTTATGTTGGACAGATCCAGTCAACATGAGGTGGAAGATATCTGAAATATTACACAGAACATGAGGTGGCATGTACTCAAGGATAGGTGTAGGGTAACGTGAGCTGTCATGGACCAGTCTATTCAAAGGAAAGGCTATAGGAAATTTTGCCCTGTACTAGTATAGGATAGGTACAGGGAAACCAGATATTCCCTGGCATTTGGAAAGGTTCAGTACAGATGGGATGTTGTCATGCAGGATAAGTCCAGTAAAGATGGGATGCCGTAATTCAGGACAGGTCCAATAAAAATGGGATGACATCATGCAGGATTGGTCCAGTATAGATGGAATGACGTCATGTTGGACAGGTCCAGTGAACATGAGGTGGAAGATATCTGAAATATTACACAGAACATGAGTTGGCATGTACTCAAGGATAGGTGTAGGGTAACGTGAGCTGTCATGGATCAGTCTATTCAAAGGAAAGGCTATAGGAAATTTTGCCCTGTACTGTTATAGGATAGGTACAGGGAAACCAGATATTCCCTGGTATTAGGAAAGGTGACAACCATGTGACTGACAGGTGACCTTCCAGTAACCTTTCCTTTTACTGACCTGGTACAGGAAATCTGGATAATTTTCCAGTGCAAAGTATTTGGAACAAAAGGACCAGAGATTCAAATGCCAAGATACAAGCTGTTCACAAAATGTAGAGTGTTTATCAAAGACAAAAAAAATTCCACCAATGAAATGGAAGGAAAATTTTTATAATTTGTCGGAATTGTAAGAAAAATCTAGCTTTTTTTCCTTAGGCCACAGTATGAATATGTAGCAGGTGCATTAAGGTTAGTAAACTACATGCACCAGGCACTCTAGGCAACATTTCTCTAATTGATAACTAAGGACTTGGTCAGCAAAGTGACTACGTATAAGGTTTGAATTACTTGTGCAATGTTTGCTTGAGATGATCTTTTTAATTCTAGGTCATTTCGTGATGGGTCATGCAGACATTTAATATTCATAATTTCTTAAGCACTGTTTTTGCACAAGCACATCCTTTTGATCTGGACACTTGAGAGAAATAGCCCAATTGTGTATGCATTACAATCTATACCTGTCTGCATTCAGTTATTGATTCATGTAGCCATAAGCTGTATCTGTTTCTTCGGCATTGCAGATATGTATACAATGGATTTGGTTATTAATTACCATTGCAAACCAAGCAGCGTCTGAAATAGCACCGGCAAGCATTTCTTAGACTATTGGGCATGGAGAAAAATGCCTGTGGCTTTGATCTACCCTCCCAAGTTGAACATTACATCTCTTTCTACAACCATCAACTGAAAGCAGAAAAGCAACTTTACAATGGCTAGGCACTATAAGGCTGACTATCAGGTACAGAACTAAATTCAAAATGTTAAGGTATATTAGAGACCAGAGTAACTTCCCTCAGTGGATCTCCGGCTGTACTACAAAGTGATGTGGCTGCACAAAATAAAAGGGCATGATGATGAAGACAACTCAAAATTGACCAGTGTGATACTTGCAGTGAAACAGACAGAGATATAGACTGACAGACAAATACCATCATATTATTTTTTCAGACACAGATATTGTTGATTTCTCCACAATGCAAGTTATAATGATTTCCTCTAACAACTGAAACAGTGCACAGTTCAAGATTTAGATAGTACTTTTTTATGCAGTTAGCTACTGGTTTATCATTAAATTCCTGAAGGCTATCAATTACCGCTATATTATCTGTTTCTAGTTTAATTCTGTTCACACTCTATATAAAAAAAAATCTTCTCATAAACAATGGCTATATACATTGGAGTAATGATCTGCAGACTTCAAGATCACAGATTTGACCATTACAAAAATTCAATCTAAAAATAAAATTCACACAGGCAGTCAGCGCATGCTGAGGGTTAACTTGAGCTTGTGCATGAGCACCAACCCGCATGCTATAGCAAGTATATACCACCATCTCTACTATACCAAGTATTTGTTTCTCTTTTCCTTCTCTCTGTGTATTTCTCTGACTTTATCTCTTTCTACTTAAGTAAAATAAGTTTCCCTTCCCTGCTTCTATGCTGTCCTTCAATCCACTTCTGCCATTCATTCCTTTGATTGTCTACAACCAGGAGATGCTAGTATTCTCTATTATGTGGTCACCATTAGCCATCTCCGAACAAATGTCACCAGAGATATAGTTAATGTTTAGGTCTCCCTAAACAAACGCCGAATTATTATTTACCTAATTTAGTTATTCATGCACTAATTATCTTTATATCATATTATTCATTTACATTCAATGTCATATATTCCATTTAACGCACACTGGTGTGCGTTTTTTAGAATAATTTTAAAAAAAAGAAAAACCTCATGTTCTAACTTGAAGTTCTTGTACAAGGGATAGAACTTAATCCTTTTGAATCCTCCTCCCTGAAGAGTACAAAGAATAACTCACACACAGCTTTAATAGCTAGCTTGCTGTGTGTGCTGCCTGTGCTAGCCAGGTGGTCCTTACATAACCTGCTTTTGGGAATTACGACCCCGAAACATTGGTCCTTCGAGCCGGATCCGTAAAGGTGAAGGTAAGGGGGATCAGTGGCCTAGCTCTCTAAGAAAGAAGCAAAGCTATTGAAGAAGAGAAACTGCAGGAGGGATAGCTGTACAAGCTACTCTAACTCTTGTAACCAAGAAGATTGATTCACTGCTAACTCCAAGGAAGGAGTAATTGGAATTCCTCACCAGAGTCAGAACTGTGTTTCGAAATAATTAACCCAGAATGGCATCGGAAGAGAGTGATTTGGCAGCCTTGAAGGCCAAAAGGAAAACCTGTAGAGGCAAGCTCACCAAAGCCATAAAGAGTGCTATGAAATTCACAAGTGACAACCTGGCAGAAATAAAACAAAGAGAGCTGAGGGAGAAAATTGAGATAATTAAAAGGCTGATGGACGAGCATAGTGACATGCATGAAGCTGTGCTGACACAAATGGCAACAGAAGGCAAGCCACAACTAGAGATTGATGGAGAAGTGAGTGGCAATGAAGCTGTGGAAAGAATCTCTGACAGTGAGTTGGATAAACTGGAAGAAGCCATTGTTTTGAGCAATCTCTACTTGGGTGATGTTAGAGTGCAGACCATTGCTGCCACCTGGGTGAAGGAAAGCAAGATAGAAGCTCCTACATTTAACACTGATGGCAACAAAGTGAAGGAAGAGCTAGAAAGAAACATCAGTGATCTCACCCCTTATGCTGCTCATTCCTACATAAATGGCCAATTAGCCAAAGCACAATCTCTGGCAGAGCAAGTCAGGACAAAGTTGTTTGCCACTGCAGCAGCAGCTCCTTCTGTGCTGCCAGCAGAAACAAGGGTGGAAAGAAGCATCACCAGAAGTGCTCTGCCACCCCCTTACCATATAAAGCCACCCACCTTCAGTGGAAATCCCAGAGACTTCAAACACTTTTGCGAGCGATTCGAAGCTATTATGGACCTTCACAAGGATTATTATCCGGACACAGACAAAATCAGTATACTGGCAGATGCCATGAAGGACAGTGATGCAAGGAAGCTGGTGCTAAACTCTTGCAGTGATGGCTATGAAGGAGCTCTGGAGCAGCTCAAGATGACATATGGACGAAAGACAGTGATTTATCCACAACTAGTGGATGAGTTCCTGAAGAAAGAGAAGTATGACTGTTCCAGAGAGTCAATGAAGCTAATTTTGGACAAGACGAAAAGATTGTTGTCAGAGATGGAAAAGATTGGAGGCCGAAACATTGACACCCTGGCAGTGGCTCTCACAGTGAGGGAATTTGACATGGAGCTCATGACTGAGTGGTCCAAGCATCTGGGAAGTAATGATGAACTGCCTACTCTAGAGAAGCTGATAGAATTTGTGACACCACTGTCACATAACTTGCCAAGGCTCAGCAGAAATGTCTATCAGAGCCACAAACCTGTCAAGCAGCATCATCACTCTTCCACTACACCAGCATCAATTGAATCAGCAGTGAAGGTGGAGTCAAAGGTGGAGTCCAAGTCAGAAGTTCCTCCCAAAAGGGTGTGTCCAGCATGCAAAGAATCATCTCACCCTCTCTACAGATGTGTCAAGTTCAAAGATATGACTGTCAACCAGAGGTGGAACTTGGTGAACAAAAACAAGCATTGCAGCAACTGTCTCCATCCATCACACCAAGCAGCTACTTGCACTTCAAAATACACCTGCAAGTTCTGTAAACAGCCTCACAACTACCTCCTACACAAGGAAAGTGAGGAAGACAAGAAATCAACCAACTCTGGAATTACTCTGGCAGCACAAACAACACAGACATCTCCAGAGACTGACACAGCAGGTGAGCTCGGTTGTGGTTTTATATTCACTGCTCTTGTGTCAATCCAGAGTCAAGGCAGGAAAATCAATGCCAGAGCAGCACTAGACAGTTGTGCCACCCACTCCCTGATCAGTGAAGAAGTGGCAGCCTTCCTGCAGCCACAAAGACAGCCAATCAAGCTCACAATGAGAGGAGCTGTGGCAGAGAAGCAGATAAAGCACTGGGCTACTGTGAACATCTCCACCATCATCCCTTCAGAGTTTGATGTCCCACTGGGTGTGGCAATAGTCAATGACCTCCCACCAGCCACACCTCCAAAGGATGGAGCAGCAGTTGCCAAAAATCCAATGTTGAATGGACTGACTCTGGCTGATCCTTACTTTGGAGGTAAGCTAGATCTCATAATAGGCACCAATGACTTGCCTATGCTCTGGGGAAATGATGGAAGAAAGTTTTCCATGGCAGACAGGCTGACTGCTGTCAACACTGCTTTTGGATGGGTTGTGTCTGGATCTGCACTCCCTGCAAGCAAGTCTGGAACATCTCTCAGAGTGGAAGTGACAGAAGACAGAGATCATCAGCTCTTCCAAAAGATGTACGAGTTGGAGAAAGTGCCAGAAGCAATCAAACTGACCCCTGAAGAGGAGAGTGCCATCACACAGTTTAAAGAATCAATTGTCCAAACAGTAGATGGCAGGTATGCAGCCAAGCTGCCGAGAGTGGAAAGCCCTCCTCAGCTGGGCAACTCAAGTAAGATGGCATTGTCTAGAATGATTAGTAATGAGAGAAAGATGAAAAAGGTGGGAAAATTGGCAGAGTTTGATGAAGAAATGTTTGGGTATATAAGGCTAGAGCATGCAGAGGTTGTGCCTGAATCAGAAAGGGATAAAGGCATGTATTACTTGCCTGTAAAGGGCGTAATCAAAGAAAGCTCCACCTCCACAAAGGTCAGGCCAGTTTTTGATGCTAGTGCCAAGACTAGCAATGGAGTTGCTCTTAATGATGCTCTCCTAGTTGGTCCAAACTTATACCCCTTAATCAGTGACATCCTGATCCAGTTTAGAAGTTATCCTATAGCTGTGTCTGCTGACATCAGCAAAATGTACAGGGAGGTCAAACTCCTCCCGGAAGACCAAGCTTACCATTTCTTGTACATAAGAGATCCTGATGGCAAGCTGCTAACATGCAAAATGAAAAGGTTGACATTTGGTGTACGTCCTTCCCCATTCATTGCTACATCTGTTATACGTCACCATAGCAACCAGAATCAGAAACAATATCCCAAGGCTGCACAAGCTATAATGCAGCAATTCTATGTAGATGATTTTTTGTCCGGGGCATCCACATTGGATGAAGCAGTGCAAATCAGAGAAGAACTGTGTAAATTGTTGAGTTTATGTGGCATGAAGCTTAGAAAGTGGAGGAGCAACTCCCAGCAACTCCTGTCAACCATTCCTGATGATTTGCTAGAGAAAGAAGACAAGAAGGAGCTGATACAGGAGTCGCCTCTGAAAGCACTCGGGATCCATTGGGACACCTCCAAGGACACATTGCTCGTAACTACTCCTACGTCTGAAAAAGGTGAAGTTACCAAAAGGGTGGTGGCAAGGGTAGTAGCAAGTGTGTATGATGTACTTGGGTTGATGTCACCTTACCTGATCTCTGGAAAAATTGTATTACAACAACTTTGGGTGCATAAATTGGCATGGGATGATTGTATTCCAGAGGAAGTGTTACCCAAATGGCAGTGTTGGGTGGATGGCCTAGAAGTAGTAAAAGGTCATCACATTGACAGGTACACTGGTTGCCATGACAAAATCAGAAAGAAAACTCTGCATGGATTTTCTGATGCTAGCCAGCTAGCGTATGGAGCTGTAGTTTACTTGGTGTGTGAAAGCACTACTGGGTTGACATCACATATAATCTGCTCCAAGGCAAGAGTGTGCCCTCTTAAGCTAAGAACTATACCTGAACTTGAATTAGAGGCTGCAAAATTGCTTGTAAAGCTATTACATCATGTAGCAGGTGTGCTTAACATTCCCTTGTCCAACATTGTACCCTGGACTGATTCCAGCATTGTGCTGGCATGGTTACTTCAACCACCCAACAAACTAAAGACCTTTGTCTGTAACAGGGTAGCGTTAATCAGAGAGCTGTTGCCACGGTGCAGCTGGAGGCATGTCCCCACTGCTGACAACCCTGCTGACATGTGCAGCAGAGGTGTGACAGCACAAACCCTTGTAAACTCCCACCTTTGGTGGAATGGCCCAGACTGGTTAAAATTGCGTCCAGAGCAATGGCCATTCTTGCCTGCAAAAAGCATACCACCCAGTCAAATGCCTGGAGTGAAAGCCACTGTGATAGTTGCCATGGCAACCCAGAAGTGTGAACTGGATTTGTGGCAAAGATTTTCATGCTATAATAAGTTAGTCAGAGTGCTTGCTTGGGTTTTGAGGTTTCTGAGAGCCTATGTCAAGAAGGAGAAGCAGCCTCCTGACAGAACTTTGACTTGGAATGATGTTAATGCTGCCAAATATTTGCTCATTAGAGTGCAGCAATTGGAAAGTTTCCCTGATGTATTTGCAGTTGTGTCTAGTAAAGGTCGCCTCAGCAAAGGCCATCCCTTGGGGGGGATGGGTTTGGAGCTCAGCCCCAACCACGCCTTGTTGGTAAAGGGTAGGGTTGGTGGAAAGAGCATGGTGCCGCTGTCAGCTAAAAATGCACTGACAAAGCTGATGTTGCTGACACAGCACAAGTTGCATGGTCACCCTGGAGTTGCAACCCTCATTAGCATAGTAGGACACACTTTTTATGTGGTGGGTATCAAAAGAGAGCTCAAGAGGATAGCAAAAATGTGCCCAAATTGTCAACATGCCAATGCCAACCCATTATCGCAGCAGATGGGAATGCTGCCAACATCAAGAGTGACACTGCAACCTCCATTTGACAAATGTGGTGTAGATTTTGCGGGTCCCATCACTCTGAAAAAAGGTGCCACCAGAAAGCCTGTCAAATTCAAAAGTTATTTGTGCCTTTTTGTGTGCATGTCGACCAGATGTGTGCATATTGAAATAGTCAAAACTCTGGAAACCAATGAATTCATGGCAGCTCTCCAAAGGTTTGCTAATAGGAGGGGCATGCCTAGTAAGATATTTTCAGACAATGGCAGCAATTTCATTGGAGCTGCAAAAGAAATCAATGATATCTCAAGCATGCTCAGGAAATCCAAGCATTCAATATCTGTAGTCGAGAGTCAGCATGGTGTGAAGTGGCATTTCAACCCTCCCAGAGCTCCACACTTTGGTGGGCTTTGGGAGGCAGGTGTAAAGATTATGAAAAAGCAAATAAGAAAAATCATTGAGCCACACCCCTTAAGACTTGACGAAATGTGGAACATCACTACTCATGTGGAAGCAGTGCTAAATTCGAGACCACTAGTGCCATTGGAGAAGGTTGAGTCAGAAGATGAGCTTGCTCTAACTCCAGCACACTTCTTGATTGGAAGGCCAATGAGAGCTCCACCTACACCAGCAGCATCAGCAGCTAAAATCACATCGTTGAGGAGGTGGCAGCTAGTGCAGAAACTCCAACAACAGCTCAGTGAAGGATGGAGTGGTCATTACTTACAATCTCTTCAGTCAAGATCGAAATGGAGGAACAGGAAAGAAAATGTCAGAGTTGGTCAAATAGTTTATATCAAGGACATAACGTTAAGCAATGGATTGAAATGGCCTCTAGGAAAGATAATCAAAGTCTATGCTGGCAGAGATAATCTTGTCAGAACTGTGGATCTTGTATGCAAGGGAAAAGAATATAAAAGACCCATTCACTTGTTAATCCCACTGAACATCGAGGATAATGACGAGCAGTGAGAACTGTTGTATCATCTCATTAGTACTTATTGTTTACTTGTATTATCATACATGTTGTTTACTTTCTGGAGGCCCAGTATGTTTAGGTCTCCCTAAACAAACGCCGAATTATTATTTACCTAATTTAGTTATTCATGCACTAATTATCTTTATATCATATTCATTTACATTCAATTTCATATATTCCATTTAACGCACACTGGTGTGCGTTTTTTAGAATAATTAAAAAGAAAAACCTCATGTTCTAACTTGAAGTTCTTGTACAAGGGATAGAACTTAATCCTTTTGAATCCTCCTCCCTGAAGAGTACAAAGAATAACTCACACACAGCTTTAATAGCTAGCTTGCTGTGTGTGCTGCCTGTGCTAGCCAGGTGGTCCTTACATAACCTGCTTTTGGGAATTACGACCCCGAAACACGGTGTCCGTAGCTATAAATCTGTTCAAGGTCAGCTTGCTCCTTATATCTGAAGAGGAAAACAAGTGACCTTCTATCGGTAAAAATTCGAACACGGGGGCCCCGTTAGGAACGCCATTCACCAATCTATCCAGACACTTTCTCAAGGCCAGAGTTATGGTAGAGCCGTTAAACCTTCTCACTTGGGAACCTCCAATCAAAATTTCAATCTCCCTGATCAAGCACCAGGGGTTGTACATGCAGATGAGGGGAGTCTGGGCAGTAGGCACTTCCACATTCAAATCTTCCCCGTACACAGAAACTGGGTTGGACGCAGTCCTCCCAACTTTGTAATCGGTAGCCCCATTCAAATTGCGTCTGCTGGTGTTCCCAGAAGTGTATATGGGTCTCATCCCCACCACCAACTCCAAACTGCCCAGGTCCACATTGCCACCTCCACTGAGTATGACCCAACTCTGAGTTTGACCATAAGCAAATATGTTGCTGGGAGACAATCTCACTTTGGTTTTCCTATTTCTGCCGATGACCACAGTCTCCTGAGCCACGTCCACACCCAACCTAGATAGTTCAGAAATGTCTTCTAAGACTGCAGAAACCTGAGCCCCTCTGCCTGTTGACGAAGCCATGCTTATAAAAGATTTTGAAATGACTGGTTGGGGTCATTTTCAGTCTTCTTTTTATACATTATGGCTACTTGGGATGGAAGCACAGTGAACTTGTTGTCTGCAGATGGAGGTGGGGGGTTGGGTGTGGACAGCACTGTTGGAGGGGCGTCCGGACAAGTTTTGACCAGGGCAACCAGGTCTGGCAGAATTTATGCTGAATTTGAAACTCCTGTTAGAAGGTCGCCCCCTCCAGCACCAAAGAGGGTGAAGTTCGTGGAAAGTGGGAGCAGAGCTGAAAGTTTGTCACAAACTCAAGAGGTAAACCTGTTCAATGCTGACAGGAGAGGACCTCCTAGATTTGTTCCGCAAGTAGAAGAAGAGTTTGGAAATGTTACTCCAGAATTTTTAGGCAGGAACACCACTTCTGAAACTAATCTATCCTTTTTAGAGGAAGACGACGCAGTTTTTGACAGGGCCAGGCTTAGCATTGGCAGAGCTGAAGCCGCTCAAGACCGAGCTGAAGAAATCGTCTCAAGAATGGGCTCCACTGCAGCTGCTAGAGAGCGTTTCTTAAACAAAACCACTCTGGAAGATGTGGAAGCTGCCACCCCTTTGGATCCCACACCGCACCCTTTAGAAACAACCACCTTTTCCACCCCATTCCCAGAAGCTTTTTCCACACCCCTCCCAGATGACACCACCGTAGGTTCCGTTGCTTCCTCATCATCAGGATCCACTTCTGCAACAATCAATGCTGCGGACGTGTCAGCAGTGGAAGCTTCAGGAGTACCCATAGAATCAGAGGTCAGCTCAATTTTACCAGTGGAATCTGGCGTTAGTGCCTTATTTGAAGATCCTCTCCTACTGGCTGCAGCTACAGGAGTGGGGGACGTATCAGCACCCAGAAACACTTCCCTGCCGGAAGACGAGCCCCTATTCCCTTCCACAGAAGAAGACGCCATTGTGAGGCCAAAACCTAGACCTAGAAGTTTTGGATCATTGGACAGACACTCCTCTCCAAACGTTAGCGAGGAAGGGAACAACGCCCCTAGAAACCAAAACAAATTGACTGTGAGAGGTAGAAGGCTGTTTAGGAAAACAAGCACTCTAAACAGCACCCCAGACGTTAGTCCAATCCCTAAACCAACACCCAGAGCTCCTCCCAGAATCAGAGGCACATTGAGAAACAGCACTTTAGCATCAGACGGCTCATTCACAAGCGCTCTAGACACCACCCCAGACGTCAGTCCAATCCCTAAACCAACACCCAGAGCCCCTCCCAGACTCAGAGGCATATTGAGAAACAGCACTGCAGCATCAGACACCTCATTCAGCAACACCATAATACAAGATCAAGAAAATGCCACAATTGGACACTTGGGCAACAGCACCACAGTCAACTCTGAAAATTTTAGACCCCCTGTCAACAGCACCAACGCTGCAGAACAATCCACTGCCAGAACAGCTTCAAGAGCAGAAAGTTCTGTAGCTGCTGAAGAATCTGTTTTGGCTGGTGGCGGAGCAGGTCTTGGAGGCATACTTCTACCTCTTTTGCTTTTCTCATCCCTATCAGGAAATAAAGGATCATCATCATCCCAGCCATCTTACATTCCATCATATGCACCAACACCTTACACTGTACCCCCACCACCCAATGTATTACATTTTGGATCATGAATGTTCATAATAAAATCATGTCAGACCGTGAGGTCTTATCCTATCACTATACAATGCTTGCAGTGTGGGGTTCTGATTAGTCAGCAGTCCAGCGTTCCTCTTTTTCCTTCTGACACCATCACCCCCTAAGTAAGTGGGTGCTGCTTGTTCTTGATTGAGAATGGTTTGTCTAGGATCCCCCTTCACGTAGAACTTTCCACCCCTCTCTATCACCACGTTACTCTTTCCACCACTCCTCAGTGTCTTGGCCACAGAAGCTAAAGCGTAATCTCTGTTGGCAGCCTGAACAGCTTCAGCACCCTCACCTTGCTGTTTAAGAGTCAGCTGGTGAGATATAGTTCCTCCTGCTTGAGGGACCTGACTTTGAACGCTCGCCACATATTCGCTTCCGGACAGGGCCCCACTTATTTTGACGTTGGTGGGATCTGTGCTCAGCAGAGCGTCTATAATCTTGTCCTGCCTGTCCTCTCCTCTCTTCAACAGGTAAAAAGAATTGGTCTGCTTGCTTTTTTCGAGGTCTATCCTGCCAGTAAACTCCAATTTCCTCTCTGCTAAGTTGTCAGAGTTTATTACCTGATTGCTGGCTATCTGTGCTGCTTGAGCTACAGCGTTAGCTTTCAGCTGTTCCTCTGCTACTTGCTTGTTTATAAAAGCTGCTCCTATAGAAGCTCCCGCACTCGCCACGCTACCCACCGCCTGTGAAGCACCCAAAGCTGCAAAAGCTGCGGCCATGCCTTCTTTATCTACTTTGGTAAACAGCGGCTTAACAGTGAAGAAAATCAAGTGTGACACCTTAAATAAAGATTTGGAAAAAGAAGATAAAGAGGTCCCTCAAGCCCAGTCCTCCAAAGAAGAAGTGGAAACCCCTTTGGACACCCAAGATGAAGCTGATGTGTACCCTCAAGAATCTGCAGTTCCAGCCCACCTGAAGTTTAAAAAGGGTGGAGACATGGTGTTCACTTGTGGGGACTTCAACATGACCATCTCGGATTCCAACAAGCAGGAAGCCATGTACTTCACCAAAACCTTCAACAACGACATCAGAGAAGTGGATGGTGACGACGCAGACATGGGCACACTGGTGCTGAAACCCCACACTCCTTACAAAGACGGTGCTGACATACCAGCCGACCCCATCAAGTACAGAAACCTTCAGAAGAGGATCCAGTACAAAATGGACAAACACAACAGCTATCAGGGGAACAAAAAGCAGTACCTGTTCGAAAGTGGAAGCAGAAACTACTTTTATTCCAAGTCTTTGGACAAGAGCGCAGGGAAATACAAATACAAAAAAGAGTGCAAAAAGGGGCCCCTGTCCAAACCAGTCAAAGAAGAAGAACCTAAAGTGGACATGAAGAAACAGGTTGAAATCATGTTTCAAGAGGTTAAAGATAAAATGGACTGCGATAAAAGAGATCAAGTTGCTGCTGAGGAAATGAAAAAGAGGGAGTGTGCTTTGCAAAAAGAAAGTGACAAACCAAAAATCAGTTCTCATCTTCAGAGCTGTCTAGCTCGCCATAAGACGAAATTTCAGTGGCAGTTCCAATAATTTTTCCCATAGCCATCATAGCTTCCACATAAGCTCTATCTTTATCAATCACATCCTTTGTTTCCATAAATACTTTACAGTAACCAGAATCGTCACAGCAGTGCTGGTTGACAGAGGCGTAAGCGAAGTCCTTAAGGGGGTAGTGGGTGTTACTCTGCAAATACTTGAGATCCATTTTGGTGGTGCCCTTAGTGAAGGAAATGATGTTGCAATTTTTCCTCACAGACCTCATCCAGGGGTAGCTGTAACTCTGAGATAGCATGATCATAGAACAATTTCCGTGCCTGAGAGTGCTGAAACAAGTCACTATAAAATTTTGTATTGTGGTGTCTGTCACTCCAGGGTCGTCAAATATCATGATGCTGTGCACTCCAGTAGCCTTCAAGGTCTCCATCCACAACTTGGGAGTCCAGGAAGTGGCTGTGGAATAGTCGATGAACTTCACGCAACAGCTGCTTCGCAGGTAATCCATGTACTCCTCTCCGAACCCGCTGTTTCCAATCCAGAAACACTGGTGATAACCCACCTTGTCGAAGCAAGTAGCCGAAGACAGCATGGTGGCACATCTACTGCTTTTGCCGGACCCGGAGGGTCCGAACAAAAACATTCTGAAAGGTAAGGAGCCCTGCGGGGAGTACAAAGGTCCCGGCTCTCCAAAATCTATGCTGGTCTCACAATTATCCCTAATGTAGTTAGGATCTTTTTCTATAGGGTATTCTTGACAACTCATGACTGTTTTATCTACTAGAAATGAACAAAATAATACTGCACACGTTTTACAGGTTCATTTAAATACTTGGCATGAGATACTAGCGCGTGCGTTTGTGTGAAGTAACTAAAGTGGGTGTTCTATCATCCACTCTGTGCTGCGAGAAAAAAACCATGCATTTTAGTTCAGGATTCAGACACCACTCGTCTTCTACTTTCACTTGGCTCCAGCTGGACCCTGACAACCTGCAGTAATGGAAAACTGGTTGAGACTTCCAGACGCTGTACCACTCCAAGTGCAGACCCAGCTGCGAACAACTGATTGCTCTGCCGGTGTTTCTGCCGAACTGGGAGTCTTCCACTGCTACCACCATGCCGTCTCTGCAAATAAATACGTTGTACCACCCCTGCAGCACCTCATCCAAGTGAACGAAGTCCAGAGGAGATATCCTAGGAGGAGTGCTTCTACTAAATATCTTAGAGTAGCACACCACCGCCCTGCCGTTTTTGCACTTAGGGCCTGGGAAACAGTAGCAGTCTCCTTGGTCCGGGTGAAACAACTTTGACTGGCTAACGCCCCCAAACCTCTGGGACAGCTTCTTCATCACATTTCCGTCTGTGGGGTACTTGGTTTGGCTAGTGTCATGGAAGGAGAGGGTGAAAGTCTTAAAACCTTGTACATAGACAGAGCCTACTTGGCTGAAGTCAGAACTCTCTTGAGAATGGGGTTTGGATCTGTGGAAGTCAGAAGAGGTTCCCAACCTGTCAGAGTCCCCAAATCTACCACAGTCCTCCTCACTCAGAGGGGTAGAATCTACATCACCATAAACCATAAGAACAATTCTAACATCACAAAATATCAATTTAAAAGATATAATCGCATTTAAAAAATGACAATCACATGGTGACCAATTTGGAACTATTTTTGAAAAAATCAAAAATGGATATGAATCACACTGTGACTATTTCGGGGCTGTTGAAATACAGTTTACCCCTTAAATCAAAACTGGGAATGGTGAAATTAGCTACATCGAATCTGTTACAGTTAGGCGTAGCACTGGCTCTCAAACGGGTGGCGGCGACGCAGTTGGAGTGGTACGTGTTTCTGTAAAATCTGTTTCCAGCCACTCTGCTCCAATCGTTCAGGCAATTTTCGTCCACGTCGCAAGTGGCAATAGCTGATGAACGGTAATAGCAACCAGTATAAGCGCCGCTACTGCTGCTTCTTGTAGTCTGTTGGGAGCTCACCGCCCAACAAAATTTGAATTTGGCATCTACTCTGCTCACTTGTTTAAACAATATCCTTATGGGCAGCAACAAACCGTTGACCACTCTGGTGGTGCATTTTAATCTCCTTCCTCCTCCAACCACCCGCACTCTTTCGCACTCCCCGTCAGGCCCCATTATTTTCATGCCGCAAGAAATTCTGTTGTTGGTGGTTTCGCAAGGGTACAGCAGCTGAGTGGCATTCTGGGTTTCTTCGTGGGGTGAAGCTTCCACCACTTCGAAAATGTAATAGGCTTTGTGTCCATCTTTCAGATATGCCAAATTTTGCCTGCTGACAGGTTCACCAAAAACTACTGCCGGAATTTTCCCTATGTGCCTTCTCAACTCTTGAAAGTGGGGATTCAAACTCCCAGTGAAGTGTGGGCTCACTCTAGTTATGTCCCAAGGATCGTTGTCCAACCCAGCAAACAAAACTCCATTACCGTTCATGTGATTTGAGAATCCAAGTTTAGCTTGAGTAGCCAAGATGTGCATCAGAAGCACGGTATTGCTACCACTCCAATAATAAAAGGGGGCGCAGGTTTCGTACTGCTGCAGACAGCTAGTTAAATAAGTGTAACTGTTCCCATTCCCAGCTCTGGCGTTCCTGCTTAAAGGTCTGCGCCTTCTCCAATGATCCGCAAAAGGAGTCATCATTTTGACAAACTTCGGAACCACCGCTTCGTTGCACCAAGCACCGTCTTCCCAAGGGTAAGATATACCTGTGACAACGGCCATGCTGTTGTAAGTCACATTGTTAGGTCTGCTACTCCGCCTCCAATCGTTGGCTCCCGGTCCGTTGTTGTTTTGAGACCAAACATTCCCGTGAACGTTGCAGGCGGTTACTAGTTTAAAAAACTGCCTTTCGCTCACAACTGCTACAAGTTTCAAAGCTTCAAAACAGGGATCGTTATTAACGGTGCGATTAATGCCTCCACCAAAATAATTTCCATTGCACAATCCCCCTCCACCATGCACAGTCAGGTCTAAATTGGTAGTTCACATCAGCTTTCAAAGACACGGTGGTCTCGTTGGCCCTGGCCTGGCTCACAGCTCTGAACACTCTGTCAGGACTTATGTTGCTGTAATAGTCTTCAAAAGCTCTGGCAGCCCAAACGGAGTCGTTGGCCGGATGAGCGTCTTGAGCAGCCTTATCCAATACATAACTGTAAATGCAACAATATTTCATGTACTGTCCGGCCAATTTTATTACAGGCTTGACGGGTTGAATGAAAGCCACTCTCAGGGGATTTATGGCCACATCCAGCAGCACCCTTTTAGCATGATCTCTGACCACCAGCTGCAAGCTAGAATCCACGTTCCACACAGTCTGAATGTAGTAATGAGTGAACAACCTCACAGGATTGGTGTACACTCTGTTTCTTCTGGTGGTAAAACTTTTAGCTCCCCATCTAGGCTCGTAGTTGAGATCCAACACGGATATGTTGTTGTTACTGGCGTCTTTCAAGAACACCAAAGCTTGTGACAAAGACCACCTCTGATTAGTAACCACCAAACTGTAATTCTCGTGGAATGCTTCATAAGTCTGAGTGTTCTCATGCAGGACGTACCGTATGTGGTCCACAGCAGTGTCGAAATTGGTGTGATCGGTGAAATTCTCGTGAATGAAATCTGTCATATATCCACAACCGAAAGAAGTCTCTCCACTAGTCACATTGTCCGGATAATACCTGATAGCAGTGCCCAAAGGGAACTGCCACACTATGCTAGATTGTTGAGCCAGCTGCTGATTGGACTTGGCGTAGGCTGCCAAAGTGAAAGACAGAGACACAGTTGTACCCAAGCCGGCGTGAGCAGCACCACCCAACTGACCCACTTCGCAATTCCAAGTCAGATTTCCATCCACACCACCAAAAAAATCAGCGTCTGGAACGGTATCTCTGGCACTGCTATCATCGTAAGAATAAATATTTATGTAACCGTTTTCAATGGTCAGAAAATCTTCTTCCCCTTCTATGCCTATAGCAGACAAAACGTGGTCGTCTTCAGTGGAATTGACGTACATCTGAAATATGTGGCCATATCTTTTACCGTTGGTCTGGGTCTCTGCAGCCACAGCACTGTTTGGAGTAAAAGGTGGAGCGTGTATCAGGTAAAACTCCCCATTAGAATAGTAAGTCGACATGGGTATCCCGTACCTGCTTTCGTCTTGAAATCTGGGTATCAAGAAAAACGTGTCGAAGGGGTCGACGTACAGGGACGACGTGTTGTAGGTGTTGTACAAATCTAGGTCGTCCACCATCCCCACCGTGTAGTACAACAACATGCCGTAAGAGGGGGTGAAGACTTCCCTCTGCAGGTGAGGTATGTTGGAAATGAAATTGGAATGTTCCAAAGAAGATATGGTGTCCACCAACCCAACCAAACACTGAAATCCCAACTCGTCACATTCCCTGTAGAAAGGTCTAGCTCCTTCAGCCACGCTCAGGACTCTGACGCTCACCCAGGCGAAGGAAGCAGACGTGGGCACCTTGAAACCCACCACTCCCCTAGGGGTGGTTGACACATCAGCCAACCCTGTAGGGTGGTCGCTGTGCAAACTCAACCCATCATAACCCACAGCATAGCGCACTTGGACGGACGAGATCCTGTCGAAATAAATGTAGGCTCCACTGGGAACTTCGGTTCCATTCACTGTGCACGTCACGCAGGTGTACTCCAACCTGGCTTTGCTGTGAACATTTCTGAAGTAATTCAAAGAAAACCATGTGAATCCACCTTCAGCCTGATAGAGCACTTCACTGTCCCCCCCTCACAAACAGTATAGAACTAGCTCTCAGCAGGGTTGAAGAATACAAATAGTTGGGCGTCCCCACCAAACTCCCTCCGGTAGATATTAAACCCTCTTGAGAAAATCCTTCCCATGTTCTGTAGTACTCTGCTGAAGATAGTCTAGGAACCACTGCAGGGTTTCTAGGCACTTCTGTTGGAGTGGTGTCTTCAAACACTGGCCCGTAAGGACCGCTCCAAACAATGTCCACCAATGTGGAGCACAAGATTATGGCAACAGCTGCTATCCCCATTTGTGCGCTAATTAGAAACCGGATGGGTGGGTTGAACCCAACATCAACAGTTGACGACCCGTTTGACACATTCCAAAGTAGGCACATAGACCCCCAATTTAGCTAAAACTTCCCAACCCTGTAACATTCGACAGTCCATGCGAGAAGTCCACGTTTCTAATGGTGTGGTGTCTTCAGACAGACAAATGCAGATCAAATTAAAACATAATATTATGGTAAAGACTACAACTCCCATAAGGTGAAACATCAACTTTTTTTAAAAACACGCAACTATTCTAGAAACTGTTCAGTACATTCCAAGCTAGGTTCACAATATTCCAATCTCAAAAGTTCGCCACTCATAGCTTCCAAGTCACTCTGTGTCAAAGTGCAGGCTAGGTGCAGGGTCTCTAAAAGATCTATCCCTTTCTCCTCCACTCCAAAACCTTTTAAGAATTCAGTCAACATCTTAGCAGTTTCGTTTTCTAAAACCTGTTTCAACAAAGGCTCCTCTCTTCTCCCACCTACACAATACAACAAAAGCTTTTTTAAATCATTTTTAAAATCATTTTTAATTTCTCACAATATGCAGAAAAAAGTCTAAGAGGTGATGATGTCAGCTACGTAATATTGTATTTCTCTCAATGTTTGTACAACCTCTGAAAAGGATCTTGCAGCTTCATCTTCTCCAGCTTTACATTCCAAGATCAGGTCGTGAAACTCGTCCAAAGTTGGGTCGTTGAAGCTCAGCACTCTTTCTTTTAAACCAGTGAACAGATTTTTCGACCTCAACAACCGCTTGCACATATTTTGGTTGGCCAATTCAAATTGCATCAGATGTTTACTCTTCATCAGAGGGAACTTGGACTCTATCATCTCTTCTACCAAATCCCATTTGTTCCACACACCGTCGAAAGCGGTTTCGGATTTATGAAACCCAATAAGCAAAGAATCAAAACAGGCCGCGGAGTAAGTCTGAGCTTTAGCCGTAGCGTACACCTTCATGGTCCCCTCTAACTCTAAAATTGGTTTCACCAAATCTCCAAAGTCTTTTGTATTTTTCTTTTTACCTATCACAATAATAGATAAAAGTGAAAAATATTGTGATTCAATATAGAAAAATATAGTAACAAAAATAGAGTTAATCGATCTGGTACAAAATGGTAACAAAAATAAAAGTTTCTGTTCAATCAAATAAGCGCAAAGTAGACATCTGATGCAGTCTAATGTTGTTGACGTTAGCTATTAAGCCGTTAGATCCCACTCTGCAAATCAATTGGATATCTTCCACCAAATGGGGCAACATGAAATCTTCACGCTCTCTGATCCAAAAGCCTAAATTTCGAACCTGTCTTTCGACTGCTAGCATTCTATCAGCCATCCCATCCAATAGGGCGCATCTTGACATTTGGATTCTCCTCTCAACTTCTCTGGTCCTGTAGACCTCCTCCACCCTTTCCTGTTGACACTCAACCTCCACCTGACATTCAACCTGGACCTGTTCAGGGCTATCTTCTATAATTCTAGCACTCTTCACCTTTTTATTTCTACTCCCTTTAGGTCTACCTGGGACTCTTGTGATTTTGCTCTTCACCTTTTTATTTCTACTCCCTTTAGGTCTACCTGGGGCTCTTGTAGTTTTTGGAATTACATCTACACAGCTGCACCCGCACCTATTCCTCTTACGTTCGGAAGGGCTCTGAGGGTTCTGAGTCTTGTAGGGAGACTTCCTGGGTGAAAACAGCTTCTTGCGTGGAGGCCTGACGGTGGTTCTGGCCGCGTCTTCCGGAGTGGAGTCCCTTTCTGTGTTGAGGTCTTGACCGCACTGGAGCTCGCTCACTTCCTCCTCCTCATCCTCTGCTGGGTCATCGTCCACAATCAAGGGCTCCTCCTCTGCTGGGTCGTCGTCTGCAAACAAGTGTTGGTCGCTCTCAGGGGGATCTAAGGCCACTGCTCCCTCGGATATCTTTCCTGCATCAACACAGCAACAAAGTAAAAAGACTGCAAAGCAGCACAGCAACACAACTCACCCTTGTCGAATTCTTGAGTCAACCCGGATATGTCCTCCAGGTCTTCTTCTGGGTAAGTGCTGGGTATGTTGACTATCTCTTGGTCGGCAGCATCTGTCAGTTTCAGGGTCCTCCTCTTCCTTCCAGAGCTGTCGCTGGCACTGCCTTCGGACTCAGGATCTGTTATAGGAGACACGTCCAACTGCCAGCCTGGAGGCTTCTCTGTGACCGGGCTGCCAAGAGTGGTGGAAAACTGAGTCTTGGATTTCTGCCCTTCAGTCAGTCTTAGTGATCGCCTTGCCGCCATCTTCTTCTTCTTTTTCGTCGGCCCCGTGCTGAAAAAACTAACAGGCCCCAATTTAGGTTTTTTAAGCCTGCCGCAGCCAATTTAGGTCTTACGCGTGAAAAAGCGCTGAGTCACTAGGTAAAGTACCTCTATGCGCATGAGACCTCCGCAAAAGTCTAAAAAAATTTTCGGGTCAATTATTTATATGGAAAGACTAAGACCGGAAGTGTTTAGGTTTTTCGCAAACCCATCGGAGGTGCCAAGAGCGGACATTGGGAACTCTTAGAAGTGATCATAGCAACTTCATTTCTAAAGCTGGAGGAGATCTGAAAAAGGCCAAACATTTTAACAACATCATAGGGGAGTATTTCTTTGACATTCCACTAGAAAATGTAAGTATTCAACAGTGTTTATAAAATGCAATATTAATTGAAAATTGTGTAGGTGTGCATACCTGGCTTGCACTTATCTTTGGGCATATTTAATCGGCTTTGGGAACTTCTTGAAAATAGTGTCGTGGAACTGGACATTAGCCTTGCTGAATGCAGTGAGAGTGATTTTGGTGGACCTGCATTTAGAGAACTCCTCAAAAGAAAGGCAATAGTGACTTCTGAGATAGAGAGCCAGAAGAGTTATGCATCACTGCTTGATGAAATGGCAACTTACAATTGCCTGACATTGCTCAACCCCCAGACTAACGGCTTTGTAGAAGAGCTGAAGAAAGAGGCATCCATTGCACTGAAGAAAATATCTGATATGGTAAATAATTGATTGATTATACATGCAGCATACTCATTCCCCCTTGAACCTTCTTCTCACAGTCTTCTGAGTTGTCCAAGCTGCAAACCCAAATAAGAAAAAAATTTAAAAGAAATGATGGCCCTTTCTACTCGACATTGGAAAAGAGCTTGAAAGAGCTCAATGTTGTACGCCAGGCTTACCAAGGTGGGACGTTCATTGGGAATCATGTGCACAAACTCCTTAAAGTAAGCATCATGAGTTGCATACATGCTTGTTCTTCTTTACTTTGAGTGTCTAACAGCCACATAGCATTGATGTCCTTACTGGCAACATCACAAAAACTGCTGAAAACCACCCTTCTTTGAAGCTTCAAGCAGAATTGGTAAGGGAAAGATTTGCCCACCTTCTCTAGCTCTTTGCAAAGTGCCATAATGGATACAACTCAGCTGTGTACACAGATGACCAAAAAATAGAAGACATTCTGGGAAAACCAGGCATTTCTGGCAAACCAAAAAAAATGAGTTTTTTATGTTAATAAAAAGCTACAATTTATCTCAACTTAGTGCTAAAATACTGGAGGGTAAAACCTTTGACTCGCACAGAAACTGGCAGTTGAACTGGGCTGTATTCAGCAAAGCAATTGAACTAGAAATCGTGAAAACATAAATTGAATTTCCACTTCCGGTATAATTAACGTTTCTGTATACTTAACGGCGTACTCCGCATACGCAATTAAATTGTGCAGCCGCTTTTTAACGGCAACTAACGAAGTTTTGCGTAGAGTTCTTTTTAGCTTTCAGAGCGTCTCGGAGCCTGTCTTGTCGGAATCCTTGGCTACTCTACTCGATGTAGGAGTAAACTTTCAGCCAGAGGTAAGCTGTAGATTGCATGCAATAGTCTCAAAGCTCTGCCGTTTTTTTTAGCTGCTTGTTTGAAACTCCACCCATTCCCCGTTTATTGTACTTCGAGAACGAGAGAGAATAAAAAGTGGCTTGTCTTTCCACAGCACGCTTGAGGTCTTTTAAGTTGTTTTGACATTTGAAATTTGGCATAGACTTAGAGTAAGGGTCACTAAGACTAATTCTGCAAAAAACAAAAATAGGAGAAAGAAAGAATTTTTCCGATGACTTAGTTCTGGAGCCTATATCTCAATTTCAATTTTTGCCCGAAATGCCTGGTTTTCGCAGAGCCTGTCACATATGTATTACATAAATAATTTAACTTACAGAAAAGGATATTGAGAATTTCATGGCCTTCTACCGAGCTAAATTCCCAAATGCTACAGTGCTTCCGAAGATGCATATGTGACAGTGCCTAGGAAAAGGGACCTTTTACGTAAAATCAAAAATGTACAGTAGAGCCCAAACACCGACAAAAAATTTTTTTTTTGGTTTTCTTTTTATTGGCCCACAGGTATCTCCTACCCTTTAGCTACACTGACACCAAATTTGAGTGGCTGAAACCGTTGTTAAAGGTCCGAGTGCCCCGTTTAAACACAGTCACCTTTTACTCTCTATTTTGACCTTCCGTGCGTGCACGGAAATCCAACCCGCGAGTAATTGAAAATCGTGGGCGAATTCAATTTGTTGCCTAGCAACAAATTACCCCTACCTCGGATAATCGCGGGTAAATATTCTTATAAGTTTTTGTTAGCATTGCAGCAACAGAATAGAAATAGTAAATGTGAATAATCAAGCTATATAGGTTGATGTTGCTATTTATGGAGTCTTGTAGTTGGAGCCTGCAGACTTGGAGACTCCTGGGACTACTTTTGTGAAGACAATAGAAGAATCAGCAAGTCTCTGACTGGACAAAGGTTTCAGTGATGATGAGGACTTCTGTCACACTACAACAAGAGAAGGCAACACATTTTGAAAGTCCATCATTTTTGTTCATTGATATAAAGAGATTCCTATTGT
>WLWD01003188.1_pt1 | contig 40190 bp, 36 predicted proteins | sample 6712731 | NCBI WGS metagenome assembly WLWD01 (sample SAMN12718690, study PRJNA576275) | sponge metagenome | isolation source: marine sponge | host: Mycale hentscheli | place: New Zealand: South Island, Marlborough, Capsize Point | collected 2014-11-01
AACCACCTGGATTTAAGCCCTAATGGTGGGTGTGTCCCACAATCTATTCCTCCTAGTATTACATGTATATTTTAGTAGTAGGCATTACTCTGCATTGTAGCACGATCACTTATACAGTATGGTGAAGGTGTGGATGTTTTGAGGGGGGTGGGGTTAGATGGCGTGAGGCTCAATCTAGCTTCCTCTGTGACTTCACTTGTTTAGTTGTTTTTAAAGAGACCGCTTCACAAATTCAGGGATCAAAATATCAGTTGTATATTCCTGCATTTGTTGCTTGTGGTTAGACATTTCAAGTCTGAGTCAGACCAGTAGTAACTGAGGTATCACTTGTGGGGGCGGGATAGACTCCTGATATAACATTATATATTTTTCTTATTGTGAACAAGTGTTGAGTTGTTAATGTGGTTTTGTTAATAGTTTGGTTTTTCCCTTGTGTGTGTGTGTGTGTGTGTGTGTGTGTGTGTGTGTGTGTGTGTGTGTGTGTGTGTGTGTCATTTGGAGTTCGTGGTTTTATGAATAGTTGGTCATTTCCTGTGTGTGAGTGTATATTACTTGGTATTTAAGTTGAGTTTGTGTGTCATTTCACTGGTTCTGGTAAATGTGCTGTAAGCCATCACTCCATACATTACAATGTTAATATATTTTTAATATAATATATAAACTGTCAACTTGCTGAGAGCATTGGCGCGGCCAACCTTAACCCTGGTGGCAGCGACTGAACAACAGGTGTTGTGGCTGAGGAGGTTACATCTGCAAATATCGGCCATAATACCCACATCACTAATATGCACTCACTGTTGGCACTGAAACATGACTAAATTGTGTCACAAATGTATGTAAAATCATTTTCTTTTGTCCCCTTAGCCACTATGTACTTTCACTATCAATAGAATGTAAAGAAAAAGCCTTAAAATACACTAGATTTTTTAAATACTACACTCAAATTCTTTAGCAGATATGATTACTATACACATGCAATAGTCTAGTTATTTTATCAAAATAAAGGGGTTTGACCTTAACAATTGCAACATAAACATTTTGAACACTCTCCAGACCGAAAAGTGTGCCTATAATAACATACTAAAGTCCCAAGACATCCTTTGAGAAGAAATTGAACTAAACTTCAATGCCATTTTTAGTTTAATCTAGCCATTCGATTGTGACCAAAGCCCCTGTTAATGTTGAAGTGCAAATATTTTTTTATATTAAAATGGAGAAACTAATAGAATAAAAAATATTTTTTATCAGAAAATTCATCGCTTTCCTCATCGAAAGATAGACTGTCAGATCCTCTGCAGTTCCCACGTGCAGGAGTGCACTTAACATTTGTTTCCAGCATGTACACCTCAAAGTGCAGCAGTCTGTATTCCATATTAGTCTTCACACCTTTTCCAGTCCCATTCTATCAGATAGGCTACTTCTTTTCCATTCCTGTACCTGGGAGTAGTCATGCCAAGTCTTCTTCCTTGTGGTAGTAGACTGGAACTTGTCCCACAGCAGCTCTACCCGTGGGTGTAGCTTTCACTCGGAGAATTAGGTTGGTATTCTTGGTTCCAGGAGTTAATCATTCCCATTCCATGGAAAGTATCACTTCCATCATGGGTTCTGACATTGTGGTCAGCATACTTTAGGTGATAGCCTGATGTGTGACTTAGAAATACTTCTGCCAGGAAAACTCTAATGAGGCACAGCTTTGTCATTAACAAAACACTTTCCACAGCTTCATATATTTGATTCAGAATCTCATGACAAGCTTAGGGATGAATGTATGGACTGTGTTTTATCACCTTCTGATCTTTCTAAACCTATGGAATACACAGCAGCTGAGGAAACAGAGAAGCCTCTAGTTAGTAGATGCTGGTGGTTGGTTGATGCTGGTGGGAAGTTAGAAAAAATTGTTCAATTCAAAAGTGAACCCAGGTTCCCAATTTCAACTAAGCTTATGAGGAGTTAGTTAACTATTCCAGCATGAAATGCTGACCCTGAGCGTGGTCTTTCAATGTTAAGGGAAATTCAGATAGCTCAATGCTCTTCATTAAGTCATTCTACAATATTAGAAGTGAGGTAATTTTTTTACAATGGAAAAGCCAGAAAAGTGTCTTATCTGCACTGCAAGCTACATCCATTGGTCCCAACTTTGGAGGGTGATTTCAAGAGTTGGGACCAATAGCTTGCAGTGCAGATAACACTCTTCTGGCTTCTCCATGTAAGAAATTACCTCACTACTCACTAGTTGACCATGTGGTAGAACTCTAATCAAAGTTCAATGGTCAACCATGCATGATACTAATATCGATTTCGAACTATAAAACGACTGGACTAATAATATTTATTGCACGAGTCAGCGTACAATATGGGGAGGTATTTCAAGGGCATGCGTAACTATTTTCATGAGCTGAAGGCGGGTGAAAATATGAGCATGAGAATGAAACGTCATCCCTATGTTGTACGGGTGTAATAAATTGTTTATTGTACATTGGATAACATTAACGTTCAGAGGTAACTCTGCCAAACTTCTAAAAATTCAGTTGTCCTAAACTACTCACGGGCACATTGGAGCGTTTGACATGCAGTGTTCAGTGTGGGAAATATTGAATGCTCACGTGATGTGGAAATACTCGAGGAAAATGTAATGTTAATAATTATATAGGGTTAAATTTGATTTTTTTTAAGCGTTGTAGACACTAAGTAAGGGTGAACTGGAGAGGGAAACCTGACACTCAGGCATCTTCTTTGATTTTTTTTTAGATCTTCAACATTAATTATAATCTCTGGGGGTTTGTACTGTATACCTCAACACCTTCAGGATACTTTCTATGTTTGTCAGGATACTTTATCTGGATACTTGTTGTGTTTGTCTGGATACTTGTTGTGTTTGTCAGGATACTTGTTGTGTTTGTCAGGATACTTGTTGTGTTTGTCAGGATACTTGTTGTGTTTGTCAGGATACTTGTTGTGTTTGTCAGGATACTTGTTGTGTTTGTCAGGATACTTGCTGTGTTTGTCAGGATACTTGCTCTTTTTTCATCCATTGCCTGAACTTCACTTCTTGACCGCACACAAGAGCCTGACATACAACTCTACAAGCAGGTGGTGATGCAACGAGACTCTGACCACAAGCTACACAGATTTATAATTATAAATTTGATTTTATTCCATTTAAACACTTCTACTTCAAACCCCAAAATCCCTTGAACTAGTCCATGTAGTGGTAGTTACTGTGGGTGTCGCCAATAGTCACTCTTACTTTGAAGTGTGCAGTTACCAAGATGTCTCCAGAGCAGTTTTTTAATCTTGGAACGATGAACCCACTTTGTAATTGCCTTGTTTGTGCCTTTCACCCATTGTGGGCATTTCAAAGAGCGGAAGCTTATTCACACTTTTCTGCTCCTTCAGATCTGGAAATTGGAGGAGATAGAAAATGGCAAAGGATAGAAATTTTACAGGTGGGGAAAATTTGCAAGTGGGGGAAGGGGGGAGGGGTTGTTTGTCAGATTTGTTGGTTAGTTGTTAAGCCTGTTATACAGTGAGAAAACAGTTGAAGATCGTTAGCATCTGCTTGACCTTCTCATTCTTACAATTCGAGGTAATGGCAAGAATTGAAGCTCTTGCTCCTCAATAACATTGTGGGTGGAATTTGTGTCAATTTTCAGTAGTTAAATCTCAAGTGTCCTGGTAGATTTTACCTCATGCATTAAATAAACTGGTGCACTAAGTGGTTTTTCTATTGTGGCCACCACATAGCATTAGTGTTGGCTTACTGTACACACTGTTAATACAACCACCATACTTGATTTTCACCAAAAAAATTATTGACTGGAAAAGCAGAAGTCAGGAGGAAGGGTAACCAGTGCATGCACCCTTTGTGTTCTAAGGTCTATAAAAGGCTCCTAGAATTTCACCCTTTCGAAATAGAAACCTCAGGAGTCAGAGCAAGCAACCACACAGTGATAGGAAATAGGTATAGGGTAACTCTGAGTATATTTCATTGTAGGTGGTCTAATACACACTGAAGTTCCTTCTCTTCTTCGTAAGACAATGGTCATGTTTCAAGTCTGAAGTATATAAATACATTTTTAATGTAAAATTGGGTAATTGACAGACAACACCTTCCCTCCCACCAGTAAGACCAGCACGTGATCACTGGTGTCTCTGCCTACCCCTACTCTACAGCAGACAACACCTTCCCTCCCACCAGTAAGACCAGCACGTGATCACTGGTGTCTCTGCCTACCCCTACTCTACAGCAGAGCCGAACTGATTCTAACCCACTCAGTAAAACACAACTTTGATACACTTGATCCCATCCATCTACTAAAAGAATAGCAGCAATGTAACTCAACTTATGTGTGTTTATATATTGGGTTCTTTCCTTGAGTAGTTCCACATTATGTGAATGGTTGAATGCTTCAAGTTACAATTTTTAGAAGTATGGCTGAGTTAACTCTGAATGATGAGGCCTTCTTTTTTATGGCTGTATGGAAGAGAAATGGGGAAGAATATGACATAGATGTCCAGAAACGCTGTAAATTGTCCATCCCATCCCACAGTCCCATGGGACAGTGGGACATTCCATGGGATGTCCACCTGTCCCTCTACAGATGCGTGTATGTCCCACTGTCCATCCCATCCCATGGTCCCATCGGACAGTGGATTGTCCATTGCATCCCACAGTCCCATGGGACAGTGGGACATTCCATGGGATGTCCACCTGTCCCTATACAGATGCGTGTGTGTCCCACTGTCCATCCCATCCCATGGTCCCATAGGACAGTGGGACATTCCATGGGATGTCCACATGTCCCTCTTACAGATACTCCCACTGTTCATTCCATTCCACGATCCCATGAAAGTATTGTCACAATGAACACTTAGAGTCAAGCTAGAGCGCACGCGCAAAGCGCGTGGCGCGATTAGCGTTAGATTAGCGGAGCGCCAAAGGCGCGACGACGCACTTTGACAAGCCGACTGAGCAAAGCGAAGGAGGTGTCATGCTAGGTTTAATACGCAAGAAAGGGTAATTGCTGACAAGGTTAAAAGTATATTAATGATATAAATATGAATAAAAACCACTCATTATCAGTACAAATGTTACACGCAATCTATTTCACAGACCCATGGGACCACCGTGGGATGAGATGGACAGTAAGATATTCATGTGTCAGTGAGAGGGACAGGTGGACATTCCGTGGAATGTCCCACAATCCTATGGGACCGTGGGATGGGATGAACATTAGTTAGTACACATGCATCTGTAGAGGGACAGGTGGACATCCCGGGGAATGTCCCACGATCCCATGGGACCGTGGGATGGGATGGACAGTAGGACACATGCATCTGTAGAGGGACAGGTGGACATCCCGTGGAAAGTCCCATGGGGCTGTGGGATAGGATGGACAATCCCATGTAATCCCATGATCCCATGGGACCGTAGGATGGGATGGACAATTTACGGCATTTCTGGACAGCCCTCGGCAAAAACCAGAGGCTTACTACAATTTGAAATGGTTACTATGACATTAAGTAAACTCTACTTGAGACTTGTTTCTTCCCTCTTTGTGTGTTCTATTAAATACTAGTGGCTTGCATTTACTCAAACATATCACTAATTTTTATTAATAACTTTTGTTTGTATATGTATGTGAGTTAGCCCCCCTGAAGAGGAAGTTGTGAAATATTGTTACCCCCCGGCTTCCCCCCAAATCCTCACCAACATCGCACAAGCTCTGCTCACTTTGCCGGATTTCTACACTCAGGTGAGAGTGGTTCAGATGGGTGTAGTTGTGGGAGGAGTTAGTAACTAGAAACAGTCGTGTTTCACACCTGAGAATTCATCTGTCTACGTGGTGGTGGATTTATAACAAACATTTTTTACTCTCTCCACTTAGCAAAAAAATTTTCTTGTGTTTTCTGTTAGTTTACTTAGAAAGAGTGGGATCAGTTGACTGTAAACAGGAATAGAGCTTTAGTTTAAGAAATATTTGTGTGTGTGGGTGTGTTCATGGCAGTTACATGCTCACAAGCTACCAACTGCTGTAATAATGACTGGTTATCTTTGTTAATGGCTTCTTGCCATTCGGCACTACTCATTTAAATACACTGCGCTGAGAATTTCTTAAGAGAAGCCAGACATCAAATAGGATCCATCTGCTCTCTTGTATTCTTCTTCTAGGAATAAATGTGCTCATATTCACACCTCACCAGGCAATATCATTTTCATATTTCTCCTTCAATATCTTTTTTCCTCTTGTTTTCTTTTATGGCCTTTTTGTTACATTTTCAGGTATTGCATGTGATGAACCAGATGAACCTTCCTCCTCCATTTTCTCACCCTCCTCCTTTACCCACACCACCAGGAGTCATTGTAAGTAAGCGTGGGTGTATGGTTTGTGGGTATGGGTCATCAGTAAAGTCTTGTGTATAAGTCGTTTATTTCAGGGGATTCAATGTACAGTTGACTTGTAACTTGAACTTCCATCCACAGACGAAGGCTAGCCCCATAGTTGATTACAACCAGTAGTTACTTTTTACAAGTGGAAGGTGGTTTATCATAAGGGCTACCTGTGTGACAGTTGTGAGATTATTGGTAGAGAAAGAGCTATATTATATATACAGGGATTTTTTTAGAAAAATTGCTAAGGGGGGGCAAAATAGAGATTTTTGTTAGCAAGGGGGGGCATGCATGTGTCAGAGTGCATGCATTAATTGTGTGTGTGCCTGTATTAATTATTAATGTGTGTGTGCCTGCTTAAGTGTGTGTGTGCCTGCTTAAGTGTGTGTGTGCCTGCTTAAGTGTGTGTGTGCCTGCTTAAGTGTGTGTGTGCCTGTTTAAGTGTGTGTGTGCCTGCATGATCCAGCTTGAATAGCAGTGACCTTGCAAAAAAAGGGTGAAAAGTAATGTAATTGACATGTCATATTGACACCTTTTTATGATTGTTTGCACCTGCAATAGCTGTACACAAACTAAGACCCCCCTTAGCAATTTTTCTAAAAAAATCCCTGAGAAGGGTATTCAGCCTACTAAGCTTGTCGGAATGGGGTTTGATGGAGCAGCAACGTTTTCTGGAGTCAGAACTGGAGTCCAGGCGAGACTCAAGAAGAATTCTCCTCGAGCTCTCTATGTTCACTGCCATTGCCACTTACTCCAACTTGCTTGTGTTCAAGCTGCAAACCACACTCCTGGAATTGAGCATGTTTACAAGACATTGCTCACTCTATGGAAATTTTTTCACTACTCTCCCAAAAGAGCAGAACACCTGAAGAGTGTACAGCGTGTGCTTGACCTACCTGAACTGAAGGTCACCAAACCGTCCGACACCCGTTGGTTAGCTCATGAACAATGTGTCAAGGCAGTGAAAAAGAGCTATGCTTCCATTGTGATTGCTCTTGAGACCTTCTATGAGCAAACACATGAGCCAGAAGCACTGGGGCTCAACAAAGCTCTATCAAAGAAGTCTACTGTGATGGCAATCTACCTCCTTGACTTCGTGCTGCCCCAAGTTGCTAAACTAAGCAGATGTCTTCAAGCAGAAAAGCTCGACTTGACCGCTATTTCTGGTTTGGTTGATTCTACTCTGCAAACTCTTCATGAATCTTTGTTACCTGCTGCAAATTGGGTGCTGGAGCTACTAGATGCCCAAGATGAGCTTCAAGCTATCGCAATAATTGACTCTGAATCTATCACTTCCTTTCAAGATAAAGTGGCTAAACCCTTCGTCACTGACTTGAAAGAAAATATTTCGAGGAGATTTTCTTCCCAAGATATTGTAGCATCATTTAGTATCTTTGACTCTTCAAAGCTACCACAAAAAGACTCTCCTGATCTGTCGTCATATGGGGATGAATTCCTTGGTGTTCTTGAGGACCACTACGGCAAGGAACTTGCAGCCAAGTCAGTAGAGGGAGAGGAATTTACCGTGCCAGCTTTAGTTTCCTCTGACATTCGCACAGAGTGGGTGACATTCAGGAGATACATCACTACTCGGCCTAAGGAAGACAATACGAAATTGCTGATGGAATTAGCTACCAACAGCATGCTTGTACAGATGTTTCCCCATCTCAGTGACCTTGCCAAGGTGTGCCTTTCGATTCCTGTTGGGACAGCATCTGTGGAACGAAGCTTCTCCCAAATGAAGATGATCAAAACAAGGCTAAGGAGTCGTCTTGGAGAACAAAATCTAGCTCACCTGATGAGAATAGCAATAGAAATGCCTGAAGAACTTCCAGATGACATTGTAGAAAGTGTAATCGATATTTGGAACAGAAAGACTAGACGTATTGCTGTATAAATGTATTGCTGTATAAACGTATTGCTGTATAAATACACTTATATTTTGCTTAAATAAAATTGTTTGTTGCCTAATAATTAGACTAATGGATATAATAATTTAAAAAAAGCAGTACATAGTCACACAGGTCTATTTAGAATAATGAAATTTCATTTCAAATGCTCAAGGGGGGGCACAAAATCCTCTAGGGGGGGCGAATGCCCCCCCCTGCCCCCCCCTAAAAAAAACCCTGATATATATATAATACCAATCCGGCTAATGTTTTTCTCTTAGGAAATGCTATGGACTGAAAACAGAAATGGCATGCTAGACTAAAATGAAATTGCACTATTTCTCAGTGATAATAATAATGATTCAGTTATTCTCGGCTGAAATAGTTATAATAATAGCAAATTTTCTCGTTTTAACATTTGATAATAATAATAATAATATATTCAATGTCAGTGCTAGCATTAATCAATCCAACCCACCCATTCCTGGTATACCACTTATGATTTATTATCCGTGGCAGAAAGTTAAAATATATTCTGGCAACATTGTTTTGCAAGTTACCTAGGCTTCACTTATTTATACAAATGTCACACTATAGTTTGTGTAATTGGGTTTCTCCACATGGCGCAGTTAGATGAAGTCTTCTGTTTGCGTATGCATCGGTTTCATAATCACAGTTGATGGAGCTTCCATATTTACATCTCCAGAATGAACAATCAGTTACCTAATGTGTGGCACAAGCTGTTTGTCAGGATGGGTACGTGAGGATGTTTGGAAGGCTTCTCAACAGCCTATAATGAAGCTGTGGGCCACTTGTTAGGCTTCTGTTATTTGTTCCACGATTTCCACACATGCATGTGCATGTGGTCCTTCATCATCATAATAGAACTCTTATTGGGACTCTGGCACTTGTTTTCACACGTTGTAATAAGCACACGAGTCTCGTTTGAAATCACTTGATCTGACCTTGTACGTCTGACACTGACACACTTGATCTGCTGCCAGTAGTTGGCTCGGTTCAATGAAGACTCACTGGATGAATTTCACACACACACACACACACACACTGCTCTACTGAGCTCAAGAACTGTGGTGAAACAGCATGACTGGTGATTTCATGCAGCCATATTGATTGATCTAATTGTTTGCAAAATGAGATTGGTATTTATTTAATTGGCCGCACACTTGAAGTTGATTATACTGACAGTAACCAACTCGAAAATTCTCAGTTTCACACATTAACCAAAATACATTGTGTAAACTCAATTATGCCACTTTCTGAGCAGTATTGCTGAGGATTGCAACTTTCAAGTGACTTGCTCTAATAATTTCATTTCATCTTTCCAGTCCAGGGTGAAGCTGTGTGTTAAAATGTCTATAATTGCATTTTAAGCAGTCATACAAGTGAGCCTCAACGTCCCTCATTTTTCTGACCTGATCAGGTGCAGCTGATATGGTTAAGGGATGTAATTAGCAGTGTGGTGAGCAGGGCACTCTCTCCGTGGAGGAGTGGAGGAGCTCATTAGCTCGGCAGACCTTGCATTACTAGCCAGGGTTAGGTTGGTGGGTGCCCTCATTGTGTGTGTGTGTGTGTGTGTGTGTGTGTGTGTGTGTGTGTGTGTGTGTGTGTGTGTGGCTTTGGAACACCTGTCTGACCAGCTTGTTGAAGGATGAAGGCTGGTGGTGGTGGGAGTGGTGGGGTGTGTGATGATGTGTTAGAGTCTAGGCCAGTAGCCCAAGGGTATAGGCCGAGTTCAAGCAGAGTTATTCATTCATTTTTATTTATTTATTTTTGTTGTTGGTCAGGTGGTGACTGAGCCTTGCCAACACCAACAGCAAGATGTGGAGTCAAAGGTGGGTGGGGCCGAGTGGGAGGAGTCAGGGTCAGAGATTGAAAGTGACGAGGACGTTGAGAAGAAGAAAAGGAAACGTGAAAGGTGGAAAAAATTATTATTATTTTTTTACCATCTACACCTTTATTTGATTGTCGGAATGATGAGTAGCTTTACCAAATATTTAATATTAGTTAAAATGCAGTAGTTCAAGAACATAGAACAGCTTAAAGGAAAAGAGAGTAAAGAACAGGATAGTCATCCATTTGATTGTGTGTGCAGAAGCCTTTCCTGAGTCAGTCTGGTGCCATAGTGAGTGGGCGGTGTTTGTGTGTTTGTGTTTACTAATTCAGAGTGTCAGTGCTTGCCAGACACTCCCCTAAGAGACGTAAAGTCTCGTACAAGCAAGTGATGAACCTCCAGGCAATGAAGAAAGCTGCAGTTTCTTCTCCCAATATAGAACAGGAGACCAATGCAAAGACAGTGAGTTTTAATTAATTAATTAATTAATCTACTTTGATAAGTGTTTCATCACAAATTATGAGCTATCATTCATTAATAGTATCTTCTACAGCATGTACAGTAATCACATTCTCATGGCAACTTTCTGTCCTTATTTATCAGTAAGGCTGGTGAAGAGAGCTCACATGAACTACATGTGAACATTGTGTTGCCATAGCAGTTGCATCAAATGCACTCTTTTATTAGTAAGGATTTCACTGCTAGCTTTCTTTAGCAGTGCACTATAGTGTATGTTCACCTTTTATAAGCTGAAGTCAAGTTGTTAGTCTTTACGGTACTTGTAGGCGGCTGTGATGTTTGGATTTGGCGTTGACTTCAAGGGGTTTTTTTTTATCTACCCTGAGGCTGACTAGAGCTGCATGGAAAGTGTACACCCAGATAATGACGCGCATTGCGTCACTAGCTTACCAAATTGTAGTAGTAGTAGTAGTAGTAGTAGTAGTAGTATCAGCAGCAGCAGCAGTAGTAATAATAATTGTTGTTGTTGTACAAGCAACTTCAATAATAGTAACAATTCTAAACTAATTAATATATTAATCAAGTAATAGAGTGTGGTAAGTAGAGGAAACATTACTAGTTGCTGATGCTCAAGGGTTTTGTGCAAGTTCTGAGTGAAGTAGAATTTCATGTGTTGTGTAATAGGTAACACTAGAGGTCCAAGTAATCTTAAATATACTGAAATACTGTATCTCAAATAAACACGAGCGGCCAGCCACGCCTCCACTATCAATTAAAATAAACACGAGCGGCCAGCCACGCCTCCACTATCAATTAAAAACTCTAGCAACAGCTACCAGAAAGTTATCCCAAGGTTCTCTAGGAGAATCCAGAGGTCAGACATTAGGGTTAACATTTTGAAGGAAAAAAAATTCAACTATATCATTGTTTCACAATTTCTTTCTCGGCCTTCTTTTACTCATTAGATGTGTTCTCTCTCTTCAGTTCCCGGTGGCAACCAAATATTTTTATTTCTGTATTGTTTAAAAAAAGCCTGAAAGAGAGAGAACATATCATTATTGCGAGGTCGGATTGAACATTTCATGCTGTCTTGGGTTCAGTGCCAACAAGAAACGGTTTTCTAAAAAGGAAGTAACTATTCTTCTATTTTTTCATTTCCTTTGTTCAATCTGTAAAAAAAATGAATAAATTTTAAAAAAACATATTCTCTGTAAGAATAACGTCATGGAATTAAATGAGGTACCAATAACTGATTCAAGACATACAGTATCTGTCAGTCCATGCACGAGACACAAGGCACCACACGAGTCACACGTGCACATTTACTGTAGCCAAGTAGAGAGGAACACATTGCTGGCGTGGTAGGTTAGTGTCACTTGTAGCTGTTGCTGGTTTTGTGCGTGTGGATACTTGTATTAGCAGTGTGAGTGCTTGTTCGACAGTTGGTTGGCCCATTAGAAACAGTTCCCTGGAATGAATTCACAATTCTTACTAATTGGATGGTGTGTGTGTGTGTGTGTGTGTGTGTGTGTGTGTGTGTGTGTGTGTGTGTGTGTACAGAGAGCATCTCGTATAGAATTGAAGCTGCCCAGTGAGCTGATCCCAGCCAAGGCAGAGGAGACTCCAGGCAGTGTGCACTGCATTGAGTCTATCAGTGTAGTGCGGCAGAGTCCAGAAGGTATATGGTTGCAAACGTGTGTTTATAATGTGTGTATATATGCAAAATTAGTTGATCATCGAAGGGGAGAAATGCCTAGTATGTGTGTGCGCATGTGCTGGGACGAACCATCGACTACCGTGTGTTCCAATTATAACTTTGGTATTAATCTAATTAATTAACACAAGTGATCTCCTAAAACCACAATCTCATTACTTCACATTGTTGAACTGTTTCGCTTGTGTGGGTAAGCTTGTTGCAACACTTTGAGATTTAGTATGTAATCAGAATGATTAGGAATGCGGTCAGTCTGTTCAAGAGCAAGGAGTCATTTCATACTATATCAATAACCGCAAGCTACTCGGTGCAACTTCCAGGTAGCTCTAGTTTCATACGCAGAGTAATCATTGACGGGCGCACAGGGTTTTGTTGCCATAGATACTTTACTAGCATTCTTTACCTTCTTGATACAGTTTTCAATAGTTCACATGTGCGAGTGTCTCAGTCAGTTGCTCGCCAATTACTGAAGTATGTCTTGAATTAGTGCTCACATAAGTCCCCACACGCTATCACCCACTCACTCAAATTACTCTGGCCTAATTTCAGTTATTGCCAGCTATTTCAAGTCAGTCATGTGCAACACTATAAAGGCGACATCAGCTATGAGTGCTGGAAGGAAGGGAGAGTTCACTTTACAGGCTAGCAACATTTCCCGTGCAATTGAAACAACTCGTAGCTATGGGATGTTTCTGTTATATTATTTTCCTGGTAACAAATTTGTCTCCTGCTGTCGTTGATGGCTTAGGGAAAATGTGATAGCTTTTATGTATCCCTTTGTCAGCAGAGGATACGTGTGATCAGTGTCAAGTGAAGGGGATAAGAATGGGAAGGATATTGCAATGTGCACGTACTACCTGGAGATTTTATTCCGATAGCATTTTTTGCATAACTGTCACAGCAGCTAATAATATGGAGTCTGTAATTCAAGTTCAATGTTGTATACGCCGTGTAACACCTTCTATACGCCGTGTAACACCTTCTATGGTGTTGGCTGATCGACTGCTACTAGGAAATACCTCACAACAAGCTTGAAACATCGCCCAAGTTTTTTATCCATTATGGGATGTTATAGCGACATGCAGCTTAGAGCTTTGTTACAGTACACTTCATTACAGCACCGCCACCCCTCCCCCCACCACCCCGAATATAAAAATAAATAAAATAATCCGCTAATTTTTTTGGTTAATTTTATTGTCTTTATTATTTTTTTTATTACAGTTGTTTAAAAGTATTTTAAGCATATTCTCAATTCCACCACCAAGGTGTGTTTATGGAATCATTGTTCCTAGAATGAGTAACATTATATTCCCATGAATGCATTCCTGGGCTGTGTCTAATGTCTCTGTTAGTGGGTGTGGTAGCACGTGCTACAGTGCTGGCTTCATTGGTGCTAAAAGGTTGCGGTATGTGCTGGTGTGGATCACATGATCTGGGATCAGTTTGGTTCTGAGAGGTCCAGATCCCCGATTGCCTAGTGCGGTAGGTACGCACGTCTTCTCAGAATACCAGTCCTTGCCATGTTTGGTTTAGTAGAGGCGTGGCCTGTCAGAGTATCTGTAGTTCCAGTATCCATGTCAGCCCTAGCAACAGTACCACTGGTCTAGGGCAATGGAAAGGGTCAGTGCAAATCTTGCAACACTATTTTACTGAAGTCTGAAGTAGAAGTGACATCGAAAAGAAGTTTGGCATACATACATACATACATACATACATACAGTTAAAATAGTTCTATGATCATGCATAGTTGGATGGGAAAGGTCACTGCAGTGGTGAGGTGAAAAGTCTAATGTGTCATCAGAAGAAGTCAATGTAGCCTCAGGCCAGAGGTCAGATAGTGTTATAGATTGTGTGAATGCAATGTAGTGATGATAACTTGACCTGTCAGCAGTGTAGGAATCATGTGTAGGAATCATGTGTAGGAATCATGTGTAGGAATCGTGTGTAGGAATCATGTGTAGGAATCGTGTGTAGGAATCGTGTGTAGGAATCGTGTGTAGTGTGTAGGAATCATGTGTAGGAATCATGTGTAGGAATCATGTGTAGGAATCATGTGTAGGAATCATGTGTAGGAATCATGTGTAGTGTGTAGGAATCATGTGTAGGAATCATGTGTAGGAATCATGTGTAGGAATCATGTGTAGGAATCATGTGTAGGAATCGTGTGTAGGAATCATGTGTAGGAATCTTGTGTAGGAATCGTGTGTAGGAATCGTGTGTAGTGTGTAGGAATCATGTGTAGGAATCATGTGTAGGAATCATGTGTAGGAATCATGTGTAGGAATCATGTGTAGGAATCATGTGTAGTGTGTAGGAATCATGTGTAGGAATCATGTGTAGGAATCATGTGTAGGAATCATGTGTAGGAATCATGTGTAGGAATCATGTGTAGGAATCATGTGTAGGAATCGTGTGTAGGAATCATGTGTAGGAATCTTGTGTAGGAATCGTGTGTAGGAATCGTGTGTAGGAATCATGTGTAGGAATCGTGTGTAGGAATCGTGTGTAGGAATCGTGTGTAGTGTGTAGGAATCATGTGTAGGAATCATGTGTAGGAATCATGTGTAGGAATCATGTGTAGGAATCATGTGTAGGAATCATGTGTAGTGTGTAGGAATCATGTGTAGGAATCATGTGTAGGAATCATGTGTAGGAATCATGTGTAGGAATCATGTGTAGGAATCGTGTGTAGGAATCATGTGTAGGAATCTTGTGTAGGAATCGTGTGTAGGAATCGTGTGTAGGAATCATGTGTAGGAATCATGTGTAGGAATCGTGTGTAGGAATCGTGTGTAGGAATCGTGTGTAGGAATCGTGTGTAGGAATCATGTGTAGGAATCGTGTGTAGGAATCGTGTGTAGGAATCGTGTGTAGGAATCATGTGTAGGAATCGTGTGTAGGAATCGTGTGTTTGGTGTTTCATGAATCACCAGTCGGCTATGGAAGGAACTGTTGATATGAGTTTATGTGTCAGAACAGACTAGACACTAAGAATTTGTGAGACATCAAGCAAACATTCAATATAACATCACACATAATTCCAGTTTTCACTCGTATTGTACAGAAATAATAGAATTATCTAGTGTGTGTGTGTGTGTGTGTGTATGTGTGTGCATTTTATCTGTCCATGTCTCCCCAGTGTGTGTTACTGGGTGTGTGTTTGTCCATGTCTCCCCAGTGTGTGTCACTGAGTGTGTGTTTGTCCATGTCTCCCCAGTGTGTGTCACTGAGTGTGTGTTTGTCCATGTCTCCCCAGTGTGTGTCACTGGGTGTGTGTTTGTCCATGTCTCCCCAGTGTGTATCACTGGGTGTGTGTTTGTCCATGTCTCCCCAGTGTGTGTCACTGGGTGTGTGTTTGTCCATGTCTCCCCAGTGTGTGTCACTGAGTGTGTGTTTGTCCATGTCTCCCCAGTGTGTGTCACTGGGTGTGTGTTTGTCCATGTCTCCCCAGTGTGTATCACTGGGTGTGTGTTTGTCCATGTCTCCCCAGTGTGTGTCACTGGGTGTGTGTTTGTCCATGTCTCCCCAGTGTGTGTCACTGAGTGTGTGTTTGTCCATGTCTCCCCAGTGTGTGTCACTGGGTGTGTGTTTGTCCATGTCTCCCAGTGGTTGTCACTGAGGTGTTTGTCCAGTCTCACAAGTGTGGTCACTGGGGTGTGTGTTGTCCATGTCTCCCAGTGTGTGTCACTGCGGGTGTGTTTGTCCATGCTCCCCAGTTGTGTCACTGGGTGTGTGTTTGTCCATGTCTCCCCAGTGTGTGTCACTGAGTGTGTGTTTGTCCATGTCTCCCCAGTGTGTGTCACTGAGTGTGTGTTTGTCCATGTCTCCCCAGTGTGTGTCACTGGGTGTGTGTTTGTCCATGTCCCAGTGTGTGTCACTGAGTGTGTGTTTGTCCATGTCTCCCCAGTGTGTGTCACTGGGTGTGTGTTTGTCCATGTCTCCCCAGTGTGTGTCACTGAGTGTGTGTTTGTCCATGTCCCCAGTGTGTATCACTGAGTGTGTGTTTGTCCATGTCTCCCCAGTGTGTGTCACTGGGTGTGTGTTTGTCCATGTCTCCCCAGTGTGTGTCACTGGGTGTGTGTTTGTCCATGTCTCCCCAGTGTGTGTCACTGAGTGTGTGTTTGTCCATGTCTCCCCAGTGTGTGTCACTGAGTGTGTGTTTGTCCATGTCTCCCCAGTGTGTGTCACTGAGTGAGTGTTTGTTCTATAATTTGTTCACATGTTGTAATGTGATTTAGTGAAGGAAGAAGAATGTGTGGACCAGCCAATGGAAGACTCCTCCTCATTACACCGAGCTGGTGAAGAGTGTTTCATTTCTCTGGAGGAGCTGATGTCTAAGAGATTGAGTCAGAAAGGTACTATTAGTAATGCACCAGGTTAGTGGGTGGAGTTTTATTTTTATTGGATATGAAGTCAAGAGTGTTGTACTTGATAAGGGGTCTGGCTGAAGTTGTGAAGGCCAAAATTTAGACAATACAAAAACTTTTTTTTTTTTTTTTTTGTTTATTTTGGTAAGTAGAGTTGCACCGATAATCTATCGTTTATCGGTTTATCGGCCTACTTTTTCGATATCGGTATCGGTCGTCAACACTACCCGCCGTACTGATATAATTAACCGATAGAAAAATTTCGTACTCGCCGCGTGGACACTGAACGGATGAGTTCTACTTGCTCTTAGACGGCGTAAAGACAAAGAAACTTAACTACGATGTGTAAAAAGAGGTCACCAATTTGGCACTACTTTGTTCCTGGCACTGATGATTTCTAATTATATCAAATATCAAACCCCTGGTCAGCTAATATCAAGTCCCCAGGAACCAGATTTGTCAAGAAATTAAATTTTCAAAATTCAATGAATCTGTTATCGGTATCGGCCTCGATTCTAGATACAATATCAGTTATTGGTATATCGGTAAAATCTTCTATCAGTGCAACTCTATTGGTAAGTCGAGTCAGAGTGACTCGCATAATAAGTGGGAGAGTCTGATCCCCGTGTGCACTTTGAGTGGGTGGCTAGCAGAAGGGTACTGTAATACTACTGCAGTGGTCACTATACCAACTTACAGTCCATTCTAATTGGTAAAGTATATATTAATACACAAACACAGTCAGTACTCTTGTGGGGTCTTTTGTATTGATAACCACGACTCTTGAGTTCACAAGCTCAGCTTCTGACTATCTATGTATTGATAATATAGACTTTGACTTCATAAGCTCTGTACCTGCTGGACTATCTGTGTCATCAGCAATTGTATTGTTTGTTTGTTAGACATGGAAGCTGATCACGTGTTTAGCCGGTACTCTCCGGGAGAACCTTCCACTCGGCTCTATATCAAGAATCTGGCCAAGCAAGTCACAGATAAAGTACGGAATTATCTAATTAATTAATCAGTTGATAAGGTTGTGCATTATTAGGAGTAATGGCATCACAACCATGATGGATATTGAAAGTTAATTAACACGATAAATACCAATAATTACTTTATCACCTTACTGATCTTCAAGGTTTGTGACAAATTGTTTGTGACAAAAATTATACGTATTATAAATAATTAGTTCCATATACTTTGTATTTTCACTAGTCATAAAATATTTACAAAATGCACAGACATTTCAAACATTTTACAATGGTCATCATCAGTGAGTGTGTGGAGGATAATAAATAAGTAAATATTTTATGACTAATGAAATACAATGTATTATGGAACTAATGTCTATAGTTAGTCACAGAAGAATTTTCAAATTAGTATTATAAATAAATAATTAGTGATGTGTGCTTGAGCACAAATGGCGAGCGAGCCTAAAACTACATTAACAATTGATTTTAAATTATAATATTCAAGCTACTAAAATAAAGTCGAGATTTTGGATTACGTACATATGGTAAAGGGGATTTAATGTAACCATTCCCCGCAACTGTTGAAGAAAAAAAAAGCAACAAAAAACAAGTCATTCAGGGTTTCATACAGGATTTTTTTCTGTGGGGGGGGGGGGGGGGGGGAAGAGTTTAGGAAGGAGGGAGGGGGGGCCACACGTTGTTTTTTCTGAAACCACACCCATTTCATTAAAAATTGTCTCGGGTCTAGAATTAGTGACATCAATCTTGGAAGACTAATGCGTATTGCAATTGAAAGACCTCAATTAACTGAAGTGAACCTTCACCAAATATTAGATATTACAAACAACAAAATCACAGAATACCATTATAAATCATAACCACAGAATATCATTAAGTAGTAAATATTATTAATTTATTTTATGAAATTCTGGGGGGGGGGGGGGGATCCCAGGGCACCCCTACCTCTGTATGAAACCCTGCATGTTATTTAAACGTTTTCTTTGTGATATTCATTAGCTAAGTAGTAGTTGTAACATACAATACTTTCACACTTAACTGAACATACCTACACAAGGCTTACCTTCGTGGTTAGTCTAGTGGACAATCAATTTTCAAGTAAATACTGTTGCGTAGGGCTTATGACAAATAGCTATTAACTTACCACCGCCACTGACTCTAATAGAAATGGAACTCCCATACGTTTTTGAGTTCTAACTGCACCCGCAAAAGAATTCAAAGCGGTAAACAATTCAATTTCTAGATGATACGGGTAATGATCGCTAAACCAGAGGATTCTGTTTAGTGAAGTTTGGGACGGGGTCGAACACCGAGCTAACACAAATAGTACGAGAGGGTCAAAGTACAAAATGACATACGTACGTCCAAACATATTATATAAACAAGCAAACATCTCCGATTTTCAATTGTGTTACCCCTGTAAGTGTCTCGCTCGCTTCGCTCGCTCACCAAATATTCCTTCTTATTGGGATTAAATGTCGGCCGTCTTGTGTATAGTCTTGACAGACAAAGTGAGTGTATCACATGTTAGTGCTGATGTCAAAGTGATCCCCTTACCACAACAGCTCATTCTATTACTAGTTAATAGCTGATGCTATAGTGGACACATCTGCTGCCAATGATGAAGTTGGAAGTGCGTTACATTCTTTGCCTAATATGGGCCTTACAATGTGCATCAGAATTCTGGCAATGTATTAATTTAAAATGGGCTCATTATCAGTTTGTGATCCAGTTATCCAGAGAGGGAGGCATTGGCAGTCGGCCATGGGAATCATTCAGACTATTCCCACGACTGTGTGATGGTGTGGCTTGCTTATTCATTTAATAAGTCTTTTTGTCCTACCCAAGTTTCGTGTCTGTGTTGATGTTCTATTTAGCTGGAAATGTTTTATTCAGCTGGAAATGTTTACGTTCCATTGTTGTTTAATTTATGTGTTCTTCTTGCTTGTAGAGAGTATGTCTGTGCTTGTGATATGCCAAATACAGTGCTTTGGCTAATCAGCCACATAAATAAGCCCTTGGGGTGTGCGGTATTGTAAGAGGCGTGGTGACATGGGGTAGCCATGTTTGCTTGTGGCAGCAACAATGGACTATAGCTGTCAACATGACTAAATGTGTTGCCATGGTAACCAAACTGTTGCGAGGGGGGGGAATAGCATGTGGGTAGTCTAACCACAGTTGGATACTGTGGGTGTGGCAAGCATTAATTATATAATATACTGTCTTGTTCAGATTCTCATGCAGTCAGCATATGAGATTGAACAATGCACACACACACACATCACACCACACACTGCACACACACACACATCACACCACACACTGCACACACACACACACACATTACATACACATCACACACACACACACACACTGCACAGCCATAGTGGGAAGTGTGTTGCGTATTGTTAGGGAGAAACAAGAGCCGCCTGTTACTCAACGGTACAGCCGCAATTTGCTGAGAGGGACAAAAAATTCCTTTACTCAAATTACCAACAAATTAGTCGCATTCTCCTGACATTCTCCATGTGTCGCCAGTGATGTTGCCCGGTGGCTATTGTTCCGTTTGTCTGGCTGGTTGTCACTGCTCTGAGCTACTTTTTTAACTTGTGCCTTTCTAGATATTCATATTTTCTTATTGAGGTCACGGAATTACCAGCCGCACCAGTATCATCGTCATGTTGATGAATTAGAAGCCATTAATTTCACGCTGTCTTCGAATGTTCACACTGTGAGCTAGTAGATGTCGTATCATTGTTGGAAGGCATACACGTACTGTTACCCCTCAAAACTTGTTTCACAGCGTGCACAGAAGTTCGTGTGTAGGGATTGTCACAGAAGGTTTGGTAAAGGGTTTAGTGTACACATACTGCAGTGGAACAACAGGTAGTAAACTCAAACAAGAAAATTGCTTCTACTTTCCGTTTGCCCCCTCAAAAATTGCTTAAAGCAAACAACCTCTTAATGTGAACTGAAAGCCTTAGAACCAAATAGTTCAAAGGTTTTGCTGTGTTAGTTTATACAGTCATGATTTATTTATTTATTTATTTATTTATTTTTTACTTATCTATAGAAGGTGAGCCATTAGAGACCAGTCACTTACTAAGGACTTAACAGAATGGCCCCTAAAATTCTTTGAACCTTGCTTGTGAAAACAACAACAAAAACGCCTTATAAGGATATAATATATCATGCAACATTGAACTGTTCCATTTAGTGCTCATACCAACTGCATGGCAACACAGTCTAATTTTCATGGTGTAATTGCTGGATGTGGCAATGGTGCAGGAAGATAAGTTTGGTAGCTGTGATGTCATAGTTACATTGTTAGTGGACATCTAAATATTGTACATCACTTTTGCAGTCAAATTATCAAGGGACAATTTTTTTTATACTAAAATACAAATCATCACTTTCCTGTACCTCAAGATATTTGTAAATTCCTGTGTTGCTAGGAATTATAGCTATTGGATTTTTCCATCAGCCATTATATTAAGCTGTATTGCAGAATGTATACTAAGATGACATGGTTCTGGGAGTGAACTGATGAAGGCAGCTGCATAGTGAGCAGATGGCTATAGCTTTAAAAATAATGGCTGGTTGAGTTATAAAAAACATATGATCAAAATAATGTCTGCAGATCCGCATGTTTGTAACAGACTATTAAAAGATTTCTTCAACGGACCATTTTAGTCTTTGCTGAAACAAGTTGTGTTGATCTAGGAGTATTCACAGCTAGTCTAACTATCGCTAGCTTAATTGTACATCCCATTGTTGCCAGGTGTTGTCAATGGGGGAAAAAACTATGTAATTTGTACTGTTCTGTGACACAGGATCTCCACCACATCTATGGTAGATACTGCAACTGGAGCAGTGAAGTAGAGACAAGCATGTGAGTGACTGACTGACACTAGTCTGTGTGTATGTGTGTGCATGTGTTGATTCAGTCTTGAATAGAGAGACAGCCGTGTCTTCTAGAGTTCACTTTCACTATTTACTACTTGAATGTCTCTCTTTCCCAGGTTTGATATTCGCTTGATGCAGACTGGTCGAATGAAAGGCCAAGCATTTGTAAGTTTACCCACTGACAGTATCACAGCAAGAGCTCTGCAGGAAACTAATGGATATGTTCTGCATGGAAAACCAATGGTGGTGGTAAGTATTTAGTATAAAACAACTGGTGCACATTGTAATTTGTTATTAATCACAGCACTTTGCAAGATCTACAAAGCCCAAGAATAAAGATCAGTAACTATCACCCCCTTTGAACTTGCTTTTCTAATTCACATTAAAATATATTATACAAATAAATATTATTGAACATTATAAAGATGATATGTGCTGCACACATACAAATTATACTCTTTAAAATCAATTCACTAATTTGTTCAATCCACATCATAAGAATTTCCTACCAAGTGAACTGTAAGGTGGCCTTTAGTAAGAGGTGGTCTGAAGAAAGATACTGATGGGGTTGCGGGCCGAGGTCGAGCAATGTATGTGTACTAGGAAGAACCTGTCGCTGCAGTAAGTGAAATCCACACAGCCTCTTCTTGCCTGCACTTGTCAGTCTGTACATCATGGGGCTGAAGAATATATAGTCTACAGTCTCAAAGGCTGCATCATGGTATGTAGTCACTGTGGAAGGCTTCCACTGGCTGGGATGTGGGTAGGCTGGACACAATTTGAATGGGTGGCTCAAAACACCTAATTTTTCATCACTATTCACTCCATCACATTTAGGTTGAAGTTTTTTTGACACTTTGTTAGAATCAACGGTGTCACCATTGTTTCTTATTGATGATGTTGACTCCAGTGGCTTAGGAAAGGACTTACTGCTGTTGCTATGGTGGTGCCTTTCGCCCAGACTGTCTTCAGTCGTGGAGCTGGCCTGTGACTGGCAGTCTTGTCTGTAAGTTGCACCACTACTCTCTTCCACCTCCATCTTTCCCCTCATCTCCGTAGCCATGTCATCTACTGAACTAGTCCCACTGGATGCAGATTTGAAAGATTTGAAGTCGTCTGCACTAAGATGATCTCTAGTTCTCTTCATAGCCCCACCTCCAGAGCTCAGATTGGTCTGCAACAGAGAGTCCACCCCAGGAAGTTCAAGGACGCCATTACACCTGGTGGGATGACCCATAGATTTTCTGCCACGAGCACTTCGTGTCAATCTTAAAGGTGGCTCTTCAGTCATACTTTCTTCCTTGAATTCAGAATGAATCATAGATTCACTACTCCTCTCAGAGTTCACCATGGTTTTAGGTTCAGTTGGGATTTGCTGATCTATTTCCGACTTATCTTTAGAGGAGTCATGGTCTCCAATAGTTCCTGAAGATAGGTGTGTTCTTGCATCTTTTTCAAAGTTTCCACTGGGTTTTGTTGATTCGTAAGTGCAATTAGATCCAATAGCCATCTCCAGGGGCAACAGGGGCTTTGGGATGGCCCTCTTCTTCTTGGTGGCTTCGTAGTAGCCAGCAATAACAATGGCAGAGAGATCGGAATAGTCTAGACTAGAACTTGTCACAAAGTTAACTAGAGGAGAATGAGGAGTACTGTTAAAGTCACCACACAGTATGATCGGGACTTGCTCTTCTGAACCTGGAAATACCAAACATATAACATGTTGCAAATGATATTTTATTTATTCTACTAATAGGCTGTCTATTCCACATATCAATAATTCAGCTTGAAATTGTTTTAAAAATGCATAAGAATAATGTAAGTTGCTAGGTGACCCAATAGACCACCAAATTAAAAAAATGTGTTATGCAAAACAAAAGGTGTGTTTACATTTCCTCCAACTGATGTTTTTAAACATATTTTTTGTCAGCAAGCATTATGTGTGGATACAAGTCAGAGTCCACTTGGAATTTATAAATTGACAATTTAGTTCTGAATTCCAATAAATCCTCTGTCCAGTAGAATGCCCATCTTGAAAAAGACTATGTCTCACGACAACACATGCACAAGCTCATTTTGTACGGGATGTGTAACCACTCAAGAGCATTTCACTTACCATTTTATTGAACACATTTGCTGTCAAATTTTCTAATGGACTTTTGAAATGTTTATTTTTCTTGCCTTGACTTTAACTTTACCTGTTGCCCAGTCAATCATTCCAAACAAACCAAGTCTCCATGCATGCATGCTCACTCAAGAGTCAATCAATTGCAAAGAACCAAGCAAATGTGGAAATATTTTATTGAGAATAAACCACTGCACAAACCTGAATTAGAAGCCATTTTATGAAGTTCTGCGAACAGGTATGCCACTTGAGCAAGCTTGACTTCACCAGCCTTAGGGTTGAACAGCAGGTGTGTGTTGGCCACACAAAACCTGGTCTCACCACTATCAACACATACACAAACACAAACACATAGCTTTAACATCCCTAACAAACTGTATCATGAGATTGGAGGTATACTTTTCATGCTAGAAATTGCTATTGAAGGCCTGTAAAGTAATGTGGTAAAGGGTGTCTAAACAGATAAATTCTTAAGCCCTTAATACCATACCACATACTTCAACAGAGTAAATCCTTACCTTCCATTCTCAACTAGTTCCATTTTGGCCAAGAGTGCAACATTATCTCTATTCAGTACTTTAAAGTTGTGACGGTACTTGAGCCCAAGCCATTCTACAAGCCGTAATTTGGACTGTTTGTAAAACATCGCACAACCATCCTGGTGATCACCAGTTCGCTGCACAAACACACCATCATACCCTGCAACCATAGCAACAGTGCATGAATCGGCAAAACAATTGTAGATGTGGGATTACCAGAATGAGGGGCTTAAAGTTATTTAACAAATCTTGAAAACAAGAAGAAAAAAAAGTAGTTAATAAGAAACAACTCTCAAACGGCAACTTAAAATTACAGTAGCTTAATTTAACACAATCAAGTTAAGAGTTTGACAACACACACAGAGCAACTACAAAGACAATTTGTAAACACAAATGAAAAATTATGCCATTCTTTAAAGATAAAAGGGTTTTATTTTCTTAGGAAAAAAATTATTAGAAAAGTGCTTTTTTCCTACATACTGTGTTCACCTTTCTTCCAACTTTTACAATAGCACTACAACTCACTAATTACTCCCTGATTACTGGACTCTACAAAGCTATGTTATAATTATATACACACACAAATGGAAGCCAGAATTTCTTATTCCGTAAGACATTCAATTAAAGCTTTTGTATTACTAAAATACAAAGTTAGACAATAATATTATCTTGATCTTACCTAAAGTAGATAGTTTTGGTAGGAACCAATCATGATAGTGATCTTGCTGCACTTCTTGCAAACACATAATCTAAAAAAAATAAATAAAAAAATTAAAAAAAAAAAATATATATATTATATTATATATATATATATATAGATAGATAGATACATAGCTTTGGGGAAAACTGAATGCCCCAACATAATCAATCTTACAACCACTTTCTAACAATGGAGAATATACCATTATGCAGCCCATCCATGAATGAAAAATATACATCTGACTGATAGTCAGGCAAAAATCTACTGAAAGAATTCAGACTTTTTAAGCTATAAAACTCGGAATATTTTATCCAATCTCTTGTACTTTACTTCTGTAGAATCTCTAGGTCCTGCCTTGTGAATACACTTTTATTTCAGTGTTTTAGCCATTTGAATAAAATTATAATCTTAAATTTGGCTATTCCTACTCAAAGTCATGTCAAGAAAATGACCCACAAAAAAAAAAGAAAAAAAAGAAAAAAAAAAGAAACAAGATTGCTGGCTAAGCAAGATATAAAGAGAATAAACAGCAACAAAGCTCCACTGGAAAGTTCAGAGTGATACCTTCCATGAGCTACTGTACACCTCCTCATTAAATGGAATGGGTTGCTGTAGATCAACACTCCCAGCTACAACAAGTACACTCACATCTGCAGCTGATTGACTGAGTTCCTTGAGCAAGCTCTCCTTCCTGAAGTCCCAGTCCAGGTGGTCTGGATGTCCGTTACCATACAAGCTCATGTTTTTCTCCAACAAACACTGGGCTAGCAGGTTGTATGAGAGGACAGACAGGTTCACTGTGTGCTTCAATTTCAGATTCTTGTTCACTTCCACCATTGGACGAAGAGGAACATGGTTCCTAGGCGATCTAATAAAAAAACCACATTAATTAAGCAGCAAACAATAACTAGAATTGTGTGTAGAATATACAAACTAAACTAACATTATAGAACAAACTCTTCCAATCCGTTCCAGTGTCTATTCTCACATGGGCTCTCTTAGATTACTGAAAATTGTAGAGGCAAAAACCAAAATAATTTGGTTAAAGTGATTAACAAAGACCAGCAATAATGAAAGTATGAAATATTTTGGTTATTTTAGGTGAGCACTAAAATTAATGATTTCCAATTAATAAAACATCACATTTTACGACCACTTAAAAACTGGTCTGTGTATGTGTGTGCATAGTGAGTGTTTCATGCTCTTCCATCTGTTAGTCTGTTTGTTGACGTAAATCTCAAATGATAACCTAAACTTTAAAATCAAAATCGCATTTTTCTGTTCATGATGAAACTTCAATGTGTAAGGTGAAAATAACAACAACAAACGCACACAAATAGTGACCACTAGGGTCGTGCAAGAGTTTGCTTTGTAAACAGCCATGCAGAAAATTAGTTCTTTTAACTGCCTAAGCCTGCCATGGTTCAAGAGTTTAAATCGACTTGCAGTTTTCAAAAGTATTTTTTAATCACAACATGAGGTCATTCAGACACAAATGGTCGTACTATGGCGCCAGCTACAAAGACATCCAGAACAGACAATTCAAGACATCTACAAATAACTCTGATGGCAGCAACACTACCAAATGACATCATTTCAAACACGACATGTCTATCTCGAGAAAATTTCACTTGCTCACTAATTACATGCACTACTAGCTCAGCAGGCACAGTTGTGCAAGTATTACATAACCAAGTTAACACTCGCACTGCTGCCGAGGCTATTTCCCCCTTTGAAGACGCTCTGCTACTGCTCCCGTAACCTTGCAACTACTACAAATATGTGCAGGTAATGGGCAAGTTCCACTTGGTGAAGTCTGTGTCTACATCAATACTTTAATACGTATAATAAGTCTCAGCACATACACTACTGTACACATAAATAGATGCTAGCAATTCCAATTGAACTTCACAACTGAGTGGATGGTACAATAGAGAGGACAACCATAGGTTCAATAGAGCTACATGATTAATCATTTCTTATCCCTCTAGATAATAATCACGAGTAATGATTTCTTCCAAATAGAAATGCTTGGCGTCCAAATACCAGCTCGGTACATGCAATAGAGCAGTACTATTTCCCAGTGATGACAGAAATCTCCACTAACCTGTACTTACTAATATACTTAGGAACTGATCTCAAGACTGACTTCATATTTTAGGTATCACTACCTTACTAACTAGTGATGTGCTTGAGCACAAATGGCGAGCGAGCCTAAAGACTATAATTTTTATATGAATGATTTTGACTTCTAACACTGAAGCTACTGAAAATAAGGTCCAGTTTTTAAATTTAGCATACAGGGTAAAGGGATTTCAGTGCCATAGTAACAACTCTCTGCAACTGCTTGAATTGAAGGAAAAAAACAAAACAACAAAACATACACGTTATTAAAAGTTTTCTTTGTGATATTCTTTAGCTAACACAATGCTTTGACACAACTGGACATGCACCTACACACTTCCCTTCGCAGTAGTCAGTGGACAATGTATTTTCAAGTAAATACTGTTTCGCACGGCTTATAAACCATGACAAAGAGCGCATTGACTTACCACCGCCACTAACTCGAATGAAATGGAGTCCTTAAGTTTTCAAGTTTTAACTGCACCCGCAAAAGATTCAAAAACGGTAAACAATTCAATTTCTAGGGTGATACGGGTACTGATCGATAAACCAGAGGATTCTGTTTAGTGCAATTTGGGACGGGGTCGAACACATAACTAACACAAAAACGCGAGGGTCAAAGTACAAAATGACATACGTACGTCCAAACATATATACAAATAAATATATAAACATCCCCGATTTTTTTCATTTTTACCCCTGTAAGTGTCTCGCTCGCTACGCTCGCTCGCCAACTACCAGATTTAGCCAGCAGAGAGCCTTTGGTAAGCAACTCGAGAAAGACAGACTTCAGGCCTCTTAACTCACATGATTAGGGCGAGTGACACACAATTTCAAGAGCTTTGTCACCATCTCACACTGCTAGCACTAAATCTCACACTTTACCTTCAAGACTACAGTTGGTATTTCTTGGTTTTCTGGACTGACTCATGGCATTTGTCCGTTTTTGAGTTACTAAACAATGAGTGAGGAAGATATTTCTAATACTTTGAAAGACCTGGGTCCTATCTAAAATATTTGGCTCTCGTTCATCGCCTCTATAGCTAATGTAAAGTGATATTTGTATATAAATGCTGTTATTAGGGTTCATCCTCAACACAGCATGATTAATGAGGGAGAAAGCTGGGAAGTAGCTCGGAAGTTTAGAGGAGAATTTCCCCACCCTACATAAAGCCCTGAAGATGATCCTGACAGAGGACCTAACAACTGACAATATATGAGGAAGACCTAGTACAAATAAATACAAAACTAAATTGAATCTATGTTCAAAGTGACCAGTGTTTTGAGGACATTTTCTTCTTTCAGTCATTGTTCCTTAAATGACGTTTACATCCCTCTTTTTCTTTTTTTTCTTTTTTTCAATCTGGTCAGTTAAAACTTTCAGTTTTAAAACTATTATTGGGTTGATTTATCATCTTTCATGATACCATTGTGATACCATGCTAATGTCAGTTTAAAGTTATATCTGTACTGTAGTAAATATTTCAACACGTAAATAAAAAACACATAAATGACCCCTTACCTGTTAGGAGAAGCCCGAGTCTTTGGCCTCTTGTAGCTATTCCCTTCATTTCGATGTTCAGTAGCACCTCTGTCAGAGCCACTGTTGTACGCTTGCCCAGCCAAACCATTCTGAAACACCTGGCCCCCCTGCGAACTTGGCTCCCCTGGTACATACCCTCCTCCACGGGCTCCAGAAGAGTAGCTGCGAGTCTGCTGCTGGAACATGTCCATGGGCTTGAAGTTCTGTGGCACTCCATACCTCCCAGAGTGCCTACCATCTTGCTGCAGAAGAGATGGGTCCAGCGGAACACCCGGACCAGGCGGCATGGCTTGAAAGTGATGGGTCCCCGGAAATGGGGGATGAGGAGGAGGAGGAGGCCTTCCCCAATGGTCGTCAGGAGGGGGAATACCCCATGGAATGTGCTGGGGTGCCAGGGAGTGGTCTGGAGGAGGGTGAGGAGGGCCAGAGTGAGACCTAAACAGCAACAACAATAGTATATATATATTGTAATCATACAGCACAGTTCAAATGTTTTATATATGTGTGTGTGTGGGTATGTTGTCACACACATATATAGTGTGTACATATATTATACGCATGTATATATAATACTGTACATATATATACATATATATTAATACCATAGCTGAGTCACTTTTCAAAAAAAAAAAAAAAAGTGTATTATTTTTCAGTTTCCACAGCAGTGGAAACTGAAATAATGATCTGATTGGTTACGGCGATCTTTTCGTGACCTCACTGCACTTTCTCCACTAGGGAATATTGCGGCAAAATTCCTAGGAATGCTATTTAGCAACGGAAAGAAAAGCATTAATAATAGCAGAATTGGAATGAAAAAATTTCTTTGACGACAATGAAATACATGATAGTGATTTTCTTAGCTGCAGAAATGAACCGTTATCTTTGGCTATAGTATTAACATATGATAGCACAGAAAACTGGTATTCGGATAAATAGCACTCGTGCGGCGAGAAATTTCACTCGGCTTTACCTTGTGAAAAATGTCTTGCTCTACTTGTGCTATTAATCCTGAATACCTCAGCTTTCCACGCTATCATATGTATCTCCATTATACATATATATAGTCCAGTTCAGTACATAATAAACATTCAAAACAGTGCTTTCGCCAACATCAATAAACAAACATCAGTGAACAAGCTCTAGTCTTGTTAGGAAACAAGAGTTTTGTTCAATCAACATGAATTGAACAAACTTCGGCACAACAAATAGTACGTGGCCATTCTGGTCCATCACGTACACTGCCACTGGACTACTACTATTTCATCTTAATGAACTATTCTATTTTAAATCACAGTTGTTGTATTTCCTTTACCTCAGTTTAAATACAACTACCATCCCCACTGCATTGGGAGTTCAATTCATGTGACATACGTTCACAGAGAATAAATACCATTAGGGGTGGAAAATTGAAAATCAGGTATATATTATATATATGTATGGATGGTACATATGCCCCTTAAACGTGCATGGGGGCCTTTTTCTCTCCTAATGCTTTTTAGGCTTGACCCCAGTTTCTTTTCAAGTCCCAAGAAGTTACTGCGAAGAGTTACTATGGCATTGAAAACCCTTTACCAGACATACACGTCAAACTTTGCCGTATTTTTGGCAGCTAAGTGCTGCTTGTTGGTTGTCAAGAGCCACTGGTAATCAGAATGCCTTAATATTAATGCTAAGGAAGCTACTACTACTCGGAGGAAGCTGGTAAATACGTAATTCAATATTAATTAGCTAAAATTACAAAAATAACTTTGTAGCCAATAGCTTATTGTCAAGAGTTACTGGTAATTCAGATGGTCAGAATGGCTTTAAGTTTGATACTTACCAAAGTTACCACTACTCAAGAAATTGAGGTCAGAAAGTAATTTTGCTAAAATTAATGGTTAACTGCTATATATAAATCCACTTTTGTCATCATGGAAATAAAGCTTCTTCAGGTAAAATACATCACACAACAATATTGTAGTAACCTAACTAGGCAGGCTCGCTCGATATTTGTGCACTAGCACACCACTAATAATAATAGTAAGTTCACACTACTCCCATCCCAATAAAAGTAAATAAAATTGATACGTATCCTACAATACAGACACAATCTTGTTACTCTCACTAATACGATGAGATCAATTGTCACTGAGAAGATAATCCTCTTATTTTGGAAAGTCAAAAAATAAAATATCCCACACTTGCACAAATAGCTTTAGTGCATACAATTCCTGCATCTTTCATGCCAATTGAAAGATTGTTAGGTAAAGAAATGTTTTATCTCGAAAGATGTTGTCTAAAGGACAAGACATAAAGAACAGAGGTTATCAGGTGTAGTAAGTACCTATCAGAGTTAATACTTCAAAATACAAAAGTCCACCAAAACAATTTTTACCAACACTTCCGATTATAGGAACAAATTAACATGGCAATTAACAGCTTCTCACATACACAGCCTATATCACCACTGAGCTTCATCACAACACTATGTTACAAGTCTAGTATACATCTTCCAAGAATCTGGCAAAACATAGAAGAACAGGTGCAACTGAAGGCTTTAGAAGAGGAAGTGTCTGTGCACATGGAGTGACACATGTACATGAACATGAAGGAAGCATGACAATTTAAATAAATTACTTTTTAATAATAAAAAAAAAAGATGACTTATTAGAATTTTTTTTTACAAGCGTCATAGGTTTGGTACAGGGTCATCACTACTACTAGCCATTTTCTTTGCTCATTCACAAAATAAAAAAAAATAAAAAAGGCAGTCCTTTACAACACTAATATAAATACAGTACAAATGAAAAAAATGTTACAATATAAATACAGTACAAATAAAAAATAAAATAAAATAAAATAAAAAAAAGACGATGCTATTTCAATTGAACAGCAATTTCCCCCAAATTTATAATGGGCAATTTCCATGCCGTACCATAACAGAAGTAATAATTCAGTCCTCGGCTGAAATAATTATTTTTCTCAGTTCTAACAGCCAATGTGTGTTTAATTAAAACTTATTAAACCTTTAAGTCAAGTTTTAATCAAAGATAATTATAATATTGGCAGTTAGAACTGAGAAAAATAGCTATAATTTTAACAAAAATAATAGCTGCTATACAAGATGGCGAGGATGCAAAAACGGTTCAATCGAGTGCAGTCATTGGTATACTTAACAAATCTAGGCCACCTCCATCCAATTAGCAACCAGCTGAATCTAAACAAGGAATAAAAGATGCATTCATCCTCAAACCTATTTACCAAAGTAACTTACAGAGATATAGATATATCAGACAAAAGGGCTATAAAATAAGTTCATGAAGCTCAGCCAATATTACACCTTATTTTAAGGGTTACCAAACTCTTATACTTTTGGTTCTTTCAAAAATCCGCCAACCTACTATAAAGTATCTTGTACACCTTTTACCAAAACTAGTTGGAAACTGTTTTTCACATGTTAAAATTTCTACAGGATCGGCACCATTCACAAACTTGATGAAGCTTGATTAGATGTAGTATCTCTGGTTACTTCTGAGTGGCTAATTTAGTAATGGAAGACATGAAGAAAAGAGCTATGCCAAGTTTCATCTGATCCATCAAAAAATATTGTGTGGACAATATTTGTACAGTATTGAAAAACAAAACAAAAACAACAACAATCAATTAAATTCACGTTTGAATTAGAGTCAGACAACAAATTGGTATTTCTCGATACTATGATAATTAGCAACCCAGGAAGTAGAATGTTAACTAAGGTGCTCAAAAGCCTACATAACAGTTTATCTTTCAATTCACACCATCTAATTCGCAAACAATCTTGCTGTACTAAAAACAGTGACCAGTAGAGTCATAACATCTGCACTGAAAAGGAAGATCAGCAATACTAACTCTCTTACATTAATTCGGCATTAAAAATGAATGGATATATCCAAAACATTAATCAAATGAGAATTGATGAACATGAATCAAGACATTAAGGATACTGTAACAATTCCATATATAAGGAACAGGTCTGAATGAGTATGAAGGATGCTAAAAATTATTAACATTAGAACATGCTTTTAGCCACACAGGACTTCAACAACAACGCTAGTCACCACCTCCCACCCCGGCTTGTTGCCTCAGGTCTCACTGCCACTGGCTCTCTGCCACCTGTGTCAATGATTACAACGCTACCAACTTTTGCGTCATGCCCAGCTCTGATTTCCAACCTGGAAATTCTTGCAGCAGCAGCCCTAGGCCTCCCCCCTCCCCAGCCAGAGTGAGTCACTCCTACAGACAGCTTCGAGCAGCAAGGCATTGAGGTTCAACAAACAGTGGAGTTCCCGCAATAGCACCCGAGAGAGGTGAACCTCCACATCCCTCCCCCAGAAGGTGGTGAAGCAGATCCTGGATTTGGAATTTTTAAAGATGGTTCATGGACAGCCACTGCCACCCGCCAGGCTCCCAATAACAGACATCTCACAATGGGTGGAGGGTTACTCCAGCATGGCAGCTACATTAACCTCCAGACACCCAAAGAAGGCCTGGGAGCTATTAGCATACCAGGCCCAGATCAAAGAGGGCAGAGAGGAATTAGAGGCTGGAAGGTGGGTGGGTCCTTTACCACCTGCAGTTCTAGCTGGAGGCCCTGGCCAGGCAGAGATCTACGCTGGTCCCATCTAAGCTGATCTAAGCTGATCTAAGCTGGTCCTCAAAGATAAAAAAATAGGTACTGGTCTCCACAGCAAGGCATACAGGCAGGGCCAGGGCCAACCCCAGTTGCCAATACTGTCTACAGGATGACCACTCAGCACCTTACTGTCTGGCAGAACCCTGACTGCCCATGGCAGAAGAGGTAGTATGAGAAGAGATGTATTGTTGTTTTTTTTCAGCAGCCCTTAAATAATCTACTTCCACAGCACTTTCCAAACTGTATACCTGTATTCATTATGGATCTAGTAAATTCTAGGGATATGGATAGTATGTAACCGGTAAAGAGTAAAAATACCATAAACACAGTTTCCACCATATTCATGTTGACTTTTAACATTTTATACAGTACAATCATTTTGGAGACTTCTTGTCTTGCCCTTGGGAAGCTTGGAAAGTATATTCTGATGACACATTTCGATCTGTACAATAATTTCTATGGAGCAAGCTTTTATAACATTCATTAAACTAGACTCCAAACTGCTTTCAATTCTGGAATGGCATTTACTTACAGACAACAACACTCAGTAATATCGACATAAAGTCAACATTTCCTTCTAAGCAAATCCACAAATATCTTATTTTCTGAACAATGTAATGAGTAGGAAAAAAATTGAATAAAGATTGTATCAGAAGAAAACATAATATAGAGCTCCTAGTGCCAGGTTTAGTAGGCAACAGCAAGAGCTGTCAGTTGAAGATTAATGCATCAATTCTTTGACAAAGATAGCTATCACTGAGGTTATCAGTCAGTGGTAGACAAAATATCATAAAATGTGATACAGGATATATACTTGTTCTGGTAGTATCGTAGTAGTAACAACTTTGGAAATGACACCTTTAAAAAAAAATCGGCATAAAATGCAATAAAATATATGACCACAACATTTAGTCCATTGCTTGGTCATGCTAACTAGGTTCTTGTGCAACTGATTTGGTGGTGGTTTTGTGTTGGAATAAATGTTTGATAAAGGTATGCTGATAGCTGTCATTAGATGATATCACGACTTGTTAGCCATTTTATAAAGGAATTCACAATTTGTAAATTTATTCTAATAAAAAAGGAATTTAGTAAGGCCTAAGAGAAGTTTTGACGGGACAAGAGAAGTTCAGAAGGCCCAAAAGAAGCTTAGATGGCCTCAAAGAGGTTTAGAAGGCCTATAAGAAAGGAAGAGATTAGAAAGGCTTAGAAAAACCAAGGTAACCCAAACACACACTCTCTCTATAACTCTCACTGTTCATATTGTTCTCCATAGTGTAAAAGCAAAATAGGAAAGAATGGAAAAAAAAGAAGTAAAATCACGGTTACAAAAAACGCATGTGGAAAAAAAAAAAGAAAAAAAAAAAGAATTGTCGTGTCGTATGTAGTACCTAAAGAAAAAACAATTATAATAATACAACTCAACAAGACATTTGTCAAAGGGGAAAGGAAGATTTTCAGTGGCCATCAACAATATATGTGAATGATAGTTTGTTTTTTGTGAAGCTAAACAATGTCCTCAAGAAAACTTAAAATGGTGTCACGGCAAAGCTATAGCTGTAGGCTACACTTAGTCAAGCAATAGTAGACTGAAAGCAATAAACCAGTTGATGCACTGAACTGTGTCCTATAGCTGTTGCCCCAGTAGAAAAGTATTAGAATTTCTTAGGGCAATGTTTTCCCGTATCACATGATCACCTGTGGTTATGATTATCACGTTAGGCTATTACGTCTAGTTATCACATCTCCTCAGACTATATATAGCATTGTTTATTGCACCACAATAAATATATACATGTATTATTCATTTGATACCAGTAAATACTACGACTCGTGATATTGTGTGGTATCAAATGAATAATTGTGGACTGAACAGTGTCCAATAACTGTTGCCCCATAGGAAATGCATTAAAGTAAACAGGAATGCTTAGGGCAACATCTGTGTTCTTGGTTATTACGTTGGGTAATTTCATTAAGTTCTAGGTTCTCCCCAGGTTTTAGCATTGTTCATTGTGTTTTTTATGTGCAGTACATGATGAATTATATTATTCTGCGGACCTCATGTAAATACTAAGTTACACACTCAAATGAATAATGTACCCACTAATCATTGTTGACCCCTTCATTTTAATTTATCATGACTCTGAATCCAGCACTTACCTCTGTGTTAAAAAACTTGTGTTAGACTAATGATATAAATATTTGACAGTATGCCATTTAACTTTCTTTTTACTAATGGTCAATATAAACGTATACATTATAACCTATTATCTTCATTTTAAGTAAATTAATTTGCAGTTTCCCAAAATACAACAACTAAAAAGAAAAAATTACAAATATGGTCTCAAAAATGTTTCACACGTAAGAGTGGGTCAAAATAAAAGCCACATGATAATATTTATAATTATTATTTATTCTGGGACAACCACTGACAACAAATCTCTTTGCTCCAATGATCAAGACAAAATTACTCATACTACATAGCTGTGTGTGTGCACGTTTGTATGTGTGTGTGTGTGACTTAATGCTGCTGAAGCGTGTGATGATAAGAGAATATTGGTTACTTAAACTACAGTGTCCATAGCAAATAAGGTACATACGTAGTTCCACTAGGACATAAAGCACTACAGTCATTACTGTCTACTTCATGTTTAGACTTGTCCAGCAGTTGTCGTGGATTCAGTACAAGAAGTGTTGGCACAAAATCAAATGTCTCTGCATTGTACAAGTTAAGGTGTTTGATTAAAGGAGATACCAAAAGAGTCAATCTACTTCAAAGATCCTCAACCCATCAGGGCAGCCAGCAGTCATGGTTTAATAATTTCCCCTCTAACGTAAGAATTGCACGGTAATGTAGTAATTGTCTCGACTGCTCATCATCTTATCAAGTCTAGAATTTTTGCATGAGTACAACTTCATTGTGTAAATTAACGCTAAGGAAGCACATTGCAACTGGCTGCAAGTAGTTTACTACCGATCAGGCCAGAGACCCAGATTGGCGAGAGAGAGAGCCCTAGCTCTTATCACTTAGTGGTTACATAATCACATCCTGTATGACAACTGCAGCCAACCACTGCAAGTGCTTACATCCTCAACACATACGCTCAAGGTGCCGGCACACTCTCTGGGCATCAAACACTGTAGAATAGGCCATGGTTGCTAGCTCCTCCCCATCGTATTACTGCAGGTCAGCAAGACGATTGTTAGTAAATCTTTTTAAATATCCTTACGTGTGTATGCCATAACAATGAGTTAAACTGCTTTTCAAGAGCAATATTTGTTGCAAAACAGGGTGTGATATCTTAGGTATATTATGCACGACTATTCAGCTGGACTGCGCTACTAACAGCACCCAGGTGTTGCTATGTGATGACACTTTTAAAATGGAGGGGAAAGAGGTGACAGTTCAATCTAACTTGTAAATAATGACTTTGTCTTCATATTAAATACATGTCCTCACATTAACTACATATTATGTGTGCCATATTGGCTATAGAATTTAGTCCAGTTTCTTATCTATTAGTTGTGAGGTGACCCCATCACATTACTGGCATATTTAACAATAACTTTTGGTGACAACTTCATAATTAAATTAGCTGTCCTCCGATACCAATTTCATTAGCTAATCAACAATTCACTGCAGATCACTCATATGACTACCACAAGAAATATGAGCCCAACTTTCATTTCTAAGAAGGACTCCTCACTCCACTAATACCTAGAAAGTAACTTCAATTGGGATTGAAATCACTTCTTATGTATACATAGTCTTCATTTCACACTTATTAGCAGCTAACGCCACTTCATTACTCACCAATTAGCTGGGTGGTGATGAGAAGGCACTTGGCGGTCCCGCCCACCTGATTTAGGCCTTCCATGGAGATAATCACCTGAGGGAGGAGGACCGGCCATTGGCCCCAAAAACGATGGAGACTTCACAGGAGGGAAATGTGGAGGAGGTAGCGGAGGCTTGGAGAAGTCTTGGTGCTGGCCATGGTAGTGGGGAGGAGGGTGATGGGGTGGGTAAGGGTGGCTATGGTGGGAAGAGTGACTGTGGTGCTGATGGTGGGAGGAGTAGCGGTGATTGTGCTGCTGACTGGAACCTCCTCCAGCATGTGGGTGCCTCTGTCTGGGATGCTGGGAATGATGCGGCTGTCTTTGATGAGTGTTGTCCATCCTTGAGAAATTACTACCCAAGACAAAAGTGCAGTTTGTTTTTACTTATGTCAGTTTCTAGGTGATAATCACATAGTTTTGAGAATAGCTCCTATGGAAACCAATAACCTCTTCTCATTCAAACAAAAATGTCCTACGTAATTAAACAAGTTTACAGTGTTAATTAGACTAACCAAAGTGTTACCGAGATGTCCCTAGAAAGACCAGTTAATGGCGTGTACCCTTTCAACGTACCTTATTACACTTCCACCACAAAAACCAGCCTTAGAAACTCTCCCAGCTTCCAGCCAGCGTGCCAGCAGCAACATCGAAACCAAAATGCGCTTCAATTGGAAACATTGAAGTGCTGTTTAATTAGAATTATTTGATTAAGTTGTCACTTCTCTCACAACTTATATGGTGGAGGTAATTTTCCTCTGTATGCGTTGAAAATTATTTTACTCGCTGCAACTATTTTAGGCTGAAAGTGTACCAGTAGACACTCACTACAAAGAATGGGTACTGGGAAAAGAGACGGAGTTGCGGCTGGAGGTTGACGATACTCACCCGGTGAATGTGAAAGTAAGTCAAGTTAATTAGTACAGAATGGAGACTAGGGTATATATTATATATGCTTATGCATACATTATACACACATTATGCACATTTTTAGCTTGTAGAGGGAAGTGCAGAAGTGTTTGGTACAGAACTGGCCAAGAACAGACTGTATTCTATCGCTCCTCATTCAAAAATTGCCATCTTTACTTGGCACGGTGGCTGTGAACTCACGGTAAAAATCATCAGAAAAACTCGTATTGAGTGATTGCTTTTTATGGTGAATAATGTTGATATTCCATGATGGGATATGTGTGTATAAATGTGTGCCTAGGTGTATGGTGAGCCGGCAGTGTCGTATGTATCAGACCAGACTCCCATGCTCTCTTATCTCAACACTCATACAGCCATAGACCAACTCAGGGACAAATTTAGCACTGCCGGCAGAATTGGGCCTAAGGTAAGACAACAGAGAACATGGTAACTAGAATGGAGGATGTAAAAGTGACTTGTTTAGATGGTTGTGATGAACTAACTCAAATAAATTGTGTACTTTATTCTATACAAAAAAAAATGTCTTTCTTTTTTTTTTTCCTATAAGTAATGACAGTGTTTCATATGTGTGGTTATGAGATTGTTAAGTATCTATATGGTAGTGCACTCTACAGCACATTGGAACACAATAATGAGATATTCCAGTGGCACATTGGGACAAGATAGAGCATAAAATCGACATAATGTCTGTACACGTGTTTGTGTGTAGATCATTTCCCACAGTTTAGACCCAAGAAGTGTACAATAATTGTAATCCTGATAGTAATAACTATAACCATTGAAAGAGACCAAGGAATTATAATCATAATAATAATTACTGACTGCAATTAGCTCTCTGGAAATTTTCATTATGCTGTGTCCTCACCATTTGAGTAATTCCTACAACATCGTGTGTTGGGAAGCCACCAAGTTTGCAAGTGTTACTTCAGATCTTATCTGGCTGCAAAGTCTTGTATTAGGTAAAGGGTTTCCAATATATGCAGTAATCTTTCATATCTGGTAAAGAAAATTCTTATTATTGAACAATAAATATGCAGCATAGAAAAATAGCTAGCTTAGCATTGTCAAAGATTATATAAGCAAGTAAAAAATACGGAATCATAATAATGCCTAGGCTAGCTTGTTTTTTTGTTTTTTTTTGTTGTTGTTTTTTTGTTTTTTTTTTGTTTTTTTTGCATGTAGCAGCAAACATAGTCTTACCTACACATCACTAGCTAGTGCAGTTGAATTATTATTTACATAACGCACGCTGCCATAAGCAAATTAACGCATCATATAATACATATAGTTGCAATGTACTAAAATTTTGACTTGACTGTCCCAATAACACAAGAACCTTCGTCAGTTTGTAATATTGGTCACAAAAAAGTAGTACAAATGTCCTTATTTCAGAAAAGCTATTTGACTTGAAACACTTCAAAGCTAAAACATTCCTCCTAACACTTTTGTTTATGCTTTGTTGCATTGAGTACTGACTTGTCCACCTCTGACTATTCTAACTGTATTTTTATTTTGCGCTGGTTGAAGGACCAGAACTCATTGATGCTGGCTTAACTAAACAGTCTCGGTAAATAGTAAAAGTTTCTGTCCAATCCCTAGCACTTATTGTTTGTTTGCTTGGTTCATGTTGTTAAATAAGTGTGTGTGTGTGTGTGTGTGTGTAGGTAATGTTGGTGGGACCGACAGATGTTGGTAAGAGCACACTGAGTCGTATTCTGTGTACTTATGCCGTCAGAATGGACAGAGAACCTTGTATGGTTGATGTGGACGTAGGACAGGTGGGTGTGGTTGTTTGACTGAATGATAGACAGAGATGTGTGGCCATTATTCTAACCAATGTTGAACATACTTAGGGTGTTAGTAATTTGATGAGATTGAGATGTACAACTTGTAGTTTAATAATGCCTTATTATATTACAGTGTGACTTCCTAATCTTTTCACAATGCCCCACAACAATACCCATTCGCAATGCCTCCCCCTTCTCTAGTGGAACACTTTTCATAACACAGATAGGACATGTGTGCTTATTATACAATGTTTGACTTATTTTTATTTTTCTATTTATTATTGAGGTGTAACCGCTATGCAATAGAAGAATCTAGATATCTTTCTTAGCTACTTCTATACGTACTTGTTAATATATATATATAGGGCTCAGTGACCATCCCTGGGATGA
>WLWD01001248.1_pt1 | contig 40123 bp, 16 predicted proteins | sample 6712731 | NCBI WGS metagenome assembly WLWD01 (sample SAMN12718690, study PRJNA576275) | sponge metagenome | isolation source: marine sponge | host: Mycale hentscheli | place: New Zealand: South Island, Marlborough, Capsize Point | collected 2014-11-01
AGCTGGGAACTCACTTCCTGGTCCTTCCAGTGATCAGTTCACCCCAGTCCTGGCTCATGACAGATACACGGATTTTGGGTTGCGACGCTTACAACACCCGTCACAAAACCTCTCGTCCTCCCTCCCTGAATAAGAGGCACTGTTCTGCTCACAGGAGTAAAAGCAAACATGCCCACAAGTCCTCTTCCAAGGCTAAGGACTGCCATCACCCCTCTCACCACCACAAACTGCATAGGTCTCCTGCAGTATCATCATCATCATTATACAGCAGCTCCAGCTGGGAATCAGATTCCAGTTCTACCAGCAGCTCTTCGCTATCTTCTAACTGCTTCTCAAGAAGTAGGTCCAGGTGGTCCTTAGCCTTAGAGAGGACTTGTGGGCATGTTTGCTTGTACTCTTGCAAGCAAAATGGTGCCTTATATTATCAGCAGTGACAGCCATCATCTTCGTGGGGTTGTGGGAGGTTGGACTGAAGCAAAGTGCAATTTCGTGAGAGCCTCTTCTCATAGCCTCATAAATATTATATTTGACTAGTGTAGTCATAACATAACAGGACCAATGGAGTTGTTATAAACTACTAACCAGCTTGTAATAAATTGTGAATTTGTGTCTTAAAAAATTCTACTCATTAAAAATATACACGCCCTCAGTTCTTTTCCGAATCACCACCAACAACTTTTGTCCCTAAAAATAACAACCTATCACGATGAAAGTGTGGAAACTTATTCTGAGTGTCATGTGACTGATATTGTATACTTATAACAATTAATTATTGTTGCTAGAATATGACTACTGAACATACACACTCAAAAGAAGAGACTACGTCAAATATTTGAAAGGTGTGGTCTAAAACTTCAGTGTTGGCAGGATGGTATATACACTCACATATATATATATATTGTATTATGTAATAGTTAACCACAAATTCAAGGAATTATCACTAAACCATCCCGATCCTGACAGCGGTTATCTAGCAATAGCTCCGTGAGTTGCCAGGGTTTTAACTATTTCATACCATAATTACCTTTTTGCACAGAGTAAAAGACCAAATAAAATGAACAGATATTGTTGTTTCGAGGGGGAAAATGTCTAGCTAATGCAGTGAGGGTCATTTCAAAAGGGGTGGTTGAGTGATGATATCCAGTGAAGTTCACAAGACGTACTTCTATAAATAATTCTTAGGGATGGAGTAGGAAAACACAGGGGAATAACATTTTTATAATCCATGGGTTGGTTGTATATATATTATATATAATTATATAAAAATAAAAAAATAAAAAAATAAAAATAAAAATATATATTATATGCATGTATTCATATATTATATACACAGGGGCGTAGGGAGATGATTTGGAACGGGGAGGGCGGGGGCACGGCACTTGGAGCTAAACTACACCCATTAAAATTATTTACTACATTCAGTTTTTATCACCATAGCATCATGTGATTGTCAAGTGACAGTTGGTTAAATCCAACTACTGATGCACTTCAGTACAAATGGTGAGCTAGCTAGCCCAGGTATATGATGTTTTATCCTTACGATAAATAAAGTAAAGAAGTGAGAACTCAAAGCTACACTGCAGTATAAAGTTAAGAAGAACACTGCAAGAGCTTTCCAGTAGTTTCTCTTCTCTAGTTTATTGGAAGCCCAAGTTTAAGTGTCTAGCACCACACTGAAGTTAAAATTTCAGATGGATAGGAGCAAGTTGAAAAGGGAGGTGGGGTGGGAGAGGGGCCGAATTTATTAGCAGCCTCCATAGTATAACTCGTGCTAGATTGTGGACAGCTACATTTTAACTTTAACACTTGTCAATTGTATTCCAGAAAACATAATGTTAAGAACTTGTTTTTCTCTTTTGGAAAAAAAAGATTGCATGTAGCTATGTAACTATTATATTATAAAGAAGTGAAAAGTGGAGGGGCTGAGGCCACCACAATTAAAAATAAATATGGGTTAGCAGCTTCTTTCGTCCAAGTTTTGTAGAGAATTCTAAAAATGAAATATTGAAATAAACAGTAAACAATTATTTCTAAACCACTGGCTACATCCAACTATACCATGAAATGTGAAAAAGTGGGGGCCAAGCCCTCCCATGTTAAAAGTTGGGGGGAGGGGCATTCCTGCCCCTTTTCTCCTACCCCTCTGAATTTAACCAAGTGCACTTGCTATTTAACAATAACTAAAGTAGTCTTTCAAAGACTCTTACAATCCACTCAGCAGAAGAAGTTGATGTGGTCGACACTCCTCATTTAGTGGTGCTAAAACAGAATTGCGTTTTTACAGTGGCTCTAATAGTTGGCTATGAATTGTGAGTTCATAAAGCAAACAACAATTCATGTGTTCAGGTTTGCCACAGAATAGCATCCTACTTTTCATTTCAATGCACAAAATTACCAAATGGTTGACAGCTTCATTGCTCAGTTCAGTTATGGTTTTTCAGGACCTACACGTACGTGGGAAAGAAGACGTCCATGTTATGATTTTTAAAGCTCAAACAGACAACAGCTAAATTAAGTTGTTAGCTTAGATAAAAAAAGAGAGAGAGGGCACGGAAACAAATTACTTGGCAGCAACAAAATTAAAAAACAACAACAACAACAACAACAAAAATAGCAAAGTGAACCAATGCCAGCTAAATTCAGATGTAATACATTTAGACATTCAGGTCAAAATTTTCATATTACTGGTAATTGTGGGGGCATTTCCCAGCAGAGAGAGAGGAGGAATAGGCAAGATAAAAGATGAAGAAAGGAGAGAGAAACAATGATTTAATACTAATCACATTGAGCTATACACACTCATCAGCCTATCATGCAGAATCATGTTGTACCTCGGTCAGGGCTCTGTATCTCAGCTGATGGCTTTCATAACATAATTAAGAGGCAGTGATACCAGGTGGTAATTAGGGAAATATTGCAATAGTTGCTACTAGTTTGTTGTGGAGAGAATCTGGGTCTTGTTGTATGCCATCTGAGAGCATGCATTCCAGGTTTATAGGTGGTTCCAGTGACTTCCCCCAAACATAATGTTCTAGCAGCCCAACCACAACTCACCCAAATTGGTAGCCTCTTGGGTGATCAAAGAGCACCCTCTAGAATGTGGCTTATTTGCCCAGAGCTGGTGGCCCTAAGATGCCCAGAGCCTGTGCCTGGGAGTATTGATGCCACCACAGGCACACACAATGCAGCAAATGGCAGTTCACCAATTTCTCTCTCTCTGTCTCATACAAACACCAGTTAAAAGATAAGTAAAACCAAGCATTACCAATATCCAAACTTCCTATATTTTCTTCTCAATACAATAAACACAAAATTCTAATTGAATAACAAAAATCAGAACAGATACTAGTTAACATGCACATACACTGAGTTAAATATTAACCTGGATGGCTCTTAACCTATCCATCGCTATTCAATGCCTGTAAATAATGGAGCTGGCAAATAGTGAATGAGAGAATGATTGGGAGACCAGGAGACAGCCATCAAATATAGTGATTGCTGAAAATAGCAAGACTTGTGGTGTGAGGAGAGTTCTGCCAGCAGTAATTCTATCTTCTGCCATGGCTAGGCTAGTCCTTCACTTCACCTCTGAATTACAATAAACCATATTTACCCAAAAGGTGCAATACAATACATAGAAGGAACTCTTTACTCTGTGAATCTCAATTAATGGCTCATACTACTAATGAGAATACTGATGGAGTAATAGTAACAGAGTAGTAGTAGTAGTAGTAGTAATAATAATAATAATAATAGTAGTAGTAGTAGCAGCAGTAGTAGTAGTCGTAGTAGTAGTAGTAGTAGTAGTAGTAGTAGTAGTAGTAGTAGTAGTAGTAGTAGTAGTAGTAGTAGTAGTAGTAGTAGTAGTGACTTCCACTAGATGAGCACAAAGTTGAAATATTGTTTTAACTAATGTTTGGTTTGCATGCCTAATCACCACATGAAGAAGTGATAACACACCAGAACAAGCTGTTAGTCCATCACTGACTGCCTGACTGACTAACTGCCCACTACTTTGTTCTTCTATAATAATTTTATCAATCATCCCTCGCTGGTTATTCAATCATGTCCCAAAATGAGCCATCATATCCTCAGTTCCCCACCAGTGATGACCAAGTGTTGTCCATTAGCTAAGCCTATTCTTGTTGTACCAGTCAGCTAATCCTCTATCAGTCAGTGCATTGCCTCTGTTAATTTGCCTTTTTTCTTTAGCTGCTACAATGGCACTAACTGCACAGTTCATGGTAGGCAAATTAGCCCAGCATGAGCACTTATGTAGTTACCATCATCAGATCTTCACAACTGCATAGTTGTCAAACACAATAATTAGAGCTCAATAAACTAGTTACACACTACATCATAGCTTTCACCAACCACATGGGCGGATCTAGGATCTGAAATAGGGGGTTCTTTTTGTTGGGTGCTATATATGACATTGACGAGCACTTTACACACAAGGCATAAGCTACAGAGAGAGCTCACCAATGAGCAGATAATTATATGCTGCTGTAGTAGTTAATAAAATTCATATTTTCTTACTTCTATTGAACTGCATGCTGAAGTAGTATTGCTTTATAAGCATTTTTCTAGATAGCGCCTCACTCTACTAACAGTTACTTATTTCCCCTCTATCTGGTACCAACTGCATTTCCAATATTATTTTTAAATAGTGCAAAATTACAACAACAAAAAAATCAAAAACAAAAACAAATAGATATTCCTATACTAACAATTAGAACTATCCATAGATTATCACAATGTTCGATTTGTCATTCTAATCCTAACTTACAACATACCTTTAGTAAAAGAATAACCATAGTCTTAGGAGAAGGAGTTGTGCTGATAAACTGGCATAGACTAGAAGAATGTCACGCCCTCAGGGAGGCCATCTTTCGGCAGCTAGTTCCAGGGATGGTGTGCAACCTCCGAAGCACATGATGAGGTCTATCTGCATCCCACTGACATTCTCCTTTGGTCTGATTGTCCCCAACCACAATCCAAATTGGTTGTAAATTCAAATCCACAGTCCAATTCCTGTGGGCTCCAATGATAGCTACATGGGCAGATTGATGATACCACTGGCAATGGCTGACTGGGAGTAAATAGATAATGATGTTAGAAAAAAGGAAGACAAAAAAAAAACAAAAAAAAACTCAATTTGTATAAAGAATTGAGCTGAGCACAATGTGAATACATGGCAAATTGAGTTCGTTTGCATTGCAGTACAGAATGGAATGCACTGCACATGGTAATGAATATAATTATGTAGAGTCTCGACTGTTTTGCATGTGTATAGTATAATCCCACTAACCAGCCAGTGAGTGACATATGTCATGAATACTACTTTTGTTTCCACTATAAACAAGTGCATGAACACACAACCATAAAAACAAAGTCAGAGAACCTAATCCGAGTTGATTGATACTTCTATTGATAATGGGTAGCCATTAGCTAGGCATTTTGGCTTTCCTCTAGAGCTCAATTATTGGACTACCCCTACCCCTGACAAAATTCTAGAGTGGTGATTGAATTTATTGTTAAGATAACGATCAGTATGTGTTTGAATTGGTGTGATGAATTGAGTATTCTCCCTCTTTATTTCAAATTCTATAAAAGATACTTAGTTGTTATTTTCCTCTATTCTTTTAATGGATATGTACTTGTATATATATATTTATCATGTGCCTCACTCAGCTATACCCATAGAGATTAATAGTATTTGAACTACCCCAATATTGTACCATATTGCTTCCCCTTGGGGTAAATAGTATGTTTATGTCTTCCTTATGATTTTTAACGGAAATAATGGTTTATCAACTAACATACATGTAATATATAGCTATTACTATGAATAAACAGTTTTGTTACTGTGTGTCCTTAGATGCAGTAATTGAGGTGAAATTTTGTGCTTGTGTTGCTGTAGGGAACCCATATTGATGGTACAACCAGTGAGTGGCGCTCCGGCAAAGAAGGACTGAGCTCTTAAATCTTGGTTCATAGTACCACTCGATAGTTGAAGATGGATTGGTTTCAGGCGTCCTGTAGGAGTTCAAAACATGAGACATGTCTCTTTTGTTGCAGTGTTGCCTTCTCATAGCTATTCAAACTTTGCAGATTTTAATGACCAGTTAGTTGGATTATTTGAGTTTCTGGTATATTATTCTTGGTAAGACAAGTCACCATTGATTTTCTAGCTGAATGATTAATTTTTTTCCCCAGACAATCCTGCTGTTTTTGCCATCCTTTTCATTATTGTCTGCCTTTTCCCATCCTCTGTTTTTTATACCAAATGCCATCATTAGAGTGATTGTAGTTTATGGCCAGATAAAAGGCTGATACGGATTTGCACATTTCTGTAGGACGCTTATGAAGAAAAGTTTCAAAAATACGTACAGGGCACCAAGAGGGATTGTTAGGTGTGCTCCACATTTTGGGCTTGAATTGGCGGCATGAATTAGATTCACCTGAACGAGTTTTGGTATCTCTCTCATTGAATTTTACGTATTTGAAGCCATCTGTGGATACTAAAATCTCCATACATTAGTTTATAATGTTCATCTCTTCCACGCAATCCCAAATGCAAGGTTAGCAAGAACCATACTGTATTTACAATACCTCTGCACTTAAGTCCCCTAGATCCAGAGGCCCACATTGAGTCAATATCACGAGTTTCCAATGGCTCAGCTGCATTGCTTTTACCTTTTCCTTCTTTTTTTAGCATTTTGCAAGCAGCCTTTAATTTTTCTCGAGATGAAGCAAATCGAGTGTCACGTAGAATGCTATAAGGTTAAGTTTTTAAATTAAGTATATATGGTAAAGGGATTTCAATGCCATAGTAACCACTCGCTGCAACTTTTTGACTAAAAAGACAAACAAACAAAAAACAACAACAAACAACAAGCAATTCTAAGGAATTACTGACAGGTTTGGACCTATCCCTATATTAACTGCTGTAGTAGCCAAAAAGCTGTGTAAAGGCCATTGTTAGTTAAACATTTACATTGGACTATTCTTTGGCTAAGCAGTAACACGCAACACTTTCACACTTGGATGTTACCAGTAAAGATTGATAACCAAAAGATTTGGTAAGTCCAGTGAACAAGTGTGTGAACTCTGGGGTGAGTTTGTAAGTATATCTGCACCCGCACAGAAAATATCCAATTTGTTTGGATGTTACCAGTAAAGATTGATAAACCAAAAGGTTCCATTTAGTGGAGCATGGGACGGGGTTAACCACCCTAGCAAACACAAAAATGTGAGGGTCAAAGTACAAATGACATTCGTACGTCCATACTTTCGCACAGCTTTGAGTCTAACCCTAAAATAAACCTTACTTACCACTGTAGTACTGGAATAAACTGGGGGCAAGCTCAAACAGCTGTATTTTTTGAAGAAAAAAAAAGAAGATCCCGTGTGTACGTTTATGAGGCATTCGTACAATCCACACACACATCTCGAATACACATATACCTGATTTTCAATTGTCCATCCCTAATACTAGTGTCACCCACTTGCTTCGTTCGCTCGCCAACAAACATCCCCAATTTTCAATTGCGTCATCCCAGATAGTGTCTTACTCGCCAATAAATATATTATAGAAGTTACTAAAAGTAGCAATGAAAATCTAAGACTTTACGTCAAGGTAGTGTGGACCAAACCCTTCATTTTTTTCATTTAATAAGTACACTGGGAAAGGGCATGAAAATCGGCCATATAACTTTCATCTATGAATCGGTCAACTATACTTGTTAAGTGCATTACATGTGAAATGACGCACTCTATATACGGGAAATGTTGTTATGTACACAAAAGCAGTTTGAGCTACTATTTTGACTACTACCTCCTCCATGAGAAGATTCTTGTGAGTAAAATGCTATTAGCTAGGCAACCAGGCTGAACAGTAATTTGTGTATTCGATTAACTACGGAATAAATTTAGTTCAGCACAGTGATATAAAGTAAACAAATTACATTCCAGTATATAGAACATGTTCAGAGGGACTTTTATTTTTTGCATATCTTCTCTAGTGCATTCTCAAGCTTTTGATAATAGAGGAAAGTACAAGGCATGTAAGAAATACTACTCTTCATAATGGTGACCCATGTTACAAAAGAGTTACCTGGTCAATACTGCTATAAAATGACACCGAGTTTGCTGCTGCCTCATGAGCCACCATGCTACGACTTCCTACCTAATTCGGATTCGCACTTTCGTCGGCAATGCGCGGTAACCGTTCGTAGATTGGCATTGTGGTCGTGCGTGTGGGCATGCGCGTTGAGTATTCATTACCCAAATTGCTGCTCAGAATCTTAGTCTAGTAGTGTCCATCAGTGCACTGTCCATCAGTGCACAATGTGCCATCTTGCCGCTGTCATCGCTCTCTTCCTGAATTCCATCCTGACACTCTGCAAAATATTGTTCCTACCTATGCTCTTATTACGAGAAGGTGTTCGTGAAGAGCCCCGCGTTACAACTTTAATTACTCCTGTACAGGATGAAGCTGGTGAAAATAACTGTTTTGGAAGAGTTTATGTACATGGGAAGTCATTTCATATTCGAGTGCCAACTTCCAATCCTGAAGATCTCAGATAAGCAAGACAGTAAGTGGAGATATTAAAAAACAAAACAGAACAAAACAATTCCATTGTCATTTTACTATATTATGTCTTGTATAGCTATAGTACAGTATGTGGACATCTACAACAGCGATGGTTTTGCTGTATACAGTAATGCATCAGCTAAACTCTTCCAGTTTCACTTCACTACTACTCATTTCCAAATTGTCTTATAGATTGTTGTTATTCTTGTTAGTCTAATGCTTATCAATTTTAATGTTCAATTAAACTTGGTACAGTATTAAACTTTTAACTGTTTGGCAGTTTAGGAGTTGCTATCAATAAGTTTCTAGGCAGTAGCTAAAGAATCAGAGTAAACTACCACAATATTGTCCTTGGCAGGCAGTGGTTCTCTATAGTGCTAAAGCAATTTCAATGATATAATAAAGAGACATAACATCTTCACTTGCCTGGATAATTCTAAGCTAATCAGTATCTGGAGAAAAAAATATAAATTTGCAATACATTACAACATCAAACATCTCAGTACTTAGCTATTATTCCAGATGTGTGAAGTTCTTATCACTATCATCGCTGGCTCTAGAATGGCAATATCATGTATATACAATTTGCTGTTAAGAAAATAATGTTATCTTTCACAGAATACTTGGGTCTATATCTAATATTTTTGTGTGTAATTTGTATAAACAGTAGCTAGCACAATTATCTGTGAACACATTGTGAATTGAGTCTGATACCCAGCTAATTATGAAGCTTGATACTGGCACTGACAGGTCACAGGATTCCCAGATAAGCTTGCTACCAAGAAAGTAGCTGGATGGCTTCCAAGACGACATGTGCAGATGGGTAAGGCTTCTAATACAAGCCTGGCTTTATACCACACTGGAGCTTGTTGAAGGATCCAAACATATTCATAGTGCTATAATCTAATCAATTTTATGCAGTAGACAGAATTAATCATCTCTCTTGATGTGCTCATGCTATGGTTTGTATGGGAAACAGCATGGTCAATTGGTTGATCAATATTTCTTTTTCACAAATAGTTTACATGCATTTCTTTGCGATACAATGAATGGGAAGATATACATAGATTGTCACCCAATCTACGAATTTATAGAATGTGCTGCACAAGTGCAAATTCATACATATCCACCCTAAAATGCTGTGGTTAGCATGACATGAAGTCATATTATTTTTTTTATAGTCACTCATTCGATATAGAAATGTTTTCTATCAAACTTCTAATTCTGAAATAACATATGGATACTGATAAAGATAAGGCATTGACAACTCATTGGAATGCATGTCAGAAAAGAAGGATAAGCAGGTAAAGATGTTGTGGTCTACTTTAGTCTACACCACCTGTGTGTCCTACCGTAAAACTAATAACATGATGATCCATAGCTATTTCAGTGTTACACTTATAAATGTTTATTCTCAGTAATTTACAATATTATAGTCTCTTGAAAAACAAAAACCAATCCAGTAAAATATTCATTTTAGTATTAAAGAGTCCAATTATTAGAGATATCTTGCTGAGACCAAGCTATAGATTGGTGCTCCATTGTAGACTAATAAATCTAATACTTCAAATTTTGGCACTTTAAAATGTTTGATCCAAGTATCTTCAGTTTGAAAGCTGTCGTTTGAAAGCTGTCATTATTAACTCCACCCTTTGATATACAAGTGCCTCTTTTTTCTGCATTTTACTTTCATCACTGGTTCTGGACCAATGTGTGAACAAGGAACATGCATCAATGAAAACTATAATGTCTATATAGTGTCCAGCAAAGGTGAATTGTGGAAATCTGATTTTTATGTGTTTCTTGTGCAAAGCTTTCTGAATTACATTTTGTGTAGATACTTGTTGACATGTTTTCAACAAACAAGCACTCTACTTTGAATGCTAACTGCTCCAGCTCAGTGTGAAGACTTATAGGCCCTGCCAGATTATGCTAGCATTTTTTTCTCTGGAGCAATAGACATGAAATTGCATAGTGGAATAATTCTAGAATAATATAAGCATTTAAAAGAATAATAAAGGGAATGGGAATAATCAGTCCATATAATCTATAATTATAAAAGAAAATCAAATGTTTTTTTCTTCTTATACGACCCAAGGACATAAACATTTAGAATATGGTTATAAGGTAGATCTCATTATTTGATTAAAGCAGCTGGGTTTGTGTGGGCCACTCCGTTATTGTACTTCCAAAATGGTTTGAAAAACTGGGAACGCTGTCAGCTCAGGGTTAGAGTCAGCAAGTCATCTGAAGAATCATGCTAAATGGTTTTTCTTCATGAGCAGCTCAACTATCATACTGCGTCAGAATTGACAAAAAAAAAAGTAAATTATTACCAATCTACCTACAAATTTGAAGTGAAGAAAAGATACATCCACTGTTAATGAGTATATTAAAATTCTTTAATTCCCTAATCAACATTCTCCCCCAAACATCTTGTAAGGCTTCTCATAATTGAACTTTTTCTCAGCTGCAGAAGAGCATGTTTTCTCCATTCATTGAGCATTTTTATATTCAAGGTATATACTCATTGAAATATTAGCTAGCTACATTGAATCATATTGAGTAATTCAGTGTAACATTAAGAGAGACAAATCCTTTTGCTCATTCATTTTATTATGTATCAACTTCATATAGCTACTGTAATTTGTAATTGCCACCTCGAATATTAAGAGAATAATAAAGAAAGTTTATGAAATAATATATTATTCTTTTGGAATAATAACAATATTTTTAGGATAAAAAAATAAGAATAATTCTTAAAATTTCAAGCATAATCCGGCAGGCCCTAGTGAAGACCATCTTTATATTGCTTACTTTCCCGTACTAATCTCTCTGCTGAAGTTTGAGGTAAGTGGTTCTTTTTTTAACATGAATAATATTAATAATAATGTTATCATGAATAACATTTTAGGGAGTTCTCAGTTAAATTCACTAATATTTTGTAACCTGAGGAAGGCAGTGGTATATTCACTATCATTATGCATCATTATAAAACGTTGATATCAGAGTACAATAATATGAATACAGATCTTTGAAAAAAATCTATCAAGTAAAGAGGATAGTGACGAAAAGTTCAGGTGAGGATAATGAAATGGTGAGGGTTTGGTTGAATGCTACAACATCAGATCTAATAGACATATTATATTAGAGTAGAGGATTAATACTAACTACATACTTTTTTTCACTTTTCCTCATTAATAATCTTATTCAATGCTCTTCATTTTTAAGCTATGTATACATACACCATGTACGAGGAGACATTATAGACAAAATAGCACACATCGAGGCACCTGGAAAAACTAGTAATTGCTAAAACTGACAAATAAAAATGTCAACTTCAATGACTATTATAATTTTTCTAAGCTGCTTTGCTTGCATGAGCAGCCATAATACTAAAATCATACAGGGATGATGGAATTGCTGCGGGCAGTGCGGCCATGACCACAACAATATTTTTAAAGGGGTGTGTCTCTTAGCACTTCTCTGGCATCATTGTGGAAATGTCTTCTGCAAGTAAATTGCTGCACCCATGAACTCCACACCAGTTACACCAGCCCAGTCCTTCCTTTAGTCCAAAGAAATCTTCCGGTGAAAACAAACAAACAAACAAAATACAATAAATGTGATTGTATATAGTTTGGAGTGTTTTTTTGTGGTTATTTAATGAGATGTTTAAAAAAATAGGATATTCAAATTGGAATAATGCTGCTGTTAGGATTTGAAATCACCGTCTTTTAAGAAATGAGTGAGTGTGGTTAATTGGGTGTGGCTTTAATGGTCACACAAATTTGATTTTTGTATTCCTCTGGCCTAGCAAAATACACAAAATTAGCAATACCACATAAAATTCAACTTCGATTGAAAGCTAAAGCCAGAAGTGATTCTACACCAGAGAAAACCCTATACTAGATATTATACATAATTTCTGGAATGTCAGTCCAAATAAAATTTTTGCAGCAATGATATTAAAAATTTACAATTTCACTGAGTTCCTCATCACTGATCAAGCAGTGATCATATGAAATTTTACTAGATATAAATAGGTAGAAACTATTAACATAATGAACCTGTTTTTGCAAATCTTATGCTTGGCTACTAAAATTCAGTTAAAATAAAATTGCAAATATTTCTAATTCCTCATTGTTGACAGAAAGTCAGCACATGGTTTAGAGAAGCTGATCATATGATGGGGGGGGGGGGGGGGGGGGGCAAGGGGGGGGGGGGGGGGCCAATGTACCACACAATAATTTATATTCTCAACACCAACTGAACTCATAGTGAATATTGAATGGAAAATTGTTGGTTGCTAAGTCTTTTATGAATAGGCATCAAAAAGGTATCATGAACAGGAGTGATAGGGAAGGGGAGGGCCCATGAAAACCACTTAGCTACATTTCATGAAAAAATATAATTTCATATTAACTAAGCTAAATACTAGTTTACCAATGACACTCAATATATAAATCTGCATAGTGTGTGCCCCTGTGCCTACCAAACTATAAATCTGGAGGGGGGTGGGGGCAGTGTCTCCCTGCCCCCCCCCTCCCCCCCCCGCCCCCACTTCCATCCTGCCTGGGTGGCAATAGAAGCGCTGGGTTTCACACTCTATAAGAGGTCAGTGCTGGAGGGATGTTCAGAAACTCTGTAATAATTGATCTTCATGTCTTAATTACTTGCCATGGAAGCTTGTCACGTAAGAACAAATTAGGAACAGACAAAATACTGTTTTAATTGTTGCAACTTGTGACAACAAAGTCTCCAAGTTTTCTACACACTATGAGATCCTTCAAGTCAAGTGATGAGCTGCTACCTTTAAACTTAATCCCTAGAGACTAATAAGCTAACAAACTGGCTGTAAATAAATAAATAAAAAAGTTTTCTTCGTATTGAGTTCCTCATTAAAACGAATGAGCTGATAAAGTTCTCCATTTCAACTTACTGGAGAAATAGATTTTGAATTGCACAATTAACCACAGATATGAGCCGGATGTGAGTAGCATGTGGTTATTCTAGTTCCTGTTGCGGACTGTGTTGAGTAGCATGTGGTTATTCTAGTTCCTGTTGTGGGCTGTAGTTTTTGTTGATAAGCAGAGCACAAGAAGCAAACTGTGTCAGTTCTATGGTCAGTTCAGAAATGAGCACCTCTCAAGAAACAGATCCAAGTCACCACCTCTATCTAGTATATGTTCAATGTGATGTCTTTCTTCGACTCCCACTAGCCATGGAGGTAAGCCACTTTAAGACTACAAGATATGACAATTAAAAGAAACGAAAGCATTCACAGGATTGCAACTTTAAACTTACGGATCTTGATTATGCAAACATTTTAATTTCATTGTGTTCAGCTACATGGAACTATTAACTAGTAAGCAGGAGCAGTACTGTTTAAATTCAGTGGTGATGAATAGTCAGATGTTCTGTACAGCTGCACTTGATATCCTATAATCAAATATTTTTTTCTCTCCACAGTCTCAGGAAGAAACTAACATGCAGAAAGGGAGCAGTGAGATGGTTTTGCCCAAGTCTTCAAAAGATGGCCAAATCAAGTCTTAAGAACTACCCAAATACTTTGTCACTAGCAGAACTAATTGTTCATTCACCTTCATTTGATTAAATTGATTCCTTCTTAATCTGTAATAATTATGTTATGATTTTTAAAGCTCAAACAGACAACAGCTAAATTAAGGAGAGAGAGGGCATGGAAACAAATTACTTGGCAGCAACAAAATTTAAAAACAACAACAACAACAACTACAACAAAAATAGCAAAGTGAACCAATGCCAGCTAAATTCAGATGTAATACATTTAGACATTCAGGTCAAAATTGTCATATTACTGGTAATTGTGGGGGCATTTCCCAGCAGAGAGAGAGGAGGAATAGGCAAGATAAAAGATGAAGAAAGGAGAGAGAAACAATGATTTAATACTAATCACAGTGAGCTCAGGTGGCATACAACAAGACCCAGATTCTCTCCACAACGAACTAAGTAGCAACTATTGCAATATTTCCCTAATTACCACCTGGTATCACTGCCTTAAGCAGTATTTATGTTATGAAAGCCATCCGCTAAGCTATAGAGCCCTGACCCTATGAGGTACAACATGATTCTGCATGATAGGCTGATGAGTGTGATAGAGCATGCATTCCAGGTTTAGAGGTGGTTCCAGTGACTTCCCCCAAACATAATGTTCTAGACAGAACCCTGACAGTATATACTAAGCAAGCTTGAGAAAGAAAGAGTATACATAAATAAGCACAATAATGGACAATATGACAATGTGATGGACAAATTAATGGTCAGAATAATTAAGTTCTTCTCAAATGTAGTGTAGTACTTCACACAACCTTTCAAACTTGAGGGTCATTCATGGTGGCTAACTAGCCCAACCACAACTCACCCAAATTGGTGGCCTCTTGGGTGATCTACTGCCTCACACTCTAGAATGTGGCCATTTGCCCAGAGTTGGTGGCCATAAGCTGCCCAGAGCCTGTGCCTGGGAGTATTGATGCCACCACAGGCACACACAATGCAGCAAATGGCAGTTCACCACTCTCTCTCTCTCTCTCTCATAATATACAAAACTCTTCATTGATATTACATGTGATTACAATCATCAATGAGGGGTGGTATGATCTAGCTTTAAACTTGTCTAACTATTCTACAAAAATAGTGCACAATAGACTAGTACCACACACAGCAAATAAGTTAAATATTTATGTTATTTCTGGAACACCAGATCTTATATGACTCAATAATAGCCAGTCTGGTAGTCTCTCTCATAAGAGACTTTGTCACCGTCTTGGACAAACCAACTATTTGTCGTAATTGACTGAATCCACTAATGTTGGGTAAGCCACGAGATCCTACCTCAATTGTCAAGAAGGTAGTTGCATATCCAGACCCTTTGATGCGGGACACTAGCTCATGATATTTCACTTCTTTCCTTTTAGCTGCTTCTTCAAGGAGTGTATCGAAGGGTATTGTTAACTGTAGTGTTACAGACTTGGTTGTCTCTCTCTCTCTCTCTCTGCTCTCTCTCATATATATATATATAAAACTCTTCATTGGTATTACATGTGATTACAATCATCAATGAGGGGTGGTATGGTCTAGCTTTAAACTTGTCTAACTATTCTACAAAAATAGTGCACAATAGACTAGTACCACACACACACTCTCTCTCTCTCTCTCATACAAACACCAGTTAAAAGAGAAGTAAAACCAAGCATTACCAATATCCAAACTTCCTATATTTTCTTCTCAATACAATAAACACAAAATTCTAATTGAATAACAAAAATCAGAACAGATACTAGTTAACATGCACATATACTGAGTTAAATATTAACCTGGATGGCTCTTAACCTATCCATCGCTATTCAATGCCTCTAAATAATGGAGCTGGCAAATAGTGAATGAGAGAATGATTGGGAGACCAGGAGACAGTACCTGTACCAGCAGAAAGCCATCAAATATAGTGATTGCTGAAAATAGCAAGACTTGTGGTGTGAGGAGAGTTCTGCCAGCAGTAATTCTATCATCTTCTGCTATGGCTAGGCTAGCCCTTCACTTTACCTCTGAATTACAATAAACCATATTTACCCAAAAGGTGTAATACAATACATAGACGGAACTCTTTACCCTGTGAATCTCAATTAATGGCTCATATAGAAGATAAAGTCAGCCTTCAAGTGTACTACTACTAATAAGAATACTGATGGAGTAATAATAACAGAGTAGTAGTAGTAGTAGTAGTAGTAGTAGTAGTAGTAGTAGTAGTAGTAGTAGTAACTTCCACTAGACGAGCACAAAGTTGAAATATTGGGTTAATTCGACTACCTGACTGACTAGCTAGTCACTAACTTGATTCTTCTTCTCATAATAATTTTATCAATCATCCCTAGCTGGTTTCTGAGTTCATCAAATTCAACTATGTTCCAAAATGAGCCATCATATCCTCAGTTCCCCACCAGTGATGACCAAGTGTTGTCCATTAGCTAAACCAATTCTTGTTGTACCAGTCAGCTAATCCTCTATCAGTCAGTGCATTTCCTCTGTTAATTTGCCTTTTTTAGCTGCTACAGATATTTTATGGCACTAACTGCACAGTTCATGGTAGGCAAATTAGCCCAGCCTGAGCACTTATGTAGTTACCATCATCAGATCATGACAACTGCATAGTTGTCGAACACAATAATAGGAGCTCAATAGACTAGTTACACACTACATCAAGCTTTCACCAACCACATGGGCGGATCTAGGATCTGAAATAGGGGGTTCTTTTTGTTGGGTGCTATACAGGGTTGTGGCAATTACAGGAGTAAAGTAATCAATTACAATTACAATTACTTAAAATTTTTGCTTCTCAATTACAATTTCAATTACCAATTACACCTTTAAGAACTAATTACAACAAATCTGTTAGCAATTACATACAATTACATCACATCACCTCCTCAGGATAAGTGGTCATGTAATAGGGCCCACAAAGTTTGTAATTTCATCAATTCTTCTTAAAAGAGAAAAGTTATTTCTATCTATAAAAACTGAGAATTCATTTTCTTGCTAGCAGCCATGTGCTTTAGAACTGACCCTTTACCAAAGTGGTCTTTGACCCCAACTACTTGCCAATTACAGGTATGCAATTACAATTACAATTACAATTACTGCAGATGGTGTAATGATTACAGCTAATTACAATTACCAATTGCAATTACCACAACACTGGTGCTATACATGACATTGATGAGCAGTTGCTGGTGCTACATTGCTCATCAATGTCATGTATAGCACCCAACAAAAAGAACCCCCTATTTCATATCCTAGATCTGCCCATGTGGTTGGTGAAAGCTATGATGTAGTGTATAACTAGTTTATTGAGCTCCTATTTTCATGCTTGACAACTATGCAGTTGTCATGATCTGATGATGGTAACTGCATATAATATTGTTGGAGCCTAGATTCTGAAAATTTAACCACTGGGCGAACAGACTAAATAACGCAAATCACTGAACTACTCAAAAAATTATGATTGTTTGCTAGCTATAGATTGATGATCTGAGAGTTGTCTAGGACTATTATCAAGGTCTATGAACTGTCTCCTACTGCAACTGTCATTGGGGGGGAAAACTGAGTGTTAACTTTATAGATTGTACTCGCTTTTGGCGATATTGGCAAGGCTGCAATTGCTAGCGCGACAGCGGCTGCACCATATCTATAGCTAGAGCCAGGGGGAGTATAACTCTGGCCCTTTGAACATCCACCAGTTGAGGTTTCACTACTGAGACCTCAACATTCACAATAGCAATGGTTTTGCTGTATACAGTGATGCATCAGCTGAACTGTTCAAGTTTCACTCACTACATTTCCAAATTGTCTTATAGATTGTTATTGTTCTTTTTAGCCTAGTATGAATTGCTGATCTATTTTAGTGTTCAGTTAAACTTGTAAGCATGCAAAATTTCAGTGTGGGAGCTGCTATCAATAAGGTTCTATGCAGTAGATAAAACTTCTATATTGGCCTTGGAAGGCAGTGGTTCTCTACAGTATGAGAACAATTTAATGATGTAGCAACAGCACATTTGAATGCCTGTAAAACTTTAAGCTAGTCAGTAGCTATCTGGAAAATATAAATTTGCACTGCATAAACATCACAGTATTCGATTTTTATCCAATTATTCCAGATGTGTAAAGTTTATATCATTGGCTATAGAATGGCATTATCATGTATTAGCTACAATTTACTGTAAAGAAAATAATGCATAGAATAGCTACTTGGGTCTGTATCAGATCTTGCCTAATATTATTGATTGTAATTTGTATAAACAGTAGCACAATAATCTGTGAATTGTGAATTGAGTCTGATACCCTGCTAGTTATGAAGCTGGATAGTGGCACTCGGGTGGCAGGATTCACAGATAAGCTTACTAGCTACTAAGTAAGTATCTAGATGGCTTGTGAGACAATCTTGCTGATGGTAAGGCTTCCAAAGAATACAAGCCTGCAAATGATAGTCTTTAGACCAAACTGGAGCTTGTTGAAGGATTTAAAAAAATTATAGTACCATAATCCTTTCATGAAGTAAGACAGAAGTTGTCATTTCTCTTGATGCGTTCATGCTACATGGCTTCTATTATATGGTAAACAGCAGGGTCAAATAGGTTGATTGATATTTCTTTCACACAAATTTTTTAAATGGCCAAGAAATCTTGATTATTCAACTCCGCGAATCCGAAGGATAGGCTGAAGCCATTTTAGTATACAAGCTATTCATACACAATTCTTAAAAATATAACACTCCACCTACATCTTTAATTTTTGGTAAAAAATTGGGAGCTTAAGTGCCACATTTTATGACTTCTATTCTGACATTGCATCTTTTTTATGCTTCTCTAGCCTGCTAATAATCAAATGCTACTATAGTATATGAGCAACTCTTTAAGAAGGCATTTTGAATCAAACAAATGACATGATAATCCTTAGCTATTTCAGTGTTACACTTGTGAATGCTTTATTCTCAGTACTACAATATGGTCTCTGGAAAAACAAAACCAATCAAGTAAAATATTCTGTTTAAGTTTATAGAGCCCAATTATAAATAATTTGGTATTGCCTCATCACAACATTAATGGCTCTCTTACTTAATGATATTTATGAGGGCACACATGTGGTGTACATGTACACTAGAGACCACCATAGCATGCTATGATTGTGGTTTCCTTGTTTTCTAAGATACATTTCTGATGAGTTGTCAGTGTCCTGCCTTTATGCCATGTGTTATTTCAGAAGGAGAAGTCTGATTAATGATTAAATGAGTGCCCAATATGATCCATATACACACATATTACTGACACCCTCCACAGCTTCTGTGAAACCCGTGGGACAAAGGGAACTGTTTTATATGAAAATTATATGTAAATTATATTTTATAGCATCTAAGCAGTCTTATGTAAGAAAAGGCATCAATTTAGAGTTAGAGCCCAGACCTTATGAGGTACTGCAATATGATTGGTTGAAGAGTGGCCCTGTGCAGCCCAGAGCAGCAGTATAGTGACCCGATCCTGCCCACAGCAAGTTCCCTATGATGCCAAGAGCAAGTTTCTTATGCTTCCCAGAGCAACCATGTAACCTTTTATAGAGCCAATAATAGTAACCTATGGTTTTCTAAGAGTAGAGACTGGTCCACAGACATTATGACATATGACATATATACACGTAACTTTCTAGAAAATTTTGTTTGCAGGGGGAGGGGGTTGGGGGTGGGGGGTGAATTGTGCAAGTCTACCTGCACCCTTTATGTATACTAAAAGAAGAGCCCCATGCTACAACTATGATTACTCCTGTACAGGTTTGAAGCTGGTGAAAATAACTGTTTGGGAAGAGTTTATGTACATGGGAAGTCATTTCATATTCGAGTGCCAACTTCCAATCCTGAAGATCTCAGATAAGCAAGACAGTAAGTGGAGACATTTTTTTAAAAACAATTCCCATCATCATCATTTAACTATAATTATGTCTTTATGTATAGCTAGCTATAGTGCAGTATGTGGACATTTACAATAGCAATGATTTTGCTGTATACAGTAGTGCATCATCTGAACTTTTCCAGTTCACTTACTACATTTCCAACTTGTCGAATAGATTTTTGTTGTTCTTTTTTGTCTAGTATGAAATGTTGATCAAGTTTAGTGTTCAGATATAATTGTACAGCATGCAAAATTTAACTATGGAACAGTTTAGGAGCTCTATGAATAGGGTTCTATGCAGTAGCTAAAGGATCGGGAAAAACTACTACTATATTGGCCTTGACAGGCAATGGTTCTCTACAGTGCTAAAGCAATTTTAATGATGTAATAAGGAGAAATAACAGCGTATTCACTTGCCTGGATAATTCTAAGCTGATTAGTATCTGGGAAACAATAAAAATTTGCATTACATCAAGCATAGCTACTGGATTTATCCAATTATTCCAGATGTGTACAGTTCTTACCACTGTTATCACTGGCTCTAGAATGGCATTATCATGTATACACAATTTACTGTAAAGAAATAAGGCAGTATGTTATCTACTTAAATCTTGGGTCTGTACAGAACTTGCCTAATATTTCTGCATGTAATTTGTAAGTGAATTGAGTCTGATATTCATCCTGTTAGTTATCAAGCTAGAGTGGACACTGGTGACAGGTGCCAGGATTCCGAAATAAGCTTGCTAATGGCTTTCAAAACAATATTGCAGATGGCAAGGCTTCCAATATAGCCTGTAAATGACAGACTCTAGACCAAAGACTGGAGCTGGTTGAAGGATTCAAAGATATTCAGTGTTATAATAAGTAGTCATCTCTTAATGAACACATACTGCATGAGTGAAGCAAGAGAGATAACTACTATTGTTTGGGAAATAGCAGGGTCAAGGTTGATAGATATATTTCACACAAATAGTTTATTTGTATTTTAATAAAATCCTTTATGAGATGCAATGGGAGGGCAAGATATATTAGCAAGATATCTCCTTTGGACTATAACTAACTTTAGGCTTTTATTCTAAACAGCCAAGAACTCTTGATTATGCAACTCCGCTAATGTGGTGGATAGGTTGAACATATTTTAGTATACAAGCTAGCTCCTACAGAGTGCTAAAAAATTAATGGAGTAGTTTGTTTGAAGTAAAGAACATGGCATTCTTGATATCCACATTTTATGACCACTTCCCTGATCATTGTATCTTTTTTGTTTCTCTAGCCTGCTGATAATCAAATGCAACCATATATAAGTAGTAGCAACTCTGTAAAAAGACATTTTGCCATAAAAGTAATGACACTAAATGTTGTACTTTACCTTATGGTGTCTTGAAAAAGAAAAACAAAAACAAAAAAAAACAATCAACTAAAATATTGATTTTAGTTTTAAAAAGACCAATTACTTAGTATTGCCCATCACATGGGTTTCTTATTAATTATATTCATGAGGGCACACAGGTGGTGCACACTAAAGTAGACCATAACCACAATGGACAACCTACGACATCTGTACCTGCTATCGACCTTGTTTTCTGAGATTCATTCCGAATGATTTGTCAGTGTCCTACCTTTGTCAGTATCTATCTATTAAATGAGTGACCAATATAATTTCATGTCACATTCAACCTCAGCATTTGAGGGAGGTGAATATATCCCAAATTCTATGGACAATAAATATTTTTAATTTGGGAAGGGGTGGGGCTGAGGCATTATTCCATTTAGTTAAGCACAATCAAGCCAGCAAAGAACTAGCAAAATCGAACTACTGGCTTGTACGATCTTCATATAGCGGACTGGTTATGTAGCTCAATACTGTTGGCTAGACTTATAACACTTTCTTCCTACTCACTGCACCAGTTATTACTGTCAGTGCAGAAACAAACACCTCTCAAGAAACAGATACAAGTCACCACCTCTATTGAGTATATGTTCAATGTGATGTCTTAAGTCACTTGTAATACTACAAGACCAGAGATAGATCTGTAACCCACTGCTCTTTGCAGCTCCCATATTCTGACTGTAAATGAAGTAAGACTCATTGAATCCCTTAGGGCTATGACAAAATAAAACCTGAAGTATTTACATTTGGTAAGTAAAACTAAAACTAAGCTGTAAATAACCTAAAAACTATTTCAGAAGACAGCAAATTTGATACAAACCAAAACTGCCAGTAGATTGATTGACAAAACTACAACTAAACAATTTTTAGTGTAACCAATTCACCTTGAATCATGCAATATTAAGTGGATATAATATACCCAAGATTTTATAGAAATAGCTATTAGGGAAAATGTTCGTGAGCAACATTAAGGAGTCTCATTATTAAAATTGATAGTAGAACTAACCAAGCCTTTCACATGCTATTATAGAAATACATACTATATTAATAATCCATTATCCATGAACAGTTTCATGGACCTCAAAATAGTTTGCAACGTTCACCTCTACAATCCTAGCTTTATCACAAAATCATTCATAAAAGGAAAAGAAAAAAGAAAGGAGGAATTATGCTGGTGCTGTCAGCTAGTAGTGAATCCAGTCATAGACTAGAATGCTATGACTACCCAGAGAGGTTCAATTTAGGTGGAGCTTGGTGTGCCAGAGAAAACTAAATTACCACAGCTGCTGTAGTGCAACCACATACCACCATGATGGAATGATAAGATCTAGTTGCATCCAACTGTCATCTTTTGGCCTAACAGTAATCCAGTTTTTGTTTAGTTTTTTTTTTTTTTTGCGTACCAAAGAGTGGCCTGTGTATTCAATAGGCGAACCAACAGGTAGTTCTGGTCAAGCACATGTGGCCCTGTGCTGTCCAATAGGCAGTGCATTAGTATGCCAAACAGGTGACCAAAAGTAGTGGAAATGATATTATTATTCAAAAAGTTGGCCTAAGTGTGGACAGAACTTTTTAATTGGGATTGCTAAGCCTAGGGTGACCTCATTATAGTTTACAAGCTAGCTCCCACCCACCTAATACAGAATTTATGAACATCACTCCATCTAAGCTACCTCTCAACTACTTGGAATGGTTTACTGAATGTGTTACTGAGGAATAAGCCAATGGCCATTTTGAAGTGTATCAACAACACTCACAGCCTCACATTTTACCTTAACATTATTATTACTATTGTTGTTATGATTATGATTATGATTACTGTATAACAGATTGTAAGACATGTGCAGAAGTGTAGATGACGACAGGCTTCCCAGACCACACTGAAGCAAGTTGGATCTTTGTTTTTGAGTATACAATATCAGAAACTGAGAAAATCTATCTTTCTACAACACCATTCTATGTGTGGGTGTTTCAGAAAACAATGTTTTACTCAGTCTAGTATTTCCCAGTCAATCTTCTCACCAGCCTGTAACTACACATCTAAATCAGCTGAGGTTGATCTGTTCTGATTTGAATGTGCTAAGTATTATCTATGTAAATATAGCTATTAGTAACTGACATTGAACACAATTATAAATTAATGATTTTTTTTTGTTTTTGTTTTCACTGTTCTGAACCATGTAATGGTCTATAGGGGTCACAGATAGGAGAAGATCAGACGTGGGCTGGCATTGACCACAATATTACAAGTTAATATTATGTTGTCTGTTGGAGTCCAAGAGTGAACTGTGTATGACTTTGTTTATGAAACTTTAATTAACACCTCATTCATAACCTTAACACCACATATTTATACACACCTATGGTAGTCTACCAGCATGCTATACTTTTTCCTTTTTCCTATGTACTTAACTTCCACAACCCCACCTAGTTCATGCCTATAAAAGCAATGTTCAACCAGTCATTTTTCAGTGTTTTGTTTTTGTGTCTTTTATCATTCAGTTACTATTATATCAACCAACATTTACCTAACCATTGTGAGTGCAGCTAGCTATAGCTACTATACAGTCAACTGGACAACTATCTATCAAAGTTTGGCTGCATTCATTGTCTTTTCACTGTTCTGAATCATGTAATGTAATGGTCTAGGGGTAGGCCCTGCCAGATAAGATAATGCTAACATTTTTTTTTCTGGAATAATAGGCATATAATTGAATAGTGGAATAATTTTAGAATAATTATAAGTATTTAAAAGAACAATCAAGGGATAAATGAAATAATCAGTCCATGAGCATAATTAATTCTTAAATCCACAGTATTTCCCAAATGTCTGTTTAGGTTGCTCATGATTGAACTTTTTTAGCTGCTGCAGCTCATTTTTTTACAGGGACATTCAATATTTTACTGCAAAATTAGCTAGCTATGTTGAATATTCTATATTGAGTACAACTGCAATCATCATTTCTTCACTTATTTTGGAATAATGAGAGAATAACAAATTTTATGGAATAGCTAATTGCTATATTATTGTTCTTTTGGAATCATAACACAAATTTTAGAATAAAAAAAGAAAAGAATAATTCTAAACTTTTCGAGCATAATCTGGCAGGTCCTATCTGTAATAACTTAGTATTCGCTAGTAGCGATCCGTTTATAACACCTTGACTAAGTTTTACTAAAAGTATTAAAATGCATCCAGAACACAACTGAGTACAAAGACACAAAACACAACTATATGTAATGATCATGATCGGCTGACTTGAGGTGTGAATTGGGTGTGACACAAAAACCAAAGCATGATAACTACTACATCTGATAGCTAATGGGCTACAGTCAGCAATGGCTGGTAACCACCATTGCATCAGCAGGGATATGTCAGTCAAGACACTATCAAACAGTCCACAGATAGGAGAAGACCAGACCTGGGCTGGTATTGACCACAATTATAAGTTAATGCTTTTTTCACTGTTCTGAATCATGTAATGGACTATAGGGGTCACAGATAGGAGAAGACCTGGGAGGACATCAAGACTGCTAATGTTGCTATGAAACTGCTGAATGGATGTGATGGATGGATGACTGACTGGCAGTACATGTACGAGCCTTGGCACTGTCATTTGATCATTTGCTTGCAATTTAACTCTGTACCAATGTACAGACTCACTAGGTACACCTGACCTGAGCTGGGGAGCTCAATAAGCAAAAAAAAAAAAATAATAATAATAATAATAATAATAATAATAAAAAGTAAACAGTGTGTGACCTTTCATAATACTACCAAAGGTTTGTCTGCCACTAGCTGTATAAAGGCAACATACATACAAAGCCCACAACACAGAGCATTGCTTCACGTACCCCACCGAAGTATTTGTTGCTGTAAAATTCTGTAAGTTAATTCTTTCCCAGGGCATGTCCTAGCATAGATATCCAAACTGCCTCTGGCCACCTTGAAACTCCAGCTGGACCAGTTCCACTTGCCTCACAGTGGTAACAAAGCTGTGGTTCAGATATGTTGTCCACTCAAGGTAGCAGTGACTTCCATGTATCGTTCCTACTCTCCATTGGAGCCATTGCCTCCCACCAGATCTAGCGAGACATCCCTTAACTCTGCCTTGAGCTTTCATTCCTTGGTCCTTCCAGTGTTCAATTCACCCCAGTTGTGGCTCATGCCCAGAGATCATCTCACCACAGATATGCCTTCTGAGTTACAACACTCGTAACACCATAGCAGAACCTCTTGTCACTCCTGAAATAAAAAGCACCATTCTGCTCGCAGACCAACTTGTAGTCAAGTAAGAGCTCAGTAGACTAATTTCACACAGAACATTTTAGCTTTCGCCAACCATAATGTTCATGGCGTCATATAGCTAGCTCCTGCAGTATTATAATCATACAGCAGCTCTAGCTGAAAATCATATTCCAGTTCTACCAGCGGCTGACTGCTTCTCGAGAAGTAGGTCCAGGTGGTCCTTAGCCTAGAAAAGGACTTGTGGGCATGTTTGCTTGTACTCTTGTGAGCAGAATGGTGCCTTTTATTTCAGCAGTGACAGCCATCATCCTCATGGGTTGTGGGAGGTTGGATTAGGTTGAAGCTAAGTGCAATTTTGTGAGAGCCTCTTCTCATAGCCTCATAAATATTCTATTCATTGTTTTAGTGTATTCATGCTAGTTGTAAAATACTAGCTAGCTTGTGCTAAATTGTGAATTTGAAAAAATTCAACGAATAATGAATTTACGTTGGTCTGTAGAGTGAGACTGTAGCATAGCAGTTGTACCCTAATAGTATAAATACAGAATTGGAGTGTTTATTTGATGCCGGATGAGCTGCTACCACTAAACTTAATCCCTAGAGACTAATAAGCTAACAAACTGGCTGTAGATACATAAATGAAAAAGTTTTCTTTGAATTGAGTTCCTCACTAAAACGAATGAGCTGATAAAGTTCTCCATTTCAACTTACTGGAGAAATAGATTTTGAATTGCACAATTAACCACAGGTATGAGCCGGATGTGAGTAGCATGTGGTTATTCTAGTTCCTGTTGCAGACTGTGTGTGAGTAGCATGTGGTTATTCTAGTTCCTGTTGTGGGCTGTAGTTTTTGTTGATAAGTAGAACACAAAAAGCAGACTGTGTCAGTTCTATGATCAGTTCAGAAATGAGCACCTCTCAAGAAACAGATCCAAGTCACCACCTCTATCTAGTATATCATGAAACTATTAACTAGTAAGCAGGAGCAGTACTGTTTAAATTCAGTGGTGATGAATAGTCAGATGTTCTGTACAGCTGCACTTGATATCCTATAATCAAATATTTTTTTCTCTCCACAGTCTCAGGAAGAAACTAATATGCAGAAAGGGAGCAGTAAAATGGTTTTGCCCAAGTCTTCAAAAGATGGCCAAATCATGTCTTAAGAACTACAATTTCCAGACATCCGCTAATATAAGTCATTGGCTTGTTCAAGATCAAAATTTGCGTATTTATTGGATGCAATACGTTTTTGTCACTTGCAGAACTGATTGTCATTCATCTTCATCTGATAAATTGATCCCTTCTTAATCTGTAATAATTATGTTTTGATTATAATAATATTCAGACAACAGCTAATACAAGTTGTTAGCCTGTTCAAAATAAAACTTTGCATATTTATTGGATGCAATGAGTTTAGGCGCTCTTAGATCAAAACTTTCATAGTACTGGTAATTGTGGGGAAGTCCCTAGCAGGGAGGGAAAGGAGGAATAGAAAGAAAGAAAGAAGAAAGGAGAGAGAAACAATGATAAATACAAGGTGATACAGTGCATCCAGCTAAAGAGGAGAAGTGTGGATCTTAATACTAATCACATTGAGCTTAGGTGGCAAGTATTCAACAAGACCCAGATTCTCTCCACAACATACTAATAGCAACAATAGTCATGTTAACTATATGAAGTGTTGCAATATTTACCTAATTATCACCTGATATCATCACTGCCTTTTAAGCGGTACTTTTTTTTTTAAATGAAAGCCATCAGCTAAGTTATAGACCCCCAGACCCTATGAGGTACACCATGATTGGTTGATGACTCTGCATGATAGGTTGATGAGTGTGTATAGTACTATCTAGTGGGAGAGGGGAGGGAGGATGACAGCATTTAGCTCAAAATAATTTCAGCTTGGCCAGTGGACTTGGCCGAACTTCCCCCAAACATAATGTTCTAGATAGAACCCTGACAGTATATACTAAGCAAGCTCCAGAAAGAAATAATATACACAAATAAGTACAGTAATGGTTGACAATATTATTAATGACAATAAGACAATGTAATGGACAATAAAATGGTCAGATTAATTCAGTCCTTCTCAAATGTAGTGGGTGGTATTCACACACAACCTTCCACAACTTGAGGGTACATCTTCATGGGCTGACTGAAAATAATAATTAATTAATTAAGTAAGTAATTAAAAATAAATAAAATAAACATTTCAGAGTAAGATTATGTTGCTATTAAGAATTGACTCCAAACCAACTGATGAAGACTTTCAGAGGTTGAAATGTTGAGTTGTAATTGTATAAGGAAAAAAGTTAAAAATGAATGTAAAACAAAACTCAAGAACTCTTTTGGGCGATCACATGACACAGACACATGATGTGGGCTCTGTTGGGTGTTCCGTGAACTATTCTGACCATTGTATTGTCCATTACATTGTCTTATTGTCATTAATAATATTGTCAACCATTACTGTACTTATTTGTGTATATTATTTCTTTCTGGAGCTTGCTTAGTATATACTGTCAGGGTTCTATCTAGAACATTATGTTTGGGGGAAGTTCGGCCAAGTCCACCGGCCAAACTGAAATTATTTTGAGCAAAATGCTGTCATCCCCCCCCCCCCCCCCCTCCCACTAGATAGAACCCAGCACTGGAACCCCCCTAAACTGGAATGAATGTACTATACACACTGCATCAATTAAGGCAGTGATTGATGGTAGCAGGTGGTAATTATGTAAATAGCACCAACACCACCTCGTATATTTACACGTACTATGTTGCTATTAGTATGTGTGGAGAGAATCTAGGTCTTGTTGTATACTTGCCACCTAAGCCAATGTGATTAGTAGGTGTAATCATAAAGGATCCAAACTTTCTCCTCTTTAGTGTGATGCATTGTATCATTGGATTCATCATTTTTCTCTCTCCTTTCTCATTCTTCTTTTCTATTACTCCTATTCCTCCCTGCTAGGGAATTCCTCCACAATTTAGCAGTACTATGAAAGTTTGATCTACGACGCCCTAAACTCATGCATCCAATAAATATGCAAATTTTTATTTTTGAACGGCCTAACAACTTGTTATTAGCTGTGTCTGATATATTACAATCACAACATTAATTATTACAGATTAAGAAGGGATCAAATTATCAGATGAAGATGAATGACAATCAGTTCTGCAAGTGACCAAAAAGTATTTGGGTAGTTAAGACTTGACTGGCCATCTTTGAAGGTGTTGGCAAAACCATCTCAAATGCTCCTTTCGATTTAGTTCTTCCTGAGGTGAGGAATGTGGAGAGAGACGAAAAACTATTGATTATAGGATATCAAGTTACCAAATAAGGCAACCCTTTCCCCTCCCTATAGTGGTGGGGCGGGGAGGAAGGAAAGGGTTTTCTTAGTAGCTCTAGTATCAATGACTTGTGCAAAAGGGACATCACAGGTTTATTATGTCATCATTAATGTGTAGGCTAAAATCAATTGCGAGTAAAACATTTCGGTACGAACAAAAAGATTGTCAACAAAAAAGTTCATAATTAAAAAAAAAGTTCATAATTTTACTAGATTTTTCATAATACAAATGAAAACCACTGCACCACACAGCCACCATACTCATAAACACACACATACACACATCAGTTAGTTAGGAGAGAAGTAAAACCATACACTAACCAATATCCAAACTTTCTTTATTTTCTTCTCAATACAAAAGACACAAAATTCTAATACTTCTCAAATCAAAACAATCAAGATTACAACAATTGAATAATAATAACAGTCAGAATCAGATACTAGTTATAGACAGCTACAGACCAGTACATATGGGCAGAGCTGGATGGTTGTAACCCATCAATCACTAATCAAAGCCTATACATAATGAAGCTGGCATAATTATAGGGAATATGAGGGAATGGTTGTGAGATCAGGAGACATACCTGTAGGAGCAAAAGCCATTAAATGTAGCGATTGCTGAAAAAAGCAGGGGAATACAAAGATGGCCTGTCACATGACTGCTATGTTGTCACATGATCCCTGATGGAAGAGGCTTGTGATGTGAGGAGAGTTCTGCTAGCAGTAATTCTAAAATAGTAGCCAACAAATAACCAAATAACTAAATGAAAAATATTAGAAGGAATAAAAATAATAACTACAACAAAAACTCTGAATTTAGATGAAGAATTTAAAATGCAGTTGGTTTGTTTGGAATCAATTCTTAATAGCATCATAATCTTACTTTGAAATGTTTATTTTATTTATTTTTAATTACTTACTTAATTAATTAATATTATTTTTTTGTTACTGTTAGCTTTATTATTATTATTGTTAGCTATTTGTTAATTCTTTTTCTGTTTTCTATTGTCCTCTTTCTCCCTCCAATTTAATCAATATTCTCTCATTTTTTGTTCTGATTCGTATTACACAATAATTTCTACCTAACCTGTCTTGAATGATAATAATGCTCCAGTTAAAGAAGACAACAGTGCTTCACCATCCTCCATATATTTCCCCTTCAGATCTACCATCCAGTCAATTAGCAGGTCCATTTCATCTCCTGATAGCCTCACATAACAGTCCATCCTCCATAACTTCAAATTGTTTGCTCTTCCTAGCAAGGAATCTCTCTTGTTCTTACTTATAGTCGTGGGAAATTCTTTCCTTCTTATATACTCATAAAGGAGATCATATTCTTGCTGATCCATGCTGGACAAAATACTAGGAACTAAATGTCACCGCTTTCTACAAGCGACAAAATTTACCGGGAGCGACAATTTTTACTAGTAAATTTTGCCGCCGCAACGACAGAATTTCCGGGCGACAGTATTTACTGTGACACCAGAATTTACACCGTCCATCAGTGCACAATGTGCCATCTTGCCGCTATCATCGCTCTCTTCCTGAATTCCATCCTGACACTTTGCAAAGTATTGTTCCTGTCTATGCTTTTATTACGAGAAAATGTTCATGAAGAACCCAACGCTACAACTATCATTACTCCTGTACAGAATGAGGCTGGTGAGAATAACTGTTTGGGAAGAGTTTATGTACATGGGAAGTCATTTCATATTCGAGTGAATACTTCCAATCCTGAAGATCTCAGATAATTAAGCAAGACAGTAAGTGGAGATATTCCTATCACCATGTAACTATAGTAGTGTGTCTTTTATTGCAGTATGTGGACGTCCATAACAGCAATGGTTTTGCTGACCATGGTGCATCCTCTGAACTCTTTCAGCTTCACTTACTTCTCATTTCCAAATTGTCTTATAGAGTGTTGTTCTTTTTAGAATGCTTATCAATTTAATGATCAATTAAACTTGTACAGTATCAAAATTTAACCGTTTAGGAGTTGCTATCAATAAGGTTCTAGGCAGTAGCTAAAGAATCAGAGTAAACTACCACAATTGGCCTCTTGGCAGGCAGTACGTGGTTATCTAGTCTCGCTGGCCAGACCTTTTACCTTATTGCTCCGGGTCTGACTAAAACACGGACCGGACCGGACCCACGGACCGGACTAAATTCGCGAAAATCTCGCGGACCGCCAACGCGCATGCCCGGACTTCGTGTAGTCCGTTGTAGTGCCATTTAATGAGTTGGAGAGAAAGATTGGTTATTTACGTAACAAAGGTAAGAAAAATATAGTTACTCGTAGAGAGTGAATTAATTTGTTGTCAGTGATGCTTCCTCGACTACTCTTTATAATCTTACGAAAATAGTTGACATACAACAATGCTATTGTGATATTAAGACTATCCTATTCCAGATAATAATAACAGTTATTATTATTGTATTTATAATAACAAATATTATTATCATCATCAGTTGTTATTATTATTATTATTATTATTATTATTATTATTAATATTATTATTATTATTATTATTGAAACATAGCTAATTGAGAGTGAACAACCATTAACATCCTGTATTTTAAAACATAGATAAATTTGTTGTGAATTCTAACTATTTAAAAAGTGTACGACAGTTTCCCTCATATAATTTGTGCCGGTGGACACATCTGAAGTGACTTCTCATTAATCAAAGAGTGTACGACAGTTTCCCCTCATATAATTTGTGCTGGTGGACACATCTGAAGTGACTTCTCATCAAATAAAGCGTGTACGACAGTTTCCCCTCATATAATTTGTGCCGGTGGACACATCTGAAGTGACTTCTCATTAATTAAAGAGTGTACGACAGTTTCCCCTCATATAATTTGTGCTGGTGGACACATCTGAAGTGACTTCTCATCAAATAAAGCGTGTACGACAGTTTCCCCTCATATAATTTGTGCCGGTGGACACATCTGAAGTGACTTCTCATTAATTAAAGAGTGTACGACAGTTTCCCCTCATATAATTTGTGGGACACATCTGAAGTAACTTCTCATTAATTAAAGAGTGTACGACAGTTTCCCCTCATATAATTTGTGCCGGTGGACACATCTGAAGTGACTTCTCATTAATTAAAGAGTGTACGACAGTTTCCACTCATATAATTTGTGCCGGTGGACACATCTGAAGTGACTTCTCATTAATTAAAGAGTGTACGACAGTTTCCCTTCATATAATTTGTGCTGGTGGACACATCTGAAGTGACTTCTCATTAATTAAGAGTGTACGACAGTTTCCCCTCATATAATTTGTGCTGGTGGACACATCTGAGTGACTTCGATTAATTAAAGAGTGTACGACAGTTTCCCCTCATATAATTTGTGCTGGTGGACACATCTGAAGTGACTTCTCATTAATTAAAGAGTGTACGACAGTTTCCCCTCATATAATTTGTGCTGGTGGACGCATCTGAAGTGATTTATGATCAAATAAAGAGTGTACGACAGTTTCCCCTCTTATAATTTGTGCCGGTGGACACATTTGAAGTGCTCATCAATTAAAGAGTGTACGATAGTTTCCCCTCGTATAATTTGTGATGGTGGATGCATCTGAAGTGACTTCCCATTAATTAAAGAGTGTACAACAGTTTCCCCTTCATATATGTATGGTGAATCATGTATATGAATTTTTATTCAGTCATAAATACAGCATATTAAAGTCAATAAACAAAATTCAAACATTAATGAGTGATTTGATTGACAGTTCATAAATCATTCTTTTCCTGATAGTGGGGATATCTCTCTGCATAATAATGACATAATAAATGCACACCACTAGCTAACAATAATAATAATTCAGTTACCTGATGAAATGAAAGAGATGTTCCTATTCCCTCATGCCTGGCATACTATATTAAATTCACATTTTGAGTTGAAACTAGCTATGAATAAGTGTAGCAGCTACTGAACAAATAATCATATTAAATAAACTTACCATGCAAGTAAATACACCACAATCATAACCATTATTCTACACTGGTATGTTCTGAAATAAAGTAATTTTGATTAGTAACACATAATAATATTTTTAAAGTTTTTTTTTTATTAATACCTTTGGGGACCACAGTTTCCATGTTGAAAAATTATCATCAGTATATCTTCTGGACAAATAGTCTCTAATTTATCAATTCAGTATATAAACTATTTGTATAGCTAGACAGATCATTACCTAATATTTTTTAAGCAGCTCTCATCATTTCCTAACATGGAATCATAGCATTTGATTGTCTTCTCATGATCATCCACAACAACTAGCCGCCAATGAGAAGATGTGATGATCGGTATCAACAGCTTGTGAAAGGACATGTCCATCTAATTTTTAAAAAAATGTTACAGGTTGAGTGAAGTGGAATGTTGAAAAATACCTTAATCCACTTTGACACAGCTTCATATCCACAGGTACAAAGTTTTTGGTAGAAGAAACACGATAGAGCTAATATAGAATTAGGGAACTTGGCATTGGACACCTTAGTTATTAGTGTAGTGTAAATGTCAATGATCTGTACGTTGGATAAGCATCAGAAAAATTAAAAGTATTCATAAGATTTATACTGATACCTTGTCATTAAGCCAAGATGTCCCACTCAATGTCTTAAGGTCTCTTACATAAAGATCACATCCATCAAGAGTTAGAAGTTTGTGTTCATCGCTCTTTAGCAGCTCTGATTGAATCTGTAATATACTAGATAATGGCAAATTACTATTATAGCGCTACTTTATTACTCTGTTCTTCTGTTCAATTGTGAGCTCAAATAAAATTTGAAGTTCTTCTGGCACACTCTCCTCCTAAAAAGAATAGTCACTTAATAATAAAAAGTCATTTTATAATAGGAATGTTTACATACTTTGGTAGATTTATCTTTTTTTGGAGAAGCCACACCAATGCGACCTGATTAATATTTACTGTTTGCTAGATTAAGAAAAACTGAAGCATAAAATTCTAACCTGACTGACTCAGCTGTGTGCATTTTCGTTTGAGGCAGCTCTGCTTAAGCAAATTTGGACCACCAAATTTTGGCTTGTCCAAACAATAGACACAAAGAGCACAGTCCTTAGACTGACAACTTTCACAGCTACCACATCTCTTGCGCTTGGTTCCCACAGGTACTGTGTAAATATTGATTATCAAATTCCTATTTAGTGGTCAATTTGCACACGTACCTAATTTGGTCACAGCAGCTTCTACTTTAGAGGTGGAATCTAACGGAGAAAATCCATCGGAGGTGTTCTTCACTTCTAATGGTTTGGCACTTGGTTTACTGTTGTCATTGTCATACTCGTCTGATATTTTCTAGATAAAAGAGCAAATTTTTTTTAAACATTATTGATAAGTATCCTGATTTCCCCAGTAGAACATTAGTCCAATTATCATTTATTAGAATTTTCCAGCACTATAAATTCTGGATGGGTTTATTGGAACTATCCCTGTGAGTGAATTGGGTCAGTCAAGGTTAACTAACCCAAGTAAAAAAATTTCTTATAAGATCTTGTAAATGTAAGTTATCATATTCTGGCTAATTCCTAAGTCAGATTTGACATGATTTTCAAACATATACAGTCAGAATCTTTTTAGATTTAAGGTCCTGTAATATCTTATTCAGAATCTTTTATTATCTTAGCAGATCTTATAACATTTCTATCAGAAACTTTTAATTTCTGACTTCAAGATCTGTTAAAATCTTACCAGATCTGCTTATTTAGTTTATTATCAATCCTATTTAATCCAGTAAGATCTTTCATGATCTGAATACTTTTCCAATCAGATCTGCACAGTTCTTGTAACATAATCATGTATATCTAGTTGAATCAATCAATAATTTGTTATATTATTGAAGATCAGATAGGATCAAATACGATCTGATTGGTTTTATCTTCCTCTATTTGGACAGATATATTCAGCCATCTTACTTCAAAGATCTACTAGGATCTCTTCAGATTTCCTAATGGCCACAGAGAGATAGAGTCGTCAGGATTAACTGAGGACCCACACTATAACAACTGAAATGGTATGACGGAAACTGGTGGACACAACTAGAAGTAGTGGTGTTATAGAATGGTAATATAATGCAATATCAGAAGAAAATATTTGAATAAAAGAGACCCACATGTAATAGCTATGTGAGTGTAATTAAAAATAAGATAGGTGGTAAACATAACAAAATAAACATTAGAAAAATACACAGATAACTGAACTTAATAGCTAATGCAAATTGATCAACTTAATTGGAAATAAGAGCAACATGAGATGCACATAATATCTGTCAGTTCCAATAATGTAATGATCATTTCATTGCAATCCTCATTAGTTTAAACAGTGTAGTAGTACAGTAGATTGGCAGTTATCCAAACACGTTGGGACCAAGAGAGGTGTTAGAATAACTGAAATGTTCAAATAACTGAAAATGTATTAATGTAAGGGCGTGGTCAAGCGATATACGTTATGTCTTCATGTGTTACTCTATTAAATTGTTGGTGTTGATTGCTGACATTCAACTGTACATTAATGATGTTATGCAAATGTATTCTCTGTGTAACAAAATAATGTTGCCAATGCAATCTGTGGTTTCTCCCTTACACTGTAACTTATTGTCCCTCCCATACACAAACCTGTTGGGATGCAGTTGAGTCTGGCGCAGGTATTACCTCATAATCACCAGGCCTTGGAGCTTTGCGTCCAGATTTTCTTTCTGATCGGCTACGCATATTTCTTCTCAGCTGCGTCAAATTAACTTTTTTTTGGACACCTGGATTAGCTAATCCAATACTTAATTGTGCTGCTATATATAAGTTAGACAGAGGCAGCGAGGAAATTACCGGATTTAGGAATCCCGAAGGCCATGAGCTGTAGCATCCCGAGCAAAGCGAGGGTGCTACTAGGGGCCTGAGGGTTTCCTTAATCCGGTAGTTTCCTTGGTGCCTCTGTCTAACTGATTTAGTCACTTAAAAAAAAAGCTAGCTAGGTGATACAGCCGTTCCACCACTTCTCAGGCTATGATATGGGACAATATTGACTCATTCCTGGACTTTTTATCACCAGAAATTATGGACCTTTTAAACGAGAAAACGTCTGATAGCGAACAAACCTTAGTTACTGGTCAAGTAGACCTTCATCAAGAGCAACTCACCTAACATTCTGTTCACGACTATAACTTGGAGCCTCCAAAAAGCGACAAAAGAGAACATTTGCTCCCAAGAAAAACGAGGATGAGGTTATGAAGGCCAATTAGTGCTATACCTTCTAAGACCATGGCTGACACAAAATACTGTGTCAATGTGTGGCCACAATGGTGTGCACACATTTCTACCGAGTACGGAGAAGAAGTTACACCCCTGAAAGCAATATCTACCCAGGAATTGTCCACCAAATTGTGCCTTTTCGTCTTCGAAGTAAGAAAACAAAACGGAGAGGAATTTCCTCCAAATTTACTTCTTTATCTTGTGGCTGGCATACAACGATCAGGATTGAAGGGAGACCGTTCATTGACTTTTTTAAGGACAGTCGTCTGTTTATCTCAAATAAATAGGAATATCATCATTAGCTGTTGTAGCTTATTTAATCATCAGTTTTAGCTACTCATCACTTTATTTTAATATCAGTATTAAAAAAATAAAAATATTTCTTTGTTTTATCCCTAAAAATTTTGAATATAAATGTGTCAGAAATGCCAAGTAGCTATTCCAAACAATACAGAATGTGGAGTGAGCTAGGGTACTAAATGTCACAAGCTAGGGTTCTAAATGTCACAGGGGAGGATAATAAATGCCAACAGGAAGGACCCCGCCAATGATTTCGGCGAGTTTAAGTGTCTGTGAAAAATCAAGAACCTACCGCGTAATTGAAATTTTTTTGAGCTAGTGACTAAGATATGGTAGCACCTAGAAGTCGCAGGGCAAGAGCATGACTCACTTGGAAACAACTTCACAGCATGTGGCGTTCCGTTTGTACCTTTGACTGTGAAAGTTCCGAGAGATGGATTGTGGCACACCAACTGATTTGCTACAAGTTGTCTGAAATTATTTAATGTTTTAGTTCATGCATTATTAATTAAATGATTGAGATATCTAATAGCACTGGAATGAAATATTGCTGATATGTCTGAATGGACCATATTATTTTATGAACTAAGGAAGAGGGGGAAATATTATGGTAACAGATGAAGATTACTACACCTGTGGTAAAAAAATAATACATACCAAATTTGGCCATTAGGTGAGACACATTGTATGAAAATTGTGCACACAGGGTGAGAACACAATAACTACAAGAACATGGCTGTGGGTCGGGCCTAAAGTCAAGACCGGGTGTGGCCGGACCACGCCCGCATCGAACCGTTTAAACTTAACTATATTTTAGTCATGCATTTGTTTTATTGTGCGTATGTGTGTGCCTGTGCTGTAGTGCAAACTAAACGCTGCAGTGCAGGAAGTCTAGCTTGTGTGTGTCATCGTGTGTCAGTACTCGTCATAATAGGTGTGGTCTTCATGGTCATATAAATAGTTGTATCAGCCATTTTGCTTCAGTTCTACCTCGTGCCTTCTTTTTTTTGATAATAGATTTAAAACTCTATCTGTCAGACTACTGGGTCGGGGTGGAACTCTGGTGGCAGCAACCTTGCTGGCCAGTACATGAGTAACTTGTGAGGAGCTCCTCTGAGACTGTGCGCGGCAATACCTCCCTTACGAACCAGCTTCCCACAATGGCCCTATCTAAGAGAGGGAGGAAGGAGGGCAATTACTTTACAGACCTGTCCCTGCGGCCAAGCCCTTTTATGTGACCTTCTTGTTTAAGGTATTTTGTGCTTTATAACTAAGCAGTAGCTGTACAGCACACACAGACATTTCACTGGAAATATCAACACAAGATATACATTGTAGCTGTTTTCTTTCTTGACTTGACTATTCCACAATGGATTTTCAAGTAAAACAGTCAACATCCTCCGAACAAAATGAGAAATAAAAAACAACAATAGCAAGCTAGAGTCATGATTGAGGTTTTAATGACTTGAATTTCCAACTGTATTTGTTAAATTCTTCCATGTTGATCTAACTGTGATGCTAAATTCCCTGCATATTACTGATATCTACAATCAATAATAAATTTCCTGCATTTAGCTTCTTTTTCTTTTGTTCTTTACTTTGGAGGATGTTTATTTGTTGCGTAGAGTGTATGGTATGACCTATCTCAGCCAGAACTCCAATATGTCTGCAAGACCTATTGCCTCCCACAACATTCAGATCGTGTTAGTCAAAGAGGTATGCAAACTAATTCCTCTATGATAATGGAAGATTGCTAACTACGAAGTTCTGTTTAGTGACAAGGTTGACAACTACAAAGCGAACGCAAAAAGTGAGGGTCAGAGTACAAAATGACATAGGCACGTCCACATATACATAAACAAACAATAAATAATTTTCAATTTTCGATGTGTTACTCCTAGTAATCTCTCTCCCACAATTAGTTAGCTCGCCAATCAATCAATACTAAATAATGATGAAAGTTTAAATCGGCCAAATTTATCATTGTTTATTGTAGTCTTTTCAAATTATTAATATGGTTATAATATTGTGCTCCCTTTAGAGCATCCTCATGTTACATCCCATTAATTTATTGATAAATATGTACTAACCTTGCTCTGGCCTGCTGACTGCTACACGGAAGTTCATGATCCATGTTGTTGTTATCAGTTGTCACTTCATCTATATTACCAGTAAATAATAATTTTGACTTATGAATGTTCATAAATTTACCACAGCTTGGTAGAGACGTGGATTTGTCAGGTTTCTTCTTCAGCTTAACCATCTCCACTATTTCTTCCTGAGAATAAGTCTGGATGAAATGGAGATCTTGTGGAGACCTTGTCCATTTGGAAAACCTAGGACAGAGCTTATAATCTCCAACACCTGTGCAGGAAGTGCGAATAAAAACCTATTAATAGTATAAATAATTATCTATTGGCAATGTGTTTCAACAGCACCAATACAAGGAGCTGTACATAACAATATTCTATGATGAACTTGTGTGGCTCCACCTATTGTATTACTTGACTCATTTCACTCCGTTATGAAACATCCTAGGACTTTCTCCAGCACAGTGATGGCTGTTTATTATACCATAACAGTCAAAAAGCAGTATGCATTGCGCCCCATAATTAAGGTGCCCACACTGGCATCACATCTCATTTAACCTTTATATTGAAAATTTGAATAGAAAACCTATTCTACTTTGGATTTGAGAGAATGGAATTATATACGTACATTGCATGTGGTCAAGTAGTGTAAAATGAGTATATATGTCACTTGACTTAGAAGAATCATCTTACAACACTGTGACCCTTTAAAAAAACCATAGATGGTATTTGAAAGAGTTACAGACTCAGTATGATGTGCTTACCAATAAATCCTCTCTGAATTTCATTGTGAAAAAATGCTTGTACATGGTACAAGGTAAGCACAATAGTGTCCAACGGAACTTCCCTCCATCCTTGCAGTCTCTTCAAAGTAGCATTAAAACTCTCAGACATGTTGTTGGTGACACCAGAGAAAGGATGATAGATTTTTAGAGGCTCTAAAATGAACCTACCAAGTGAAGTTTTCATCTACAGCAAAGTTAATTGTTTTACACAACACGGCAATGACATGTGTACATGTTGAGAGAAAGTTTTATATGTTAAAATGAATCGTGACCATTCCAGTGCCTCCTCCCTCTCCTGCAAACCCTTATGGGTGAACTGGCCACTAATCACTCCACCCCCCCCCAACTCCCCAACCTGTGCCTACAAAACAGCAAGGTCTGTCAGCCTGGCTCAGATTTGAGTAGACTAACTTCTGTGGCTCACCATCAGCTTGCTCAGCTTTGAGTAGACTAACTCACCCTAGTGGCTAACCATCCCATGCAATGTACAAACCACCAGGCTCCCATAAGCTTGGCATGATGTGTTGGTTCTTACTCCAGATCATCAACAACAAGCAGAATGCTAGCCAGTGAGTTTAGCTCACTAGACATGCTAACCACTATCTACCGTTTAA